>Ga0114996_10000758_pt1 | contig 44927 bp, 35 predicted proteins | sample ArcticOcean_MG_C_4_FD_87039 | JGI IMG/M metagenome (GOLD analysis project Ga0114996, IMG submission 87039) | Marine microbial communities from western Arctic Ocean - ArcticOcean_MG_CB4_134 | ecosystem: Environmental > Aquatic > Marine > Oceanic | place: Arctic Ocean: Canada Basin | collected... | reverse complement strand
GGCAATGGTAGAACCGCTATACCTATCACTAATAACGTGCGAACCATTCCCGAGTGCAGGCCTAATGACTTCTGTCACCAACTGATTTCGGGCCGCACAAAAAAGGAAGAGTTCGGCGCGGGGGGTAGTGGAAGCTTCCTCCTTGAGCCAGCTTCTGAGGTGGTCGCCCAATGGGGTTGATCCAGGCTCACGAATCTTTACAACTGGAAGGTGGCGAGCGAGCATGCGTTCGTACAGCAAATGCACCTGCGTGCTCTTCCCACTCCCCTCCACGCCCTCGAAAGCCACAAAGACAGCCATCGGTTACCTGCTAGTCTCGACCGTTTGTCTGTGAGATGGTCACTCGCCGGTTGGGGTCGCGGCCGACGCTCCGGGATCCAATGTTGTAGTTCTTGGCCATCTGGTGCTGAAGCCGGCGGACGTATGCCCCCTGGGGCTGAAGTTCAACGGACGCCTCACCATCCATGACGCGTCCGGCGGCATCCTCAACCTCCTGAAGCGCTTCATGCATACTCGTCCCGCCGTTGGCAACGGAGACGGTCAGAAGAAACTGTTCCAACTGTGGGGCCGTATTCTTCCGCAATACGTATACAGGCTTGGCCAGTTCCTCGGCCAGGGTCAAAGCCTGGGCTCCCTTGCGATAGTGGTTCTTGGTCGTCAGCACCAGGTCAGCGCCCTTGACCTCCCCCACCACCTGCATATTGATTTGGACCTGCCGAGCTGCCTCGGCAAGCTTGTCCCTGCTAACGCCAAACGGGAAAATGCGGGGTGATGTCGCGGCGTCAGCGGGGGGCGTTGCCTCAGTTGGTTCCGAGGTCACGGAGGCGGGCTCAACCTCATGTTCAGCTCCATCAGACTGCCGCACCTCACCGCTTTCGTCGATCCAGCGGACTTCTGGGCGGGGTGGTATCCCCTGGAGCATTACGTCTACGGTCCTGGCCACGTCCCGGTGGAAGGCCACCCTGCTCCAACTCTGGATCTCCACCACCATATCGAATGTCGGGGGAGCTTTGCGTTCCAATACGCTCTTGCGAGTGCCTCGGCGGCGCGCTTCATCATCACCAAGGGTTACCGACTGAATGCCCCCCACAAGATCGGACAGCGTGGGGTTCATCACAAGGTTTTGCAACGTGTTACCGTGCGCCGTTGCCACAAGTTGCACGCCCCGCTCAGCGATCGTGCGGGCGGCAACAGCTTCTAGCTCGGTACCCATCTCGTCGATGATGATGACCTCTGGCATGTGGTTTTCCACCGCCTCAATCATCACCGCATGCTGGAGGCTTGGCGTGGGCACCTGCATTCGACGGGCGCGGCCAATGGCGGGGTGAGGAATATCTCCATCCCCAGCAATTTCATTAGAGGTGTCGACGATGACGACGCGTTTCCCAACCTCGTCAGCCAATACGCGGGCGACCTCACGAAGCATGGTGGTCTTGCCGACGCCAGGCCGGCCTAGCATGAGGATGCTCTTACCCGCGGGCACAAGGTCCTCAATAACGCGAATGGTCCCATAGACTGCTCGCCCCACCCGGCAGGTCATGCCTACCACTTTGCCGGCCCTGTTTCGAATGGCGGAGAAGCGATGCAGGGTCCGCTCAATCCCAGCCCGGTTGTCGTCCCCAAAGGCCCCGATACGGGAGGTGATCTGAAAGAGTTCTTCCTGAGTGACATCGCGCTGATCCAAGACCACGTCTTGGCCTGGAAAGCGAGCCACAGGCTTTCGCCCCAGGTCCAACACAACTTCCAGGAGGCTAGACAACTCTTTGCGAGCCCTCAGAGCAACCTGCAAGCGTTGCGGGAGGACATCGACCAAGACTTCCAGATCGTCGACAATCCCTCTGCGGTTGGCTGCTAGCAATTATCCCTCCTTCGCCTTGGCCTGAACCGAGCATCTGGATCATGGAACTGCTTTCTTAAGTCGAATCAATCCAGCACTGGCCGCAAACCAGCTTGGTCAACTCGCCGCAGAGCTCGGCACCGTGACGTTCGCAATATCAGCGTTCAACCCGCCCTGTCCTTCTTTCTCATGGTCGCGGACGATGTCCAGGAAGTAGCTATGAAACCTTTTGTCTTTGGTTAGCTCCGGATGGAAGGAAGTCGCAAACAAGCCGGCCTGCCGAGCGGCGACTATCTGGCCGTCATCCAACCGGGCTACAACTTCAACAGTGTCTCCCAGCCTCACGAAGGCTGGCGCACGAATAAACACCGCCTTGAAAACTTCAGTGCCGAAGGCTGGGACATTGATGTCGGCCTCGAAGCTGTCCACCTGTCGCCCGAATGCGTTTCTGGCTACGTCAACATCCATCAGTCCAAGGGGTTGCGGCCGATCATCGGGAAGGTGCCGAGCCATGAGGATCATACCGGCGCATGTACCCCATACTGGCAGGCCCTGGCTGGCCATATCCGTAATTGGCTGAGCTAGCCCATACAAGTCCAAAAGACGACGGATGGTAGTGCTCTCGCCACCTGGAATGATGAGGCCGTCGAGAGATTCCAGGTCTTTGGGCAGCCGCACCTCGCGGGTCTCCGCGCCAAGCTCAGTCAGGGCATGGATGTGCTCGGCGAAATCCCCTTGAAGGGCCAGGACGCCGATTCGAGCCAAGGTCACCAGCCCCGTGTCGACAGAAGCTGATCGGGCTGCATAGAGCGAACGCTAATGCCTGGCATCGCCTCGCCCAGGCCCTGGGAAACCTCCGCAATGATCTGGGCGTCCTGATAGTGGGTAGTTGCCTGCACTATGGCCCGCGCCATAGCTGCTGGGTTGGAGGATTTAAATATTCCTGAGCCGACAAAGACACCATCTACGCCCAACTGCATCATCAGCGCCGCGTCGGATGGCGTGGCTATGCCTCCCGCAGCGAAGTTGACCACCGGCATCCTGCCCTGGCGTCGGATCTCTTCCAACAACTCCAGCGGAGCACCCAGATTCTTGGCCTCAGTGGGGAGTTCGTCCTCAGACATGCCCAGGATCTTGCGTATCTCGCCCTGGACCGTACGCGAGTGACGAACCGCTTCAACGATGTCGCCAGTGCCGGCCTCACCCTTTGTGCGGATCATTGCGGCGCCCTCGCTGATCCGACGCAGGGCTTCGCCCAAGTCTCGACAACCACACACAAAGGGAACCTTGAAGTCATGCTTCCAAACGTGGTGGGTCTCATCCGCAGGGGTGAGGACCTCAGACTCATCGATATAGTCCACACCCAGCGATTCCAATACCTGGGCCTCTACGAAATGCCCGATGCGGCATTTCGCCATCACGGGAATGGTAACGGCCTCAATGATTTCCTTGATCATGCTAGGGTCAGACATCCGGGCCACGCCCCCAGCCGCGCGAATATCCGAGGGAACGCGTTCTAGGGCCATCACTGCACAGGCTCCAGCCTCTTCCGCTATGGTGGCCTGCTCCGCCGTCACCACGTCCATAATGACCCCGCCCTTGAGCATCTGGGCCAATCCCACTTTGACCTGCCACGTACCCTGCTGCATCACCCGTCCTCTCTTTTTCTGGCGGAGAATCCTACCTAAGCCGATTATACGGCTCAGGCGAGGAAGGCATCAACAACAGTTGGCCGCACCACCCCGAAAGTATTGATCAGCAATTGAGCGGTTCTCGGTCCGCCGAGGTGGACTATCGCCGGGTGACCGCCACGAGCATTTCCCATGACTGTTCGGTATACAATGTTAGGTAGCTTCGCTTGGGCATCAGCTGCGGCCCTCCTCGATGCCATCGTCAATCCGTCAGGAGGTTCTGCAGAAAATGGATTCGGCCTTCGGTGAGCAATATGCCAGCCTTTACGATGTTCTCTACGAGGACAAAGATTATGAACGTGAGTGCGATCTAGTCACCGGCATCCTGGGCGGGGGCTCGCGCACTGCCCGGAGAATTCTCGACCTGGGTTGCGGCACTGGTGGACATTCCGTCTTATTGGCGCAGCAGGGCTACAGCGTCGTTGGCGTTGATATCTCTGCCTCAATGTTGGACATAGCTCGGGAGAAGGCCAGTACAGCTGGCCTGACTTCTGAGCAGGCCAGCTTCATTCACGCAGATATGCGGGACATGGACGTGCCAGGACGGTTCGACGCCTGCATCTGCATGTTCGCGGCGCTCGGTTACCAGCAATCAAACGAAGGCGTAGAAGCAGCCATCGCCTCGATTCGAAAGCACCTGGAACCAGGGGCTCTCTTCATCTTCGATTGTTGGTATGGGCCAGCGGTGCTTTCTGTGCTGCCCTCACAGCGTGTCAAGGAAATCAGTCAGGGAGAGGCAACAATCATCAGAGTGGCGACCCCAGACCTTGATCTGCGCCACCATGTGAGCACTACTACTTACACTATCTTGGTTGTCGAAGGCGACCAGGTCCTAAGACATTTCAAAGAACCACACACCATGCGGTTCTTCTTTCCCATGGAGTTGGAGTACTTCTTAAGGAAGGGAGGCTTCAGGCTAACCAGCCTAACGGACTTCAACGACCTCAGTCATCAAGCCGACGAAACCACGTGGAATGTCACCGTCGTCGCCGAAGCCACTTAGCAAAACATTCTCCCCGAAGGTATTGAGACGAATGATCCCTGTCAACGAGCCGATGCTAGGCAAGCGGGAAATGGAATACGTCACGGAATGCGTCGAGACAGGATGGGTTTCATCCGCCGGGCGTTTCATTGAGGAGTTCGAAAAGGGCTGGGCGGCATACTGCGGTCGGCAGTATGGCATCGCCGTGGACAATGGCTCCAACGCGCTCTACCTCAGTGTCGCCGCGTTGGACCTCCAGCCCGGCGACGAAGTAATCATGCCCACATTCACGATTATTTCCTGCGCCCTGGCAGTGGTCTACATGGGTGGGGTACCCGTGGTCGTCGATTGCGACCCCGGAACGTGGAACATGAACGTAGACCAAGTAGAGGCGAAGATCACAAAGCGGACCAAGGCAATCATGCCGGTCCACATCTACGGCCACCCGGTCGATATGGATCCCATACTTGAGATCGCGGAACGGCATGGTCTGGCCGTCATCGAAGATGCTGCTGAGGCTCACGGAGCTGAATATCTTTCCGGCCGCGATACGAAGGACAGCGCATGGCGACGCTGCGGGAGCTTTGGTGATTTCAGCTGTTTTAGCTTCTTTGCCAACAAGCTGATAACCACTGGCGAGGGCGGCATGGTCCTCACGGACAACGCCGAACTGGCCACGAAAGCCAGGGCTATGCGCAACCTCAGCTTCGGCACAAAAGGCAACCGTTTCATTCATCAAGAAGCGGGATTCAACTTCCGTATGACCAACCTTCAGGCGGCGCTCGGCCTGGCCCAGGTGGAACGCTTCGAAGAGATTGTCGAAAGAAAGCGTTGGATTGGAGCAGAGTACAATCGGCGCCTAAGCGACCTACCCCAACTTCAGCTGCCACCGAACGAATCGTGGGCCCGAAACGTCTACTGGATGTACGGGCTCGTTGTCTCCGAAGAAACCGGGTTCGACGCCGACAAGTTCGGTCAAGCGTTGATGCAGCGTGGGGTACAGACCAGGCCATTCTTCTGGGGCATGCACGAGCAGCCTGTACTACAGAAAAAAGGCCTTTTCAAAGGCGAAAGCCACCCCGTAGCGGAGCGAATCGCGCGTCAAGGATTGTACCTGCCAACGGGGCTTGCCCTGACCGAAGAGCAGCTTATCGAGGTCTGCGAAGTCGTCCATGAAGTCCTGGCTTGATCAGCCATGGACGAAAGCAAGGCAGAACGCAGGGAGCGTAAGCGCCGCCGAAAGCGGCGGATGGTGGTCTCTGGCGCTGGCCTGCGAGCCACGTGGCGGCACATTCAGGAGCAGTCGAGAGCGGCGAGGGAGAAGCGCAAGAAGAGCGGTCGCACCAGAGACTAGAGCCCCTCTTTCTTGTACCGCTGTGCCTTTTGAGCGTAACGCTCACCCCGACTCTCCAGAAGCGGTAGGTGCTTGGGGTCAAGGGGCCGCACCTGGGCTGGTGCACCCACCAACAGTGAATTCGCAGGGGCTTCCACGCCTGGAAGGACTACAGCGCCCGCGGCAACCAGGCAGTAATCACCGAGCACAACGTCGTCCAGCACCGTGGCGTTGTTTCCTATAAGGCAGTAGTTCCCAATCTTGGCGCTATGAACTACGGCGCTGTGCCCCACCGTCACGTAGTCCCCGATTTCAGCGTCATAGTCGGCGTGGACTACCGCACCGTCTTGGATGTTGGACCACTGACCGATCGTAACGCGGCCTTCGTCTGCCCGCACGACTGCTGAGGGCCACACGCTGGACCTCTCGCCGATGACAATGTCACCAACTACATAGGCAGCTTCACTGACCCACGCCGTGGCGTGTACTTGCGGCCCCTTGCCTTCAAGACTACGTATCACGAATCCCTCCCTCCAAGACGTTGCCGAGCATTATAGCTGCGTCCATCCGCCCCTGCATTGACGGGCCAAACGGCTTGGCCCGATACTTCGCCTACTTCAGGCCATCGGAGGTGTGATGCCGGGCATTGCCATATACGGAGCAGGGGCGGTGGGATGCGTTATTGGCGGAGGCATGGCCCGCGCCGGGCACGATGTCGTCCTGATTGACCCGTGGCGGGAACACGTGGAGGCAATGAAAACGGTCGGCCTCCAACTCACCCTTGAAGGCGAAGGCACATTCTCCGTACCGGTCAAGGCCATTCATCCAGCGGAGTTAGCCCCTGAACATTCCTTCGACATCATCTTCATAGCGGTGAAGTCACAGGACACTGTCAGCGCCGTCGAGTCGATGTTGCCCCATCTGGCAGACGGAGGCTATTTGGTTTCCGCTCAGAACGGCATCAATGAGGACATCATCGCGCCATTGATTGGCGCAGAGCGGACTGTTGGCTGCGTCATCACATTCGCAGCGGCGTTGCCAGAAGCCGGGCAGGCCGTTCGCACCACGCCCCCAGGAATCCCTGCCCTCATCGTGGGCGAAATCGACGGCCCCCCAACACCAAGGCTAGAACAACTCAAGGAACTACTCGACAACGTAGGTCCGACCCGCCTCACTGACAACCTCCCCGGTGAACGTTGGGCCAAGCTCATCAACAACGCCATGATGAACCCGATCGCGGGAATCACGGGCCTAGGCTCGCGGGCCATACGCCTGAACCAGGCAGCTAGAACGGTGGCTATCAAGATTGGGGCTGAAGGGGCCTATGTAGCCCACGCCCTAGGCGTACCGGTGGAGCCCGTCCTGGGCGGCATTGAACCCGCAGCTCTCGTGGCTGAAGCAGAGGGAAGACCCACAACAGTCGTTGAGCGGTTAGTCACCGAGGCCCAGCGTCGGGGCGAGGGAAGCCCATCACTGCTACAGGATATTGGAAAGGGCCGCAAAACAGAGGTCGAACATCTCAACGGCCTCATTGTCCGGCGGGGCGAGGAAGCCGGTATACCTACGCCGATAAACAAGGCCATCGTTGGGTTGGTCAACGAAGTCGAGGCGGGGAGGCTGAAGCCTTCGCTGGATAACCTGCAGTTGCTGTAGTACGCGGCCGATGTCGATTTTGGCGCGCGTAGGGGCGGAGCGCCGGGTCGCCCCTACACTCGACTTTCTCAACCATTGCCCTTCACCGAAACGGGTTCGTTTCAAGTCCTCGGCTAGGCCCACCCGCAAGCGTCTGCCTTCAGGGCTGCATTCATGGTAGGGTGTCAACGGACTTTTCATCACGGAGGTAGGTCATGCCCAAAATGATTTTTAGTGTCGGCGGAAGCTCAGGGCTCAATTGGGCAGACTTCGTAGAGGTCGTCAAAGCCTGCGAGGAAATGGACTTCTACGCCTTCTATCCGTCGGACCACCTTATGACCGTTCAGGTGGGCCGGGGCACCAAGGACGACCGCATCGACGCAATCTCGGTGTTGCTGGCGCTCGCTCCTATTACGACGAAGATTCGCCTGGGCGTCCAGGTCATTGGCAACCTGTTCCGCCACCCCGTCATCACGGCCAAGATGATGAACGCACTGGACCACATCTCCAACGGTCGGGCCGACATTGGCATAGGCGCCGGTTGGTCGAAGATGGAGCACGCCGCTCATGGCATGGCCTTCCCGCCCCTCGCCGAGCGCATCCAGCGACTGGAGGAATCCATCGCCCTCATGAAGGCGCTATTCACCGAAGAGCGGGCCACTTACGAAGGAAAGTATTACCAAGTCTACGAGGTCCCGTTCGACCCCAAGCCCATTCAAAAGCCCCATCCACCAATCATGATCGGCGGCATTAACGAGGCCACCCTCCGTGTGGTCGCCCGCCACGCCAACGATTGGAGTTCCCTAGGTCCGCGCAAGGAAATTCAAGAGAAGGCCCAGCGCCTCAAGGAACTCTGCGAGGAAGAAGGCCGGGACTTCACAGCCATTCGAGCGTCCCATCAGGTACCGCTTCTTATAACCGAAGACAAGTCAGAAGTAGACCTGATGGTCGACACCCAGATCAAACGCATGGTGGGCAACCCTGGTTTCCAGCCCTCGCCGCATTACGGAAGCATTGAAGAGCAAATGCGGGACACCATCGTCGCTGGCGATGTGGAGGACATCAAGGAACAGTTGGAAGCCTGGAGAGGCGTGGGCATCACCCACATGAACTTCGTCACTCCCCGCCCCTTCAGCCGGGGTATGCTGGAAAAGTTCCAAGCTGAGGTAGCGCCGACCTTCGCCTAGCTCCTTCAAAATCGACAGGAAAGAAAGGAAGCCGCGAGCATTGTGCCTGCGGCTTCCTTTCTTCTTACCCTCGAAACGATTCTCATTTAGGTCAAGGCCCGAACGCCGCCCCGAAGTTCTTCGCTACTAAGACCATGTCCCTAATGTCCACGATGCCATCCCTATTGAGGTCCGCCGAGGTGGTGGCTGTCCCCAGGCGTTCGACGATATAAATCAAATCCAAAAGACCAATCTGGTCATCGCTATCAACGTCGCCAGCGAGGAGGAAAAGGCTCACGGCGGATGTGTTCCCTCCGATTACGACCACCGGTGCCTCCCCCTTCAAGAAGCCCACGGTTGTGGCTGTGACAGTGTAGGTGTCGGCAGGAACGTCGTGGACGGAGAACGAGCCGGTAGAATCCGTGAAAACGGTCACCGATAAGCCCGCGTTACCCAAATGCACGTTCACGCCCCCGTGGCTGGAGCGTCTCTCCAGCCTCACGGTACCTTCGACCGTTCCGAAAGGAATGATCTCAATGGACGCAGCGTTGAGGTTGCCGGTGACGTCCAGCTCTCCAAGAACTGCCCTAGTAATTCTTGGATCATTCGTTGAATAGACCAGCCCTGTCGTACCCCCGGCTCCGGCCAAGGCCTGAAAAGTAATGGTGGCAAGCGTAAAGGGAGCGCTTCGTGGTGAGGCAAGGGTTCCGGCCTCGAAACCCAGGGTTCCGGCAGCATTGTCGAAAGTGTTGGTGAAAACGACATTAAGGGCCCCGCCATCGGAAATGGAGACAACCTTCAATAGCGCAGGGTCGAAATCCAAGTGCACTAGGGCGCCTTCAACATTAGCATCGGGGCTGGCACCCACCGTAACCACCACCTCTATCTCCGACCCGGCGTTGACCTGGCCGGACGCCGGGGTCAGCGTGAAGTCCGCCCCAATGACCTGCTCCTGCGTGACCTCCAACGTCACCGGCAAAGAGACCTGCCCCGTCACTGCAAATGAGTCGACGAGGGTTACCAGCAGGTTGTCTTGATAGGTCCCAGCGGCAAGGCCCGCGGGATCAATGGTAATGGTCAGCATTTCGAAGCTGACGGCATCAACGGTCCAGGGCAGAGCCCCGGCGCTGAGCCACGAACTCCCATTTTCAGCGCTTACGGTCAGGGTATCCAAAGCGCCGCCATTGTTGACTACTTGCACCTCTTGGTTGAACTCCACGCTCCACACCAACGAGAAGTCCTGTGAGCCGCTGGCGGCGGGGTTAACTCTCACGGTGTAGAGACCCGCAACCAGGCCGTTCCCATCAACCAACACCTGCTCCAGGTTGTCTACATGGTTTGCCTTGTCTCGCACGGCGTCGAAGGACGGGCTCGCCGGGTCTAAAGTCCAGGGGTAACAGGGTTGGCATGGGCTCCCCGCCGGCCCCCAAATCTCAAGGTCCAAATCGTTGACCAAGGCCGTTAAGGCGTTGGAAGCCGCTGGGGGGTCGATCCAGGTTAGGGTAGCCTTCAGCGTCGTGGCTCCATTCGGCACATACACGGTCCGCTCGTGCTCACCTAGCGCTGCACTGACGGACCCGAGGTCAAGGTTGCCCCCGTCGATGAGCCCAATGGCCCGCACCAGGTCCATACGGCCGTATCCGTAGATGTAGTCGGGGCCCACGCGATCGGGGTGGTTGGCGCCGGGAAGGCCATCCCTTGCGGACTGAACAAGAAGGGCCTTGATCAGGTCCGGGCGGCGGTCTGGGAGGTTCACTTGTCTTAGCCGCTGAGTTAGCAGGGCAACGCCGCCGACCACCGTGGGGGAGGCCATGGATGTGCCCGATAGCCCTCCGTAACTGAAACTGCCTGGACTACCCTTGGTTGAGAACAGTACCTGGCCCGGGGCCACGATCTCGGGCTTGATGCGTCCGTCATCAGTGGGCCCCCAGGAGCTAAATGTGGTCATGGTGTCTTCATTGGGCGCCGGGGAAGAAACAGTGGCGCCCACCGTGATGGTGTTCTTTGCCGTCTGTCCTCCAGGCAATATCGTGCCGTAGTTTGTGTAGAGAGGACTGCTCTGCATGCCGCAGATGTTGTCGTTGCGTGAGTTGCCTGCCGCGAAGACCACGGTTATAGGACCACCCGCATCCCCTTCCACAATCCCATCGAAGAAGCTGGAGTCAGAGCTGTAGTTGCCAAAAGCAGAGCAGTTGCTGCTGCCCACGACAGAGCCCCAAGAATTGTTGGAGGCCACAGCGTCATGAGTTCCAATCGCCACACCGTACTCGTTGATAAGGGTCGCAAAGCTGTCTCCGCCACCACTGGAATTGAGAATGTCGTAGGCAAGCAGCGTAGCGCCCGGTGCTATGCCCCGGTATCGATCATCTCCGTCTCCACCCACCGTGCCAGCGACGTGGGTCGGATGGGTGCCGAAGGAGCGGTCGCTTTCCCCGTAAATCAGCCGCTCAGCAAAGTCGGGGTGCGGAGCTATGTTGTCCAACTCCCATATGGCAACCGCAACGCCGCTGCCATCGAGGTCATAGGGAACCGCATGCACGACCTCCGCGCCGGTAACCCGGCGGGCGTTCTCGTTGAGGCTCTCTCTAGGCGGAGGGATTTGGTCGATCCATTGCACGGCGTCGATGGCGCTCAAAAGGCTGACCGCGTCCGCAGAGGCCGCTACGGTAGCACTTTTGAGAGCGCTGCTGGCCTCCAGCACTTCAACCCCGGCCTGCTCCAACATAGAGATACTGTCGCTCAAAGGCACATCGTCAAAGAGGGTTATCTCGAGAAGCCATCTTCCATCATTAGCGATGGCCCAATCCCCCGCTTGGCCGTCGCTAACTTGCCTGGCCACGCGGTCGGCGGGCTCAATGGGACCTAGCCAGTGAATGGCATCGGGTAAGCGCTGTGAACCTGCAGTAAGGGCAGCGGGTACGGAGGCAAAATAGGCCTGGTCCGGAACATAATCCAGCAGCAGCACTCCCTGCCGCTCCAACACTGTCCTCGTCTCCGATGTCAGAGGTGCCGACAGCTGCAGTAGAACGTGCTTCCGCTGACCTTCGTCCACTACGGCTGCGGTGAAGTGCTCAACGTAGACGCCGGACTTAGGCGTGAAGCTGCGGGATTTCAACCGGACGGCCGGTGCTTCCTGCGACCCAGTCGTGGAGACTTGGCCAGTTGTCGTTGTCGCACTTAGCGTTGCTTTACTCTGCAAGGAAAGGGTTTCCGTATTCGTACTGTCCGCGGGTAATTCCACATGAAAGATCAATGAGGATGGGCTGAATGCCACGTCGTCCTCAATGACGGGGGAAAAGCTTTCCCTGGCGTTGTTGGGAACATCGGCCGCCACGGGCTCTCCTCCTGGGCCGCTCCAGGCCAACGATGCCAAGAGAGCCAGTAGGGCAGAACCGATTAGAGGGAGCCATTTAATAGATGGCGGGAAATTTTGTTCGGGGAGGTGAGGCACAGGAACTTCCATATGACCAAAACAACCAAGGGTGAAAAACTAGTATGGCATGGAAAATCAGATTGTGGCTAGTACAAACCTCCTAGATTCCAAACCTAAAGGGGATAAAAGCAAAGAGTCCGGCACGGGCGACCCGAGGTGCGCGACAATGGCGCACGTCGACTCTTTTCTCACAGGCCATAGAAGGGCGGGAGTGTGCAATGAGTTACGTCGCGCTGGCTGTGTTGGCCATGGCTGCTTACGGGACGACAGCAACGCTGCTTAAAGTGGGGCTCCGCACGGTGCCCCCTGAAACGGCTGCGGTGGTGACCAACCTTATCTTGGTCGGAGCCGCCCTAGGGTTGGCCGTCTACCGAGGCCAGACAATCGTTGGTCAGTTGTCCTGGGGACTGCATTCCGGGCTGGTCGTCCTTTCAGGGTTCACACTGAGTGTGGCCATCCTGAGCTACTACATCGCCCTAAGCCGGGGACCAGCCTCTGTCGTCATGCCCATCTTCGGGATGAGTATGGCCTTCGTAGCCGTAGCCGGAATGGTCATTCTAGGAGAGGAAATCAAGGCCACCAAGGTGGCAGGTATCCTTCTTGCCGCTGGGGCCGTCCTCCTCCTAACCCGTTAGGCAAGAAACCGGTCTTCAAGAGAAGGGATGAGAAGTAGGTACTACCCACCCTTCGGCCTCCTAGGACTGGCTGTCCTGCCCACCGTGCAGCGCAAGGGACATTTCCCCCTTCTGCACAACGACGTGCCTGAAGCCACGCCTCTTCACCAATTCGTCGAGAAGCATGACCAACGGCTGGCGAACGCTGAGGAAGTCTCCAGGCTGGCTACCCTTGCCAACCAGACCGACATAGTCGTCACCGGCGTAAACCCTGACCAACAGCTCTTCATCGGAGATGTTGTCCCCGTACTTGTGTCGAAGCTCTTTGAGAGACGGCTCAGGCTGCTCCCACCGGGCCCATTCCCTAGCTCGGCCACGGTCGAGAATCTTGGCTCGCACTTCCTGGTCCATATCGGTCACCGGCTCCCGGCCCCAGAAGCCCAGAGCGTACTGAATGACTTCGTCGCTGACCTGCTTGTACCGCTCCCCCACGATGACGTTTATGGCGGCCTGGCTCCCAACAAACTGAGAGAGCGGCGTCACCATGATGGGATAGCCAAACTCCGCCCGCACCCGCACCGCTTCTTCAAGCGTCTCCTGGAGCCGGTCCTCCATGCCAACCAACCTCAACTGGTACGCAAGGTTAGAGATCATGCCGCCCGGGATTTGATGGTGGTAGATGGACTGGTCGAACAGCCGGGGCTCGCCAATCGGCATGTCGTGATGATGAGCGATGGACGTGAGATTCTCCATTGCTGGCCCAAGAGCCGCCTCGTCCAAAACCGTGTCGAAGCCCAGCGCGCGCAGGTTCTGCGCCACGTTAAAAACTGAGGGCTGCGCGGTGCCATTCGCCAAGGGCGGCAACGATGTGTGGATGTACTTCACTCCACCCTTAGCAACTTCCAGCGCATTCAACGGGGCCAATCCGTTGTTGCAATGAGCGTGAAACTCTATCTCAATGTCGCCTGCCGACTCCTGAAAGATGGGAAGAAGCTCCCGCGTTCGCTCTGGAGTGAGGAGCCCCCCCACGTCCTTGAAGCAGATGCGGTATGGCTTGAGGTCGGCGGCCTGCTTGACCCGTTCTCGGTAGTACTCGTTGGTATGTTTGGCCGATTCGGAGTAGATCACGTTCATGACCACTTTGACGCCGCACTTGTTGATGTCCGAGTGCTCATCGGCAAAGCTGGGAAAATCGTTCCAGGGGTCTGAGGTTCTGGTCACGGTCAGGCCGTAAGCGACGCACATGTCCATGAGCAGCTTCCCGGCAGAGAAGGGCACCTTGCTCAATGCGCCTCGTATGCCGCCGTGGACGCGTAGCTCCGTCTTGGGGTTGAGCTTCATTCCAAGCTTCAGCCACTCGAAGGAGTCCTCCCCGAGATGATGTGCCATCTTCCGGATCTGACCCGATGGCGCGTAGAACTCAATGGCGTCGAAGCCGGCGGCATCCAGGTACGGCAGCGCGGAGAGCATCATGCCCGTTTTCATGTTCAGAGCCCACAGACTCTGGCTCCCGTCGCGGATGGTCGTGTCTATGAACTTGATCTCGTTAGCCATGTACTCCACTGCTCGATGAGTAGGTTTGCCCTCGCCACCCTCAGAGGATAGCGAGGGCAAACACGATACCACGCTGCCTGCGGCCTCACAATGCAGGCACTGGGATCGCCATGCCTCCACAAACAATCGCCATCTGAGGTCCTGGGTATTCGGCACACCAAGTTACCGCCCGATCGATCCAGGAACGCCGAAAGTAGTTGATGGAGAGTAGGTCAAGCAGAAAAAGGGAACAAGTAGAGAGGAAACAAGAGGCGCAGGAAAGGCTAGTCGATGACCTTACGTTTGTTGTTGATGTAGTCCGTCACAACGTACTGGCCTAGGCCGTCCGTAGAGGCTAGAAACGCACGCCCCTTGTTGATCTTGGTCACCGTGCTAATGAAGCGCGCAGCCCCGGGATCGCGGCCCATCATGAACGTGTTCAGCGTGATGCCGTCCTTGGTGCACCGGACGACCTCTCGAAGGGTGTTTTCGATGCCCCGACGCGGGTTGTCCGAATCCTCATCGAGCCAATAACTGTAGGTGGTGGGCTCGCCGTCGGTGATGATAATGATCTGGCGAGTATCCGCCTTGTCGCGCCCTAGGATTTGCCGGGCCTGGCGGAACGCCTCCTGAAAATTGGTGCCCCCGCCAAACTCAACCCAGTAGGAATCCAGCAACATGTCTGGTTTCAACTTCAGGACGAAGTAAGAGAAGGCGACGACAGTGAGTGTGTCCTTGGGAAATTGGGACCGAATGAGCGTGTCGAGGGCCAGTGCCAACCGGCGTCCGGCCTGGAAGTAGCCCCCCATGAGCATTGAATAGCTCATATCTATCATCAGCACGGTGGCACAGCGGGTCGTTGCCGTTGTCTGAGAGATTTCGAAATCTTCGGGCGTTACCCTGACCGGTGTGCCCGGACCCTGCCGCATAACAGCATTGGTGATGGTCTTCTGCACGTCGAGCGTGAATGGGTCGCCGAACTCCCAGCGCTTGAACTGCTCGCCAGCATCGACGCCTGGCCCGGTCTGGGGGAGGTCGTGTGAGCCGGATACGCCTTTGCGGAGCTTGCTGAAAATGTCCTGAAGGGCCTTCTGTCCTATCTTGCGCATGGCCTGGGGGGTCAGCTCCCAGTTCTTGCCCTTGCGTTGGATGAACCCAGCATCCTCCAGCGCCTTCGTGATCTGCTGGAGCTGCTCCGCCATCTCGCCGGCTTCATTGCCCAGCAGCCGCTCTATCTTACTGGCGTCGATTTGGGAAGCATCGTTGGAGCGGGCGGCCTGGATAAGCTCCTTCTCCAACTCCTCCATGGAGTTCATATCCCCCATGAGACGCATGGCTTCCTGAAGCGTCACCGGCTCGTCACCACCAAAACTGAAATCGTCGCCCTTGGTGCTTCCGGGGTCGAGGCGCTCCAGGTTGGCGGCAAGCTGCGCCAAATCCCACTGCAATCGCGTGTCTTGCAACAACGACTGCATCATGCCCTCCAATTCCTGACGCATCTCAGGCGTCATGGAGTTCATGAGGGCGTTCATCTGGGCAATCTGCCGCTCCATGTACTCAAGGAGCTGGTCCAAGTCCTTGATATCCGGGGGGAACAAGTGTCCCCACTTTTGCATAAACCCGTCGAAGTCAGGCCGCTCGCCTTGCAACCGCTGCTGAAGCATGCGGTTGAGGTCGCTGACCATCTGCTGTATCTCTTTCAAGGCCTCTGGAGTCATCGACTGGAGGCCCTGCTGGATCCCTTGGAAGTAGCTCTGCATGAGCTGTTGCTGCAGCATCTGAAGCAACAGCTCGAACTCCTGCCGAGCCGCCGGGTCCATGAAATCGTACTCGCGCAGGTCGCGGATGCGGCCGCCGACGTCTGGGGGCAACTCGTCCATCTTCTCAAGCCGTCGCTGAGCTATGCCACGGCGCATTTCTTCGAACTCGCCACCAGCCCCAGCCGCGCCTTGTCCTCCTGGAATCGAGGCCCCGGACTGAGCTGACGACCCTGATTGCCCTTGTCCGCCAGAGGAGGGCGTACCATCAGTTTCGTCCTCGCCCTCGGGTGGTGGTTGGTCGTCGCCATCAGAGGGTTGCTGTTCACCAAGGATGTCCTTGAGCGTGCCTCGTTCGGTGTCGACGAGCCTGTCCAGTCGCTCCTTGATATCGTCCATCATGGAGCCAAGGTTGTAGCGGTCCAGGTTCTCCTCACGCCGGTTCCGCAGCCGTTCCAGCAGGTCCTGAAGGCCTTCCATGCGACGCCCACTGGCAAAGTCCGCCCCTCGAGACATGAGGCGGCGTAAGACACCCTGAAGGTCGCCGGTCTCCAGCATTTCCTGGGCGACATGCTCCATCAGATCATCGTCAGTGAAGCCGATGTCCTGGGTGCCATCCCAACTGCTGTAGCGAACTCGCATTAGTACCCTATCCCGTCTTTCCGTTCGAGCCTAGCCAACCAAGCTCAAGGTGTTGGAAGCAAAGACTTCATCAACCTTGAAAGCCTGGGGAATGACCTTCTGGTCTACGGCGTGCTGTATCACGGTTTCCAGAATCTGCCGGTTTGGGCCAATACCGTACGGAACCGGATCAGGGCCTACCACTTCATTGATGGCCAGCTGGGCCTTGTCGGCATCGGACAGGTCATTGCCAGCGGCCAGCCGGTCCAAGTACAACTTCTTCGCAGCGACGAAGGCGTCGAACAACGCGGTGGCGACCGAAGGGTCAGCTTGGAGCACCTCGTCCTTGACCACAACCGTGTGGTTGATGGGATACAGGCCTGTCTTGCGGAAAGATTCAAAGGCGGTGTTGCGGGCGTCAGGAATGAGAGGCTTCACGTCCTCCGAATCCACCGAGACGCCAATGGCAGCGGCAATTTCGCCTGACTGAAGCATTTCCTCCAGCGTCTTGCCCTCGCCGATCGGCACAACGTTCGCCGGGTACTCGTACTCGGCAACGTGCTCATCGCCGGAGAGCATCCAGGTCACTTTGCTTGGATCCAGGCCATACTCGCTCTGCAAAATGCCCCGAATCCACAGGCCGGTGGTTACGGTGTAGCCCCGGTTGACCCCAACCTTTTTGCCCTCAAGGTCCTTTGGGCTGTTAACGCCTGCCTTAGTGTTGTAGGCGATGGCCCCATGATGAAAGGCGCGAACAGGAAAGACGGGAATGGCCGTGAAGGGCTTCCCATAGGCCTTGGCGCACAGATAGGTGGTAATTGCCATCTCAGCCACATCGAACTCCAGGCCCCGCACCATACGGCGAAACGCAGCGATGATGGGAGAGACCTCTATGAACTCCAAATCCTGGCCTTGAGCCTTCACGGTGCCGTCAAGAAAGGCGGATGTATGGCCATATTGACCAAGGGTTGTTTTTAAAGCTGCCATGCCTCGCTCCTTCCGAATGTGTAGGCCCAATTCCGTGCGGCAAGTTTACGTCAAAGGAGTCGGAAGCGTCGAGGCATGGCGGGGGCAGGCTTTGGCGAGGCGAAAGTAGTCTCTTCTGCCCTCTCCAGAACTTGCGCTCTGGCCCGTGCTCTAAGGGAAAGCACAGTCAGCCGAATAGCCATTGCCTGCATCCATAGGAACATCAGGCCAGCGAACGCCCGCTCCACAGCGCCTTGCCAGACCCTCAGGTAGTCGATGAACATCACCGACACGAAGAAGGCAATCACCAACGCGACCGTTAACGAGAATGTCCTGTAGCCTCTCCACTGTGGGTTCCTTTGGAAGGCGCCGGCAAGCAGGATGGGGCCGAAAACGGCCCCGCCCATGACAACAATGGTGAAAATCTGGTGCCCGACGGCAGAGTTGAACAAGACCCTTGAAGACGGGTCGTTGGAAAAAATGCCAGCCCCAATCATGCCCACGCCACCAAGGCTAACTAGCAAGGCTCCAGTCCTGCGCCAACCCTTCGGAGCAACGGCTAGGAAGATGGCAAAGCCGAAAAGAATGGTGAGAATGCCTGAGATGATGAACCCGCCAATGTTCATCAGGGAGGCGTAGGTTGTGCTTCCCCGTCCCAGGTCGCTCACCAATTGGCTTATTGGATCGTGGTCGGGGCGATAGAAGTTGGCTATGCCGACAGAGATGCCAAAAAGCGCGGGGCCGATGATACCGCATGAGGCTAGTAGCCCAACGGCTCTTTGGCGACCAGCGAGGTTCTCAAGTAAGCGCCCCACGGCTGCTTCCCAGTATCCTCCAGACAGGTCTCGATACCCTACGCCGGCGCTGCGCTCTTTGCCCTGCGGCGCTTGGCGGCTGGCGGCTTTACATCTTCCGCCTTTACGAGTTCCTTCAAGTAGAGAGCGGTAGCTGAACCCTCTACGCTGGCCACCTGTTCCGGCGTGCCTTGCGCAATGACGCTGCCACCACTATCGCCAGCGCCGGGCCCAAGGTCAATAATCCAGTCAGCATTTTTGATCAGGTCCAGGTGGTGTTCGATAAGCACCACCGTGTTGCCGGTATCAACCAGGCGGTGTAGGACACGAAGCAGAGCCGCAGAGTCAGAGAAGGCGAGCCCCGTTGTAGGCTCATCCAGGATGTACAGAGTCTTTCCTGTGGCCCTACGTGAAAGCTCGGTAGAAAGCTTAATCCTTTGTGCCTCTCCCCCGCTCAGGGTTGTCGCTGGCTGACCCAAGCGAATGTAGCCAAGCCCAACGTCCCGCATGGTCTCCAGCTTTGGCCTGATCTTGTTGAAGGGCTCAAAAAACTCCAGGGCTTCCTCAACAGTCATGTTGAGAACTTCAGAGATGTTCTTGTCCTTGAAGGTAATCTCCAGAGCCTCGCGATTGTAGCGCTTGCCTCGGCAAACCTCGCATGGCACTTCAACGTTCGGCAGAAACTGCATCTCGATTTGTACATAGCCGCCGCCCCCACAGGCCTCGCAGCGTCCACCCTTGACGTTGAACGAGAATCGCCCCGCCTTGTAGCCACGCATGCGGGACTCCGGAACGGCGGCAAACAACTCGCGTATGGGCGTGAACGCGCCAACGTAGGTGGCCGGGTTGGACCGCGGCGTCCTGCCGATAGGTGCCTGATCAATGTTGACTATCTTGTCTATGTGCTCGATTCCCTCGATACCATCGCTGGCCCCGGGCCGCTCCCTGGCTCTATTGAGCACCTGCGCCAGCTTCTTGTAGAGCACCTCATAGACCAGACTGCTCTTACCGCTGCCCGATACACCAGTGACGCATACCAGCCGTCCAAGAGGAAACGCCACATCGACACCGTTCAGGTTGTTTTCGCGGGCACCCTTCACCGTCATCCAATTGCCGTTTCCCTGGCGGCGTTTTTCGGGAACCGGTATCCGAGTCCGGCCTGACAGATACGCTCCGGTAATCGACTTCGGTTCCTGGGAGACTTCCTCAACAGTCCCTTGGGCGATCACCATCCCGCCGTGTTCCCCTGCACCGGGGCCCAAATCGATGATTTGGTCGGAAGCCCGCATGATAGCTTCGTCGTGCTCCACGATGAGCACCGTGTTTCCTAAGTCTCGGAGCCGCTTGAGGGTTTCAATGAGAAGGTGGTTGTCGATCGGGTGGAGCCCTATGGACGGTTCATCGCAGACGTAGAGGACGCCCATCAACCCAGAGCCGATCTGTGTGGCCAAGCGAATGCGCTGGGCCTCTCCGCCGCTGAGGGTAGACGCCTGGCGGCCCAATGACAGGTAGTCCAGACCGATCTCCTCCAGAAAACGCAGCCGCCCCAAGATTTCCTTGAGTATCTGGTTGGCAATGGTGTGCTGGCGTTCGGTCAGGACGGAGTGGCTTCCGTTGTCGGAAGGTCCCTCGCCTTGGAGGCGTTTCACCCACTGGACGGCCCGGCCAATGGACTGTTCCGTGACTTGGATGATGTTCCTGTCGTCAATGAGCACCGCTCGCGACTCAGGCTTCAATCGCTTGCCGTCGCAGGACGGGCAAGGCCGGGCAGACATATATCGCTCTAGTTCACTCCGCATGTAATCCGATTCGGTCTCCCGATACCGCCGCTCCAGGTTGGAAACGACGCCCTCATAGGTGGTCTCCCAACTGAATTCGCGGCCCAGGTGGGTACGGTGCCGCACCCGAAGGGGTTTGTCACCAGTGCCATAAAGAATCATCTTCTGAAAGTCTTCAGAGAGGTCTGCCCATTTGGTGCGCGTCGAGAAATCGTACTGCAAGGCCAGGGACTCGAGGATGCTGCTGTACCACCCGCTTGAAGTCCCGGCCCGTGACCATGCCGTGATGGCCCCTTCTGAAATGGAAACGTCCTTGTTCACCACAACAAGGTCAGGATCAACTTCCAGCTTGACACCCAAACCGGTGCAGGCAGGACAAGCGCCATGTGGACTATTGAAACTGAACGTCCTGGGCTCTATTTCCGGAAAGCTGATGCCACAGTGCATACAGGCGAAGTGTTCGCTGAAGAGGTGCTGGGCGCCGCTGTCGAAATCAACGATGAGGACAATGCCCGCCCCTAGCTTCAGTGCCGTTTCAACAGAATCCGTGACCCTGCTTTGCTCGGCGCTGTCTCCAATGACCAAGCGGTCGACCACGACCTCCACCGAATGGCGAAGCTTCTTATCCAGCTCAGGCACTTCGGCAAGATCGTGTACCTGTCCGTCAACGCGGACTCGAACGTAGCCACCCTTCCGGGCGTCCTCGAATAGGTCTTTAAACTCGCCCTTGCGGTCCTGTATCAGCGGGCCCAAGACCATGATCCGCGTGCCCTCAGGCAAGGCCATGACTGCATCGACGATCTGTTGGATTGTCTGTTTTTCGACGGGGCGGCCACAGTTGTGGCAATGGGGTTGGCCTATGCGGGCGAAAAGAAGGCGGAGGTAATCGTAGACCTCGGTAACGGTGCCCACAGTGGAACGAGGGTTGTGAGACACCCCTTTCTGGTCTATGGAGATGGCCGGAGACAGCCCATCGATATAGTCAACGTCGGGCTTCTCCATGAGGCCAAGGAACTGTCGAGCGTAGGCGGAAAGGGACTCGACGTAGCGGCGCTGACCTTCAGCGTAAATAGTATCGAAGGCAAGGGAACTCTTCCCGGAACCAGACACGCCAGTGATGACCACCAGCTCGCCCCGCGGGATAACTACGTCAATATTCTTGAGGTTGTGTTCCCTAGCCCCCTTGATAACGATATTGTCCAGCGGCATGGACGCTCCATGTTGAAATTAGTCCCTACATTGTAGCGTAGCGGTTCTCAGAGCTTGCTGTTAGGGGCTCTTTACACAGTCCGTCATCCAGCGGCGCCACACTCGCTGCGTCCCTTCGGCAGGCCCCGCCTAGAGAAGGGCGGGGCCTGCTGAGGCTCAGGCGTCGGCAGCCGCTGCAAGGCGGCGTTGGTGCGCCTGGATAACGAGAATGCTTGTTAGCGTAAGAATGGGATGAGCTCCCAGATCGACCATAGGCTTGACCTGAAGGGTCTTGACCGCTTCGATCTGTTCTGGCTCTAGGCCCTCTCGCTCGCTGATAACGGCGTCCATGTCTTCAAAGAAGCGTTCTCGGAGAGAGGCGCTTCCTCGGAGATCCACAAGAAGCTTCTGCATTGAGTAGGTATTGGACGGCGGGTATTTGTAGAACTCGTAGCCCGCACCCTTGAACTGGAAGCCACCGTACTTGGGTTCGGTGCGCGCTGGCGGAGGAGTGGAGCGGCCCGGCAAGAATCGCATGACCGCGTGGCCGTGGTGCGATGTAGGTTGATAGGAAAGAAGTTCTCCCTGTTGCGGCCCAATGGCGCCGAACATGACCATCCAGGTCAGCATTTCCGTGTTCCCCACCTCATCAAGGTCTGAGCCACTAAGGGCCATCAAATCATCCAGCGCGCCGTTCTCCATTTCTCTGATCGCCCAGCGGTCGAAGTCATATTCCGGATCGTAGTATTTCCAAGTACCTGGGTAATGCGACATGCCTCCGCTGGCCACAATGGCCACCCGCTCTGGACGCCCCTCTATGACCTTGGCAAGTGCCCGCCCCAGGTCAGCGCAGCGCTTGGGAGTGGGTAGCGGAGGTAGGTACACATTTACCATCAAGGGGACTACGGGAATATTGCGGCCCTCGTGAACGTACTCCAAGGGCGTGGAGAAGGCATGGCCGAGAAGGGCATTTTCCGAAAAGGTCAGATCGAAACCAGCGTCAATGAGCCCTTCCAGAAGTGCCTTCGCCAGCGGCTGGTGGTTCGGGACCTCGTGCCTCGTGTGAGCGAAGGCAGCCTTCGTCCGCTCGCCGGTGACGAGGGCAAAAGTAGGCACGGCGTCTAGGAAGTAGGTCTCCAGGTGATCAATGCCAATGAGCAACAGCACATCAGGATTGGTTTCGTCCAACACCTTTCCAAGCTCGCGCATAGCAGCGATGCCTGCTTGGAGTTGGGCTTGATCTTCTTCCGGCGGGAGCGTGACCAGTTGAGGGGCGTGAACAGTTGCCATGGCAGCGACAATGCTACCCATTGACGGCCTCCGGATTCAGATTTTGACGGTAAGCGCCTCACCCTTCTCAGCGAGTGCCTACCACTCCTCGTCCCGGTCAAACATTGCACCCACTGAACTGCCGCTGTGGATGCGAGCAATTGCCTCTCCAAGCAGCGAAGCAACCGATAGAACGGTGATCTTATGATCCCGTTTCGACGGCGGGACCGGGATGGTGTCAGTCATTACAACCTCATTGATGTCGCTATCAATCAGGCGCTTGGCCGCCTCCTTGGACAACACGCCGTGAGTGCAACAGGCGAATATCTCCTTAGCGCCGGATTCCCTAAGGGCCGTAGCTGCCGATATCAAAGACCCTGCAGTATCGATCTCGTCATCGAAGGTTATGCAGGTCCTGCCTTCGACATCTCCAATGATGTTCAAGCTCTCCGACTTTTCCATGTTGCCGATCCGGCGCTTCTCCACAATGGCAAGGGGAAGGTCCAACTGTTCGGCGAAGTCGCGAGCACGCTTGGAGATGCCGATATCCACAGCTACAACAACAGCGTCATCCAGCTCTTTCTGCCGGAAGTGACGCACTAGGATGGGAAGAGCAGTAAGTTCATCCACGGGCAAGTCGAAGAATCCCTGTATCTGTCCCGCATGGAGATCCACCGTAAGGACCCGGTCAGCTCCCGCCGTAGTGATGAGGTCGGCAACCAAACGTCCCGTAATAGGCACGCGGGGTTGGTCTTTCTTATCGGTCCGGCCATAGGCGTAATAGGGAATGACCGCCGTTATGCGCCCCGCCGACGCTCGCTTGGCAGCGTCGATCATGATCAAAAGCTCCATGAGGTTGTCGTTGACCGGGTAGCAAATTGACTGAACCAGAAACACGTCCCGTTGACGGACGTTCTCCAAGATTCGGACAAAGGTATTGTCGTTACTGAACTTGAAGGCCTCCAACTCACTCAGGGAGATGCCCAGGTACTCGCAGATGTCCCGGGCAAGCTGCGGGTGGGCGTTTCCCGTGAAGACCTTCAACTCTTCGAAAAGCGGCATGCGCTGCACCTCTGACCCGGGGCTTTGTTGACCGGCAGAATTGTAGCACAGGGTTCATGGCGCGCCCACGGCTGCCTCCGACTCACCTCCGGCAATAAGCCACCATGAATCTGGGGGCAGCATTCATCGGATGGCCGCTTGGCACCGGCGGGCCACGCGCTTCGTCCGACGCATTACCTCAGATGCCTTCCCGTTCCAAGGAGCAACCCTCTATGGGCTATCCCCAGCATCGTCTTTGGCTTGGTGAACCGCATCGCGTCTCCCAGCCAAACTATGGCGATTAGCACCAGCGTTGCATTCCTTGACGCTCCACAGGCCCTTTGCTATCCTCGCGTGAGCGTGGGCGGTTAGCTCAGCTGGTTAGAGCGTTGCGTTGACATCGCAGAGGTCATAGGTTCGAGTCCTATACCGCCCACCACGTTGATGTCAGTCCTTTTTCCCCTAGTGCAGGAGGAAGCATGGTCACCACAACGGATTCTGCAGTCAAACAGTTCATCTCCCAAATTCGGAACCTCTACGAGCAAGAGCCTAACGTCGATAAGCGCTGGGAAAAGATGATCCCAGTGATGCGTGAGCTTCTTGCTGACGCAGACGCTCGGAAGGACTCAGCCGCATGGCCCGAAACGGTGTACACGGATCGCGCTGAGAACCTGCTCTTCTATGAAGACCCCGATTACGGTTTTGTCCTCAACGGCTTCATCAAGATCTCTAACCCGGATGTAAAGCCCAAGTCCCTGATTCACGACCATGCCCAGAATTGGACCTTGTACGGCGTCTTGGACGGCACCGACGCCATTGAGCGGTATGAGCGTGTGGACGACGGCTCCAAACCCGACTACGCCGAGGTCAAGTTCACCGGCAGGTTCCAGGTAGGCCCAGGCGACGTTGACCTAGTGCAGCCTTGGCTCATCCATGCAGAGGTGGGAGAGACGAAGCGCACCACGGCCTTCATCCTCCGTGCCGAGAGGCCCGGCAGCTTCCTGCAGGGACGCTACAACCCCGAGACTAACGAGTACTGGCAGGGCTACGGTCCCCGCATGACTCCGTACAAGCTCGGCGGTATGGACTCCGCTCCAACGATTTAGCTCCTTCCTCGAACACAAATAAGCGGCCATCGGTGAATCATCGATGGCCGCTTATCTCTTTTTACGGGCTCGGGACATCCTTCGAAAGTGGGGGGGAGGGTGTCCCCTTCGTACACGTAAGCGGCATCAACGAAGGAATGGGCTCCAAGGTGGTCAGCCCTGCCGCTGAGAGGACTAGCCTCCTCGTTCGTTCCCTTGCGTGGCCCATCTGGCGTTGCTAGCATGTTCTCACAGGGTCGGTACTCACCGATCATTTCCAGAAAGGACGGCCACCCTTGTCCGCAACCAAGAACGAAGAAAGCGCAGACTTAGACTCGTTGCGTTATCGCATCCGCCACTCGGCAGCGCACGTCATGGCGGACGCGGTGCAGCAGCTGTTTCCGGAGGCCAAGCTCGGAATTGGCCCCCCCATTGAGGACGGCTTCTATTACGACTTTGAAGTCTCTCATCCCTTCACGCCCGAAGACATGGAGGCCATTGAAGCCCGCATGAAGGAGATCGTGAAGGCCAACAAGCGCTTTGAGCGGGTGGTGACGACCCGGGAAGGCGCGGCGGAGCGCATCTCCGGCCAGCCTTTCAAACAGGAAGTGCTGGAAGGCATACCGGCGGACGAAGAAATTAGCTTCTACCAGCACGGCGATTGGGAAGACCTCTGCGAAGGTCCCCATGTTGGGTACACAGCAGGCATCAAGGCCTTCAAGTTGCTAACCATCGCCGGGGCGTACTGGCGGGGTGATGAGCATCGTCCGATGCTTCAGCGGATTTACGGCACGGCCTGGGAGTCAAAAGCAGCCTTGGCAGACTACCTCCATCGGCGCGAGGAGGCCCTTCGCCGCGACCACCGCCGCTTGGGGAAGGATCTGGACCTTTTCAGCGTCCATGACGAGACGGGAGCAGGCCTGATCCTGTGGCATCCCAAGGGCGGCCGGGTACGTTCCCTTATCGAAGACCACTGGCGCCAAGAGCACTACAAGCATGGTTACGACCTGGTCTATACGCCCCACATAGGCCGCTCGACGTTGTGGGAGACCAGCGGGCACCTTGGCTTTTTCTCCGAGAATATGTATCCACCCATCGACGTGGGCGGCCAAGACTACTACCTGAAGCCCATGAATTGCCCCTTTCACATCATGATCTACAAGACAGCGCTACGGAGCTACCGCGAGCTACCGATGCGTATCGGAGAGTTGGGCACCGTTTACCGAAACGAACGAGGGGGCGTCCTCCACGGCCTCATGCGGGTACGCGGGTTCACTCAGGATGACGCCCACATCTTTTGCAGACCTGACCAGATCGCCGCTGAAGTGGACGGGGTACTGGCCTTCACCTTCGATTTGTTAGGCGCCTTCGGCTTCACGGAGTTTGAGATAGCGCTCTCCACCCGACCGGAGAAGGCTGTCGGGTCGGATGCCATGTGGGGCACCGCCACAGACGCCCTCCGTCAGGCGATTGAGGGACGGTCCCTGCCCTACACGGTTGACGAAGGGGGTGGGGCTTTCTACGGACCCAAGATCGACGTCATGATTAGGGATGCCATCGGCAGATCGTGGCAGTGCACCACGGTCCAATTCGACTTCAATCTGCCTGAGCGCTTCGACCTAAAATTCGTAGGGGCGGACGGCAACGATTACCAGCCCTACATGGTCCATCGGGCCCTCTTCGGCTCCATGGAGCGGTTCTTTGGCGTGCTGGTGGAGCATTACGGGGGGGCCTTTCCAATGTGGCTGGCGCCAATCCAAGCCGTCGTTATCCCCATCGCGGACCGCCACAACGAATACGCGGCCTCCGTAGGCGCGCAACTTCGGGCAGCGGGCCTACGGGTGGATGTCGATGAACGGGGGGAGCGCATGAACGCAAAGATACGTGACGCCCAATTACAGAAGATCCCGTTCATGCTCGTAGTAGGAGACAAAGAGGCCGCCAACGGTGAGGCGTCAGTCCGCCTCCGAAGCGGAGAAGACCTAGGCCCAATGGGGGTCTCCAGCATCTCCGATTTGGCCCTGCAGGCAGTGGCTGATCGCGCCTAGACTGCCTCATAGGGCTGTGCTATAGTTCAAAGGTCGTTGTCCTATTCTCGTTACAGGTGAGGGCGAACAACATAGCCAGAGATTATCGCGTCAATGAAGCCATCCGGGCTCGCCAGGTCTTGGTGATAGACGAGACCGGAACTCAGCTTGGCACCATGACCTTAGCCGAGGCTCTTGAACGAGCCCGCGGCTCCGATCTTGACCTAGTGGAGGTTGCTCCACAGGCCGACCCGCCGGTGTGCCGTCTGTTGGACTACGGAAAGTTCCGGTTCATGCAGACTAAAAAACAGCGGGAAACGCGCAGGGGCTCGAAGACCGGTCTGATGCGAGAGGTGCGTTTTCGCCCCCGCATTGGCGACCATGACATTGATGCCAAGGGCCGCCAGGTCCGCAAGCTCTTGGCCGAAGGTAGCAAGGTCAAAGTGTCCGTGATGTTTCGCGGCAGGGAGATCACCCACCCTGAGCTTGGAGCGGTACTTCTCAGAAAAATTGCTGAGAGCCTTAAAGAGGAATCCAAACTGGAAAAGGCGCCGTCGATGGAAGGGCGCTTTCTCAGCATTGTGCTCGCCCCCACGGTGGTCAAAGAGGCGGGAGCACGATCGGAGTCTGACGAAGACGAAAGCGACGACATCAACGAGCTAGCGGGGGTCTAAGAGCCTTTTGCTACGTTAGTCTGGAGCATCTACATGGCCAAGCAGAAACTGAAAACACACCGCGGCGCGTATAAGCGCTTCGGCGTCACTGGCACAGGGAAGTACACCCGCCGCAAGGGTCACCTGAGCCATCTCCGCCGCAAGAAGCTCGGGGGAGTGCGTCGACTCTATGACGGCAAGCTGCCGGTTCACCCTACGCACACGCGTAGGCTGGGCCGCCTCATGCCCTATTCCGGTTAGGAGCATTCATCGATGGCACGCGTAAAGAGAGGCGTTACCAAACGCCACCGACACCATAAAGTTCTGTCTATGACCAAGGGCCACCGAGCAGCGCGCCACACGCGTTATAAGGTAGCCCGCGAATCTCTAATCAAGGCCTTAAGCCACGCTTATCGCCACCGCCGCCAGCGCAAGGGCGACTTCCGGCGGTTGTGGATCATGCGCATCAATGCCGCTGCCAGGCTTAACGGCCTCAACTACGGCCAGTTCATTGATGGGCTGAACAAGGCAGGCGTGGAGCTTGACCGAAAGGTATTGGCTGACCTGGCAGTGCGAGACCCTGAGAGCTTCGCACAAATCGCGGCCTCCGCTAAGGCGGCCCGGGAACAGGCAACCGCAGCAGCCTAGGACCTCCCCTCTATAACGATAAGAAAGACGCCCCTTTCGGGGCGTCTTTCTTATTTCTTGACAGGTGGCATCGTCGGCTGGAAGGGCTTCAAAGCTCCCAGCGCCGCACTTTGCCGGTTCTCTCTTTCTGAACCTCCCCGTGGTCAACCTTCACCGTACCATTGACGACCACAAGGTCAATTCCCGTCGGTTGACGATGCACCTCAGCGTCGTCGATCCAGTCGGGCGGTAGGACATCATCGAAGCCATCGTCAATCGTGTCGGGATCAAAGACCACCACATCCGCGGGCCGGCCTACCTCAAGCCAGCCCCGCTTTGTGCCGAGCACCTCCGCGTTGAACCCCGTCAACTTATGGACTGCTGCCTCCATGGATAGGAGGCCCCTTTCTCGACTCCAATAACCCAACAGCCGGGCCGGGGCGCCATAGAAGAAGAAGTTGCCCAGGTGCGCGCCAGCATCGGTGCCAATGACCGACTGCGGGCTGACAATGGCTTCACTCAGCATGTCCAGGTCGTTGTTGCCCCGGAAGCCCCAGAAAACGAAGCTCACAGACCCAACGTTCCGGGCCAGGAGGTCCAAGGCGAAGTCCAGCGGCTCTTGCCCTGTCGCCGCGGCCGCCTGCTCAATGTTATGCCTTACCCAGCGCTTGTCCTCCGGGTTACCCACGTCCCGGATCACAATGGAGCTCCAGCGGTCAACCTGCCATTGGCCTTTGCTGGCGGCGCGCAACCGCGTGCGCACATCGGGGTTCATCAGCGCTTCAGAGAAGGGGCCTGCCTCCTTGGGCAACGCCTTCCACTCCTCTAGGTGGTTGAAGGGCAAAAAGTCCGCCGCTCCGCAGCGTGTCAAGTGTGTGTAAGGAACGACCACCCCGTAGGACTTGGTGCCCTGTTGGGTCAGGTCTTCCATAATGTTTCCAAGGGCCTTGGACACTTCCAGCTTGTCCGGAAAGTGCCTCCATTCGTTGATAAGGTGCGTGCCACGCACGGCCTGCGCCATGGCGTACACCTCCGAATCGGGATTGGTGATCTGGACAGACCCGTTGTTCTGGTAGAGACCTCCGTTATGAACCACAGCCTCAGCTAACGCAATCGTCTCTGAGAGCTCTGCGAAAGTGCTGGGCGTATCGCTGTGAAGTGCTGGGCCGCCCGGAGGGCTGGTGGAGAAGCCTATGGCCCCCGCCTCCCAAGCCTCGGTTACGACGTTGACCATGAGTTGGATCTCGTCGGCATCGGCAGCGCGCTCCACGGCCGCCATGCCCATAACCGACAGACGTACCGGAGAGTGGGGCACCAGCGCCCCAACGTTAACCCCGACATTGCCCTCAAGGTTCGCCAGGTACTCAGGGAAGGTGCTCCATTCGAAGGTATCCGGCTCAATGTAGTTGTCGAGCACTCGCTTGAGGTACTTGACCAACACGTCCAGGGCCTCGGCATTGTCAGGAACTGGGGCACAAGAAGCGCCGCAATCACCAATAACGATCGTGGTGACGCCATAGTTGATCACAGGAAGGCCGTCTGGATAGAATTTCAGGAACAGGTCCATATGGGTATGGGGATCAATGAAACCGGGAGCGATCACCCGGCCACCGGCGTCGATGGTGCGACGCGCCGGGCCGGAAACATCGCCCACTCCCACAATCACGTCTCCCTCTATAGCGACGGCGCCCTGGTAGGCAGCCTTGCCTGTTCCGTCAACGATGCGGCCATTGTGAATAAGAAGGTCGTACATAGAGTCTCACCTCAACTACATGACTTCCGGTCTTTTGCGGAAGGTATGCTACCCTCTGGAAGCTGTCAACTTGCGTGTGGACTTGATGGAGGAACTGATGAATATTCTGATAACTGGGGCTGGCCTGGCAGGCTCCTATACAGCTAGAGAAGCCATGGCGAAAGGGCACAAGGTAACGCTGTACGACATCTCGCCCAACGCTGACTATATACGGGCCGTCGTCGGAGAGGTCGACGTTGTGAAGGGGGACGTGACCGACTTGCCCTTTCTCATCGAAACGTTTCAGAGCCGGAAGATCGACGCTGTGTTTCACTCAGCCTATCTCATAGGCGACCGCCTGTCTGAGCGCCCCTATACAGGCCTGAACGTGAACGTCGGCGGCGTCATTGCCATCGCGGAGGCAGTCCGTCTCAGTGGGGCAAAACGGATGGTTTTCGCCAGCACCTACGGTGTCTATAACTGGGCATCAGGCCCAACCCGTCCGGTTGACGAGGACTTTCCCGTCCTCACCAACGTGCTCTACCGGGCCAGCAAGATAGCCTGCGAAAGCCTCCTTCACGCCTTAGGCAACCACTACGGGTTTGAGACCGGGGTTGTGCGATTCGCACAGATATACGGCCGGGGGCACTATGTTGGCGGTGACGTCATTGGTGGTGTTGTCCATGAATATGTAAACGCTGCCCTTGCCGGTGGGCCGGTTCATATTCAGTCCAATATTTTCGGCAGCAACGAATTGATCTACGCTGGCGACCTTGCCCAGGGCGTTGTACTTGCGCTGGAGCAACCCCTGACTGAGGCCCGCGTCTTCAACATCGGGACTGGTGTCGTCACCGACAGTGAGGGGCTTGCCTCCATATTCAGAGAGGTATTCCCAAACATTGCCGTCGATGTTTCTCCAGGTCCAGAGGTCGCCTTCACCCCTTATCGGCCCCAGTCCTTGGACATCGACAGGGCTAGGAATGTGTTGGGCTACAACCCAGTGCATCTGGGGAGCAGCGGTATTGCAAGCTTCGTCGAGGACCTGAAGCGAACGGGATAAACACCCCGCCCGAAGCAGGCGGAAGCTGGCAACAAACAAATTGACAGGGCTCGACGTCGAACCTAGTATGATGGCCTCCCTGGCGCACCCAACAAGATGCCTCTCCCAGAGCCTTGGGGTAAGAGGCGGCAGTGCCAGTGAGGTTTACAGCACCTGGGCCATCAGTCATGGAGGTGTCCAATGGAAGGATTGAATTGGCGGGCCAAGATCGGACTGATTGTCACCAGCGGACAGCTGGTCACCGAGCCTCGCTTCAATCAGGCTGCGCCCTCCGGAGTGACCTTCCATACCACCCGCATGTTGAACCGCGGTGGCGGCATTGAGGGGCTGATTGAGATGGAGAAGCACGCCATGCGTGGCGTTGAGGAGTTGTCGACGGCCCGAGTGAACGCCCTGGCCTATTGCTGCACAGTCAGCGGCGCTTTACGCGGTTTGGAAGGAGACAGGGAATTCTGCCGCGATATTGAGAGCAAGTGGGGCTTTCCTGCTACGTCCACAATGTTGGCCGCAGTGGAGGCGCTGCAGCATCTTGGCATTCGGAAGGTCGTCGTCACCAGCCCCTACGTAGACAGCCACCACGACTCTGAGCGCGATTACCTTGCCGAAGCAGGCATTGAAGCCATAGTCATGAAGGGCATGGGATACACCACTGGCAAGGAATTCACAGCGGTGCCCCCTGAGGAGATCTATCGCTTCAGCCTTGAGGCGTGGGACGACCGCGCCGATGGTCTATTTGTTAGCTGCATGAACTTCGACGGGATCGCAGCCGCTCAAGCCCTGGAGGATGCGATCGGCAAGCCGGTCATCACATCCCATTCGGCGACCCTGTGGCGTGCGCTGGCGCTCGCTGGCATCGACGACTCTATCCCCGGTTTCGGCCGACTACTCACCCAGCCACGAGTTGGTGTGCTGGCTGCATCAAGGTAATTACTCAAGGAGCAGCAATGGTTCAAAAAGGCAAGCCCGCGGTTCTTGGCAAGGCAGAGTGGGGCTCCGATGTCATCGTTGATATGTTGCGGGCCTTGGACTACGAGTACATCGCCCTCAACCCAGGGGCCACGTTCCGCGGTCTCCACGACTCCCTGGTCAATTACGGCGGCAATACGGCCCCCGAGACCATCCTCTGTACCCATGAAGAGATCGCTGTAGCTATTGCCCATGGTTACGCCGTGGCCACCGGAAGACCTATGGCCGCCGCCGTGCACAACATCGTGGGGCTGCTGCACGCTTCTATGGGCATCTTCAACGCCTGGGAAGACCGGATGCCTGTTCTGGTCCTAGGCGGCACTGGGCCCATGGCCACAGAGCAGCGCCGCCCGTGGATCGACTGGATTCACACGGCCTTGGTTCAAGGCAATGCCGTACGAGATTTTGTTAAATGGGATGACCAACCGGCGAGCGTTCAGGGCTTCATCGACTCTCTGCTCCGAGCGCAACAAATCCTCACGACAGAACCGCGGGGCCCCGTCTATATCAATTTCGATGCCGCTCTTCAGGAACTAAAGCTAGATCAGCCCTTGCCAATCCCTGACGTGGCTCGCTATGCAGCCCACAGCCGCGTCCAGGGAGACCCCGAAGCTATGCAACGTGCCGCCGACCTCCTGGCCGGTGCGCGAAGGCCCGTCATTTTGGCGAACAGTCTGGGGGGGTCCCCTGAGGCGATTGCTTCTCTGGTCGCACTGGCTGAAAGGCTACCCGCTCCGGTCATCGACATGGGGTCCCTGTACAATTTCCCCAGCACGCACCCCCTGAACCTGACCGGCGCGGCGACTGAAATCCTCAAAGACGCAGACGTGATCTTGGCGCTTGACGTCCTTGACCTTCAGCAAGCCCTATCCACCTTGGACCGAGCCACTCGGATGGCCACGTCCAGCGTTCCGGAGTCGGCCCAGATCATTGATATCTCCCTTCGGCAGTTCAAGGTCAGAAGCTGGGTGCAAGACTTCGGCAGGATCTACCCAACCGACGTCCCCATCTCCGCTGACTGCGCCATCGCAGTCCCAACACTCGTGGAGCTGTGCCTTAAAAAGGTTGACGACCTGCCGGACCGCGTGGAAGCTCGCCGGCAGCGGGCCGCCGCCCTTCAAGAGCGCCATGCTGAGATACGGAACGCCGCGAGCGAGGCGGTGGACAAGACGGCTGACCAGAGCCCAATCTCTGTGCCGTTCATGGTGCAGCAAGTCTGGGAAGCGGCCCGCTCTTACGATTGGACCGTCACTGACTCGGTACGGTCGAACTGGGTTGGCCGCCTATGGGACATCACGAAGCCAGAGCAGTATTTGGTTTCCCCAGGAGGGGGTGGTGTTGGTGGCAGCATAGGAAGGGCACTGGGCATTGCCCTCGCATACAAGGGGACGGGCAAACTGCCCATCCAATTCCAGGGCGACGGTGACTTGATGATGGCGCCAGGCGCGCTCTGGACCGCCGCCCGCCATCGGATTCCGGCCCTGTACGTTATCAACAACAACCGTTCCTACTACAACGATGAGGACCACCAGGGAATGATCGCCAAGACGAGGGGTCGGCCCGAGGAGAACAAGCACATCGCCATTCGCTTGGAAGACCCCAACGCCGACTTCGCCTCTCTGGCCCGTTCTCTTGGCGTCCATGGTGAGGGTCCCATCGAGCGGCCTGAAGACCTGGGTCCCGCCCTCGCTCGCGCCGCCCGAGTGGTGGTTGAAGAAGGACGGCCCGCTGTTGTGGACGTAATTGCTCAGAATCGCTAGTTCTCTATAGGAACTGAAGCGCACAAAGGAAGGAGCCTGCTGTCTAGCAGGCTCCTTCCTTTGTGCGCTTCAGTTCGGCGGCTATTCCCTTCTCCAAATCTACGTCCTACCCCCCACTCTCTGCATAGCCCGACCGGTAATACGGGGGAAGTAGAACAAGCTGGCAACGGTGACAAGGAGCAACCCTAGGACAATGGGCCTGTACAGCCAGGCCGCGCCCCATATCTGAGTCGACAGGATTGCGTTGCTCTCAAGGATAGGTCCAAGGACAATGCCCAGGGTAAGCGCCGGGCGAGACCACCCATACTTGCGCATGATGTACCCGAAAGCACCAAAGCCCAGCATCGCCAAAATATCGCGGTAATCAGCGTTAACGGCAAATGAGCCTAGAAACACGAACACCATGATGAAGACAATGATGAGATGAGGACGAAGGAACGTCAGCTTGCCTATCTGGTTGGCCAGCAGCAAGCACAAGGAACCTGCAATGAGGTTGGCGAACACCACGGCCCAAACCATGCTAAAGGTGACATCCAAGTTCTCCTTCAACATTGACGGGCCAGGCGTCAAGCCAACGATTATAAACGCTCCCAAGAGAATCGCCAGCGGGGCCGATCCAGGCACGCCGAAGGCGATGGTGGGGATCAAGGCGCCACCGGTAGTCGCGTTATTAGCACTTTCCGGGCCTATGACCCCATCAATAGCGCCCTTGCCAAATTCTTCCGGATGTTTGGAACTCTGCATCGCGTGGCCGTAGGCCAGCCAAGCCGACATGTTCCCGCCAAGGGCAGGCATAATGCCCACCAGCACACCGAGGATGCTGCACCTGATGACCAAAGGCCAATGCCTCAAGGTATCCTTGATACCTTCCCATCGCCCAGAGCCAATGGCGGTGGCTTCGGCGATAGAAGTGCGGCGTACCGCCAGGTCAATGACCTCGGGGATGGCGAACAGGCCCACAACAAGGGGGACAAGCCCAATTCCATCAAAGAGATATAACTGCCCAGAGCTAAACCTGGTAATGATCGCGTCCGGCCCAATCCCTACGGTAGCAAGCAATATCCCAAAGAACGCCGCCACGAACCCACGGACCATCGAGCCTTCCGACAGCAGGCTCACCATTGCAAGCCCAAACATACCCATGGCGAAGAGTTCCGGGGACCTGAAGGTCAATACCAACGGCCGGAGTATTGGGATAGCTAGGGCCAGCACCAACGCCCCCAAGACCCCGCCTATCATTGAGGCGGTGAACGCAGCACTCATGGCGCGCGCCGCCTGTCCCTTTCTAGCCAAGGGATAGCCGTCGAGGATCGTGGCCTGAGAGTTGGGAGTTCCAGGAGTGCTGATCAGCACCGCTGGGATGGTGTCAAAGGTGGCCAGCGTGGCGTACAGCCCCAGGAGAAAGGCAAAGGCCTGAACAGGCGCCATCCCGAAGGTGAAAGGGAGAAAGAGGGCGAGGCCCACCGTGGCGCCTAGGCCCGGAATGGCTCCAATGGCGGCGCCCGCAATGACACCGATGATGAGAAAGCCTACCGCTGGCCAGGCTATGGAGGCCAGAAAGCCGTCGGAAAAGGCCTCAAGCACGATGTCTACTCGCCATTCTGGGTCTCATAACAATCGCCTCATCCTCTGGAAACACCGAGGGGATGACAGGGATGCGGAGCATTCAATGTCATCCCCTCGACGCTTAGCAGGGGCACGTTTCCATGCCCCTGCTAAGTCCCTAGCTCAACGGCTAGGCTCCATGCGCCTGGAGCCGCAGTATCCGGAAACCAAGGCCTACTCCAAGACCTCGTTTAGCTTTGCGAGCAGGCTGGGGGACGGGAACCTGAGGCCCTGGTAAAGGGCTTCAAGCTGCTCGCCGGTGAGTGGCGCCGGAACCCCGTAGCTCCGAGTGAAGTCGGCAATGTACTCAGGGTCATTTATGGTGTCAATGAAGGCCTGTCTTAGCTCATCCACTCGCTCCTGAGGCGTGCCCGGCGCTACGGAAATGGGCCAAGCGCCCAGGTCTCCGGTGTGGATGAACTCAACGAGCCGCTTACCCTCCTCATTGTCGCCCAGCAGTTCGTGGAAGGTGGGCACGTCAGAGAACGAAGGGTCCCTAACCAGCCCGTCCGGGCTGGGCCGTCCCGTCTGAATGATGGGGACCACGAACCCTTCTGAAATCCACTCGGGCTTTTGGGAAAGGATAGAGATGGTGCCATGCTGCATGGCTTCCACTTCCTTGGCGTCCATCGCCAGGTTGATAACGGGAACACCGTTAAACTGGGAAACGAACTTCCACTCGACGCCGAAGAGTTCCTCGACCAAGCGTGCGATCCAGTAGGCTGTGTTGGCCTTTCCAGGGGTAGCGTACAACACCTGGCGGTCATAGCTCACGAGGTCTTCGATGGAATTGATCCCCAAGTCTCCGCGAACAACGACGAGGCTCGGCTGGGCCGAGGTTGACCCGATTGGCCGGAACTCAAAGAAATCGTAGGGAAGCTCCCTTCCCAGGAACGACTGGAGATAGCCCGCCCGGTCATGAACGACCATGGTAAGCCCGTCCGCAGGCGCTTCTTGCGCCACATAGAGCGTACCTCGGAGACCACCAGCGCCCGGCATGTTCTGGACGATGACCTGAGGGTTTCCAGCTAGGTGCTTGGAGATATGCCTGCCAATCACGCGGCCGGTAAAGTCGAAGGACCCACCGGGATTGAAGGGCACCACAATTCGGAGCGTCTTACCCTCGTAATAGGGCACGGGCGCCGCTGTTGGCCGGGGAGTTGCCGTAGCCGTCGGCACCGGTGCGCTGGTGGGGCGCGCCGTCGCTGTTGGCTGGGGCGTCTCACCTGGCGCCAGGGTTGCCGTGGGACTCGGTGTGGACGTTGGCGTGGGCGGCACCTGGGTGTCGGTCGGTCTCGAAGTGCTGGTTGGATCTGAGCCACAGGCAGCGGCCAACATGGCCGCCAGCACCACACCAATCACTGCTAACGTAACGAGAAGACTCCGCCTTCGAGAAACGATTCCATTTCTCATACGAACCTCCTTGTGGCTCGAAATCTTGTTACTCCGACTCCATGACCCTGCAGCGTGCACCGCACCAGGCCGCCTGTTCACTGCGGGAGCCTCATGCGCCGACGCCTATCCTCGACAGTTGCCTGATAGCTTCTTTCTGAACCTCAAGATACCACTCCGGTTCCAATGAAACCTTGCCGTGAGCGGGAGCGACCACGCGGACATCCCGCTCGAACACTCTGTCGAATTCCCGATTGAGGTCTTCTGCGCGAACGTATTTCAAAAGAGGAAAGCGTGGGACGTAGAAGTCGACCATGTCTTGGGGGCGGAGCGTCTCCCTAATCTGCTCTGCCCAGTAGTCGCATTGGGCGCCAGGCTCGTGGAAATAAGCAAACGCGTCAGCCACCGTGAGTAGACCTGATACCGGATCATAGGCCCAGAGGGTACGGGGAAGGTCCAGTATCACGGGCTCAATGAACTCAATCTTCCGGTCGCCGAGGTCCAGGGTGTCACCGGGATTCGTCTGCTGGTACCGCTCTGGGTCCAACTGGACAATCATCTGGACATTGCCGCCAAGCACCGTGGTCTCTGGGTGACGATCCATCCAACGTTGGGAATTGCCCATGTGGACAATCTCTGCATGGGTAAGATAGATGTAGTCCAAAGGCCGATGGCCCAACAGACTCTCCACCTCTTCGACCACCACGTCCCAGAGTTGGGGGGCGCCTGTGTCAACCAGAAGGGACTTGCTCTGCCCCTGAATGAGAAAGACGGATTGATGGGCATGCTGCGCCGGGTCGTCATCCAGGCAAGGATTGATCCAATGCACCCCAGCACCGATTTCCTTCGCCATGCCTTCCTCCCATTACGATCTTCGCCGTATTCCACCAGCCCGTGTCCATTGGGTTCCCGACAGAATAGCCAGGCATCCCCTTCTCGTCAATCAAATTGGGAGCATTCTTGACAAGGAGAAAGGCAAACCGTAGCATCGCCTAGGATTAGGCGGCTCGGTACCACAGGCACAAATTGGCCCGGGTCATTAGCTTTTTCTGCTTCGGAACGCGGGATTTCTTTAGTCCTTGCAGGAAGAGTGGCTTCGCAGGATTACGCGGCGGCAAAAACCAAGAGTTGAGTAGGAGGATTGGGGTGGCTAAGAACGGTTTTAAAGTCATTGACAGCGACATGCACATCATCGAACCCGTGGACCTTTGGGAACGCTATATCGATCCAGCGTTCAAGGACCGAGCGCCCATGGGAACTGCGAGAAGCGCAGGGGACCTGAACCTGATTCACCCTGATGGCAGCCTCTGGGGACGCGACCCAGTGAGGCCAACGGACACTGCCAAGCCCACCGGCGCACAGGCCGTAAGCGTGGAAGACCGTTTCAAAGACCACGCCGCCCGTGGCTACTCCAACCAGGTCCAGCTCGAAGCCATGGACGTTGAGGGGATTGACGTGGCGGTCATCTACCCGAGCCGTGGTCTTCACGCCCTGGGTGAGCCGAACATGGACCCCCCCCTTGCCGCAGCGGTGGCCAGAGGCTACAACGACTGGCTCTACGATTTCTGTCAGGCAGACCCCAAGCGAATCTTGGGCGCAGGAATGATCTCTGTGTTCGATGTCAACGACGCCATCGCTGAAGCCAAGCGCTCGGTGAACGAGCTTGGATTCCGGGCCGTCTTCGTACGACCCAACATGGTAAACAACCGTCCCTGGCATGACCCTTACTACGACCCCCTTTGGGCAACCATCGAAGAGTTGAACGTTCCGTTGGGCTTCCATGAAGCTATCTTTACCGGGCTTCCTCAGGTGGGATGGCAATTTGGCGCCAACTTCATGCTTCGCCATACCTTCTGCCACCCGGTGGAGCAAATGCTGGCCAGTGCAAGCTTTGCCGGAGGCGGCATCTTCCACAAGTTCCCCGATCTGAAAGTCGCTTTCCTGGAAGGAAACTGCAGCTGGCTGCCCTTCCTTCTCTGGCGCTTAGACGAGCACTATGAACAGCAGGGAGACGTGTGGGCCCCGGAGCTTACCGCGGCGCCTTCCGAATACTTCAAAAAACAGGGCTACGCCTCCGTAGAGGGAGATGAAGAGCCGGTGAAGTACGTCATCGACTGGATGGGGAACTCCAACCTAGTCTTCTCAACTGACTACCCTCACGGCGACTCCAAGTACCCTCACGCAGTGGAACGCTTCTTTGAGCTACCCATCACTGACGAAGACAAGCGCAAGATCCTCTGGGACAACTGCGCTGAGATGTACGGAGTCGTCCAACCGGTAGGCGCATAGAAAAAACAGAGGCGCAGGGGCGTAGCAGACGCAACGCTAGAACTTTCCTCGCCATAAGCCACCGGAATGTAAGGGCACGCTCGGGCGGATCACAGACCCTCCTCTACCAGGTTCGGGTGCAGGGGCGCAGCCCCGCCGGAGTAACGGGGGTGTCCCCTGTTACCAAGCGTTCGTGGGCGGAGCGGGTGGGAAAACAGCGTTGGCCCAGCAGAGCCCTTCGGCTGACTCAGCGATAGCCTGAATAGTAAACCCGGACGTACAAGTCGCAGGCGCCAGAGCCCGCCAGGGCAAAGGAGACACGATGCCCTACAAAAACCAAGGCCGCAAGAAGGACTTCCCAGTCTTTGACTGCGATAGCCACGTCTTCGAGCCGGCTGCGGTCTGGGATGAATACATCCCCAGAGGCCAACGGGAGTTCGCCAAGACCCACCTCTACAGCGACAACGACCGGGGCATTCGCGTCCTGAACGGCCAGACAATGTTCCTGAACCCTCTGACCTTCACCTATCCCGCAGAGGTCTGGAACCCCACCATCGACAAAGACCTCATCGGCCTGATCTCCCCTGCCGATCCCGATTGGGACGAGAAACTAGGCAGAAACGCCATCCAACGGGACCCACACGCCCGGCTACGGGAAATGGACGCCACCGGCATCGACCAGGTAATGGTCTTCCCGTCGGCTCCCATGATCATGGCCTGTCTGGTAAAGAACCCTGAGGCAGCGGCCATCTCCGTGCGGGCCTACAACGACTGGGCCAACGACTATGCCGCGGCCGACAGACGGCGACTGTTCCCCTGCGGCATGATCCCCATGCAGGATGTCGACCTTGCTATCAAGGAGCTGCGGCGCATCGCCAAGATGGGCTTCAAGGCCGCTGCAGTGCGACCGGTCATCTGCAACGACAAGTACCCCACGTATCCCGAATTCGACCCGCTTTGGCGTGAGTTCGAAGTGCAAGGAATCGCTCTCGGCATGCATACATTCATCGCCCCTGGCGCGATGAGCGTCCCCATCGCCAAACGAATCCAAGAGGTTAACGGCGCCCAGGAGATCTTGACCTACGAGCCAGAGGCTTACGCCTATTCACCTGGGCAGTTTGTACCGAACATCATGAGCGCCATGGGATCCACGGTCTCCGGCCTGGAACCCTTGAGCTTCATCGCCGAGGCCACGAGTTGGCTGACCATCGTGTTGATGAGCGGTTGGCTGGACAAATTCCCCAACCTGCGCGTCGCTATCCTTGAGTCCAACGCCGGTTGGCTTCCTCTCGTGCTTGAGAAGGCCGAGGGCTTCCTCAAATTGAACCGCTTTTACATGGAGAACGCTGGGGTCAAGATCGGCGACCCAGAAGAAGCCTTCGCCCGCCAGTGCTTCATTTCCTTTGAGGCCGACGAAGATCCCGTCCTGCGAATGTGGGACATCTATGAAGACGTAGGTATCTGGGCGTCGGACATGCCTCACCACGACACCATGGACGCCTGGGAGACCATCGACAGGCTGGAACACCACAAGGTACCTCGTCACGTTCAAGAGAAGTTCTTGGGCCAAAACGCCTGCCGACTTTACGGCATCGAGCAACAACTTTTCGTAACCGAGGCTCCAGAAGAGTACGTGCCACAAAAGATATCCCGTTACCTAGATTAGGGAGGAAGACACGTGTTAGAAGAAAACAAGGCCGTCGTCCGCCGCTTTTACGAGGAAGTAGAGAATCAGGGCAACTTGGACCTGATCGATGAGTTGATAGCTCCCGACTTCAAGGACGTGTTCAACTCTAGCATCCACGGCCCTGTGCGAGGCCGCGATGGTATGCGCAACCTGGTCACGAAGCTTCGAGAGATGGACGGGTTTCACATCCAGATCGACGACCTTATAGCAGAGGGCGACAAGGTGGTGCTCCAGATGCCAAAGGGCGCTGAGGTGCTTCGGGTGGCAAACGGCATGCTCCAAGAGCGCTGGGTCTACATCGACAGGGCAGCCCACTAGCCCATCTTTCTAGTACTCATCAAATTGGACCTGGCTCCCTTAACCTGCCCATCGCTCCCATCCTAGCCTCCCCCCCTGAGGGGGAGGAGATGATTCCTTCCCCCTCAAGGGGGGAAGGCTAGGATGGGGGCGAACCCATTTCCAGAGGAGGTCACATTATGGAAACAATTGGATTCATCGGTCTCGGTACCATCGGCGGCGCTATCGCCCTCAACCTGCAAAAAGCGGGCTACCCCATGGTGGTGCACGATATTTCGCCTGAAGCTATGCAGCCCCTTGTCGACGGCGGGGCCAAGGCGGCGAACTCGGCTGCTGAAGTAGCCGAACAGAGCCAGTTTGTGCTTACGTCCCTCCCCAGCCATCGAGAAGTCGAAGTGGTGGCTTTGGGACCCAATGGTCTGCTCCAGGGCGCCCACAAGGGAACCATCTACGTCGATCTATCCAGCAGCCACCCCGATCTGATCCGACGTATCGAACTTGAATTCAAGGCCAAGGGCGCCCAAGTACTGGACGCGCCCATCATCGTTGGGACAGGGGGCGTGGCCAACAACAATCTTGAACTCATGCCGTCCGGAGACCCTGAAGCCTTCGAGGCAGTCAAGCCACTATTGGATGCCTTCGCCGACCGGGTCGTCTTCTGTGGTCCGCTGGGATCTGGGACCGTTATCAAGCTGGCCCACAACATGGTGCGGCGGGGCTTTCAGCTAGCCATCGGTGAGGGCATGGTCATGGGAACAAAGGCGGGAGCAGACCCGGAACTCCTGTGGGAGTGCATGCACTACGGCCTGGACGTTATGCTGCATCAACTCCAGCGCACCTTCGACAAGGTCATCTTCCCCGGCGATTTCGAGGCACCGGCAGGTTTCGACATCAACCTGTCAAGGAAGGACGTGGGCCTGGCAACGGAGGTGGCCCGCCAATACGACGTGCCTATGCCCATTCACTCCCTGGTCGAGCAGGCCATGATTCAGGCCATCAACCGCGGCTGGGGAAAGGAAAGCACAGCGTCGCTGTTCAAGCTCCAAGAAGAAGCAGCGGGCATAGAGGTGCGGGCGAAGGGGAACACTGGATAGCAGCCTGCCTGGAATAGCGACTCATGCCTTACCAACTTGACAGCCCACAAGCCCCATGCTACGTTTGAGGGTAAGTTCCTGTTCGTACATAGACAATTTAGGTTCTCGAACGGCAACGACGGAGAGGAGTAAACGAGCCCCTGCGGCCAAGCGAGTCCGGTACGGTGTGAGCGGACGCTTCAGCCTCGTTGAAAGTGCCTCCTGAGCCGCAGGGCGAACGGTTTCCGACGGTAACCAAGTAGCCTGAGCCGGGCACGCCACCCGTTACCACAGGCGAGCGCACGAACGTGCGTTGAAACGAGTGCTCCGGCACTGCCGGGGAACAAGGGTGGTACCACGGGCTAACGCTTCGTCCCTTGAGTGGATGAGGCGTTTTTCTTTTGTGTTGGGTTTTGCATCAGGTAAGTGGGTACAGTAGCAGCAAAGAAGTCGTTGTTAGGACAGCGTCCAGTAGCAAGAAGGAGTCGTCATGAAGCTCACCGGAGCACAGATGGTCTGTGAAAGCCTCATCAAAGAGGGCGTGGATACCGTCTTCGGAATCGTCGGTGGCGCAATCCTTCCTCTCTATCAGACGCTGCCGGAGTACCCTCAGATCAGGCATATCCTGTGCCGCCACGAACAAGGCGCAGGCCACGCCGCTGAAGGCTATTCCCGGGCCACCGGTCAGGTAGGAGTGGCCTGGGCCACTTCCGGCCCCGGAGCTACCAACCTTGTAACGGCCATCGCCACCGCTCAGATGGACTCCATCCCCTTGGTCTGCATAACGGGGCAGGTTGGCCGGCCGGCCATCGGCCGGGACGCGTTCCAAGAGACTGACATCACGGGAATAACGCTGCCCATAACCAAGTACAACTACTTGGTTATGGAGGCCTCTGAGATACCGAGGGTAATCAAGGAAGCCTTTCACATCGCTCGAACAGGCAGGCCCGGCCCCGTTCTCGTGGACATCCCCAAGGATGTGCTGACTGACCTCGCTGAGTTCATTTATCCGGACGAAGTAGACCTCCCTGGCTACAAACCGGTCATGGACGGCCATCCCAACATGATCAAGCGGGCCGCCAAGCTGATAGCGGAAGCAGAGCGCCCTCTCATCTTGGCGGGCCACGGCGTTTCCATTTCTGGCGCTTACGAGGAACTGAAGGAGCTGGCCGAGAAGGCCCAGATACCTGTGATCACGACTCTTCTGGGGATCAGCTCCTTCCCGAGCAACCACGTCCTCTACACGGGCATGCCAGGCATGCACGGGATGGCCTATGCCTCCCTCGCCATCGACGAGGCGGACCTGATCTTGGCCCTGGGCATGCGCTTCGACGACCGCGTCACCGGCCGGCTCAGCGACTTCGCCAAGAAGGCCAAGATCATCCATGTGGATATTGACCCTGCTGAGATAGGTAAGAACGTTTCACCTACAGTGCCTATCGTTGGCGACCTCAAACGAGTCTTGCTTCAACTCAACGACCAGGTACAGCCGAAGACCCACCCTCAATGGATCAAGGAAATAGACCAACTAAAGGAGCGGCACCCGCTGGTGCGGGCCAAGGACTCTGACAAACTGCTGCCACAGCACGTCATTCAAGAGATCACCGAGGCCACGAACGGTGAAGCAATGGTCATCACCGGCGTGGGTCAGCACCAAATGTGGGCTGCCCAATTCTTCCGGTTCAACCATCCCAACCTGTTTCACACCTCCGGCGGTCTGGGCACGATGGGCTTTGAGGTGCCTGCGGCAATGGGCGCACAGGTGGGCAGGCCGGACCTACAGGTGTGGTCGGTGGCCGGTGACGGCGGATTCCAGATGACAATGTCTGAACTAGCCACGATGGTGGAGAACAACATCCCCGTGAAGTTCGCCGTTATCAACAACAACTGCCTGGGCATGGTGCGCCAGTGGCAACAGTTCTTTTATGACAAGCGCTACGTGGCCACCATGTACACCCACAACCCGGATTTCGTGAAGCTGGCAGATGCCTTCGGCATGCCGGCGGCCCGAGTCACGGAGCGCAGCCAGATTCGAGCGGCCGTAGAGCAGGCAATGGCACATGACGGACCGTTCCTAATCGACTTTCAGGTTGAAGTAGAAGAGAACGTCTTCCCAATGATTCCGGCAGGGCAGAGCACCACTGAGATGATGGAAGACCCGATCGTAGAGGGGGCGATATGGCGATAGAGGGTCAAAGAAAACACACGCTCACGGCCTTGGTCCAAGACAGGCCAGGTGTCCTCAATAGGGTCGTCAGCCTGGTGCGACGCCGTGGTATCAACATCAGCAGCTTGGCGGTGGGTCATTCGGAAACGCCGGAGCTTTCGCGGCTGACGTTCGTCATCGATGGAGACGACTACTCCGTCGAACAGGCCACCAAGCAGCTCTACAAACTCATCGACGTTGTCCGCGTATCTGAGTTCGCTGAGGACCAAGTCGTGGCCCGGGAGCTGGCGCTGATCAAGGTCCGCACCACGGCCGCATCGCGCTCGGAGGTCATCGAGATCGTCGACATCTTCCGAGCCAAGATCGTGGACGTGGCCCCGTCCTCCATCATCGTGGAGATAACCGGCGACGAGGAGAAGATCGATGCGCTGATGGCCCTCCTGAAGCCTTTCGGCATCCGGGAAGTCATGCGCAGCGGCCGCCTGGCCATGCAACGCGGGCAGGAGATATTGGCGCAACGGGAAAAGTCGCAGGCCAGTTCCAATGGACCGCACGCTTCGGCCCCCACGGACTACGAGGGGGCTTAGGGCACGTCCCCTAGGGGGCGCTAAGCAGAAGCCAGTCGTCGGCCACACTTGAACCCTCAGACCATTGGAACGAAAATAGGGCCACCAGAGCAACTGGGACTTGCCCCCTGGTCAAGATTACGAGTAATCTCACGACGAAAAGCGACGAGTTAAACAAACGAGGTCCTTCGCAGAGCCTGTCCCGAGCTCTTGGCAAGCTCGGAATGACGCTGGGAAGGATCACGAGCGCACCACAGCAAAACACGTAAGGAGTAATAGATGGCAACCATTTTCTACGATCAGGATGCAGATCTGTCCCTTATCCAG
>Ga0114996_10000757_pt1 | contig 44972 bp, 66 predicted proteins | sample ArcticOcean_MG_C_4_FD_87039 | JGI IMG/M metagenome (GOLD analysis project Ga0114996, IMG submission 87039) | Marine microbial communities from western Arctic Ocean - ArcticOcean_MG_CB4_134 | ecosystem: Environmental > Aquatic > Marine > Oceanic | place: Arctic Ocean: Canada Basin | collected... | reverse complement strand
CTTGAGTTTCAGTGAGAAACCCTACTTTGAACCAGCCCTTGTAAGCCCCTAGAGACGGTAATCTCCTGCAAACAAGCCCTGTACCTTAACTGCCGCGACAGCAGTTTATTCGGTCACACCCTTTACTGGCGATCAACCAGTAAAATTATTTTAAAGAACAAAAATTTTAGAATCTTCTAAGAAGAGCCTCGGGGAATAAGCTTCTAATTTATTACCCGTTTTAACATCAATAAGTTTATTATGGCCGTCTCTTCTCTTTATTACGACTTGCTGCTTCCACTTGGGGCGTGGAGACTTTTTCTCTTCCAATGAATGAATTGTGTCTAAATCCACCTTGCCAGAAAAGGTTCTCCTCTTAAGCGACACCTCTCCCAAGTCTAGAGCATGAGTTCGTTTAAGAACGTCAAGCTGCTTTTTCGCAGGATAACGATTCTCATCCTTGCGCCCTTTAATTTCTAGGCACTTCTTTTTCGGATTGTAATAAACTATTACTTGCATCTTATTTAGATTTTTTCTTTTCCTTCTTAGCTGCGGCTCTTTCTATCAACCTTCTAACACTCCTCGAAGACATCCCCTCCCCGCCGCAAACGCCGTGGTCACCTGCGTATCCCAAGCCACCGTTGGTGGAAAAAATCACCGGCCACGGATTTTTCCCGTAATCTGCTTGTTTTTGTGGAGATTTTTTACCCATGACTTCTTTCTAACTGGAGTGAGCCAGCTCGCTTTCTTTTCTGTATACCGCCACCTCATCATTGGTAGCCAACCTTAAATCATTCGCCTTTGCTCCCAAGAGGGTATCTTGGTGGGGTTCCGACGTCATTACTGACGAAGAGTTCATTTTGCTTCTGACTCGCTCTACCCTGTCTCTACTATGAATGAAGTAGAGGCTACCGTTTTTTATTTCTTTCATCCTCATGTTTTAATGATAGAGGATTTTTTTTATCTGTCAAGGACTTTTTTCGTTTTTCCCACCAATGTTGTCTAGGGCCGAAAATAGAATCGAAATTCTTTTTGTATTTCTCCCTGTTTACGGGTCTTGGTTTGTCTCCTTTTCCGCTCATTAGTAAGTTTTTTTAAATTTTTTGTACCCACCTTCGACGTTAACCCCCCTCTTCTTTTTGTCGAAAATTTCATTATAGTTTTCTTTGTATTCTTTGCTGGGAGGAGACAACTGAATGGGCATTCTGTCTTCATCCTTTAAAACTTCTTTCCTGCGGACTTGGACATGATCTTTGTGCCCGTTATCCTCTAACCACTCGTAAGTATGAGTGGATTTTGTTTCTCCAACTTTTTTAGGCGTTGTTTGGTATTTATTTGCGGTTCTAGGGATGTAGCCTATGCGCGCCACCGCTTCTCTATGTTTCCGAGTTTCAAGTTTAGAGGATTTTTTTACACCTTTTAGCGCGTCTTTGTGGTGTGGTCTACGCTTGCCTTCTCCAGCGTCTATTGTGCCGTCCTTTCTTTTCCGCTTCTTTTTTTCGTGATAATTTTTATATTCTTTAGATTTACTCATTTTAGTTCCTTTATCCAATCTTCTAGTCTGACTTTGGCTTCAAAGCCTAATATATTTTTAATTTTATTCACGTCAGCTAAAGTATCTGAGGCTTCTCCTTTTCTTGGAGGAATGAATACATGTTCTCCGCCAATCATTCTAGCCACATCTAAAACAGAATGATTTCTGCCCGCGCCCACATTAAATATTTCTCCGAAAACGTTCTCGTCTCGCGATTCAGCCGCGAGCATATTAGCATTCACTACGTCACCGACATAAGTAAAATCTCTTGTTTGGAGTCCGTCTCCGACTATAGTCATATCTTCGCCTTGCTCTTTCTGCCTGAGAAAGATTCCGACTACAGGAGCATATGAGCCTTTGAGGGGCTGCCTTTCTCCGTAAACATTAAAATATCTAAAGATAATTACACCAAGACCATACAAAGAATTATACATTTTACACAAGTCTTCGGCTGCGACTTTACTTACAGAATATGGATTTAGGCAGTCTCTACTCATGTTTTCGTTTAATGGAGGAGTGTTCTTCAAACCGTAGGCTGAAGAAGTGGAAGAATATATAACCCTTTCGACACCAAAATTACGAGCGAGCTCCAAGACATTCAAAGTTCCCATGAAGTTTGCAGAGCAAGTCTCAACAGGGTTCTTTATACTGTACGGAATTCTTGATTTAGCAGCTAAATGGAAAACCGTATCTATGGTGCTTAGCCCAGCTTCGCCAACTGGAAAATGTAGACGAAAGATTCTCTCCAGTTTGTCATAATCAGTGATGTCATATTTAAAATAAGTAGCAGAATCGTTGTAGTGATATTTGTCTCCAGAGGACGAAGATTCGTTATCTACTACAATCACGTTTTTCCCCCGATTTACGAGCTCATCGACTATGTGGCCGCCTATAAAGCCGCAACCCCCTGTGACTAAAACGTTTTCCATGTGTAATTATATTATATGAATTTGATTATTGTTTCCAGTTTATCTTACGATGAGGGGCTTTATTTCAGGTATATAACCATGATGGCAAGCCAAGAGCTTAATTACGACATTCTTTTAGAAGCTCGAAAAGAAGACGTTGATTACTATTATAAGTTATTAAAAAAACACGGATGGTTTGATTTTGTCGACGACTTTGTTCTTCCCGAACGGCGTGAAGATGGGGTAAGAATTGACAAAGAACTGAACTATCCGAAAACCATTCAGGTCGACAGAATAAGGTGCGAAAATACCTTGAGCATATTGGGTCAATTAAAGGGGTTTGAAAAATGGAATTAAGTTTTGAATAGCTAAAAAACAAACTTAGAATTTATGTTAACGACTCTATCCTGCTCGGCCAGTTTCAAAAAAAGCTTAAGCTCCTGCTTGGGTTTGTGAATTTTGCCTATAGATTGTCCATCTCCGTAATGATGCTTATCTCGCTTCTCCCACCAATCAAAACCATAAAGCGTTACTTGCCCGTGTTCTTTTGAAAAAAGGTAAGCCGCGATTGCTCCTGTAGAGTAGCAAGAATAATCATCATCTCCTACAAATTTTTGCATCTCAGTTATTGTTTTTTTCTCAGTTTTCTTCATGTTGGGAAAATGAGTTATAAGGTTTTTGTAATTCTTATCTTTAGTAGCACTCCATTCCCATGAGTGTTCGTACACCTCTCTGTATCCGCCTATTTCAATTCTAGCTGGGTCAGCTACGGTAGTAAACCAAATATCTGTCTTTATCCCAACGTAATCTTCGTACCCTTTGGTGTGGTACCAACTAAAGCGAACAACGGTTTCGTAGGAGTCTATGAGGCTTCCAAACTTATGGTCTAAGGCTGACGGGCCGTTACCTATGAGTATAATTTTATTGTTCATTTTTGTATAACAATCATCGACCCAGCGCGATCTATTACCTTCTAATCCAAGACTCTACCGCTAATAAAACTAAAAGAGCTTGATACATTACCCACTTTATTGCAGCTGCTATTTTTAGCACCGTCCACCTTATTGGGCAAAAAAGGCGGTACCCTATGCCAATCTTTTTTTTCGCCAGTTTCGCTACTTCATCTACGAAAGATTGCTGAAGTTTTTTTCTTTTTTTATTGCTTTCTTTTTCCCATTTATTTAGGTCTACCTCCTTGAGTTCTCCTTTGTAAAAAAGCGCAACGAATGATATATCATAATCTATTTTCTCCCCAAAAATCTGTGAGCCGAAAAATATTTGCCCAGTAAACTCTTGCAGCTCTACACCCTCCGAATCGGATTCTTTATAAAACTGCCCATCCTCAGAGATTGTATAAGTGGGAAACTCTGGCTCACCAGCGTAGATGTCATAATCAAAAAAAGATGAAGTAAAAAATTCAAACTCGTCCCACTTGATGTCTTTAAAATCTTCACAGCCCTCTTCATTTAGCTTGTCGACTGGAATAGGGAGTGGGTATTCGCAAATGACTTTGTTTAGGGGAAGCATGCTTAATGATAGACGCCACTGTCAGTGAAATCTTTATGGTTAATTACAAGCTGCTTGGCTTTTTTTCTTGCGTAATAAAGCCTAGACATAACGGTTCCGATTGAGCAGCCTAGCTTTTTTGAAATTTCTTTGTAGGAAAGCTCTTCTATGGCCGAAGAATACAAAACATCTTTATGTATCTTGGGTAACTTGTCTAGAATTAAGAAAAGGGCAGCTCTTAGGTCATCGCTATTTAATTTTTTTAACCCTTCGTGCGGTGTCGAAGCGTGCGAGAAAACCCAATCGGAGCATTCTTCTAGTGACTGTTCTCTGTTTTTATTTCTTTTTCTCCACGCGTCTATAAAGAGGTTCCTGCTTATCGAGCAGGCCCAAGTTTTAAATCCAGAAGTTCCTTTAAATTTTTTAATATTTTTCCAACACTTTATATAGGTTATGTGAAGGAATTCTTCGGCTTCGTTTTCATTCTTGGTTTTCTGAAAAATCCAATTATGAAGATAAGACTCCGTGCGGCTCATCAGCTCTTCGAAAGCCTTAGTGTTTCCTCTTTGGGATTTCTTAATTAAAGACTTTTCTGTAAGATTTTCGTATTTCATCGCTAATCGCTAATCGCTAAAAAGTAGTCTATCTCTCAAAAAAAGCAACATTATTCTTTGTAGAAGGTGATGATCAGCTCTTCAGATTCCAATGTTCTCATTATCATCTCCAATTTGTCAACCCCACCCATCGCTTCCTTTGCTCTTTTGTAAAGGCAAAAATGACAATAAATTTTTTTTCTTTTCTCTGTGGGAAATTTAGATTTAAAAAAGGCGAGCTTTCCATTTTCGTAAAGGATCTTGTAGTCTCGCGCGGAATAGGAAACGGAGCACCTTGAGCAACAAATCTTACTCTTTCTCTTGAATGGGTCTATTGTGTCTGCTGTCAACATTTTCTAAAATTATTAATTCTTTCAGCGATCTCAGGTGTTGAACCAGCCAGTCCTCCCCGACCGACTGAGAAGCCTTGTGTTTTCTTAACATCTTGTTTCTGTACTCTAGGTCTTTTCGTTTAGCGTGTTCAATAATTTGGTTTAATAAATCTAAAGATTGTTTCATGTTATATATTTGACTTAGGTGGAGTTCGCCTTTTAATCTCCTGAAAGGCTATCTTAAACATCTCTTTAACGTCTTCCGTTTCTTTATTATAGGTTTTTTCGCTAAGCCCTAACAGAATATATTCACAAAGCTCTTTTGCTTCCGTCTCAGAGTAAGATATATTTTTGGGTTCGTCGTTACCCCAGAAAGATAGAGAGACTCTTCCTTTTTTTAGAAACTTGACCATTATTCCCCTGTCCGAAGCAGAAGAAACGAAAACTTTTTTATTTTCCTTCATTTGTAAATTCTTGAAATAAATTACTATGCTCAAACATCCCTTTCACCATAAGGTATTTCATTTTTTGCCGTATCTCTGTGGTTTTTTCTACAACCTCTTCTTCTGTTAGCTCTCCCACCTCATACAGCCACTCCGCCTCCTCTGCTTCAAAGATTATTTTAAGGCTCTCCTCTTGCCACCAATCAATGCTTTTCTTATACATTTCTAGCTTTTTTGAAAAATTTTTATCCATTACCCCTCCTCTATTATAAGGTTTGTGCTTTTATTTTTTATTTTCTTTAAATACTTTTCCGCCCGACCCCTTCCTTCGTCTGTGAAATCGAACGCTCCATAGAGCATTTTGCTCTTTTCATCCCTAATGACATAACACCTATATTTTTTTTTACTCATTGTATTGGACAATAATTATTAATATTTATTTATATTATTCCTCAGGCTTGATTATTTCTATTGGAAATTCATCTTTTTTAATAAAGCCTTCGTCTCTCAGATAAATGGCTATGGTTTCCGCCTGTTCTACGCCGACTTTATTGCCGTCGTCATAGATCGTAACTTTATACTTAGTGACTCTAACTTTGATACCATTGATCTCCAAGTCTTTCATATATATGATTACACTTATTAAAAAAATACCCCCCGTTGCGGCGGGGGGTATTTAGTGTGGACAGCGTGAAATTTTTCTGCTATTTATCATTTGTTACTGGGCATGATTCCTCTAATTTCGTCTACCAAGCCGTAAGTTACGCATTCGTCCGCGTCAATCCACCAGTCTTTACGGTCCCAGTTTCTTTTAATTTTTAGCCTTGTAAGTTTTGATCTTTTCGTAAATATGTCCAAGATTCTTCCTTCGATTCTTTTGACAAGCTTTACTTCGTCTTCTATTTCATATGTCTTGCCAATTACTCCAAACGCGGCCCTGTGAATCATTAACCAACACTGATGGCCTATCCAGCGATGATCGCCGGCTTGGAGAAGAATGCCAGCCATAGATGCCGCCATGCCCAACGAACCCGTGGTTATGTTATGACCTGCTAATCTTAAATCTTGAATGAAATCAAACAATTCAAACCCATCAATAATACTTCCGCCGGGGGATGAGAATACTATTTCTATGTCACATTTCGAATCAAGACGAGCCCACTCTGTAAGCTTGGTGATACATTTTCTTACCGAGGCTTCCCCTACTGATCCAGAAAATCTGTAAAGATAATTCTCTTCGTCAATGGATAGCTCTTTTCGCCTTGCTATTACGCCTTTCTCGTGGCTTATTTTAGCGCTGTGAGCTTCATATTCAGCTTTAGCTGCTTCAGCCTCGGTTTTTCTTGCTTCCGCTTCCGTCTTACGGGTTTCAGCTTCTTTAAGTTTTATTTCAGCGGCAATTTCTTCTGGTGATCTTTTTTCTTCTTTTTCTTCGCTCATTTTTGATCCTTATTTTTTGGTGTACCCTTGCAACACTCATAATACGCAGCCGAGCGACCCTTGCAGCGGCAGTCACCATGACAATCGCAAGAACACTTATTTAAATTGCAAAGACCCACTTTGCAAAGCCAGTGTTTCATCTTCCTCCACCACTTTCCGTGGTTGGGATCCTTCTTTGGGAATTTTCCAACTCCAGAGCTCCAAGTGCTACTCATATAGGGTTTCTCCTTTTAGTTTTTGCAAGCACAATTGCAATCGGTCATCGGGCAAGAGTCGGACGAACAACAGTTCGCGTCACTACACGAACAGTTAGGGCATCCGGAGTTCCCCCAGTTACAGCCAATTGCTAATACGCATGCGAAAACGGCTAAAAAAGTAAAAGTTTTTTTCATAAAATAATTCCTTCCTGACTTATATTACACTTTTTTACGCAATAGACACAAAAAAAGCGCGACACACTAGCGTCACGCCTCTTTTTTGCCATACTAAGGTTTATTAAGTCTATTTTCCATTTATTAGTATTATCTTGGGGTAAGTTACTCTTAGCATAAACGGGAACAACTTCTTGGCCGCTTCTCTCTCTGCATCCTTTGCTTCTCCCTTTTCTTTCGGGGTATTTTCAATAGGCATTTCTTTCAGCTCATCTTCTGTAGGCATTGCCACGCTTGAGTCTAGGGCCCACATCATTTTGTTTTTCCGACAGTAATCGACCATCCTTCTCACAGGTACGATTAAATTAAACCCTTCTCCTGCTCCACGCACCAACATCCCTACATATTTTGGGTTAGTATTGCCTCCGACGCCATGCTTTAGGAACACCCCGCCTCCACTAGATCCCGGAAAAGCGGTGCATGTCGTTTGGTCGAATATGTGTTTATTTAATCTCTTTAAAATCCTGCCATGCTGAGAGTAGATCCCGTCCGTCATGCTGTTGGCCCCCATTTGGCCTAGCAAAGAGCCAACATGAAGAAGGTCTGTCCCTAGCGGTGGAATGTTTTTATCAAGATAAAAGACTACGCTATCCGTTACGAAATTAAACTTACGGACGCGGAGTAATGCGAGATCGTGCCCATCTTCGCTTTCAGAATACTTCAATACCTCCGCATCCATCTGAAGGCGACCTACGGTTCTGCCGTTTTGACGAATTTCCTTAATAACCACTGGATCTTTAAACTCTACCAAGGTTTTAGGAGAGCCATTGACTAAGACTTTCCTTTCAGAGCGAAGATTATCCACGACATGGGCGGCGGTCCAAATAAAATTTACTAAATTTCCTTTAGAGTCCTTCCTAGTGAAGATTACCCCCGAGCCTTCGCCCGCGCTAAACGCGCCTTCTGATCTGATCGTAACAGATACATTTTGAAGATGTTCTGCGACAGATTGTTTCTTTTCGCCAGCGTTTGAAAAAAGCGCTAAAGAAAAGCCAAGTAAGAGTGTGCTTAATATTTTCATAGTTGTTTTAACCTTTGTATTATAGTGTCAATCTTGTCTTGTTTTTCAATTTTTTTTTACACGACGGCCCTACCTTTGCTTTTCTCCCAGTCTTTTTCGGGTCTATCTAGTCGTTTATTTCTGAGTATACAGGACTTTATGATTTTTGGGTCAAGCCCGGCATTTGAAAGTTGGTAACGTAATGATTCCATATCTTTAGGGAAACATGTGCCACCGAACCCTTTCTTTCCGTCCGGCCCCGGGACCTGAGTGTGTGAGTTGGTAATTCTTTCGTCTAAGCACGTTAACTTTGCGACTTTTTCGTAATCAAGGTCTTTAGCGGAACAAAAACTATGGATCTCATTAAAAAAAGACACCTTTGTAGCTAAAAAACAATTGCGAACATATTTAATAAGCTCCGCTTCTTCTGTCGTAACAAAATTTAGATTGGGTTTATTACTTAGGCTGCCGGTACGGTAAGCGGAATCAAATATAGAATAAAGGTCGTCTCTTACTTCATCGTTTCTTTCGTTGGTTCCTAAAATCCAATTTTTTTGGTTTAGGTAATCTTCGTGCCAGTTTTTTTCCGTCAAGAACTCAGGCATAAACATAACGCCCAGCTTTCTGCAGGTTCCTACCGGGACTGTTGACTTTACTATTATCCTTTCCGGCTCGTAGCCAAGGTCAAGCAATTCGATGACAACCTTATCAACTACAAAAGTTGAACAACTGCCATCATGGTTCATCGGCGTCGGGACACAAACGAAAATAAAACTACATGACTCAACTAAATCAGTCAATTGGAGAGCAACGTGGCTACACTTGTCTGGGTCTATGTCATATATAAATTCGCTTACATTGCTGCTTCTCAGCAAAGATGTTGCTTGCCCGACGTAACCGTTGCCAACTATTCCAATGTATTTCATTGTTATTTAAAGTAATATTTAAGATTTTTTAGATCTGATTCTAGAACCTCGATCTCTTCATCGTACTTTTCTCTATCCTCTGGCTCTAGCCTTGCTCGTGAGAGGAAATCTTTTTTATCCGCTATCTCTTTCTCTAGCAATTCTATGGCTGCTCTTTTTTTGAGTAAGTGAACTTGGCTGCGTGATTTCATGATGTTACCTCCATATGTCTGGGTTTTTCTCTCTTTTTCGTCTCATGTACTCCCTCTTTTGCTTTCTTCTTTTTTCTGGGTCTTTGCTATCATAGTTATCCCTAGCTTTTTTCAAAGATTTTTTACCTTTTTTTGTGCTAAGATATTTTTTTTGAGATTTATATTTATCCTTCTTCATAGTATATCGTCCACCCATGGGTTCCCTTTTCGTCCCGTTTTAAAATTGGGTTTTTTTGTTTTGTATTGGACGATTGGGAATAAAAAATTATTTTATCCACCGACCACAGCGAGGACACTGAAAATAGGTATCCGGAAAATGATGACCACACTTGGGGCATTTTTTAACCTTCGTGGTGGCGAAGGTGGGGCTCGAACCCACATGGCTTGACCAGCCGACAGATTTTAAGTCTGTTGTGTATACCAATTCCACCACTTCGCCATTGGTGGAGGTAACCGGATTCGAACCGATGACATTCTGCTTGCAAAGCAGACGCTCTACCAACTGAGCTATACCCCCACTGGAGCTAGAGACCGGATTCGAACCGATAACCTGCGGTTTACAAAACCGCCGCTCTGCCGTTAAAGCTACTCTAGCCACGCATATATTATATCTTTTTTTTTAAAATTATTGAAATTATTTTTTGAGCTTAAGCAATATAAAGTCTATAATTAATATAAGGAAATAAAAAATGAACGAACACCCAGAGGCAGATATGTACGAAAAATTAGCGACAGAAATGAAGTTTCATGAATCAGATAAGCTCGCGCCCGAGGGGGAAAAAAGGGTGGTTCTTGTTGATATTGATGAAACTATCTGCTTTTACTCAGGAAAACGTCAATACAATTTAGCCGAACCAAGCCAAGAAAATATTGCAAAAATTAACAAACTCTATGATGAAAATTGGCACGTAGTTTACTGGACCGCCAGAGGTGGCTCAGAAAAATCTAAACGAGAAGGGTCATGTTATTATGACTTTACTTGGAAGCAGTTAGAATCATGGGGCTGTAAATTCCACGATTTATCTACCGGAACCAAAGGAGAATACGTGAAACCCCCTTACGATTTGGTAATTGACGACAAGGCAAAAAGGATAGAAGAAATTTAGTAATAATGACTCATGCCAAGGGGGAACCAAGGTGGAGGTCCGAAGTTGCAGCATGTTTAACGCTAACCCGATAAACCTCTGCTGCAACTTTTTATATGGTACGAGCGGAGGGACTCGAACCCCCGACATCCACGGTGTAAACGTGGCGCTCTAACCAACTGAGCTACGCTCGCAAAAAACCCCACCCCCAAGCTATGTTAAACTCGGAGGCGGGGTCTGGAGATCACCGATGATTATTAAACGGTGAATTAATTATCCTCTTTCTCAAGGGTTTGGGGAATTTCCGTTGGAGTAGTTCCTGTGGTCTTAGAAAGAACCTGCGTGGACTGTGAGCTGTCTGCCTCTTGCTCTCCTTGGATTTCCATCATGCTTGTCAAAACGTATCCTGTTAGGCAGAAATTTACCGCCAGAAGAAGAACTGCCGCGCGGGCATATACCGTCTTAACTTGTGTGTATTTATTTTGGTCTGTTTCGCACTTGTCCGTGCTTGTCTCGCACTGTTTTTTGTTTGTATTACTCATTGAACCTCAATCATATATTAAATTTTCAAATTGTCAAATATTATTTTATGGCACTCTTGCTGGGACTCGAACCCAGAACCCTCTGTTTAGAAGACAGATGCTCTATCCAATTGAGCTACAAGAGCTTAAATAAAGTCAAAAACCTTTAAAAACACCAACCCCCCCGTGATCGCTGCAATTATGCTTCCGATAGTTCTGATAAACTCAAGCTTGTGGTTGTGCTTGTCAATCCACCTTTCGTAGTTATCTTTGGGGGTGTCCAGCCTGTCTTCCCATTTTTTTTCCCTTTTTGGGTCCGTAATCATGCTCTTATGATACATCTTTTTTTAAATAAGTCAAGGTTTTTTAATATATCGTCCACCTATAGGGTGATTTTTCCGCTCGTTTTAAAAATCACTTTTTTCTTTTCTGGTACTCCGAGTGGGCCTTGAACCCACAACCTCACGCTTATAAGGCGTGTGCTCTAACCTGTTGAGCTACCGGAGCAAAAAAAATGGAGCGGGTGGTGAGAATCGAACTCACGTTATCAGCTTGGAAGGCTGGAGTAATACCATTATACGACACCCGCGTACACCTCAATAATAGGAGGTCTTTTTATTTAGTCAATTGTTATTAAATAAGTGTAGCGGATAAACGTCACTCTTTTGATATTTTAATTTAAAAATAGCCACGCATAGTGTAATATTAAATAAGAAAGTAGATGACAAGAAAAGGTCTTAAGATGAGACAACATAACCGTGAAGGATACATTGGGATTTTACTTTTTGTTAGATAGGAAAGGAAACTGTTTAAGAAGTTCACTCTTATCGTTAGAAAGATTGTTATAATCTTGGGTCAACTCTTCACCCTCTTTAACCTCTTTGCTGGTCACGAACTCTACGAAGTCGTCAAGGGTCTTGCCCAAAACAAACTCCACATTTGGGTCATTAGAATGATTCAAATAAAAATTAATATTTATTGAGTTAAAGCCTCTAACCGGAAATGGGCGCATTTCGGGCGCGCTTTTAACCATAAAATTATCTGCATATTCTAAAACAAGATCCTCAACCTCGGCTAAATCATCGTCACTAATTTCTATGGGTTCATCAGTTCCAAAGAACTCCTCATTGCAGCACTTGAAAATTTTTGTGCCCTTTGGTATATCCTTTAGGGCTATTACTCCTATGCCTGAAATCCCTGAGACACCAAGCTTGCAAAAGGTTTCGTCTTTTATGTTGCGTAAAAGGTTATTTCTTTTTTTTATTTTTTGAAGACTTTTTTGCTGTCTTTTCAGCGCGTCTTTTTCTTGGTGGTTGTGGCTCATTATTTGTTAACTCCTCGTTTTTTCTCCACCCCTGTCGGTACAGGAAGGCTGCAACTGTGTTGCCAAATTTATAAACATCCTTCTCTGCTTTGTCCCAAAAAAAAGCATGACATAATTCGTGAACGATTGTGTTAAGCTCTGATTTTGCAGTCAAGTGTGGGTTAATGTAAATTCGTGGAGCACTTTCTTCGGGGTCATCACAGTATCCGTCGGCTTTTCCGAAGTGGGCTCTGTTTGGTTTTCTAAAATAAATTTCATACCTTACGCCTTGTGCGTTTCTAAACTTAAAACAGTGATGTTTTTTGCCGCTCATTTTGTTTATTTACATATAATCTCACGGATTATTTTGCGTCTTCCTACCTCATCGTCTGCCAAGTTTACCGGGGTTACCGCTCTGTGTTCTGGCTGCCACTATTTGACTAACAAAGTTTAAGAGATGAAGTTTTTGTTCAACGCCATGAGCCCAGTTAGCGTGGTGAACTAAAATGCCGTTAGGTACAAATATTCCGCTCTTCTCTTCGAAGTCCTTGTTCTCCCACCATAATCCACTTTGATTTTCCTCAGAAAAATTTTTTACTCCATGGATATATAAGCCGTGCGTATAATACCTAGGAGGTAGATACCCCCAATGCATATCTTTATTTTCACTAAGTAAATTGTTTATAGTAGACTGCTCTGAGGTCCCCCAAGAAACATCCTCCGCGGTGTGAGCCTCAAGCCTTAATAAAACTTTTGAGAAAAAATTCTTAGTTCTTTCGGAAGACTTAAGCACAAAGAATCCTCCACACCTTCCGGTTATATCGGAATTATGATCCTTCATAAAACAAATATCTCTATCCCCTAAGCTTTTCGTTAGGTCTTTTTCGATGGGCCCGTAAAATCTGACATCTACATCTGAAAAAAGTAATATTTCCCCCGGCGCAGAATAATTAATACAGCTATTAATAAACCTCTGCTTCTCAATCATCTGCTTTCTCCAGCCGTCTGCAAACAATTCTCCAGAACAAAGTTGAGGAAGTCTTTGTAGCACCAAGGGTACGCCGAACTCGAAAGGAAAAGTTTCTAGAAAGGATTCTTTTAAAAATCTTTCGTGCGAATCGCTGTAAGGTACACAAACTTTCATGGAGATTTTACGATTAAAAACGGATCACTGACGAGCCTCTGAGCCGCGTCACGTTCGACGTGAAAATGTATTTCTTCAGGAGAATTTAGAAGCCTAAAGCTGGTCTCATGAACATCGTGACACTTAGCAAACACCTCTACCGTTTCTTTATACATTGTTTGAGCGTGAAGGACTCGTTTAGTTTTATTGCAGGGGCAACCTCCCGTGGTGTTAACGCAAACTTTTTTAAACAAGTCAACTTGATCCCTAAACAATTTGTGCGCGCCCGTTTCTATCTTTGAGCTATCCATAATTGAAGGAAAGAGCCATTGGTAATTCGAGCGTACGAAAGAATTAAAGGCGTGGTATCCAAAAAAACTATATATTCTTTTATCACTCATAACATTTCTTCATTAACAATTTTAAAATAAAATATAAAAATAATGAAAGCCATAAATTTATTAAAAATAAACCTACATCCTTGTGGAAAAAGCAAGTGGCCACGTTCACCCAAAAGCCTGAGCAAATTGGGCAAGATAGTAACTTTCTTAAGAAGGTCTGCTTCTCAAACGCTATCCACTCCCAATAAGTATTGTCCGAGAAAGTTTCCAAATGTTTCTCGTACTTATCAACGCCCAACAGCTTACCTAAACCAATCAGCTTTACATACTGTATAAAAAAATCAGTTTCGTAAACAAAAAATAAGATATTTGCTATTAAAAAAGGATAAATTATTTCTTCCATACTTACCATATGTTATACGGAAAAATTAATCTAGTCTAACTAATTTTACATCATAAAAATCAAAAATATCAAAGGCGCTTTCGTCTTTTTTGTAGATTTCCTTATAGACTACCGTCTCTATGCCATAGGCAGCTATCATAGTGGCGCAGTGAGAGCAAGGAAGTAACGTGACTGCGATTAACTTTGCTTCGTTTTTCTTAAATAAGGACAAGCAGTTAGATTCCGCATGTATCATGTATTTTCTGCGCTCGTCCCTGTCTTCCCAGAAAATTCTGCCGACAGTCTTGCCTGAAGCTAAACCATTGTAACCTATTCCCACAACCATGTTTTCGCTATTCAGCGCACAGGCTCCCACTTTTTGGTAGGTGTCTTCGCTCCTTTGGGAGGCGGCTTCAGCTATGGTCAGGGCGTAGTTGCTCCAGCTTATTCGCCCGTCGGTCACGCCTCTTGCCATTCTACCTGCGCGACATTATCAACTACAACACAGCTTTCTTTGGGAGATTTCTCGTATTTTACGCGAGGTCTGCCATTTTTAGTCTTGGCAAAACCAACCACCGTTAGGGTTCCCTCGTCAACCGCTTTATTGAGCTTGCTGTGTATAGTGACTCTAGACACCTTCTTGGTAGATGTATCAACCACGTCTTGAGCGGTGAAAACAACGTCGGGCCAGTCGATCTTTACGGGTGGACGACCTCTTTGCGAAACTTTAACTTTTGTTTGCATATTACTCATAATATAGACCATTTTTTTATAAAGTCAAGAAATTTTTTTTAGATTTACATCGTTTTCTGAGGATTATAATACTGATATGACGGTACAAGACGCATCAAATGATTTATTCAACTGGTTCGAATCACATGACGATTTTGAAATAGGGAGAGACCTGAAAAAAATTGTCCCAATCATTGAAGATAAGGAATCAACGACCATTGCATTCAAGATAGCCCTAGAAAAGCTCGAAGAAATGAATCTTTTGGCCTCAAAAGAATACGCGGATAAAAAATATTACATTCTTGAGAAAGCTATGGACTCCTTCCAGCAGTCGGTTGAGATCGGGCCCCACACGGCAAAATTTATTGCTACTGAAATAAACGATTTTTGTGACCTCATAGAAGATCAAAGTGACGCCTGTCAGATTGCGTCGCTTGGGGAAAAAGACCTAAGGAACTTGATTCACATGGTGCATTTTTATAAACAAAGGGTTATGGAAAAAGAAAACATCATAGCTGAAAGTCTCGGCGGCCCAGACGAGTCAGCTCACGCGGAGTAAAGCACATGACTAGAAAAAAATCCATAAAATTACTAGAAAACTTGGGGAATGTCCTAAACAAAGAAAAAGATTTAGAGGGGGCGGCGTCCATAATCTACATACTCGCAGGCACTGTTGCTCTAGACAACGAAGAGGCCCTAGCGTCTTTATGCATGCATAATGTGGTGTGGGCTAACGAGGCTCTCAAGGCTGTTCAGCGGGGGCAGGAAGAAGAAGAAAAGAATAAAATAATTTTACCCAACGAAGAATAAATTGCTTGCTTACTCAAAAAATAACACTATGCTTCTCATTAGTTCTTTGTTAGCGGTGAAATAGCTTGTGAGGGTTATCCTCACAGAAACTCGTAAGAGACCACAGGCCCGTAAAAAGACCTTAGCCAATCAGACCTAATAAGTCTACTGTTATTTCGGGAAAAAGCGACAGTTGAGGCTAATGTAAGTAGCAATACTTAAGCTAGAAACTTAATCCTCCCAAGAGGAAAAAGGATAAGCAGTCATACAAGAAAAGTCCCACCGCAGAAAAGAAAGAGCTCCATAGTTTAACAAGTCAGCAAGCGAGACTAAAAGAGGTTAACGCGACGGACTGACGCGGCTTTGTTAAAAGTAAGATTTATTTACAAGTGGACAGCTATGTTCTTATCCGAAAGCCCTTCGGGCTTTCTTTACCCAGAGGAAAAATTTAAAGGATAAGCAGTACCACGAAGATTGTTAGATTTAAACTCTAAATAATTTTTAATTTATATACAGAACATGAATAAAGTAATCGGCATATCAGGGGTCGCTGGAGTAGGTAAGGATACTTTCTTTGATCTTTTATCAGAAAGAATTCCTTGTGAAAAATACTCACTGGCGGACGAACTCAAACGGGAAGTAAGCCAGTGGTGCAGAATGCACTACCAAATCGATTCCATAAACTGCATACGAGCACACAAGGAAATAATTAGACCTTTCTTGGTTTTTCACGGAGCCACAAAGAGAAACCAAACCGAAGGTAGATACTGGATCGACAAGCTTAACGATACAGTCGTAAAGGGTGACAATTCGAAATTTAAAATCATCACAGATATAAGGTACGATGATTTCAACAACGATGAAGTCAGCTGGCTAAAGGACGAACTCAACGGAACGCTCGTTCACATTTCTCAATATACAGAAAAACCTGATATGTCCCTACACGATTCCCCTTGGCTGAGAAAAGAATACAAAGCTCCCGCGAACTCGGAAGAAGAAAGAAACGACCCCAAAATAAAGAATAAAAGTGACTTTCAAATTGAATGGGAGTTTATTAACAATGGTCAAATAGAAGAACTGGGCCCTTATGTAGATGATTTCGTAACATGGCTCACTGAAGGCCATGAAGAAGAAACTAATCAAAGACTGGACCTTAATAAGGAAAGTCAAAAAGAACGGATGTAACGAAAGTTATATAACCTTGCGTGATCGTCACGAGAAGCTATTTTATAAAATATGTCAAAACTATTTACCCATAGCCAGAACAAAGGGCATCAAAAACGAAGACATCCTTGAAGAAAAAGACCACGTAATGTTCAAGGCTATATCCTCATACAAAAACAATAAAAAATGTAAATTCTCCACTTGGCTAGGCAATTGCACAAAATACTTCTGTCTCGGCAGAATCAACGCCAACAATAGAATGGTGAGCTCGGAAGATGAGCTATTAAGAATTGTTTTAGACAGTAGAATTAGAGAAGAGTACGCGGAAGAGGATAAATCAAGAAACGACAAAGAATATGTTTTTAATATACTTAACGCCTTAAAAGATAAAAGAATCTCAAGAGTTTTTAAATTAAGATATTTTGACGCTTTCAAAGAGGAATCAAAGCCAACTTGGAGCTTTATAGCTAAAAAGATAGGAACAAGCACCCAAACCGCGATCAACCTACACCAAAGAGGCAAGGAGATATTAGCTAAGAAACTAAATTCCGCTGAATTTCAAGATAAAGTTTGACATACTAAAAATATCAAGCATAGTTAGGTACTATGAGTACAGAAAATAGTAACAAACAGTCCGAATGGCAGAATAGAGAGTGCGGAGCGTTGTGGAAGAAAGAAAGCCCAACGCAGAAGTACTTCTCTGGACATGTCAAAGTAACCAACAACGGAGAAGAAAAGATGGTAAGACTTATCGTCTTTTCTAACAGGAATAAAGAAAAGGACAGTCAACCCGACTTCCGCATTTATACCGCAGACGATACTCGACAAAAGCCAGAAGAATCCGTGGCTGAAGAATCTGTGGCTGAAGAGGTTGTCCAAGACGTCGGAGAGGTTCTTTAGCAACCATTCAGATCGGAGCCAATCCGATTTTTCGTGTTCTGTTTATCGGGTTGGCGTCAACATCACGGAGCACCCCTCGAAAGGGGTGCTCTTTTCTTATTGCTTATGGCAAGATTAATTGCTAGTATATAAAGTCATGGCCCTATACACATTTCAGCACCCCGAAACAGAGGACCTCGTAGAGGTGTCTCAGAGCATGAAAGATAAACATTTCTACGTAGACAATGATGGTGTTGAATGGAAAAGGGTATTTGACGTCCCGAATGCAGCGGTAGACTCTGGAGTGGACCCCTTCTCTAAGGACGACTTTATGCGACACACAGCCAAGAACAAGATGACTGCCGGACAAATGATGGACCTCTCCAAGGACTTAAGCGATAAGAGAGAAAAATCAAGAGGGCTTGATCCAATAAAACAAAAAGCAGTTACGTCTTATGAGAAGAAAACAGGTAAACCCCATCCACTTAAAGATCAATGAGATTCTCCATATTTACACCTTCACACGATTTAAAAAACATAGACAAGACTCTTAAGAGCATAAAGAGGCAGACCTTTAAAGATTTTGAATGGGTTCTCTTACTGAACGGAGATGCCGAAAAGGGCAAAGATAATTTAATCAAAAAAATTGAAAAAGCAAAAATCAATTACAAGATCGTAGAGTCATTTCAAAAAGAAAATAAAAAAATTGGTTACCTAAAAAATGAATGCTGCAAAAACTGCGCTGGCGAAATTCTTGTCGAATTAGATCATGACGACGAACTAGAAAACAACTGCCTAGCTGAGCTAGATAAAAAGTTTACCGAAACAGATGCGGACTTTGTCTATAGCAGTGACTACTCCGTAAGGGTAATTGACGGTAAGGAAAACTACCAAACCCCATTCAATCTTAAATTCGGATGGTTAAAAGCCGAACACGCCGGTAAATCATATCACCCAGCGTTTCCTCCGTCAGCCTTAACCTTTTCATACATATACTATGCCCCAGACCACGTAAGAGCATGGAAGTCTGATTTTTATAATTCTATCGGCGGGCACGATGTAGAATTGGATGTGGCAGACGACTACGATTTACTTTGCAGAACCTATATAGACGGAAAATGCGAACTTATCCCTGAGCCATTATATAAATATCACTTTCACGAAGACAATACGGCGTACGGAGAAAAAAACGAGAAGATACAAGAACTTACGCACGAACTTCACGATAAATATATGCTAGATATAGCATCAAAATGGTGCGATGATTTAAGCCTTAAAAAAGTCGACCTTTGCAGCTGCAACAATAAGCCCAAAGGTTTCATAGGTGTAGACGAAAGAAAACTCAACGATGATGATATTGTCTTTGATTTAAATAGATCTGATTGGCCCTTCGAAGATGGTTCAGTGGGTTTATTCAGAAGCCAAGACGCGGTAGAGCACTTAAGAGATCCAATTAACACCATGAAAGAAATTCATAGATGCCTTTGTGATTACGGGTGGGCTATCATTGATGTGCCAAGCACAGATGGTCGCGGCGCATTCCAAGACCCTACGCACGTGAGCTTCTGGAACAGTAATAGCTTTTGGTATTATACAAAAAAGGAACAAGCTCAATTCATAGGTGAGCCGGTCAAGTTCCAACTGAACAGAATATCAAATTATTTTCCAACGGATTGGCATAAATTTCATAACATCCTATACACCAAGGCTCACTTAGTTAAATTACCCGATGACAGCATCGTTCCCCAAGGCGGTAGGGAGATTTAAAGCTTTATTTTTCAAAAATAATCCGTACTCTATAAGCAGGACTTCAGGATGAGCGATTCAAGTATATACGTCAAAAAAAGGAATGGACGCCTTCAAGAATTAGACATCAACAAGATAAACCTTTGCGCGGAGAGGGCGTGCTTTGGCACCGAAAATGTTTCAGCCAGCGAAGTAGTTCTTGATGCTCATGTTCAACTCTACAACAAGATAACAACAAAGGAGATCGACAAAGCATTAATTTTATCCGCAAGGCAAAAAATAGAAAAAGAACCAAACTACAATTACGTCGCCTCTAAGCTCTTGTTGTTCAACATTCACAAAGAGGTCTTCGGCAGCAGCGTAGATAAGGAGGCGTTCGAGCACCAATACAGACTATCCTTCATAAAAAACATAAAACTTTTAGTCAAAGAAGGCATTCTCAACAGAGAGCTTTTAAGCTTTGATTTAAAAAAGCTATCTAAAAAGCTAGATCTAAAAAGAGATTTTAAGTTTAAATATCTCGGACTACAAACACTTCATGATAGGTACTTTCTTCATGTCAACGGCAGAAGGCTAGAGGCCCCTCAATCCTTTTGGATGAGAGTTGCGATGGGGCTAGCTCTTAACGAAAAAAACAAAGAACAAAAAGCTATAGAATTCTATGAAACAATTTCTAAATTTTTGTTATGCCCCTCTACGCCCACCCTTTTTAACAGCGGTACAACCCACAGCCAGCTTAGCTCTTGCTACCTCAATACTTTCGACGACAGTATTGATGGCATATTTGAGGGGGTTTGGCAAGAGGCTCGAAAATCTAAATACGCAGGAGGACTAGGGTTTGATGTCACTAATTTCCGTTCTTCAGGGTCTCACATCAAGGGAACAAACGGGACTTCTAGCGGGCTTGTGCCTTGGCTTAAGATTTTTAATGATCTTCTCGTCGCAGTTAACCAAGGAGGTAAACGCCCCGGAGCTGGCTGCGCCTACCTTGAGCCTTGGCATTTAGATATTGAGGACTTCCTTGACCTAAAAAAGAACACGGGAGATGAACGGCGAAGGTGTCACGATATGAACACGTCCAATTGGCTCCCTAATTTATTTTTAGAATACGTAGAGAAAGGCAAAGATTGGTATCTATTTTCTCCGTCAGACGTGAGAGATCTTCATGAGCTATACGGAAACGATTTCGATAAACAGTACAAAAAATACTGCACTATGGCTAACAATGGAGAACTTTCTAATTTTCGCACGGTTAAAGCTAAGGACCTATGGAAGAAAATGCTAAGGGCTCTCTTCGAAACGGGGCACCCTTGGATGACGTTTAAAGATAATGCTAATATGCGTTATTCAAATTCTCACGAAGGCGTTATCCACAGCTCTAATCTCTGCACTGAGATTTTCCTACACACCAAACCCTCTCAGTACAAGAAGGGCGTAAAGACTGAAGTTGGCGAAACCGCCGTATGCAACCTAAGCTCTATAAACTTAAAGGAACACCTGAAACAAAACGGAAAGTTAAACTTCAAACTCCTCTCGAAAACGATAGCAACCCAAATGAGAATGCTAGACAATGTTATTGATTTAAATTTTTACCCCACTGCTGAAGCCGAAAAAGCTAACCTCGCCCATCGTCCAGTCGGAGCTGGCAGTATGGGGTGGGCAGACGTATTTCATTCCTACAAGGTTAATTTTTCTTCAGACGATGCTATAAAATTTTCTGACGAGCTTTATGAATTTATTTCTTATCATTGCATCTTAAATTCTAGTATGCTGGCAAAAGAAAAAGGCAAGTATCCCACGTACGAAGGATCACTCTGGGATCAAAACACATTACCAGTAGACACCTACAAAAACCTAATGGAATATATGGGGGAGTACAAACCCATAGTCCATAGAGGAAAAAAGTATTGCCCAGAAGTAGACTGGAAAGAAGTTCGTTCTCACATCGGAGAACACGGAATGCGGAACAGTAACACCATGGCGATCGCCCCCACGGCAACCATTTCTTACATACAAGGATGCTCACCATGCATAGAGCCAGAGTTCTCGGTTCTGTTTGTTTATGAAAATAAAAGCGGCAATCTTACAATAGTTAACGAATGGTTCATTAAAGAGTGTCGCGAAAGAAACATCTGGAACCAATCCATGATAGACGCAATAAAGGCAGTGGACGGCGATCTTATGCGTCTTAACGGTGACATACCAGAAGACCTAAAGAGCCGGTATTGCACCGCTTTTGATCACGATCAGTTCAAATTACTTGAATGTGGCGCAGCAAGACAAAAATGGATAGATATGGGGCAAAGTTTAAACTTGTTTAATAATAAAACTTCGTTAAAATATTTAAATGACCTTTATTTCCACGCGAAGAGACTAGGATTAAAGAGTACATATTACTTAAGGAACCGTGCGGCAAGCAAAATTGAAAAATCTACGGCTAGTAGTAACGATAGCCATAATGACTCAAGTAATACTGATAATCTTGAGCCTACTGCTGAGGCTTGTAACCTAGAAGGGCCATGCGAAAGTTGCCAATGACAGATAAACAAATAGAAATATTAGTCAGAAAAGCTGAACGAGAAGACAACAACAATCTCGCCATAGTGCTACATGTATATTTGGGTTCAAAAAAAATGAAACACGATGGGCTTTTTGCAGAACATTGCCAAGACTTCGCCAGAAGTAGTCTCGATTGGTTTGAAACGAAAAAAAGAATAAATAAAATTAAAGAAAATTAATGAACAAAACAGGGCTAATACTGGGTGAGGAAGTGGCTGGAGTAAACCAAATACTCCCACACAAACACGAATTTGTTTGGAGCCTATTCCTTAAAGGAGTGGCAAATAACTGGTCCCCTTCAGAGATAAATATGGGCGAGGATGTTGACCAATGGAAAAGCGACCTACTAAGTAGTGACGAAAAGCTTCTCGTAAAAAGATGTTTAGGCTTCTTCGCTGGAACCGAATCCTTAGTCGGTAATAATTTACTACTTACCGTAAACAGGTGGGTAACCGATCCCGAGTGTAGGCAGTATATCCTTCGCCAAGCGTACGAAGAGTCCCTACACAACTGGACTATAGTAACTTGCTGTGACAGCTACGGACTAAAAGTCTCCGAAGTTTATGAGGCTTACATAAACATACCGAGCATCAAGGCTAAAGACGATTTCCTTATGGAAATAACCTCAAATGTTAACAGGCAAGATTTTTCTACGAAAACTGTCGATGGCAAAAGAGAATTCTTAAGAAACTTAATTACCTATTATATAGTTTGTGAAGGCACGTTTTTTTTCAGCGGATTTGCAATGTTATTAGCGCTCGGAAGACAAAACAAATTGCCCGGACTTTCTGATCAAATCAGATACACTCTTAGGGATGAAACCCTTCATATTCAATTTGGTACTTATCTAATTAATACTATTAAAGAACAATACCCATCGGTGTGGACAAAAAAATTCGAGGAAGAAACAGTCGAGCACATTAAAAAGGCGGTAGAGCTTGAAGTGCGATACGCCCATGACGTTCTTCCTCGTGGAATCCTTGGCCTAAATGCTGAGATGTTTGTAGATTATATGCAATACATAGGCAACAGAAGGCTAGAGGGAATTGACATTGACTTTCGTTTCGACAGCGACCATAATCCATTTCCATGGTTATCGGAAGTTGTCGATACGGGGGCAATGACTAACTTTTTCGAAAGAAAAGTGAAGGATTACCAAAGCTCCGGAGTCTTAGAAGACGATTTTTAATCAAACATGAAAACACTAGTAACACTAACAGTAGGGGCGCTGCTTTTTGCGGCGTCAGGTTGTACATCCACAGTATCTCTTGGCACAAAAGCTAATGAGACTCAAGTCTTAGGGGCATCCGCTGGAGAAGAAGGACTAAGCTTAACCCTTCCACTCGTGAAGGCTGAGATTACCCCAGCAACAGCAACTACGACTAAAGAATAAGAGCGTAATAAACCATAGCGCACAAAACCCCCTTCGAGTAACGTCTTTCTCTCGGAGGGGGTTCCTTTTTAATACAGAACTTTTCCCACAATATTCTTAAGAGGAAGCAAGCCGTACCAAGAATCTCTTCTGTTGTCTCCGATAACCCACACGTACCCTTCCGGAACCTTTCTCGGGACACTATTAACCAACGTCACGACAGGCAAGCCCTTATCCTCACCATTCCAGTACGTTAAATATTCTCCATCTTTATCTACATGGTAAAGAGATATCTGTCCTTCTCCGAACGGATCTTGTAATTTTTTTTCATTTAAATATATGAGCCCATCCCGAATCTCCACGGTGTCCCCCGGAAAGCCTATGATTCTTTTACTTAGATTTTCATTCTCATCTTTAATGATTACGTTGTTAAGCCTTCTCGGGTGCCAGCTTTTTCCTAGGGAAGATATTTTCTCGATAACAACCCACTCCCCGTCCATTAAGGTGGGCTCCATGCTTGGGCCAACGGTTTTTACAAATCTATACTTCGAAGAGAAAGGGAGTATTATGATAATCAATACCAAACAAACCCTAAAAATTTTATTTTTTAGTACTCCTGTGAACATATCTATTAACCAGAAACCTCACTCCCGAGGCTATGACTATTAATATTATACCCCATAATGCCAATGCTTCAAAACTAATCACATCTGCGTCGCGCCCAAGGGCGTGCTCAGAGCTATTAATACTGGCCCCTGAGGCCCCCTCTAAGGGCTTTTCTGGGGTTTCGGCGTCTTTACCAGCGATTTTTTCACCCACCCCCTCGATAACGCACAAAGGAAAGCCGACGACAGACTTAATAGCGTTACACCCAGAGAGCATCAAAAACATTAACGACACAAATGCTGAAATAAAAAAGAATCTCACTTTCTTATAGGTATTTTTCTTAAATATAGGTGGGAAAAAGCAACTCATAATATTAACGCCACAATGTTTAAAGCAAAACTGATGCCAAGCGCAGCTCCTAGGGCTATAATTATATACTCTTTTGAGCTAAAGCCAAGAGAGCGCTGGTTTGTTCGTTTGATTTTGGTCTTCATCGGAGGTGTTTCGTCCCTTTTGTACACATACCAGTCGCCGTTTTGGTCTTGCATGACCCATTCTTTTTCTTCTTTTTTCCACCAATAACTGTCTTTGCCTAGGGTTCTCATGCCTCACTTCTTCCCCTAGCTAAAGAGTCAGGGTTTACCGGTTTCGGTGGGTCTATTTTGGGAGGCCAATGCCCAATCTTTCTAAGATAGTCCACTAACCTTTGAAGGATTGCGGTTTGTTCGTTTATAGTTTCTACGGCTTGCTCTATCTGGTCGCGCTGTGTGGAGGCGGTTTTTATCAGATCGTTAATCGTCCCAAACTGTTCAATAGCGGTTTGCGCAAGCTCATTATTTTCTTTGGTTAGCTCTATTTTATCCATCAAATGATCGATCTCCTTACTTGAGTATTTTGTGCCTTGAACAATCATGATCGTAGCCATAACTAACGCCACAATCCACCCCACACAAATACTTGTAGCATTCCTATTTACCCAAGCCCAGAGCTTTTTCATATAAATAATTACACCTATAAAAAACTTAAAGATTTGTTTAATAACCTTTACGCGGCTACACTTGTTTAAATCAAATGGGAAATTAAAAATAATATTTATTGAAATTTTATGTGATTTTTTCTCTACCCAGTGTAATCAATTTTAGATATGAAAAATTTACTATCAAAACTTCGCAAGTGGTGGTCGGGCGGAACAAAGCTGCGTAACCTTGGCTTATGGGATAAGATCATTGACCTAAAAGACTGGTTAATGAGCCACCTAAGCTGTCATACATTCTGGAAAGCAACCATTTTGATTCTTTCCGCTGTATTATTGCACTTTGGATGCCTTTCCACGATGTGGATCCTGAAGCTAGGTCTCCTATCGTGGGGCATAGTCCTACTGCATAAGCATCACGCTGACCATTGGCACGGATAAAAATTTACAAAGCATATTTTTAACCTGTAGGTTTCTTAAATAATCCGTGTAATAATATGTATGGATATCGAAACATTTCAATTATTTATTAATGTTGTCTTTGCGCTGATCACTTTTTTAGGAGGGTGGGTATTAAAAATCGTTTTTGGCGGCATTAAAGATCTAAAAGAAGAAGTAGAACTATTAAGAGAGGGCAGGAGAGACGATTACAGAGAGCTATCCGAAAGATTGCATCACGTAGCCCTTTCGATGCCAGAAAAATTTGTTTCAAAAGACGATTTCAATGTTTTTTCAGAGCGAATGCTCGACAGGTTTGATCGTATTGACAAAAAGCTTGATCTAATTTGCAAAAAGTAGCTTGATTTCAGAAAAATAAAGACTATACTGTCCTTACGGTGAGCACTAAGGCTACATACGAAATCATAATTAATCTTTTCCTAAAAGACCCCTCTACATGTCACAAAGGAAAAGAATACAGGCTTGCTAAATGCATGCTCAAATTGGTTCCGGATTTAAAATTCTGGGAATCCATAAAAGCAGAGCCCGTCTTTTCCCTTACCTACTTTCTTACTAAAGAAAACAAGGCTCGATTTCTTCACGAATACGAGCACTTTAAAATAATGGCTAAGTTTGACTTAGATAAAATGAAGGAAACAAAATACTCACTAGCAGACGACAAAGTCGGAGAAGACTCTGCGAAGCGGTCGAATAAAAAATTAAATTTATTGGAGTTTATAAAACATGGCGCGAAAAAAGAAAATTGAATCAGGAGTAAACCCACTAGAACAAATCCGGTCCTACCTTGAACAAAACAAGGGGGATCACTATAACTTTGAAGAGGAGAGAACCTACACGGTGTCTAGCGGAAGCCTTTTGCTTGACATAGAAATGGGCGGGGGCATAGGCCCCGGAATCATACGCGCTTCAGGCATAACAGAAGGGGGGAAAACTTCATGTGCGTTAGCGTTTGCTAAAAATTTCCAAAAAATGGAAAAAGCCATGGTAGTTTATGTTAAGGCGGAAGGAAGGCTTCATGACGACATGCTTGCGCGAGCAGGGCTTGACACAAGTAAAGAAAAATGGTTCGTATATAAAAGCAACGTATACGAATCGGTTATTAGCTTAATGCGCGAGCTAGTAAAAAACAATCCAGAGAAATATAGGTATATGTTCATCATAGATTCCATGGATTCTCTTGTGCCTAAAAGTGACTTAGAAAGACCACCGGAAGAAGCTAACAGAGTGGCTGGCGGCGCGCTATTAAGCACAGACTTTTTAAGAAAGATGGCCCTTGGACTTACTACTCGCGGTCATATATGTTATATGGTGTCCCAAGTAAGAAGCAAAGTATCAATCAATCCGTACGAAAGAACCGACGCAAGAGTTACCAACGCTTCCGGAGGTAACGCACTGCTACACTACAGTGATTGGATCATCGAATTCCAAGAGAGACACTTAAAAGATATTATCTCAACAGAGCCCAACGGAAAAGGAGATCTGCTGGGGCACTGGTGTAAAGTTGTTTTCAAAAAGTCTCCAAACGAAAAGACAGGAACGTTAGTTAGGTACCCAGTTAGATATGGAAGCAAAGACGGCAAAAGCATTTGGGTTGAGTACGAAGTAGTTGACATGATGCTTCAGTGGGACATGGCGGTAAGAAGGGGGGCTTGGATCACTATATCTGACGAATTAATTAACGAAGTCAAAGAGGAAACTAAGCTAGACCTTGATAAGCAACACCAAGGGTTAGATAATCTTAGAAAATATTTTGAAGAAAACAAGGAGATAGGAAAGTATTTGTTTTTTAAATTTAGAGATGTGCTCAAAAAATCTTAAAATAGTGTAAATAATTTAATGGGAGCGTACTGGATTCGATTTAGAACCTTACGCCAAATTGCAAGCAGAGGATGATGGTTGGCCTCTTAAAAACATCTATCAAAAAAACATAAATGCCAACACTAATGTTGACATGGAGATGGCTCCTTCACTAGCCGAAGCTGACGAGATTCTCGCCAAGTTCGGTTTTGTAGAGGATGAAGCCCTCTTGCTGGTAGAATAACCTACCCCGTCCTACTCTGGATGCTCGTTAAGGAGCTAGGGCGTCGATAGCGAGCAAAAAACTAGGGCGGTTGTAACGCTAGTATAAAACGTGACTCCAAACTCGTGTAGGCGTCTGGCGTTTTGCGTCGGTCCCAGCTACTCTTTGAGCAGCCCGGTTGGTTCATCAGTGACCTGCCTTATGCGAGGTAAACAAATACTGGTTAAGCTTGTAGTATATTTGAGCCGATGGCTTTAAAGACGCGGGTTCGATTCCCGCCGCTTCCACCAATTTTTCTATGAGACTTTACAACGCATACGGCAGACTCCAAAACAGGAGTGTATCTAAATATCTCATAAACTGGGACGGAAAATCAAGATCTAAACTGCAAATGCGCGCAAAGCATCTCTTCAAGCCTCTCTGGATAGCCCACGTAGTCTACGAAGAGTTCCCCGTATACGGGACAAGAATGAAGGTGGACTTTTTAAACGCCACAATCAAGGTGGCCGTCGAAGTAAACGGCCCCCAACACTCTTCTTTTAACAAATTTTTTCACGGCAACTCAAGAGCAAAATACCTCAAGTCAATCAAAAGAGATTACGAAAAATTGGTTTGGCTGGAAAGCAACGGGTATGCGCTGATAGAGCTAGAAGAAAATGACTTTGAAGACTTCTCAAAAGGGTACATCAAAAAAAAGTTTGGAATAACGATTTAAATAAGTTGATCAATGTAAAAAATCCTGTATACTAGGTCTTACTACTTAGGTCGCACAGTATGAAAGAGAAAATAAAGTATGGATTCAATATATTCGATTAAAATAGAAAGACACGTATTAGGGGGACTAATCAAAAACCCAAAATTCCTTGCAGATATTGAAAAATATATCTCAGAGAAAGACTTCATAAATGAGGTTCATCAAACCATCTTCTGCGTTCTCAGAAATTCTTTAGTTAAGAACGAGAGCGTAGACACAGTGGTCCTAGCAGAAAAAATAAAAAACATTGGCATCTCATTCAAAGACGACATAAATATTCATGATTACCTAGAATCAATTGCCTTTACATCTATAAACATAAAAGGCTTAATGGAAGCCACTCAGGAACTTGCAAAGCTCTCGGTGAGGAGAAACTTATATCATAAGTGCGATGAGATTAAAAAGTTCATAAAAGAAAACGGAGAAAAAGAAATCGAAGAGATAGTCGGCACGGTAGATACCCTTTACGGAGACCAACTTAGAGAGTTTGAGACAATGGAAAACGAACCAGAGCTCTTACTCGAAGACCTAGAGCACCTAGTCGAAGAAAGAGGAGAAAACCCGATTAAAGAAACCGGATTCCCAACTCCTTACGCGGAATTCAACAGGATGTACGGCGGTCTTAGATCTAAAAATCTTTACGCCTTCGTGGCGAGACCGGGTCAAGGCAAATCTACCCTCATCTTAGACATATGCCGTAAGGTATCTAAGGCTAGCAACGTACCCGCCTTAATTCTCGATACAGAAATGGATACCCAAGACGTAAAATTTAGAATCGCATCAGCAATAAGCGGGGTTTCCCTTTGGCATCTTGAAACCGGAAGCTGGAGGAAAAACGCGCAGCTTGTCGAAAAAGTTCGAAACGCCTTCAAAGAAATGAGCGGGCACAAAGTCTACCATTACCCAGTAGGAAACAAAAACATCGACCAACTGTGCTCCTTCGTTAGAAGATGGGCCCTATCTAACGTCGGTAGAGGAAACCCCTTCGTACTCGGCTACGACTACATTAAACTAACTGGGGAAAAAGTAGGAAACAATTGGGCAGAATACCAAGCCATCGGAGAAAAGGTGGATAAGCTTAAAAAACTTTCCGAAGAACTCAATTGCCCCATAATCACAGCCATGCAAATGAACAGAAGTGGAGAAAACTTCAACAGAAGAGGGTCTGCTGTCGTTGACGACAGCTCTGCCATCGCCCAGTCTGATAGGCTTCAATGGTACTCGTCTTTCGTGGGGATCTTTAGAAGAAAAACTGTAGATGAAATTGCTCAGGACGGGCAAGAGTTTGGGACACACAAGCTCATCCCCCTTAAAACCAGATTCCAAGGCAAAGATGCGGCGGGCCACCACGACTTAGTTAGAAGAGTGTCGGAGGCTGGAGCCGTAACCTTTCAGAACAACTTCATTAACTTCACGGTTAACAATTTTGGAGTTGAAGAGTCGGGCACGGCAGCGGACATTGCTGCTAGAGAAAACATGAGATATAACCTTGACGAAGAAAACGACAGAGACGGAGAAACGCTGTAATGGATTATAAAAGTATCCTTCTTGACGTTGGCTATTCAAATATAAAAGACAACGGAAGGGAGCTCCGTATGAAACCAATCTACCGCGACTCAAGTAGTGGTACGGTTCTCTCTGTTAGGAAGGATACTGGTCATTTCATTGACTTCAGTAAACAAATCAGCGGGTCCTTTGAACATCTCATTCAACTTTCTCTAAACTTAGAAGACCTTAGCAAAGCTAAAACCATGCTGGAAGACAAATGGTCTTTAAATGGAGAAGTTAAAAGAGAACACAGACCTAACGTTTCCAGCAGGAAAGTGTTTCCAAGTTCATATCTTGAGAAAATAATCCCTACACACGATTATTGGATAGAGCGAGGGATATCAAAGGGCACGCTCGACTTGTTTAAAGGTGGCGTAGTTAAAAAAGGAACAATGTCTGACAGATACGTTTTTCCTATTCTCACTTCGAAAGAAGAGCTTATCGGAGTCACAGGAAGATGCCTTAAAAATCCTGAAAACAAAAACACCCCCAAGTGGTTGCACAGAGGCAGGACTTCGGAGTGGAAATACCCCCTTCAAGTTAATTATTCTATTATAAAACAGCAAAAAGAATTGATTCTAGTCGAAAGTATAGGAGACATGCTTTCTTTATGGGAGGCTGACGTAAAAAATACCCTTGTAGTTTTCGGTCTAAACTTAAGCCCTTCCTTAATTGGTCTATTAATTAGACTAGATCCAAATAAAATTTTTGTTTCTTTTAACGACGACTCAGATAATAATAGCGCAGGGAATAAAGGAGTAAAAGCTGCGGTAAAGAAGCTTGAAAGTCACTTTGATGCGCGCCAGATACAAATTGCCTTCCCTACCCAAAATGACTTTGGAGACATGAACCGCGAAGAAATACTGGAATGGAAAGGAAAGAATATGTTAAAGAAGTAGAGCTTACCCTTGATGAGCTTGTCGAAGACAAAAAAATGATCGCAGAACTCCTAGAAAGTCGTGAAAGAGAGTTAATTTTTAACGCATTTAGATACGGCGCTAAAAAAGACTCAAAAATAGGGGAAGAATATTACGAAAAAATTGGAAAGATTAGGAAGATAAGAAACCTTATTGACTACCTGCTGCTTTTAGCGGAGAATAAAGATAATTAAACATAAGTCAAACCATTATGAGATTAGATCACATAGCCTACAGAGTGGAGAATAGATATAAATCTGCTGGATTTTTTACCGAAGCTTTTGGTTATGCGCTTGGTACAGAATTTCAAATAGAATTTGATGATGGGTCCAAGGCTGACTGTCTAGCTCTAGTACCACCAGAAACAAGGCACCCGGATACGACGCTTTGGACCTATCACGCTTTACAGGGACTTCCTCATGGTGAATCTATTGAAATAGAATACCACGCCCCACCAGAAATCTTTATAAGCGACGGGTCAGCGGGCTCGATTGTCGGTGACTGGGTGGCGGAGCGCGACGGCATCGGTGGAGTACATCATATGGCTTATCAAGTCGAAGATGTAGAAGCGGTGATGAACGAGTGGAAAGAAAAAGGCTATGCTGAATTTTACACAGAAAAACCGATCACCTGCAAAGACCCCGACTTAACGCAAGTTTTTACTAAACCGTCAGAATTAACAGGAGTAATATATGAATTCATTAATAGACAAGGTGCTGGGTTCTGCAAAGACAGTGTTAAAAAGCTTATGGAAAGCACCGCAAAATAAATACCACACCATGAACTTCGAAGGCAGAAATTATATCAACGGTAAGTGGCGAGACACGCACCAGACGTATACCAAACTAAACCCGGCCACAGGTAAACCGCAAGGGGAGTTCCCCTTAAGTGGGCACATGGAAGTAGAAATGGCAACCGAATCTGCACGCAATACCTTTCTCAAATGGAGGAAAGTAAGTCGCTTTGTCCGTTCAGACTACATGTACAAAGTTGCTCAAATAATTGAACGGCGCAGAGAAGAACTAGCGACAGTTATCTCTCTGGAAACAGGAAAAAACTATAATGAATCAATTGCAGAAGTAAACGAGGCTTTGCATATGGCTCAATTTGCGTTCAGCTCTGGGAGATATTCTCACGGAGAAGCGATAGCATCCGAAATAGAAGACAAAGATTGCTACATGCTTCGCAAACCCAAGGGCGTAATAGCAATCGTATCGCCGTTTAACTTTCCTTTAGCTATCGGAGCGTACTGGTGTGCTGCTCCAGCTATCGTAGAAGGTAACACGGTGGTAATCAAACCCAGTGAAGATGCGCCAATGTCTACGCAAATGGCTGTTGAAATTTATGAGGAGGCTGGTCTTCCTCATGGAGTCGTTAATCTGGTTCATGGTGATGGCAATACGGGGGACATGTTGGTTCGTAACGATGTGGATCACGTTTGTTTTACTGGCTCTGCCGAAGTCGGTAAGCATATTCGAAAAGTAGCAGCCCGAAGCTGGAACAAAACTACTTCATGCGAAATGGGGAGCAAGTCTGCTTGTATTGTTTTTGACGACGTTGAAGCTAAGCTTGCTCGAGAAGCTACGCTTGCAAGCGCATACAAGCTCTCTGGGCAACGTTGCGTATCTTCTGGTAGATTGATAGTACAAAGGACGATAGTTGATCAATTTGCGAAAGACTTTGCAAGAGAAGCCTCCGAACTTAAGACGGGCAATCCCTTCAAACAATTAATTAGTACTTCTGGTGGTCCAGATTCCATTGGTTGGGTTGACTATGAGCCAGATGAACTCATGCATTACGGCCCTCTGATTAATAGACAGGCGTACGAAAAAGTTAAAAAGTATAACGACATGGTTTTAGCAGACCCAGAAGCGGAGGTTCTACTCGAGCCACGCTACACTGATGTTTGCGACAAGGCATTTTTCTCTTCTTTTATGGTATACAAAACTGAATGGAGAGATGTACCTTATTTAAAGCAGGAAGTTTTTGGCCCACATGTTGCCATCATTCCTTTCGACACTTTAGAAGATGCAATTAATATTTATAATGATACCGATTACGGTCTTGCTTTGGGTGTTCTTACGAATGATTTTCGTAAAGCGCGAATTTTGCGAGACGAATGCGACGCAGGAATGATCTATTGGAATGGCGGCTCCATCGCCGCAGAATCACACCTTGCCTTTGGCGGAGTAAAGAAATCCGGAAATGGATTTCCAAGCGCGGCAAGAACATATAGAGCAGTAACGCACGAAATCAGCTGGACAGTAAATCATGCAGATAAACTGACCTTTCCACAAGGAATGAAATAATTATGAGCGCAACAGAAAAAGAAGAGATGTAAATTACCAAAAAAATGAAAATGCCAATGTCAGAAATAGTCGATAGATATACTATCACTAAACTAAAATCAGAAAGAACCTCGGAGGATGTGTCTGAAGAGCTAGATGCGTACTGGGTAGAAATCGCGAGCGCAAAATTGGTCTTGGCGCAGCGTGGCGAACCTCGCGACCTTGATGAAGTCGACGAATATATAAAAAGATTATACGATATTAACGGTAGACTATGGAGTACAGAAGGTGACATACGAAGCGGAAAAGACCTACCTCTAGAAGAGATCGGCAGACTTGCGCTCAAGGTAAGAGACTTAAATTGCGAACGAAATGGAATAAAAGCAGAAATTGTTGAAAAATTTAGTGAAGGCTTTAAAGAGATAAAAATTAATTACAAAAAAGTTAACTACGGAAATTTATGAAAGCTGCAATACTAGGTGTGGGAAAAATGGGGATAGCAATAACCCTTGCTATGAAAAAACTTGGGTTCTTTGTTGTCGGAATAGACTCTAACGAGCGGGCCGCAGAAGAATTTAGAAAACGTATTGACGACGCAGAAGGCACGTTTTATTTAACAGACGATACGGAAGAGAAAGGGTTTGCGAACGCTTTAAGCCACGAAAAGCCAGATATAGTAATTAGCAGCCTTCCATATCACCAGCTAGAAAACCCAGCCCTATGGTGTATCGATAACGGCGTACGTTATTGCGACCTAGGAGGCAAAGTAAGTGTCTCGGAAAAAATTAATAAGTACGCGAACACTAACGCGTCAAAGCCCGTGTTTACTGACTTAGGTCTTGCGCCGGGATGGGTTAACATACTAGCTGAATGGGGCTGTAGTAAAATGCATGGCGCACAAATTGACGACGTAAGAATGATGGTGGGAGGAATTCCATCGCAAAAAATAAACCACCCACTTGACTATGTGGTTACTTGGTCTGTGGACGGTTTAATTAATGAGTACAAAGATGACTGTAAAATAATAAAGAACGGTCAGGTAGAGACAGTTAAGGGGATGGACGGTCTAGAGCGAATGAACGGGGGCAACAACTTTGGCATGCTCGAGGCATTTTACACAAGCGGTGGGGCCTCGCACACAATTGACGACATGCACAAAAGGGGCGTCAAGAACTGCTCCTATAGAACCGTCAGATACGAAGGACACAGAGATATTGTAAAATTCTTAATGGACAATCTTACCGAAGATTGCTTTAGACAGGTTTTCGAAAAGGGATGCAATGATGCGCCAAACGTTGTTGACGTGGTTCTAATAAAAACATTCGTCAGAGCCAAAGAATTGATTTGGGATAAAGATTTATTAATTGTTGGCGAAGAAAATGGACTTTCCGGAATGCAACAAGCCACAGCTTTCCCCGTAGCCAGCGTTGCTAAGCTCATGGCCGAAGGTAAGTTAGAGGGGAACATGGAACAGCACAGGGATTATTGGAGCCAATTTCCCCATAACCTGTCCTACAGAAACGTTCCCTTTGAGCAGTTTAACAACAACTTACTTGCGCTTGGGCTATCCCTATGATAAAAGAAGTTGCTACCTTTATTTGGGTAGCAACGATTACGTTGCTTTTTCTTTTCTTAGCTATGCTAATATTTATTTATACTGTGATTTTTTACAAGAGTAAGTGAGCGTTTTAGCTTGTAAAAAGTAAAAAACACGCTATACTGTCTTCAAGGTGGCGAAAGACAAAAAAATTCTATCTGCTTCAAGGATAAAAACCTTCGAAGATTGTTCGTGGAAATATTGGTGCAATTACCACGAGAAAATCCCACAAACCCAGAACGATGGAGCGTGTAGGGGCACGGTTTGCCATACGATCTTTGAGCTTTTGATTCTAAAAAAGCACAGAAAACATTACGATGCGATAATGAAAGCGGCGAACACCGAGGGTAGCCCCGCAGTGGTAAGACTGCTACGAATTCTACTCAATAAAGGCGGGTGCTTTAACGAAGAAAATTTTTCCATGTGCATCGATATGGTTTTTGTTGGGCTAAACGCGGACTTCTTCGGCGAAGGAGGGGTTGCAGATAAGCCGGAAATCAAATTTAGAATTAAAAACAAAGACCCTGAGTACGAGATAATAGGGTTCATTGATAAGAAAATAAAATTTAAAGACAAAATAAAAATTGTAGATTACAAGTCCAGCAAGAGAAAATTTTCAAAAAAAGATTTAGAATCTAACATTCAAGCGATGGCCTACACCTTGGCCGCAAAGCGAAAATGGCCGAAATCTGCCGCTAACGTAGAGGTGGAATTTTTGTTTTTGAAATTCCCCAAACAGCCCTCTCAGCAAATAACATTTTCCGAAGAACAACTCAGGGGTTTTGAACACTATTTGTCATTTATATACAAAAGAATAAACTCCTTTACTGAAGAAAAAGCTAAGACAAACTACGCAAGCAAAAAGTGGGCCACCAAATTCTTCTGTAGATCAGATAAATCCGGATGGAAATGTCCTTACTTAGAGCCCTATGACTATTACTCTCTTGAGAGTGAGGATGGTGACATTCTTAAGGGAGCGTTCACAGAAGAAGAGCTTATGCCCACTAAATCAGGCCAAAAAATAATCAAAAAAAGATACGAAGGTTGCCCCGCTCACGCCAAAAAAGAAACTCAAACTACCGAAGACCCTTGCGATTGGATTTGACATTTCTAAAAAAGGATGTATACTTGCTTTATGGACGGCATATTGCCACTTTTTAAATCTCACTACAGCATAGGTAAATCAATCTTAACCTTGGCAAATGTAGAAACTGAACCGGATGAAGCAGACTCCATCTTTAACATCTGTAAAGATAACGACTTAGATCAAGTGGTCGTTATAGACGACAACATGAGCGGCTTCTTGGAAGCTTACACAAATTCCAAAGAAAACAACATCAATTTAATTTTCGGAATGAGGCTAACCGTCTGTAGCGACATGTATCAAAAAGATGCAGACTCACTCAAAACCAACAACAAAATTATAATCTTTATAAAAAATGAAGAAGGATACAAAAGACTAATTAAAATATTTTCATTAGCTTCTAGAAAAGGTTTTTACTACGAACCTAGAATAGATTACAAAAACTTAAAAGAGAACTGGGGAGGCGAAAGCCTTTCCTTAGCTATACCATTTTACGATTCATACATCTTTAACAATACGCTTTTCAGTTCTATATGCGTACCTGAATTTGGGTTCTCAAAACCCGTTTACTTCATAGAAGACAATGATCTTCCGTTCGACGAAATCATAAAAAATAAAACCGAAAACCAAGCAAGCGTAGAAGGCTGCGAAACGCAAAGGACGCAAAGCATTTACTATAACCAGAAGAAAGACTTCAAAGCTTACTTAACGTTCCGCTGTATTAACAATCGAAGTACGCTAGACAAGCCGCAGCTAGACCACATGACTAGCGACGAGTTTTGCTTTGAAAGCTGGAAAGAAAAAACGAAAAATGGATGAAGAATTTCTAAGATTCGATAAAGGAAAAGAATATGTTTTCATTGACTGTGAAACACTTAACCTATGCTTGAACAGTTGCCACAACCTGCCTTGGCAGATAGCAATGATTAAAGTTGCTGGAGATAAAAAAATTGCAGAAAAAGATTTTTACATCAAGTGGGACACAGACCTTGAGATAAGCGCAGACGCAGCAAGAATAACGAGGTTCAGTCCCAAAACCTTAGAGGAAAAAGGGCTAACCCCAGAAGAAGTATTCCCCACTATAGAAGATTGGCTGGATAACTGTGACCACATAGTCGGGCATAACATACTTGGCTTTGATATTTATTTAATCAAAGACTACTACAAATACATGGGCAAGCCATACAAACATTTAATAAATAAAATAATAGACACAAACTCTATTGCTAAAGGCATAAAATGCGACGTTCATTACAAGAACGACGAAAGCCTAATAGAGTACCAATACAAAATGACGCATACTAGAAGAAAAGGCGTTAAGACAAACCTAACATTCCTTGGTAAAGAATTTGAAATTAAACATGACTACGAAAAACTACACGACGCCTTAGTTGATCTTGAACTTAATTTAAAAGTTTGGAATAAACTTAAGTGGCAAATAGAGCTATGAACGAAAAGCTACAGGATGAAAATTTTCATATCTGGTCACCCTCTTGCTTTTGGGGAGACCAAATGTTCAACTTGATGACTGCGCAGCGCCTTGCTCGGGCAAGGAGCACGCCATCGATGCGGCTCGACAAAGCCGTAATTATTCACACTTGGAAAGATGCTTGGTGCGGACACACCCAAGAATGGTTAAGCATGGATTATAATATATTACAATTTTGGACAAAGGTTGGATTCATTAAGGGAATTATATTTGACATAGACCAACGCAACCCTATAGACGTGGAGTGCGAACGAAGCAAGTACCCCGTACACATGACCCTTCTTAATCACTCAGAGCTTAGCTCCGAAGGGTTTACTTACGATATTAGTAATGATATAGATTTCTCTTCTTTCCCAGATCACCAGCAGCTAGGAGGGGTGATTGACGAATATCGTCGGCGTCGGGATGGGGGAGAAAAAATAGCAGTATTTCAACCAATATCTATCTTGCACAGAAACAAAGAAGATATAGAATTGGAGTACATTGCTCCTTGGGATCAGTGTATTGAAGCCTTACTAGATAAAGAATATAAAATCGTCGCAATAGGAAGCGACAAGGACGTAGCGGACGTCGAAAAATATTACCCAAACTTGTTCGATAGATACCCAATAGAAAACCTAATGGGGAAAACAAGTATGTTTGAATCAATAGATTTAGTTATGAATTGTGCTTCTTTTGTCCTGTCTTGCGATAGTTGGTCCGCGTGGTATGGTATATCATCAAGGGTTAAAACCGCAGTTGCCGCTGGCAAAACGTTCAGAAGCGGTCAAGATACAGCATACATACTAGCCCTAGGAAATGAAGACATTTATAAACTCGACTACGCTTACGACAAAGAAGAGTGCGACACGAACTTAGCGAACTGGATAAAAGACAATGCCTAACTTTACTGAACAATTTAACGAATTAAACATTCCCCTACACGGTGTTAGGCTTCCCACCTTTAACATCGAAAATAGACACAAAAGAGAACTGGGCGTCAGCGAAGACATAAGCAACGAAGACTTCCTGAAAGCTCTCTGCGAAAAAAGCTTAAACGAAAGGAACCTAGACACACGAGAATACAGAGAAAGATTCGACCGCGAATTCAAAACCATTAAAGAGCTAGGGTTTATCGATTACTTGCTTCTCGTATGGGATGTAGTCAATTTTTGCAAAGAAAACAGCATTCCGACAGGGCTTGGGCGCGGCAGTGCGGCGGGTAGTTTGGTTTTGTATCTATCTGACGTTACGAAAGTTGACCCGATAGAGAATGGTTTATTTTTCGAAAGATTTATCTCTAAAATCAGAGCGAAAAAAACCGTTGTAAACAAAATAACTTATCTTGACGGCTCTCTTATGATGGATGTTGATTTAGATATTTGTTACTATAATCGTCAAAAAGTTATAGGATATCTCGAAGAAAAATTTGAAAACAAAACCTCCAAAATCATTACCCTAAATACTCTTAGCGGAAAATTATGTATAAAAGAATGCGGCAAGGTCGCGGCTCACAAAACCGAGCAAGAGATGAACAAGGTATCTTCACTGATCCCCAAGGTATTTGGTCAACTCAAGGACTTAAAAGAAGCTTACGCAGAACAAGAAGAATTCAAAAAATGGTGCGACGACAACGAAGAGTGCTACAACATAGCTCTCAAAATCAAAGGCTTAATCAAGAATAAGGGTGTCCACCCATCGGCCATCTCTTTATCTTTCGACAAGCTTAATGACTGTTGCCCAACAGAGCTAACCTCAGATAAGAAGAGCCACGTTGCTTCGTACGACATGAACTGGATATCAATTTTTAACGTCAAGCTTGACATCCTTGGGCTTCGGGCTGTTTCTGTAGTAGACGATGTATGCAAAAGTGTTGGCATTAATGTTTCTGATGTAGATCCAAAAGACCAACTCATCTACGACAACTTACAGAACCTTAGAACACCTCACGGGTTGTTTCAAATTGAGGCGGAAACTAATTGTCGTGTTTGCCAAAAAGTTAAGCCCAAGGACCTAGAAGAGCTAAGTGCTGTGCTAGCCTTGGCTCGTCCCGGTGCGCTCGACTTTGTTGATCAGTACGCCGCTTACGTAGAAGACGGAACCTATGATCCTATCCACCCATTCTTTGATGACATTTTGACATCAACAGGAGGCGTAGCTTTATATCAGGAGCAGCTAATGAAGATGGCTAACAAGATTGGCTTCACGCTTGACGAAGCAGAAATACTGCGAAGGATTGTAGGCAAGAAAAAAGTTAAAGAAGTTCGTAAATGGAAAAAGAAAATCAAAGAAAAGGTTAAGGAAAATAACTTAGACCCTGAGATCAGCGATATTCTATGGAAAGTTCTACAAGATTCTGCGAACTATTCTTTTAATAAATCTCATTCCATTTCATACGCTGCTCTAGCCGCGACGACTATCTACCTTAAGTTCAAATACCCACAGCAGTTCTTTTTAAGCCTACTTAAGATGACCCGCCACGAGCCAGACCCAATCAGTGAAATATCAAAAATCCAAAGGGAAATGTTTTACTTTGGCACCAAGCTTCTTCCTCCACATATAATTAAATCAGATATGGACTTCAAGATTGAAGGGGAAGACATCAGGTTTGGGCTCTTATCCATTAAAGGTATCTCCGATAAGTCTATAGAAAAACTTAATAATTTTAAAAATAGTTACTCTAACAAATTTGAAGTGTTTGAGGGGGCTAAAGAGTCAGGGCTAACCATTGGCATACTCTCCGCGCTTATCCAAGCTGGCACCTTTGAAGGGTTTGCGGTTTCCAGAAGCAAGGTTGTGTATGAAGCGCAGCTTTGGAACATACTTACTAAAAAGGAAAAAAAATCAGCCATGCTCATGGCGAAAACCGAAGAATATAACCTTGTTGAAATTGTCAAAAAATTAAAAGATAAATCCGACGAGAAAGGAAAGCCCCTCATCAAAGATACGCGCCTTAACACCATCAAAACAAAGTCTGAACCATACAAACAAATTTATTTTAAAAATAAATATTCAGAAACTTTTGCAAACTGGTACTACGAAAAGCATCTCCTTGGATATACCTACAATAAATCCTTGAAAGATATTTTTAGAGAGAAAAAGCAAGACTTGCTGTCCCTCCGAGAGGTCGAAGACTCAGAGGTGGACGACAGGATTTCCTTCATTGGAACTGTAGAAAACAAGCCATACTTTGGTACGTCCAGAAACGGGAACGAGTACATGAGGATGCACGTGGAGGATGAAACGGGGAGTATGAAAGTGATGATCTTTTCCAAAAGGTTTGAGAATGCCGTAGCAGCCAACAACGGCACCCCTCCTGAAGAAAATAACATTGTTATCGTAAATGGGGTAAAAAAAGACGAAGTTGTCTTCGCGGACAAAATAGCGGTGCAATCAAACAAAATTTACACAAAACTATCAGAACTAAAAAATGATTGACAAACCTAAAAAACCCAGTATACTATAACTATGATACATTTTTATAAGCCCAACGCGAAAGTAACAGGCACGGCTTGCTCCTTCTACCTCAACAAGAGGGACAACGCTTTCTTTTCCACGCTTATTAAGCAGGATGGCTGGAACAGCGACAGGAGAATAGGTTCATTCAAAAAGAACAAAGATAACCCACTCAAAAAAGTAAACATCAAATTTAGTGCCCTTGAAATAGCCTCAATCATTGATGCAATTAGAAGCAACAGGAAGCTTACAGGCTATCACGGCAGCAATCAAATCGTCAGATTTACTTTCTCTCCCTACGAAAGAGACGGAGCCCAAGTTGGGTTCTCGTTTAGCGTTACCAAGGAAAGTAAGGAAGATTCTACCTCTCGGTCGACCTTTCTTATAGGGTTTAATTTCGGGGAGGGAGAATTGTTGGTTCAACACCTTTCGCACATTCTCCAAGAAAGTTTTAAGATCACTGACACTGCGATTGAAAAATCCTTCGAACGAAAAGAATCCTTAGGGACACCAGCTCCAGAGCCCGTGAGTGAGTTGAGCGATGAAGAGGATGATCTTTGGTAGAATTATGAAACTAAAAAAAATAAAGAGAGACGACAACGGGTTAATATCTGACGACTCTACAGAGTACCTCTTCAATGAGGAGGGGTTCATTGATTGGAGAAGGATGATTAAGGCGGAGCACTTGGTTCCCAACGCTCAAAAAACGAACGAAACAGATGTCACGAAGCTTAAAGATGCAGAGCTTATTATTTTGCTTGCTGGTATTAAAGATTTAGCTCAAGTCAGGGGATTCACGGATGTGCGATATGACGTGCAAACTCCTTCTGCTGACTTCGTGGTAGCTACATGTAGCATAAAATGGATTCCTAATTACGAAACAGAGGATAAAGAAGTTACCTTTTCGGCTATAGGTGACGCTGGCCCTCACAACACACACGGATTTGGTCAAAGCTTTCTTGGGCCTATGGCTGAAAACAGGTCGTTCGTTCGTTGCGTTAGAAACTTTTTAAGAATTAGCATCGTTGCTAGTGACGAAATGAAAAAGATGGTATTCGCCAGCACGTTCACCCCAAAGGCTTCGGGCGTAATAGAGGAAGAAGGGCTTCCCTCTCCCGTTACCTTACTCAAAGGGATAATGAAGGAAAAAAACATTGCCTTCGCAAATATTAAAAAGAAACTTGAGTCCGAAAAATTTGAGAAAGCTTCAGGCATGGAGTCGATTGACGACATACCAAAGGCAAAAATATTTGAAATTATTGAACGCCTAAAAAAGGTTAAGGCTTAAAGGAATATTGTGATGTTAAATCAATTACCAAGAATGATTGTGGTGGCGGCATTTTTTGTGGGCTTTGTTGCAACAACTCAGGCTGCACCGAAGCAGACCATTTGCCCGCTGATGATTGAGGAAGAAATCGACGAGGAAGAATTTCTCATCTACAAGGGGGTCAAGGTCTTCACTTGCTGCGGTGTGTGCAAAAAAATGTGGAAACAGAATCCGGATTATTTTGCCGTGGTAAGTGTCAAGCAGGCACAGCAACTGGCTGCCGTGGCATCGAAGACGATCAAGCCAATGAAGCAGCTTTTCTGTCCAGTCTATAACGACACCCGTGTGCATCCGAAGAGCTTGTCTATGGAGTATAAGGGCAAGAAGATTTTCTTCTGTAAGAAAAGGGCCATGGACCGCTTCAAGGCGAACCCGACAAAGTACGAAAAGAATCTCATGTAGGCTTTAGTCTCACTTAGTCGAAAAATCCACCCTGAGCTTTTAATTCTTTAATTAAATTATTTTTAATTTTTATTGCCGCAGCTCTCCCATAGTGGCCTACTTTTTTCTCGTGGTTGTTCTTTCCATTTCTAGACATCTCATCATATTCGACAACAGTCTTGTTGACGATTTCCAGCATTTTCCCTGTAGAAATATAAGGCATACTCATAGATATTGCTTTTTCGTTTGAGTTCACTAGAGCTAATTACACTTATTTTTTTACCTAATTTCATACTTTATTCTTCTATCTACAATGAACCCTTCGTCGTATAAATAGTTGACAATATCTATAACTTCATAGTCTTTAGCGTCTGGTTTTAACACGATTAGATTATCATTAGTCCAATTATCCTCATCTCTATTAAGAATAATAGATACTTTATTAATAACTAAATCTGTTTGTTTCATTATGTTCCACAATTGAAGCAGTTACAGGGCCCGGACATATTGGTGCCCGAGCATATAGTTGTTATTTCCCCTAGCGGCTGTACCCCGGGTGGCAACGACTGAACGGCTACTGTGATCTCAATAGCCCAGTTGTTCAGGCTCGGTGGACAGCCAAGAATACAAGCAAAATCGCCCACCGCAGGAGTGCCTATCAAAGTGCCCGACACGCAGTAATACCCCTCGGTGCCAACAAAATCATTTTCGCCGTTGCCAGTACATTGCTTAGCTTTATAATACTCATTGGAGGTGGGAGGGCAACAGTCCGGTCCTGAAGTTGTAGTCGTTCCTCCGTCAGAGCAATCGCACGGACACGCGCATTCTCCGTTTTTAGCAACCTTAAACGCTACGTAAGTTCCAGTAAAGCTTGGAGCGCACGTTGTCGTCGTTGTCGTGGTCGGAATTGGTGTCGTGGTCGGAGCTACAGTCGTGGTCGGAGACACAGTCGTGGTCGGAGCCACAGTCGTGGTCGGAGCCACAGTCGTGGTCGGAGCCCAAGTTGTGGTCGGAGCCCAAGTTGTGGTCGGAGCCCAAGTTGTGGTCGGAGCCCAAGTTGTGGTCGGTGGGTATGTAGTTCCTCCGGCACAGGTTCCATCGCAACAACATGGATCGTCCCCATACCATGAAAAGATGTTGGCGGTGCACTCGGCCATAGATGAAAACCCCATGCAACTCCAGTCGCACATCATCATGGATCCGCCGAAGGCGTTGCACCCGTTAAACGACATGGCTTATTTTCCTTAGAGCAGGGGTGTATGTTAACATGGCGTCGGTGGTCCTCCAGACGAGCCCTTAACTAAGAATGTATAGCTTACGTCCGTCCCATTAACGCAAAGCGTAATGCACTGCTCTATATAACCAGCAGGGGGATTCGCTGATTGAACACCTTGGTACCCTTGGTGGCCTTGGTAACCTTGGTAACCTTGGTAACCTTGGTAGCCTTGGTAACCTTGGTAACCTTGGTAGCCTTGGTGTCCTTGGCACGGCGTGACCGCAGCACCGTTGGCGAAGTTCTGATCGCAGTCATCATAGGCTTCTTGCTCGCTTCCGTAATTTCCTGTATGTACGATTTCATTCGCATTTACGTCCCAGCAATTCCAGCACCCTAGACCCTTACCTTGATAGCCTTGGTAACCTTGGTAACCTTGGTAACCCTGATATCCTTGGTGACCTTGGTAACCTTGGTAACCCTGATATCCTTGGTATCCTTGGTAACCTTGGTAACCTTGACTTCCTACGCTGCACGATCCATGGCAAAAAGTAAGATCGGGTTGCAAACCACCATCGTTGGGGTCTTCGGGTATAGTGGCAAACACAGGAGTTGAGGGGTTACTACTGCCCGTAACCGCATGCTCCTCAACGGTAGCAGCATGTATCTGCAATACGCCGTTTGCGTCTTCCCAAGAAATACATGCTGCATCGTCTACCGGCCAACACCCATCATCTAGCATAAGATGAACCCTGTTAGTTCCGGGATGCATGTGCCACGAATTCATTCCGAAATTGCCATCGTACGCTAACGTGGCGCAAGGGGAACAACCTTGGTCCCCTTGTACTCCTTGGTTCCCTTGTACTCCTTGGTAGCCTTGATAACCTTGATGACCCTGATGACCTCTTGGTGCGCAGAACCCTTCGCAAACAATGATGCTTGACATGAATTCGGCTTCGCCGCCCGAAACATAATCTGTACCACTAAGGTCAATTGCAATGGTGTCTTCGTTAGAGGTCGTTGCGATTCCGATAGAGTTCTCATCGCCCAAGGCGTCTATTCCATACACGCATACCGTAGCGTTATCGTAACAGCGATGATCAACATGCAGTAGCGTATTATTTGTTAAATCAACATTTAGGATCGAGCCACTTGTTGAATAAGACCATTCTGCGTACCCAAATTCGTTACACGCGTTGCATCCTCTTGCCGAGCAAAGACCAAAGCAAAGTGTTATGTCTTTTCCACTAGCTTGCTCTACGAATTCATCTTCTAAATTTTCTATTAATACCTTATCTTCAGAATTGTCATAAGAAGCATTTCCGTTTTCAAGACTCGTGCCTTGCCCAGAGACCTCATAAGACAAGCATACTGGCACGGTAGTTGCAGGGCTGGTATTTGGAAAACATGTATAATCAATATCAAGAGAGTCAACCTCTATAGTAGTTTGATTAGCGGTAAACGTAGATAACATTCTACAAGCCGGGCAACCTTGATATCCTTGGTAACCTTGATGTCCTTGGTAACCTTGGCGCCCTTGGTAGCCTTGGTACCCTTGGTTGCCTTGGTAGCCTTGGTGGCCTTGGCACAGTGAGACTACTG
>Ga0114996_10000756_pt1 | contig 44972 bp, 43 predicted proteins | sample ArcticOcean_MG_C_4_FD_87039 | JGI IMG/M metagenome (GOLD analysis project Ga0114996, IMG submission 87039) | Marine microbial communities from western Arctic Ocean - ArcticOcean_MG_CB4_134 | ecosystem: Environmental > Aquatic > Marine > Oceanic | place: Arctic Ocean: Canada Basin | collected... | reverse complement strand
GCGGTGCCATCGTCAAGGGCGTTCGACGCATCGAGAAGCCGGGATAGGGGACCCTTCAGGCGGCCTCCCAAGTCCACCGGCTACATTGCCCGATGCTTGTGATGGCACCGCATCACGGCGCACCGGGCGCCCACGCAGGTGAACTTGGGAGGCCGTCGTATGAGTGCCATATGTTAGATTTTATCCACTGGCGGAGGCGATTTTACGTCTCCCGCCATCCGCCGCCAAGGCGAAAGGTCAATATTTCAGGCCGCCATTTCACGCCGCCGGTGCGAAATGCGCCGCTTCCCAGGCCAGCATCGCGCGCTTGCGCTCCGGGCCCCAATAATAATTGTGGAACCGGCCGGATTTACGGATCACCCGGTGACAGGGAATCAAATAGGACACCGGATTGGCTGCGACCGCGCTGCCGACGGCGCGCGCCGCGCCCGGTTTGTCGAGCGCGCCGGCCAGGGCATCGTAAGAAACGACGGCGCCGGACGGGATGCGCAGAAGCGCCTCCCACACTTTGAGTTGGAAATTAGTGCCGCGTAGGTCGAGCGCAAGCTCCCCACCAGCGGCGCCGAAAATGCGCGCCGCGGTCCCGGCGGTCTGATGATGATCCTCGCGAAAGTCCGCGTTGCACCAGCGCTGTTTGAAATCCTCGAGCGGCGCCAACGATGCCGCATCGTCGGCAAACCTGAGGGCACAGACTCCGCGTTCGGTTTCACCGATGAAACATGGCCCGAACGGGCTCGGGTGAACGCCATAGACGATCCCGACGCCGTCGCCATCGCGTTTGTAATCGCCGGGTGTCATGGCCTCGTAGGTAACAAACAAATCATGCAGACGGCCCGGCCCGGAAAGGCCGGCATCATAGCTGGCATCCAGCACGGAAGCCGAATCCGCTAAGCGCTGGCAGGCGTGATCAAGGGTCAAATACTGGACAAAGCGCTTCGGCGAAATTCCGGCCCAGCGCTTGAACATGCGCTGAAAGTGGGCGGTGCTCAGGCCGACCGCTTCGGCAACCGTCTCCAGTTCCGGCTGATCGCGGAAATTTTCTTCGAGATATGAAATCGCGCGTTCGACCCGGGCGTAATCGCGCGATTGATGCTGCAACTCGGTAATTTCACTCATGGCGCTGTCCGCTTTCCGCTGTTCGTATTCAACAGCAACCTAGACCAGCGGTAAACCGACGCCCACCCGATTATTGCGCCTTCAATAATCGTCGAGCGGGCGCACCGTCACGGTGTGATCCAACGGGCCGTGCCCGCTACCAAAACCCGGTGCGGCGATAATCGACCGACGCACATATTCGCGCGCCCGCCTGACGGCATCGCGCAATTGCATGCCTTGGGCAATGCCGGTGGCGATCGCCGAAGCCAGCGTGCAGCCGGTGCCGTGCGTTTGTGTGCTTTGAATTCGCCCGGCTTCGAACAACTCTGTACCTTCCTCGGTTTGTAAAATATCGGTCAGCAGATCACCGGTCATATGGCCGCCTTTGAGTAACACGGCGGGCACGCCCTGGCCGTGCAAGATTTTGGCGGCACGTACCATATCTTCACGGGTTTTAACGGTGGTTCCGGTGAGCGCTTCTGCCTCGGGAATATTCGGCGTGATGACGGTGACGAGCGGAATCATACGGGCCTTGAAGGCCTCCAGAGCGTTTTCTTCCAGCAACCGGTCGCCGCTTTTGGCGACGAGCACCGGATCGACGACCAAGGGTATGTCCATCGCCTTTGCATCGATCACCTCAGCTACGGCCTCAATGATATCGTAGCTGTACAACATGCCCGTCTTGATGCAATCGACACCGATATCATCGAGCATCATGTGCATTTGCCGTGCCACCATATCGGCGGACACCGGCTCAATCTTGGCGACGGTTTTGGTATCCTGCGCGGTCAGCACGGTGATTGCCGTCCCGCAATAACCGCCGAGCGCCGTGACCGTCTTCACATCGGCTTGAATACCGGCGCCGCCGCCGGAATCCGACCCGGCGACGATTAGGACGCGGCCTTTCACCTGGCCGTCGCTCCGGCGCATGCCTCTAAGCTTGTTTCGATAGTCACTGCACCGCCTCATGCATGGCGCTGACAATGTCGCCGACGACTTCGTTGACCAGGTTTTCATCGTCGCCTTCGGCCATCACGCGAACGACAGGCTCCGTCCCCGATTTGCGGATCAGCAACCGGCCGTCCTGCCCCAAACGCGACTCTCCTTCGGCAATCGCGCTTTTCACTTGGGTGAAGTCGAGCGGATCCTGCTGGCCATAGGTCACATTGCGCAGCATTTGCGGAATGGGCGTAAACAACCGCGCCGCTTCGCTCGCCTGCTGGCCGGAAGCCGCCAGCACGGCCAAGGTCTGCAGGGCGGCGATCAAACCATCGCCGGTGGTGCCGTAGTCGCTAAGTATAATATGGCCGGACTGCTCGCCGCCGAGATTGAAGCCAAATTGGCGCATATGCTCGACTACATAGCGGTCTCCCACTTTGGTGCGCACCAGGGTCAGGCCAATTTTCTTGAGATAGCGTTCGAGACCGAGATTTGACATCACGGTGGCGACGATGCCGCCGCCGCGCAGTCGATCGGTGCGCGCCCAATAGTCCGCGACCAGGGCCATGATTTGATCGCCATCCAGCAACGCGCCGGTCTCATCGCACATAATGACGCGGTCGGCGTCGCCGTCGAGCGCTATGCCGAGATCGGCGCCATGCGCGACGACGGCGGCTTGCATGACGCCGCAATGGGTCGAGCCACAGCCTTTGTTTATATTCAGACCATCGGGCTCGACACCGACCGAGACCACTTCCGCGCCCAGTTCCCACAACACGCTGGGGGCCACCTTGTAGGCCGCGCCGTTGGCGCAATCGACAACGATTTTTAGCCCGTCGAGACGCAGATTGCGCGGAAAGGTATTTTTGGCGAATTCGATATAGCGGCCTTCCGCGTCCTCGAGCCGTTTGGCCCGCCCGAGCTGTGCCGGCGCAGCGCGGTGCGCCACATCGCCATTGCCGATGCGCGCTTCGATCGCCGCCTCGACCTCATCCGAAAGCTTGTAGCCATCGGGGCCGAACAACTTGATGCCATTGTCTTCATAGGAATTGTGAGAGGCAGAGATCATCACACCGATATCTGCACGCAGCGAGCGCGTCAGCATGGCAACTGCCGGCGTTGGCAACGGGCCGACCAGGATCACGTCCATGCCGACGGATATGAAACCGGCTGTTAACGCCGGCTCCAGCATATAACCCGACAGGCGAGTATCCTTGGCGATGATGACGCGGTGGCGATGATCGCCGCGCAGGAATTGCGCACCCGCGGCCTCGCCCACGCTGAGTGCGATCTCCGCCGTCATCGGCGGCTTGTTCGCCGTGCCACGTATGCCGTCTGTGCCAAACAGTTTGTTCGCCATCGTCCGTCACCTGCCTCGGCGATCACAGCCGCGCTGCGCGACTCCAGTTGTCAGTAATACCATATTACGGCGATTCCGTGCCCGGCGTGTCGCCGCGGATGGCCTGCCAAACCTTCAGCGCCTGAACGGTTTCGCGCACATCATGGACTCGAACGATCTGCACACCTTGCGAAATCGCATGCAAAGCGCCGGCGATCGATCCCGGCACGCGCCCCTCGGCGGCCTCGCCGGCGCTGAGGCGGGCAATGAAATATTTGCGCGACAAGCCTATCAATAGCGGACATCCGAGGGCGCGAAAAATGCCGACATCCCGCAAAATTTGCAGATTGTGCGCCATCGTCTTGCCGAAGCCGATACCGGGATCGACGATCAACCGGTGGCGCGCAATGCCGGCCGCTACACAGGCTTCGATGCGCCCTTCCAGGTAATCGAATATATGGAGCGCCACATGATCGTAAGTGGGCACGTCTTGCATGATCTCGGGCGTGCCTTGCATGTGCATCAAGACGACCGGCGCCGCAAAGTGTGCCGCCACGTTCAGGCTGTTTGGATCCGCTGTCAGCGCCGAAACGTCATTTATGATTTTGGCGCCTGCCTGTAACGCGGCGTCCATCACCGCGGCGCGGCGGGTATCGATAGAAACGATTACACCGGCATCGGCCAGTGCCGCGACCACCGGTATCACACGGTCCAACTCATCGGCCTCGGACGGCGCGACTGAGCCGGGGCGGGTTGAAACGCCGCCGACATCGATGATATCGGCGCCGGCCTCGCACATGTCCACCGCCGCGGCGATGGCCGTGCGGCGATCGAAATTCTTACCGCCGTCGGAGAAGCTGTCGGGCGTCACATTGAGCACACCCATGACGCGCGGGCTATCCATCGCGAGGCCGCAAACAGTGCCGCGCGTGGCGTCTATGCCTGCCAACAGGGCCAAAATGCGGTGTTGCAGCGCTCCGCCGGCCCGGCCGGCACCGGCTAACAGATCGGCGCGGTCAAGACGCATCCGGGTTTCTTGCCCAGCGCTGGCGGCAATAAACTCGAACCGGTCGGCGGAGCTGGCGGCGACTGGCAGCGCCGTCAGCGGGCGCAAATAGAAACGGGCGCCGTCGCGAACCTTCGGCCAATTCAGTTCAGATGGAGAAGAAGCGTTCATCCGAACGCGGTCGGCAGCGGCGCAGCAGTCAAAACCGTGGTGTTAGGCACCAGGTTGCGGTTTGGGTTCGAAACCGCCGGTGCCTTTGGTATCGCCTGAGCTTGGTACAGTGCCGTGTTTGCCGCGACGCGGCGGCGGGTCATCATCATCCAGCCGTGATAAAGTCTCGCCGCGAAGAATCGTGTTGATCTCATCGCCGTTCAGCGATTCATATTCGAGCAACGCGTTTGCCAGACTATGAAGCTGATCCTCATTGGCGCTTAAGATATCCTGTGCACGCTTATAGCCTTCATCGACAATGCGGCGCACTTCGCGGTCGATTGCATTGGCGGTTTCTTCGGACACATGCTTGGTCTGAGTCACGGAATGTCCGAGAAACACTTCCTGTTCGTCTTCGTTGTAGGACAGCGGGCCCATTTCGTCGGACATGCCGAACTGGGTCACCATGCTGCGCGCGATCTGGGTCGCCATCTTAATGTCCGATGAGGCGCCGCTCGTGACCTTGTCGTAGCCGAATATCATTTCTTCAGCGATGCGCCCGCCCATGGCGACGGCGATATCGGTTTCCAGTTTCTCGCGGCTGAGCGATATGCGGTCGCCTTCCGGCAAGCGCACGACCATGCCGAGCGCGCGGCCGCGCGGGATGATGGTCGCTTTGTGGATCGGATCGGACGCCGGCATATTGACAGCGACGATCGCGTGCCCGCCTTCATGATAGGCGGTCAGGCGCTTCTCTTCGTCGGTCATCACCATCGAGCGGCGCTCGGCGCCCATCATGACCTTGTCCTTGGCGTCCTCGAATTCGGCCATGGTCACGACGCGCTTGCCGCGCCGCGCCGCGAGGAGCGCCGCCTCATTGACCAGATTGGCCAAATCGGCGCCGGAGAATCCCGGTGTGCCGCGCGCGATGGTGCGCGGGTTCACGTCCGGCGCCAGCGGCACCTTGCGCATATGCACTTTCAGGATCTTTTCGCGGCCCAGCACGTCCGGATTGGGCACGACGACCTGGCGGTCGAAACGGCCCGGGCGCAACAGTGCCGGATCCAAAACATCAGGACGGTTGGTCGCGGCGATCAGGATCACGCCTTCGTTCGCCTCGAAGCCGTCCATCTCAACCAGCAATTGGTTGAGGGTTTGTTCGCGCTCGTCATTGCCGCCGCCGAGGCCGGCGCCGCGGTGCCGGCCGACGGCATCGATTTCATCGATGAAAATCAGGCAGGGCGCGTTCTTTTTGCCTTGCTCGAACATATCACGCACGCGGCTGGCGCCGACGCCGACGAACATCTCGACGAAATCCGAACCCGATATGGTGAAAAACGGCACACTCGCTTCGCCGGCAATGGCGCGCGCCAACAGGGTCTTACCAGTTCCGGGAGGCCCGATAAGCAGCACGCCTTTGGGAATCTTACCGCCTAGCTTTTGAAACTTCTGCGGATCGCGCAAAAATTCAACAATTTCTTCGAGTTCCGATTTGGCCTCATCTATCCCAGCGACATCGTCGAATGTCACCTTGCCTTGGCGCTCGGTCAAAAGCCTGGCCTTCGATTTGCCGAAACCCATTGCCTTGCCGCCGCCCGACTGCATCTGGCGCATAAAAAAGATCCAGACACCGACCAGAAGCAGCATCGGGAACCAAGACAACAGAATACTGAGGAACGGCACCCCGCCTTCGATCGGCGCAGCGGTAATTTGTACATTGTGGGCGCGTAGCGTCGCCACCAGCGACGGGTCGTCCGGGGTAAAGGTATTGAACTCCCGGCCATCGACATAGTGGCCGGTCAGCGTCTGGCCTTGAATGGTGACATCCAAAACCTTGCCGTTTTCGACATCCGTCACGAATTCAGAAAATGCCAATTCATGGCTCGGGTTGCGCGTTGAGCCGCCCTGAAATAATTGGAACAGCGCTACCAACAGCAGTCCGATGATGATCCAAAGCGCTATGTTCTTGCCGAAGCTACCCAATCGAATGTCCTCATTCCCTTCGTGGCGCTAGTCGTCGCAACCAGATGATGGGCCGGCTATCTACCGACGGCTCGATATAAGCAGCAAGTTACCGCCAATATCGCCACGATTTGCCACTTAATATTCAATAATATACCGGTTTAGTACAATAATTCCTGAATTTGTAGTGCCTTCTCTCACGCGATCGGACCAAAAACGTTCCCACCAGGGTTTTCCACCGGATAAAACTCTGCTTGGAATCCCCGCTCAGCGGGCGATCTGACATAATTTAGATGGGGTACCGCGAGCAGCCCGTCAAGGTCCCTAAACGCCGGAAGCGCCGGGCGCGCCGGTGCCGGAATATTCTTTAGCGCCGTTTCGCCATCGGCCATCACTCGGCGCAACTGCGTAATCCCCTCAGACCCCAGCCGCGCAAGCGTGCATTTTCCTCGGAATTCTGCGAGCCGCGGTACGACGGCGCGGAAGCGATTGTCCCACACCCGCTTGTCGCCCGGATTCATCGTCAGGGCCTCGCCAACTGCAGCGGGCTCGCGGCAAATCAATAGCCGGCCGCGGTAAGGCACGATACGGCAGCCGCCAAGGGTGGCAGCGCGCGTTGGATAGGTAGTGCGCAACTGCTCGAACAAGCGCTCCAGGCGCTCTAGGCGCGCGCCGAATGGGCGCGCGCCGACAGTTGCAACTAGGCGACCCAAGAGGCGCAGAGACGCCGCGTCCGCCGCGCCGCGCCAGGCGCTCCAATCGAGCCGAAAGAAGCCAGCCGGGTGTGGTGTAGCGGCCCGTACCAGCAGTTCACCGCAAGTGGTGTCGAGTGCTGCCCGGTCTTGTCCGGCGCGGCGCGCCGTGCGGGCCAGGCGAGGCGCCGTCATGCCTTCGCCGCTCAACGTCTCAAGCGCCGCCGCCAGTCTGGTGCGGGCATAGGCTGGATTACGGTTAGACGGATCGTCGAGCCAAGCTTGCGCGTTGTCGCGTAGCACAGCCTTCAGGCGGCACTCGGGCACGGAGAGGAGCGGGCGAATGAGGCGCACGGCACTGCCGTCTTCGGCTTCCAGATCCTGCACCAACGGCATGGCCGCCAGGCCGGTGCCGCCACTGCCGGCAGAGAGTCTGAGCAAGACGGTTGACGCTTGATCCTCCAATTGGTGCCCGCTCAAAAGATGAAGGACATGGTGGCGAGCGCACCATTTGGCCAAGCGGGCCAGCCGCGCCGTCCGCGCCGCCGCCTGAACGCCGCTCTTGGGCTTCTCACCGCGCCACGGCAGGAGGCAATGGGCGATACCGCGCGCCTTGAGCCAGCGCGCCACTTGCGCGGCCTCTGCCGCAGATTCGGGACGCAGGCCGTGCTCAACGGTGAGCGCCGTGACCCGGCCCCTGCGCCGGCGCGCCCAGGCAGCGGCGAGCAAGCAAAGCGCCAGGCTGTCGGAGCCGCCTGAAACCGCGACGGCAACATGCGGGGCCGGCTCGAACGGACCCGCCTGCGCCATCAAGTGGCTGAACTCGGTGTGGCTCAGTCGTTTGGCGGAAAGCGGCGCGCACTCCGGTGGAACGATGTGAGGCGTCTTCATGAAATCAGTTTGACTGCCCGCTGCGCGGGCGCGAACCCGCTACGGGCAATTTGCCGCGCTACGCCCGCGATCCGCCGCCTGGCGCACATTTGCCGGCATGTCGGGAAATTTGCGGTCGAGCTCCGCAAACGCCTGGCAAGCCTCATTCGTGCGCTCCAAATTTTCCAGCGCCATGCCCAGCTTCACCAAATTGTCGGGCGCTTTTCCGCCCTCGGGATAGCGCTGGAGATTGGTCGCATAGATGCGCGCCGCATCGCCGAACATCTTTCTGGCGTAGAAGGTCTCGCCGCGCCAAAAAGAAGCGTTGTCGGCCAGCGGATGATCGCCATGCACCTCGATGAAAGCGCCGAGCACGCGGTCGGCTTCGTCATATCGTGCTTTGCGCAGCAGGCCGAGAGCGTATTTGTATCGTTCTTCCGGCGTGCCGTCCGGCAGGACAGAGGCATGCGCCGTCTGCTCAGGCTCGGGCGCGACCGGTTCGACCACGCCGTCCTCAAGCGGGATAGTGCCGAGAATGCGCGGGCCGCCCGATGGCTTATATTCTTCATCGGGGTCGACGAGGGAACCCGCGCCGCCGGACCGTGTCGGATCGCCGTCGGCGCGGTCCAAAAATCCGGGAGCCTGGCCGCTCCCCGCCCTGGCCTGGGGTGTGGATTCGAGCGCGGTTAAACGGAAATCTACATCCGCTACCAGCTTCTCAAGACGTGCGTCCATGCGCTCGATAAGGTACCGCAACTCATCGAATTGGCCTTCGATCTTGCGCATCTCGTTTTGATCGATCTGATCGAGCCGCGATTCGACCACCGCCAGTCGCCGACCAGAAATGTCGTCGCTGGCAACCGGCGAGTTGCTCGCCGATGCCGCCGCATTATTCGTGCCCGCTTCGCCCCCACCGTTTGTGAAAACGTATTGCTGCAAGTCTTGAAATTGCTTGGACAGCGAAGCGAGGTTGCCTTTGAGAAGCTTGATCTGGTTGCGCAGAACTATCGTGTCGGTCTGCGCATGGGCGGCCGGCGAAAGCGCGAGAAAAATCACCAGTCCGCCGCATAGCAGAACCGCATTTAGCGCCTTCATCGGCTACTCCCTGCCGCTATGCCGACAGCTCCGAGTTAGTTCACCACCGTGACCGAGCGCCGGTTGAGGCTCCAAGCTTCCTCATTGTGTCCGAGCGCGTAGGGGCGTTCCTTACCGTAGCTGGTGGTGGTCAGGCGCGCCGGATCCATGCCGAAGGCGATCAGATAATCGCGCGCCGCCGAAGCGCGGCGTTCGCCGAGCGCCAAGTTATATTCGCGCGTTCCACGCTCGTCGCAATGGCCTTCGATCATGACGTTATGCTCCGGGAAAAGCCGCAGCCACTCGGCCTGGCGTTCCAAGGTGCGCCGCCCATCCGGCGTCAAAACCGCGCTGTCATATTCAAAGAACACACGGTCGCCAACATTTTGCACGAGGTCTTCCTGGGTCCCGGGAATGGGAGCTGAGGAATCGACCGCCGCAACATCCACGTCGCCACCGCCGCCGGAATCGCTGCTCGCGGAGGAATCGCTGCTCGCGGACGAAGTCTCCGTCGAGTCGCCGTCGCCGGCGGTCGCGGCAGTATCATCCGACGTGCTTTCGCACGCCGCCGCAATCAGCAATACGGCGGCCAAAGCCACCATCCGTTTTGCTCCAAAATTTCTCTTCCACATCAGGTCGCTCCCTCAAATATGATTCAGATTGCCGATGGCTCGGACGAAGTGCATAGCGCGCGGTATGTATTCCGGCCTGTTTTGCCGAGCCAATGGAAAAACAAGTTTAAAAGGGTCTTATTTGTGATTGCCGGTATGTAATACCCATTAATTTTTATGAACCGGCCAAATAGGAATGAAGACTTATAACTCTGGATATTCATGGGATCAAGGGCGACCAAGCCGGGTCGGACGCCGCCGTGGTTGTGAACAATATCCTCTCGTTATGGCCAGTGATGTCGACGGTGACCAATTCCGAGCTGTCTGGATTGCGTTCGCTCTGCCTAAAAAACATTAACACCCGCCCATTCGGTGCCCAAGTCGGCCCTTCCACAAGGTAATCCTGCGATAAAATTCGCTCTCCCGTGCCGTCCGGTTTTATCACGCCGATGGAAAATCGGCCCCTATAGCTCTTGGTGAAAGCAATCAAATCTCCGCGAGGTGACCAAACCGGGGTGCCGTAGCGGCCCGTGCCGAAGGAAATGCGCCGCGCCTTCGAGCCTTCGCGCGCCATGATATAAATTTGCTGTTCGCCGCTGCGGTCGGATTCGAAGGCAATCTGTTGGCCATCCGGCGAATAGGAGGGCGCGGTGTCGATCGCGCCGTTATCAGTCAGTCTGCGCACTTTGTGGCTGCGCAAATCCATCTCGAATAGATCCGAATTGCCGTCCGCCGCATAGGTCAGCACCACGCTGTTGCCGTCGGGCGAGAAACGCGGCGCGAACGTCATGCCGGGGAAATTGCCCAGCACCTCCTGCTGCCCCGAATCGATCTTGCGCAAATATACCCGGGGGATGCCCTGGTCGTAGAAAAGATAGGTGATTTCCTGCGCGGTGGGCGAAAAACGCGGCGTCAACACCAGCTGTTTGCCGTCCGACAGAAAACGCAAATTTTCGCCGTCCTGGTCCATAATCGCGAGACGCTTAATGCGCGCGTCGAGCGGGCCGGTTTCAGCGATATAGACGATACGGGTATCAAAATAACCGACCTCGCCTGTGAGCCGCTCATAGATGGCATCGGTCACTTTGTGGGCGATGCGGCGCCACTGGCTGGTGACGCTGCCGAGGCGCAATCCGACCAAATGCTGTTCGGCAAAAATATCCCACAGGCGGAATTCGACCTCTAATTTGTCTCCGGCGACGATTCGCACTTTGCCGGTCACCAGCGCCTGGGCGTTGATCTGACGCCAATCGGCAAATCGTGGCCCGCTCAGCATGGCTTCGGGGCGCTGAATATAAGCGCGCTGATCAATCGGACGGAACAGGCCGGAGCGTTCCAGATTGCGCGCGACGACTTCGGCGATTCTGCGGCCAAATTTGGCCGCGTCTTCGGATTCGCCGAATAGATCGGATACAGCGACCGGCATGGGCTCTACTTGCCCGCGCGTGATATCGACGCGCAGATCCGCCCGCGCCGGCATCAGAGGTATGGCAATAGAAAAGAAGAAGATTGCAACCAGCGAGACAAGAGCGCGCGCCGGCACGCCGCGGCGGCAAATCGCGGACTTGCCTGGTTCCCTGCGGGCCTGCCAAATCATGCGTTACGTCTCCGCTGCGTCATCGCTGGTGCCCATTCGCCATTGTTATCATCACGTCTGTCATAATCGCACCTTATACCGGCGGGCGAAATGTCATCGTGACATCGCGCCACTCATTATAGTCATAGCCAAAGCGCCGCAACGCCTTGATCGGGCTCGCTCTCTGAACCGCCCGTCGGGCGCTTTCAGCCATTGCGCGGAAATTTGGATCCTCGGCGTAATTGGCGTCGAGAATTTCGGCGCTTTGCACGGCGCCGTCACGGCCCAGGCGGATGCGGATGGTAACCACCAGATCGCCGGCATCACGCACGCCCGCCGGCACGCTCCAATTCGCTTCCACCCGGGTCTTGATCTCCGCGGCAATCTGATTGGCCAGTGCCAATTTCATCGTACTTGTCCGCTGCGGCCGGTCGCGTGTTTCGGTCTTCGGCTTGGGCGGCAGTGTGTCCGCCACATTGGCCAGCAGGGTGTTGAACTCGGGCTCGGGTTGCGGTTTCTTCTCGGGCTCATCTTCAACCACGCTTTTCAGCAGCGAATCGAAACTGGGCTGTGCCGGCGCCGGCTTGGCGCGAGGCTTGGGCACACTGGTCTGAGGGGCCTGCGGGGCCTGAGGCGCAACCGGCGGCTCGGGTTCGGGCTTGACCTCCGGCGGTGGCGGCGGGGGGGGCTCCGGCGTGACCGCGGCCACCACAGGCTCGGGCTCCGGCGGCGGCGGCGGCTCCGGCGCTTTAACTTCGATCGGCTCCGGTTCCGGCTCCGGCGGCGGCGGCGGCTCCGGCGCTTTAACTTCGATCGGCTCCGGTTCCGGCTCCGGCGGCGGTGGCGGCGGCTCCGGCGCTTTCACTTTGATCCGCTCCGGCTCCGGCGCTGCTTCTACGACCGGTTCCAGTGCGGGCTCGGGTTCAGGTTCAAGCGCAGCTTCAAGCACAGGTTCGGGCTCGGGCTCAAGCGCGCTCCGGTCGACGCCCACGACATCCTCTTCCGATACCAAGGAGACGACAATCGTCTCTTCCACGAATTCGGCATCGCCCTGGAACAGGGACGGCAGGCCAAGCACCGCCGCCACAATAACGCCGCCATGCAGGATCCCGGAAAATATCCAGCCGCGCCGACCCATGGCCTCTAATTTTCCCCTTTGTCGAGCTTGGTGACGAGCGCCACTTTCTTGAATCCGGCCCGGTTAATCGTGCCCATCACTTCCATGACGCGGCCATAGGGAATGTCCGTATCGGCGCGCATAAATATCCGCGTATCGGTGCGGCGCTCCGAGATCGCCATCAGCTTCGGCACCAGATCGCCCAGTTCGACCTCGGTTTCCTGCAGGTAAATGACATTGTCCTTGGTAATGCTGATGGTGAGCGGTTCGTCATCGCCGCTAATCGGCCCGGCTTCCGTTTCCGGCAAATCCACCTGCACGCCGACCGTCAGAAGGGGTGCGGTGATCATGAAGATCACCAGCAGCACCAACATCACGTCGACAAACGGCGTCACGTTGATCTGGCTCATCGGCGCCCGGTGGCGCCGGCGGCGACGTCCCTCGCTCGACTGCATATCGGCGCCCATCAGGGGACACGCTCCTCAAGCTGGCGCGACATCAAAGAGCGGAACTCGGTGCCGAAGGATTCCAGGCGACCGCTATAGCGGTCGAGATCGCCGCTCAGCTTGTTATAGGCGACCACCGCAGGTATTGCCGCCACCAGGCCGAGTGCGGTGGCGAACAGGGCCTCGGCAATACCGGGCGCAACCACGGCCAACGACGTGTCCTTGCTGGCGGCGATCGATTGAAAGCTGTTCATGATGCCCCACACTGTGCCGAACAGTCCGACGAACGGCGCCGTCGAGCCGACGGTCGCCAAAAACCCGAGATATTTTTGCAATTGATCGAGTTCACGGTCGAGCGTCACGTCCATGGCGTGAGAGATGCGCCGCTGCAGGCCCTCGAGGCGGGTGCTATCGAGTTGCGGATTGTTGCCCGATGAAAAGCGCTGCCACTCGCGCATCGCGGACTCGAAGAGCCGCGACATCGGATGGGTCGCCTGCTGCTGTACACTTTCGAAGAGCTGTTGCAACGAGCCGCCGGACCAGAACATGGCTTCGAAGGCCGCCGCCTGCCGGGTGACACGGCGATAGCGCGTCACTTTCTCGAAGATGATCGCCCAGCTCCAAAATGAGCAGATGATAAGAATCAGGATGACCGCCTTGACGATGATATCGGCTTCAAGGAACAGTTGCCACGGAGACAGGCTATGCGAGACGGCGCCCGCACCCAATTCCATCGCGGTGACGAGATCAGTATCCATAACTTAACAACCTGTTTCTGCTTGTCGTGAACCCTGCCGCATGGCTTCGAGAGCGGCGCGGAGATGTGGCGGGAAACGCGCCGGCGCGCCAGACTCTTTAATGCAGGCGAGCCGCAATTCGGCCTGTACGAGTGTTTCGCCATCTCTTAGAACGACTTGTTCCGCTACCAAACTCGCCCCTTTCAGAGCAACGATGCGGGTATGAATTTCGAGCAAATCATCGAGCCGGGCGGGCCGGTGGTAATCGAGCGTGCAGCGCCGGACGATAAACAGAACCCCATCCGTGTCGCGCATGCCGCTGTGATCGATGCCGGCGGCGCGCATCATTTCGGTGCGCGCACGCTCGATGAATTTTAGATAGTTGGCGTAGTAGACGATCCCCGCCGCGTCGGTATCTTCGTAATAGACACGCAAGGGATAGATAAATATATCTCCGGCCAAGCGTCCGGCAGCAGCGTTTTGCGAAGCCGGTGGACGAGCTGCAGCGGCAACGTTGCTACTCATCGCTGCCCTCCTCGATCAATTCGAACTGCGGGCTTTCTGGCTTGGGAACTTCCATACCCAAATGGCGAAAACCATGAGCGGTCAACGCCCGGCCGCGCGAAGTGCGCTGCAGGAAGCCCTGCTGAAGGAGAAACGGCTCGATGACTTCTTCGAGCGCATCGCGCTGCTCTGACAGTGCAGCTGCGATGGTTTCAACGCCTACCGGCCCGCCGCCGTAATTTTGCCCAATACAATTAAGATAGCGCCTATCGAGAGAATCGAGGCCGCTCTCGTCGACCTCAAGCCGGCGCAATGATTCGTCCGCTATTTTTGCATCGACCTGGCCCGTTCCAGCGACCGCCGCGAAATCGCGCACGCGGCGTAACAGGCGCACCGCAATCCGTGGCGTGCCACGCGAGCGGCGGCCGATTTCCCGCGCCCCTTCCCGGGTCAGATCAAAATTCAACTTAATCGCGTTACGGCGGACAATCTCTTCAAGATCATCGGCGCCATAAAAATCTAGCCGCAGCGGTATGCCGAAGCGTTCGCGCAGCGGCGTCGTGACGAGCCCGGTGCGGGTTGTCGCACCGACCAATGTGAACGGCGGCAAATCGATGCGCACCGACCGCGCCGCGGGCCCTTCGCCGATGATCAGATCGAGTTGGCGATCTTCTAGCGCAGGATAAAGGATTTCCTCGACCGCCGGGTTGAGACGGTGAATTTCATCGATGAACAGGACATCGCGGGCATTGAGGTTGGTCAGGATCGCGGCAAGATCGCCGGCCCGCACAATGACCGGGCCGGATGTGGCGCGGAATCCAACACCAAGTTCGCGCGCCACGATCTGGGCCAATGTCGTCTTGCCAAGCCCGGGCGGACCGTAAAACAACACGTGATCGAGGGCCTCGCCACGGCTTCGTGCGGCCTCGACGAAAATTTGCAGATTATCGCAAATATTAGGTTGGCCGATGAATTCATCGAGCGTCTGCGGCCGCAAACTGACTTCTGCATCGTCTTCACTATTAATTTCGGGCGACACGATGCGATCGTCGGGATCATCGCTCATGTGCTGAGTTCCTTCAGGCCAGCCTGGATCAGCGCTTCGATCGAGGCGCCTTCCCCGAGATTCTGCGCCGCGCCGGCGATCGCGCCAAATGCTTCGCTCTGGCGATAACCCAGATTGACCAACGCCGAGACCGCGTCACTGCTCGGCGATCCGCGTTCGCTGGCGATGCCGGAACCCATTGCCACGGCCATGCCGGCCACCGGCGTTTTGTCTTTCAATTCGGTGATCAGGCGGTCCGCAAGTTTGGGTCCGACTCCGGAGACCTGAGTGAGAGCGCCGCGATCACGCGCGGCGATAGCGAGCGTCAAATCATCCGGCGACAGCAGGCCGAGAATGGCAAGTGCCATCTTCGCGCCGACACTTTGCACCTTGCGCAATAGACGGAACCATTCGCGCTCATGGGCATCGAGGAAACCGTAGAGATGAAACTGGTCCTCACGCACCACGGTTTCGATTTCCAGTGAGATCGCGGTGCCGGGGCTCGGCAAAGCGGCCAGCGTTCGCCCGGCACAAAAAACCAGATATCCGACGCCGCCGATGTCTATCACCGCCCAGCCATCGCCGGTTGAATCCAAATTGCCGCTCAGTTTTGCAATCATGGTGCGGCGCTTCAGACGGCCGCCGCCCGAATGGACGGCCATAGGCCGTCGGTCGCGGCGTGATGGGCATGACAAATGGCGACGGCCAGCGCGTCAGTGGAATCTGCGTCAACCGGATCGCAGCCGGGCAGCAAATGCCGCACCATGACCCCGACCTGGGTCTTATCGGCATGCCCGGCACCGACCACAGATTTCTTGATCTTGTTGGGCGAATATTCGGCGACGCGAAGACCGAACAGGGCCGGCGCCAAGAGCACAACGCCGCGTGCCAAACCCAATTTGAGCGTGGAGCGGGCATTGCGGTTGACGAAGGTTTCTTCGACCGCGGCGTCGTCGGGCGCCCACTCGGTCAATACTCGCGCCAGGCCGTCATGAAGCTGATGCAGACGCGCGGCGGTTTCCAGGTCCGCATCCGTCGCCACCGTTCCATTGGCGAGGTGTCGCAAACGATTGTCCTCGGCCTCAATCACGCCCCAGCCTGTCGCCCGCAGGCCAGGGTCGAAGCCGATGAAACGCCGCACGCCGATCATGCCGAGAGCTTCTGCATCACGTCGTCGCTGACTTCGAAATTAGCCGAGACAGTCTGCACATCGTCGCAATCGTCCAAGGCCTCCATCAGCTTGAACAAGGATTCGGCTGCTTGCTCCTCAATTTGAATTGTGGTTTGCGGCTTCCATGTGAGGCCGGCATCTTCGGGTGCCCCGAAGCGCTCGCTCAATGTATCGGTGACGTCGCCGAAATCTTCGATCGCACAAGAAATCTCATGGCCATCAGTATCGGACTCGCAGTCACTAGCTCCGGCCTCCAACGCAACCTCGAACATCTCGTCTGCGCTCGCGGCATCGCTGGCGTAATGGACCGAACCGATACGCTCGAACAGGTAATTCACGCTGCCAGATGCACCCAACGCGCCGCCATGCTTATTGAAGATCGAACGCACTTCGGCTGCGGTGCGGTTCCTGTTGTCAGTCATTGCGTCGACCAACAAGGCGATGCCGCCCGGCCCGAAACCCTCATAGCAGAGTTCATCGTAATTGACGTCGTCGGCCCCGCCCTGGGCCTTCTTAAGAACCCGGTCGATGTTTTCCTTGGGCACGCTTTGTGCTTTGGCAGCGGTGATTGCCGTACGCAATCGCGCATTATGTTCAGGGTCTGGAACACCTTGCCGCGCGGCGACGATGACCTCGCGCACCAGTTTTGCGAAACGCTTGGCGCGCTTCGCATCCTGGGCGCCCTTGCGATGTTGAATATTGGCCCATTTTGAATGTCCAGCCATCCGTGCCTCGATACTCTATTTAGTGAATTGGTTTCGCTAGCATACCAAATCCCGTGTAATTTCACAGCCTTAGCAATAGTCAAGCAATGTGGCCGAAATTGGGCAACGGCTACCTAGTCACAGGGGAACATGAGCGCCAGCGCCTGAACCGCACCGAAGGCGGCGGGCTGTTCCAGGGCGTCCGGATGCTGCTGATAATATAGCCAGACGCCGCGGCCGACTTTCTCTGGTGGGGCGTTCTCCGGGCAAAACAACCGCGCCTCTCCGCCTAACAGGCCAACCTCATGCATATCGATAACACCGGCGAGATAAGACAGGCAAACATGCGGCGCGGCGCCAGCGCAGGCATGGTGTAGCGCTTCGCCGGTTGTCGGATCATAGGCGAGAGCCGGTGCCGCTGGAGCGAACATCAGATATGCCGCCACACCAGCCACCGCAGAGCCTGCCAACAAACGCGCCAAATTCATGTGGCTCTTCCTATCCGTCAAAACGATCGGCGCGAAACCGCAGGCGAGTATAATCGGTCAACCAGCGGCCATCGGTGCACAGACGATCGCGGCACAATTCTTCGGCGCGCGCCATCAGTTGCGCCTCACCACCGCGCGGCGCCGCAGCAAAAAAATTTTGCCCGAACATGCGAAACCAATCGCTCAAACCGTTCGGGCAATTGTCGAGCGGTGTCGGGCGCGAGAAGTAATGCAGATGCGTGACGTCGAAGCCGCCCGCCTCCAACAGGCTGACATAGGACCCGGTGCGCGGAAAATACCACGGAAAGTCGACCTTCTCCCGCGACACTGACTGCTCCGCCAGAGCCTGATACAGCGCTTCGGTAAGCGTCTTCACGTTGCGGTGCGCGCCCATCTCAGCGACAAATCGGCCGCCCGGCCGCAACGCCCGCGCGACGCTTGCGATCACTGGTTCGGGCTGCTTCATCCAGTGCAGCGCGGCGTTGGAGAACACCGCGTCGGCCGGTTTTTCGACGGTGAAATCTTCACCCGCCGCACAGATGAATTGAATGTCTGGATGTTTCCGCCGCGCGGTTGCAATCATCTCCACATCGGCGTCGATGCCGATGACGTCGCACCCCTGGGCCGCGATCTGTGCGCTGAGCTGGCCGATGCCGCAACCGAGATCGATGACGCACTCGCCCGGGCTCGGGGCCAATAACTCGACCAGCCCGGCGCCGAATTCTGAGATGAAGCCAAATGACTGGTCATAAAGATCTACATCCCAGTTTTGACTGTTGACCGCGTTATTTTCCGTCACGCCTTTGGGTCTCCATATGCTTGAATCTGTTCGAACGGCCTAGTTTGGTGTTAAATAGTATCAAATCGGCATACTGCCACTATGGCATAAGATGACGGATCACAGCCTTCTACACGCCGGAGGATACATGGCGGCGCGAACTAAGACATTTGAATCGGCACCAGAGACGGCTGACACGGCCCTCGTGGAAAGCCGCGCGCATCCCGAACTGGATGCCGGAACGCGTCAATTGCTGGCCGAGTTTCGCCCTGTTGTCGAGCAGCGTATCGACGACGTCATTGCTGAATTTTTGAAATATGTTTCGTCTTGGCCGGAGATGCGCTTGTTGACTCAAAGCGCCGAGGGCATTGCATGTCTTCGCCGGGAACAGGGCCGCCACTTATTGAACCTGTTTTCCTGCCAGTTTGACGATGGCTATTTTGCCCGCGTCAGCCGGATGGGCCAAGCACATGAAAAAGCCGGCCTCGAGCCACGCTGGTATCTTGGCGCCTATGGCCATGTGCTTAAAATATTGGTTGAGTTGGCGATCGAGCATTGCGGCGACGATGCCGCACGCCTGCTTGCGACCGTGAGCGCGATAAACCGAGTCGTCGAAATTGACATGGCGAGCGCTGTGGCAACCATTGTGGAAACCCCGATGGTGGCTACCGCAGGGCCTGTTGCAACGCCCGGTAGCGCGCTGCCGCCCGGCGTCGAGGGCATCACTAGAGCAGCCTTGAAGACCACTAACAGCGCCGCGCGCGCACGCAAATAATCTCTCCGCCAGGCGCGCTCAATCCGGCAGAGCCGGTGTCAAAACGCCGCCAATGCGCACCGGCGCCACGCGCGTGGCCAAGCCCGTGGCGTCGTCGGTTTCCACATATATAGCCGCCAACGTGCCGGCATCGAGGACGGGTGTAAATCGCTTGCCCGGCATTTTGCGGGTAAAGCGTTCGATAATTGGCGCGATCTCCATACCGATGATCGAGTTATAGGCACCGCACATGCCGATATCCGTCATAAATCCGGTGCCGCCCGGAAGGACCATATGATCCGCGGTCGGCACATGGGTATGCGTGCCGGCGGCGAGCGAAACGCGGCCGTCAACGAAATACGCTAGCGCCTGCTTTTCGCTGCTCGCCTCGCCATGAATATCGACCAGGATGGCATCCACATTGGAACCGAGGCGGTACGGCTCTAACTCGGCCTTGAGACTGGCAAACGGATCGTCGATAGCGTCCATGAACAGCCGGCACATCACCTGAATGACGAGAACTTTCCGCCCATCAGCCAACTGAAACAGGCCACTTCCGCGACCGGGTGTACCCGGCGGATAATTGGCCGGGCGAATGAGCTTGGCGTCGCCCTCGATATAGGAAGCGGTTTCCCGTTGGTCAAAGGCGTGATTGCCGAGGGTGATCGCATCGGCGCCCAATTGATAGAGGGCGCGGCAAATCTCGCCGGTGATACCGAAGCCGCCAGCCGCATTCTCCGCGTTGACCAGAACAAAATCGAGCTTCAGGGATTCGCGCAGCTCCGGCAGATGCGTATTCAGCGCGTCGCGTCCCGAGCGCCCCATCACGTCGCCGCACATCAAAATTTTCATTCACCGTCCTTTTGTGAATCACCGGCGAACAGCATGGCGCCGCGTTCAGTCACGATCCAATCCAACTGCTCGTCCCTATTGCCATGCGGAACACGTTCCACCAACTGCTCGGAAAATGCCATGCCAACCGCCAGGACAGACCCTCCAACGGCTCTTAGATCGGCCAATGCGCCGTCGTAATATCCACCGCCATAGCCGAGGCGGAAGCCCTCTGAATCATACGCGAGCAAGGGCACCAACAGGAGGGTCGGCGTTAATTGGGGCGCATTCTCTGTCGGCTCTGGAATGCGAAACGGACCTTCGAGCATGACCGTGCCGGGTCGCCACTGGCGGAATATCAGGACATGCCGCTTTTTGTCGACATAGGGCAGAGCACAACGATAGCCGGCGCCTGACAGGCGGCGCATCACCGGCATGACATCGAATTCATCGCGAACTGGCCAATAGCCCGATATTATGGCGCCCGGCGCCACTGGCACGTTGGCCAGGAAATGATCGGCGGCACGGACGCCAGCACCGGGTCCGCTCTGGCGGTGGGCGAGCCGACGGCGGGCGCCGGCATACTCCCGGAGCGCATTTTTGGCTTCCCAAACGGCGTCTGATCTATTCACGGTAAGAGAAACCATATGTCGGAAAGAAGGTGGACGGCGCCGCAGCAGCCGCCACGCTGCAAGTTTCCTCTAGGCCTGCAAGGCAGGTGGGCGCCGCATACCGAAACCACAGTCCCGGCAGAGACAGCTCCCTAGAGTAACTTATTGGCCCCGGGAAACTACGGCGTGTCACGCTCCGCAGCAACCGCCCACGCGGAACTTAGTCGCTCTCCAGGCCGGCGGCAATATTTTCGATGCGGACGGCCAGAGATTCGACCACCGGCGCGACTTTTGCTTCCAGGTTCTCACGCGTTTCGCTGCGAATTGTGTCTTCGGTATTTTTCGCCGCGACCTGCAGCCGCTCCATCTCGTCATAGGCCTCGGACAGTTCATCGGCGATCAGAAGGCTGGTCATCACCAGCAAGCGGCCCTCGCCCACTTGCCCGACCGTCTCGCCGATCTCCGTTGCCCGCTTATCGATATAGGCGGCAAGCCGAGTCACATGCTCTTCCTGACCATCGTCGCAAACAATGGGATAGTTGCGCCCATGGATGGTGACGGATAACTGGGCCATACGTCCCCGCGCCTATTCGTTGAGCAATGTTTTTAGCTCGCCGATCGCGCCATCGAGCCGGCCGGCGACGGCCTCGCTGACCACCTGCATGGCGGCGTAATTTTCTTGCGCATCGCGCAGGGCTGAGCCCGATTTGCGATGCTCGGTGCGGAGGGATTCGAGATCGGTATGAAGACCGTCGCGCTCTTTCTGAATCGTGCGAAGCGACTCGGCGAGCCCGTTAGCCGACCCAGAGCCGCTCTTCGCGGAGCCGTTTTCGAGCGCCCGCGTCAGCTTCTCAACGGCCCTCCCGAGACGCGCCACAGATTCATCAAGATTCGGCATAATTTAATATTATCAGCATGTTGTCATAAAATCCGAAACCGACTTCTCACCATCAAACACTTAGACCAGGCGGGCTCGGCAGTCAACTGTATGGCGCGCATGACACAGGCTGTTGACGCTCCCGTCGAGCGTCGTCATGTTGCTTGATCACATGCGCATTGGCGTCTCGCCCCTGCGTCCGGGTTTTGACAGCAAGACAAATGAGCATGACGAAATCAGCCGCGCAAACTGAACCAGGCGACACCGCCCACCGCGATATGGCGAACGCTATCCGAGCGCTCTCTATGGATGCGGTCGAGGCGGCAAATTCAGGCCATCCCGGCATGCCGCTAGGCGCAGCGGACGTCGCCACAGTCCTCTACTCACAGTTTCTCAAACACGACCCGGCACATCCCGACTGGCCGGACCGCGACCGCTTCGTGCTTTCGGCCGGGCATGGCTCGATGCTGCTCTATTCGCTGCTCTATCTATGTGGCTACCCGGATATCGATATCGATCAGATCCGCCGTTTCCGTCAGCTCGGCAGCCGCACTGCGGGGCACCCGGAATACGGCGCCGCAGCCGGTATTGAGACCACAACCGGCCCGCTTGGCCAGGGGCTCGCCACGGCGGTCGGCATGGCGATCGCGGAACGCATGTTGGCGGCGCGCTTCGGCGACGCGATTGTCGATCATCGCACCTTCGTGCTGGCCGGCGACGGCGACCTGATGGAGGGAATCAGCCACGAAGCGATTTCCTTGGCCGGTCATTTGCAGCTCAGCAAGTTGACCGTGCTGTATGACAGCAACGGCATTTCGATCGATGGTGCGACCGATCTGGCACTTTCTGACAACGCCATGTTGCGCTTTCAGGCTAGTGGCTGGGACGCCTTTGACGTCGATGGTCACAACCCCGCGGAGATTGCCGGGGCGCTCGAAGCAGCACAGAAATCTGCCAAGCCGGCGCTGATCGTCTGCCGCACCCGGATTGGTTTCGGTGCGCCGACCAAGGAAGGCTCCGCGGCGAGCCACGGCGCGCCGCTCGGCGACGAGGAGATCGCCGGCACGCGGGAGCGTCTCGACTGGCCTCATCCACCATTTACCGTACCAGCGGATATTCTTGCGCTCTGGCGCGAAGCCGGTGTCCGGCGGGCCGAAGCTCATGCCGAATGGCAGCACAGATTAGCCGCGAGCGATGCCACGTTGCGTGCCGAATTCGAACGGATGTCGCGCGGTGATTTACCCGACGACTGGAGCGCCGGATTAGTGGAATTCAAGCGCGCGTTGGCGGCAGATCAGCCCAAGATCGCGAGCCGCGTGGCGAGCCAGAAAACACTGGAGGTGCTGTCGCAGGCGCTCCCGGAACTGGTTGGCGGCTCGGCAGATCTCAGCGGCTCGAACGGCACCCGGGTCGCCGGAATGGCCGCAATTGCGCCGGGCGATTTTAGCGGCAGCTATGTTCACTACGGCGTGCGCGAGCACGCCATGGCGGCGGCGATGAACGGCATGGCCCTGCACGGCGGCTGCATTCCCTACGCCGGCACCTTTTTGATTTTTTCTGATTATTGTCGTCCTGCAATTCGCTTGTCGGCGCTGATGGGACAGCGCGTCATTTACATCATGACCCATGATTCGATCGGCCTTGGCGAAGACGGCCCGACGCACCAGCCGGTGGAGCATCTCGCGGCCTTACGCGCGATCCCTAATGTCCAATTGTTTCGCCCGGCCGATGCGATGGAAACAGCGGAATGTTGGCAAGCGGCGATCGAAAACCACTCCGGTCCATCGGTGATGGCCTTGAGCCGCCAGGGATTGGCGGCCCAGCGCGTTGCATTTAGCGATGAGAACCTGTCGGCGCGGGGCGGCTATGTGCTGCACGAGGCGGCCGGCGGCACACCCCATGTCGTCCTGCTTGCAACCGGCTCGGAAATCACCATCGCGGCGGAGGCGTGCCAGGTTTTGGAGGGCGAAGGCCATCCGACGCGGGTCGTCTCGCTCCCGTGTTGGGAATTGTTCGACGCACAGGATCAAGCATATCGCGACGACGTGCTCGGCGGCGAAGCGGTGCGCATCGGCATTGAAGCCGCGGTTTCATTTGGTTGGGAGCGATATCTTGGCTCCGGTGGCATCATGATCGGCATGCGCGGCTTCGGTGCATCGGCGCCGGCCGACGAACTCTATGCAAAATTCGGGATCACTACGGACACCGTGGTCGCGGCGGCACGACAGGCGCTTTCAGAGTAGAGCGGCGGCGGCGAGAGCGTTTCCCGAGCCTCTGCCACTCAAATGTTGGTGAAAAATTTCATTTCGATGCGCTCACAATAGGCGGCGAGATTCTTAAGTTCGTCGACTTCGGCCTGGATCGGCAGCACAAACGACGCGTACAGGAGAGAGCTCAAAATCCCGTAGCCCGTCGCGTCGAGCGACGTTGGTGCGGCGCCCATCAAATACGCTTTGTTACCCAACAATTCCGACACCGCACGCAAATCCTGGAGCGCCAGGGCGTTGATTTCCGCATCGGTATGACGGCCGACGCCCGGGCTGCGACGCCTATATTTCCAAGCCCATCTCGGTTGCAAATTTTTTGCAAGAGGTGCGCAGATTTCTCGGTGAAGATGACTAAACTTAAAGCGGGCCGAGGACTTAATGAACGGTTTAATTCATCTAAATCGTTGCAATCGCAACCTAAAATTCCTCCAATAATAGTTCGGATGTGCTATTATCAGTTTAATTTGAGCGGCTACTTTCGAAAATTCTGAGTAGCCAGAAATTCCTGCGTGGGCAATAGTCTCAGGAGAGACGCGTGAGTATTGAACAGGGAAAGTATGTATTTGCAGCCGCGTCACCGGCTTTGATCGGCGCGACGGACGGTGCTCCGATCCCCATTTCGGCTCAAGGCAGCGCTGAAATTATCGTTCCCGGCGGCGACATGTTGCTGCATGCGGATTTTACGCGCGCCGGCGCCGACCTCCTGATCACCGCGCCCGACGGCACACAGTTCGTCATCGTCGAATATTTCAGCGCCACGACACAAGCAGACCTGATAACCGAAGGCGGCGCGATGTTGCCGTTCGACCTGGTATCGGCCCTGGCTGGACCGGCATCTCCCGGCCAGTACGCGCAATCCGAAGACGGTATCGAACAGGTGCCGATCGGCCGCGTCGGCGAATCGGTCGGTGAAGTCACGGCGACGCGTGTCGACGGCACCACGGTGACGTTAGGCAAGGATTCGTCGGTCTTCCAGGGAGATATTCTTGAGACTGGCGCTGGCGCCGCGATCGCCGTGGTGTTCATCGACGAAACCGAGTTTTCACTCGGCGAAGAAGGCCGCATGGTGCTCGACGAATTGATTTTCGACCCGACTTCACTGGAAGGCTCATCCAGCTTTTCGTTGGTACAGGGCGTATTTGTCTTCGTCAGCGGCGAGATCGCGGCCAACAATCCGGATGAAATGATCGTCCGCACGCCAGTCGCCACGCTCGGCATTCGCGGCACCAAAGTCGGCGGTAGGGCGGCGGCGGAGGGCGAGTTCAATACTGTGACCATGATGCCCGAGGGCGAAGGACAAGGCGAAGTAACCGGCTCTATCACAGTGAGCACGCAAACATCTTCGGTCGTCCTCGATACCGCCTATCAGACGACAGCGGTCTCCTCTGTCTTCGATTCTCCCAGCCCGGCAATAATAATCTCGGCGGCTCAGGCGGGCGGCCTCTATGGTGCAATTAACAATTTTTTATCGGGAAGCGGCGGTGCCTTCGCAGCCGGGCTCACCGGCAGTGATAATGCCGGCGGCGGTGCGGACAACGGTGGCGGTGCGGTGGGCGATGGGCAAGACGCAGGTGCCACAGATGCCACAGATGCCGGTGGCGGTGCCGACGGTGAAGGCGATGGCGGCGGTGAGCCGACCGAGGAAGAAATTGCCGCCGCGGGACTCGCCGCAGCGAACGACGCATTCGCTGCCATGGAAGCAGCGGATCGCTATTTTGTGAAATAATCGGCCGCGCCGATTAGGTTTGCCACGCACTGATTAGATTGGCCAAATATCATCATGCCGGCGCCAAATTTACATACACTCGACGAGGAAAAACCCGCCAGCCGCGAATGGCTAAAAGCGGTGATGAAGCCGGCGCGCTCCGGCTTGCGCGAAGCGATATTGGTTTCGCTGTTCATCAATCTGCTGGCGCTGGCAGTGCCGATCTTCGTCTTGCAGGTCTATACCCGGGTCGTCTTTAGTCACGGCATCAGTACACTTTATAGCCTGCTGATCGGCGTCTTGGCGGCGCTTGTGTTCGATTTCATCATTCGCCAAGCGCGCAGCCGCATGCTGCAGCGGGTGGCGCTCAGAATCGACGTCACGCTTGGGCGCTCGCTCTACGACAAGATCTCCGCCCTACCCCTGCGCACGCTCGAAAGCCGCCCTTCCAGCTTTTGGCAAACCCTGTTCCGCGATGCCGAGGTTGTGCGCAATACGTTCTCGGGCTCCACCGCTGTGCTGTTGACCGATCTCCCCTTTGCCGTGCTGTTCGTGGTGGTCATCTATGTCATCGCGCCGCCGGTGGTCTGGGTGCTGCTGATTGCGCTTCCGGTATTTATTATCGTGGCTATCATTTCCGGCCGGATGATGCAGACCGCAACCAAAGGGGAGCGTCAAGCCGGTATCGGCCGCGATGCGTTTTTAACCGAATTGTTGCAAGGCCGGTCCACGGTCAAGGCATTGGCGCTGGAACAGGCGATAAAGCCGGCATGGGAAGACAAGCATGCTGACACCATTGAGCGCGCGTTGGTGCGCGGGGGGCGGACCGACACCTTTAGCAATATCGGCTCCAGCCTCACCATGCTGACCACCATCGCGCTGGTCACCGCCGGCGCGCTTGCCATTATCGATCTCAGGCTCACCATCGGTGCGCTGATCGCTTCGACCATGCTCGGCAACCGGGTGATCGGCCCGTTCAACCAGCTGGTCGGCAATTGGCGCAATTATGCCAATTGCCGTCAGGCGCTGAAGCGTCTCGATGCGGTGTTTGCGCTCCCCGAAGACCGGACGGAGCGGAGCATTCGTCTGGACCGCCCGGAGGGTCGCTTGACTCTTGAGGCGGTTAGCTACGGCTATGAAGAGGGCCGCCCGCCGGTGATCGACAATCTCTCGATGGAGGTCAAGCCGCCCGGAATGCTTGGCGTCGTCGGGCGCAACGGCTGCGGCAAGACGACCCTCCTCAAGATGATGCAGGGTCTCTATCCGCCGACCAGCGGGCGGGTGCTGCTCGACGGCGGCGACACCAGCCAGTTTTCACGCAACGATCTCGCCACCTGGATCGGCTATGTACCGCAGGAATGTTTTCTCTTTGCCGGCACGATCCGCGAAAACATCGCCATCACCAATCCCGAGGCGAATGACGAGGAAGTCGTCAGGGCGGCGACACTGGCCGGTGTGCATGAATATGTCATCGACCTGCCCGACGGCTACGCCACCGAGATTGGCGAGGCCGGTTCGCGCCTCTCCGGCGGCCAACGCCAGCGCATTGCCATTGCCCGGGCACTGCTGCCTGACCCGCCAATCCTGTTGCTCGATGAGGTGTCGGGAAATCTCGACATGCAGGCGGAAATCGCCTTGCGCGACACGCTGAGCGAATTGGCACGTGACCATACAATCGTCGTCGTGACACACACACCTGTGCTGTTGCGCGCCTGCAACAATATCATGGCACTTGAGCGCGGCCGCATCGCCATGGGCGGACCGACCCAGGAGATATTGCCGCGCTTGTTTGGCGGCGCGCCACGCCCGGCGGATGCCGCCGTCGAGACGGAGCAAGAAAACGTTGCCCTGGCCGCAACCGCGGAGAAATCGTCATGAACCGGCTGGATGGGCTCGAAAGCAAAGCCAGCGCCAAGGGCTGGCGGCGCAGTGCCTTTCTTGTCACCATCGCGATCGCCGCCCTTATCGTTTGGGCTAATTTTGCCGAGTTGGAAGAAGTCGCCGTCGCCAGTGGCGAAGTCGTGCCACAGGGCCAGGTCAAGGTTATCCAGCATCTCGAGGGCGGCATCATCGGCCAGATATTTGTCACCGAGGGCACCACGGTGAAGGCCGGCGATCTTCTGCTACAGCTCGATCGCGGCATCACCGGATCGAACCGCGACGAGATCGAAATCGAGCTCGACAGTCTGATTCTGACCCGAGTTCGCCTGGTCGCGGAATCGCAAGGCACGGAGCTGGTCTTTCCCGAGGCGCAAGCGGCGCGGCGCCCGAAAATGCTGCAGGCGGAGAGGCAAACCTATGAAAGTCATAATCTTGAGCTTCAGAGCTCTGTCACCGTGTTGCGCGAGCAGCAGCGCCAACGCGAACTCGATCTCCGCCAAATCCGCTCTCAGCTCAATTCGACTAAGAAGAATTTAGCCCTCACGCTTGAGCGTTTCGTCATGTCGGAAGACCTTCTCGCCGTGGGGCTGACACCGAAAATCGACCATGTTCAGATCGAGCAGGAGGTCGAAAAATTGCAAGGCGAGATGGAGGAGCTCAAATCCGCCATCCCGCGCGCGCAAGCGAGCATTGCCGAAGCAACGGAACGCATTAAAGAAGAAAAATTGCGCGCGACCCGGATCGCGCGCGAGGAAATGAGCGCGATTGAGCGGCGCATCGCGGAGGTCCGCGAAAAACTCGGCCGCGCCACCGACCAAGTCGTGCGAACGAAAATCTCAAGCCCAATTGATGGCGTGGTGCAGAGCATGCGCCACCACACCATCGGCGGCGTGGCGCGCCCGGGAGAGCCGCTAATGGAGATTGTGCCGACCCAGGAACGCCTGGTTGTAGAAGCGAAGCTCAATCCCACCGACATCGGCTATGTCCGCGTCGGTCAAAGTTCGCTGGTCAAAATCTCCACTTATGATTTCTCGCGCTATGGCGGGCTTGAGGGCCGAGTTGCATCTATTTCGCCCGATTCCCATGTCGATAGCGCCACCGGCCAGAGTTATTTCCGCGTCATTGCCGAGACCGACAAGAATTACCTCGGGTTTGAACCCGGCGACCTACCGATCGCACCCGGCATGGAGGCGACGCTTGATATTCACACCGGCTCCAAGAGCGTGATGCAATACCTGCTGAAACCTGTCATCAAGGTTCGGTCGGAAGCTTTCCGGGAGCGTTAAAACCGTATGTTTGCGCGACCATCACCGCGCGTCATCGTTCTCCGATCTCGCCACAGAACAACACATCACGGAACGACAAATGAGCGATGAAATTCGTCAAGCACGTATCGATCTTGCCGCTGCCTACCGCCTTGCCCACATGCACGGCCTCAGTGAAGGCATTTGCAACCACTTGACCCTGATGGTTCCTGGACAGCCCGACAAGTTTCTATTGATCGGCCACGGCACCCATTGGAGCGAAGTCACGGCCAGCAATTTACTACTGGTCAGCCTCGATGGCGAGGTCCTGGAAGGAGACGGCGTGGTGGAAGACACCGCCTTTCACATCCATGTGCCGATCCACCGCAAACGGCCGGACCTGCGCTGTATTATGCACACCCACCAGCCGCATATGCTCGCCCTTGCGATGATCGAGGGCGGCGCTATCGAACCGATTAATCAGAACGCAATGCGCTATTACGGCCGTATCGCCTACGACAATAATTATACCGGTGTTGCCTTCGACGCGGCTGAGGGTGAACGCCTCGCTACCGTCCTGCAGGACAAATCAATTCTCTTAATGGGCAATCATGGCGTCCTGGTCGGCGCCACCTCAGTGGCGAGCGCCTACGACAGCCTTTACTATTTGGAACGCACCGCCAAGGCGCAAATTCTCGCCATGAGCACCGGCAGCCCGCTCAAGCGGATTCCCAAAGAGATTTGCGAATATTCCGCGCGGCAATTGCTGTCCGACAACATGCACCGCTTCGCCAATGATCACTTCAATGCGCTGAAACGTGTGCTCGACCGTGATCAACCGGATTACAGAAACTAGTCGCGCGGGACGGCGCTTAGTTCTCGGACGCATCGCTCGCGCGCCGCGGAAAGCAATACTCGCCTTTACGCCTGAGCGCCTCACAAAGTGACACCGCCGCGCTCTCGCTCGCCAAGGCGGCAGCTTCGAGCCGCCACAATTTGGTGCCTCCCTCGGCCAAATACAGCGCCGTGTACTTAGGCTGAAGATCTTTGAACAGCGCCGGATAACGTGCATTTAATTTTTGCCATGCCACTGTGGCGGCCTCCTGGCGATCGAATGTGGCCAGGAGTACGGTGAAGTCTGATTCGGCCGGAGCTTCGCCTTCGGCAGCATTGTTTTCGATCTCCTTTTCTTCGAGGGCAGTCAACGGCACTTCGAACTGATTGTCCTCGATCAAAATTTGCAGACGTTCCTTACGGTCGGAACTGGGCACCGGCTCGGTGGCAGAAGATTTAGCTTCGCGGTCGCCAGGTTGAGGCGCGGGCGCCGGCGCGGTGGCGAGAATCTCCACCGAACCGTCCACCGGCACGTCCATCATGTTCAAGCGTTGAAGAGCGCGGCCATAACGCTGCCTAGCTGAAAGACGCAGCCAGGCGATACCGAGTTCCCGATTGGGTGTGATGCCTTCTCCGCCCAAGTAAAGCGCCGCCAAATTATACTGCGCCTGGGCGTTTCCCTGGTCTGCAGCGCTTCGGTAAAGCGCGGCCGCCCTCTCCAGGTTACGCGTGACACCGCTGCCCTTTTCGTAAAGCGACCCCAGGCTGAGTTGTGCCTCGGACATGCCCTGCTCCGCCGCCCTTAGATACAACTCAGCCGCTTTCTCCGCATCCGGCGGAACGCCGCGCCCGCCCTCGAATATCATGCCGAGGCCAAACTGGGACTGCGCGTCGCCGAGTGCGTACAAATCCATCCATATTTCGCGGGCGCGCCGATAATCGCCGTCGAGAAAGGCGCTCAATCCTTCATCAAAATCCGCCGAAACTGGGGCGGCCAGGCAAAGACAAAGCGCCCAGGCGATGATGAAAAGCCATTTTTTGCCGCGAGTTACGTGCTGCATTTAAACTGTATATCATTATTGCCGACAGGCCGCGACGCCTGCGGCCAACGCTGGTAAGATTAACCTCTGCCCCCGCAGCCCAATGCCTGAGAGAAGGAAAAACGCCATATGGCGACGCAAAGAAAGAAAGGCGCTGCGCTTAAACCGTTGCCTGCAGATGCATTGTGCAGCCTTTGCGACCCGGCGCAGTTCAAGTTCACCACCACGGCGGAACTTGAAGATCAGGTTGAAATTGCCGGGCAGGACAGGGCGGTCGGCGCCGTTCGTTTCGCCCTTGGCGTTAAGCAGGAAGGTTACAACGTATTCATCCTCGGCCCAAAAGGCAGCGGGAAACATGCGGTCGCCCGAAAGCTGTTAAAACAGCAGGCCAAAGACGAAGCCACGCCGTCTGACTGGTGCTACGTCTACAATTTCGAACGCCGCCATAAACCCCTGATGCTGGAACTTCCGGCCGGTGACGGCACCCGGCTGCGAACCGCCGTCGACAAACTGATCGAAGATTTGAAAACCGCCATCCCGGCGATATTCGAGAGCGACGAATACCGCAGTCAGCGCAAGATCATCGGTGACGACGTCAAGCAGCGGCAGGAGAACGCGTTCCTGCAAATTCAACGCGAGGCCAACGAACTCAACATCGCCATCATGCAAACCGAGAACGGCATCGCGTTCGCGCCAATGCAAGAGGGCGAAATTCTGCCGCCCGAAAAAATTAGCACCATGAGTGAAGAAGAACAGGGAGAACTACAAACAAACATCGGAGAACTGCAAAAGCGTTTCCGCGGCACCATGATGATGGTGCCCCAGTGGGCGTGCGAAGCACGGGAAAAATTTCTTGCGCTCGACCGCGCTGTCACCAGCGTCGCGGCCAAATACATGATCGAGGAAACCGGGGAGAATTTCGCGGATATGCCGCGAGTGCTCGAATATTTGCAGGCAGTCGAGAAGGATGTCGTCGATAATGTTGGGCTCTTTCGTGGGGCACAGGAGGGCGGCGCCACCATGCCGGCGGGCACGTCAGGGCCAATGCCGGGGCAAACGCCAACCAGCGAACTCGCCGATTCCGAGGCGCCGTTCCGGCGCTACCGCATTAATCTCATCGTCGACCGCTCTCATCTCAAAGGCAGCCCCGTGGTTTATGCCGACCATCCGACTTATCAGGAATTGATTGGCAGTATCGAGCATATTGCGGAAATGGGCACGTTGACGACCGATTTTACCCGCATCAAATCCGGCGCCCTCCACCGGGCAAATGGCGGCTATCTGATGCTGGATGCACGCAAGATTCTGATGGAACCGTTCGCCTGGGAGGGACTCAAGCGGGCGCTTCGCTCGCATGAAATCCGCATCGAACATCCGGCCCAGTCCGCCGGTGTTATCAGCACCCAGACGCTCAGCCCGGAACCGGTACCGTTGCAAATCAAAGTGGTCCTGATTGGCGACAGACAACACTACTACGCGCTCGATCAGGGCGATCCCGACTTCGCCGAGTTGTTCAAGGTCACTGGCGATTTCGACGACAAGATCGAACGCACCAAAGAGAGCAACATGATGTATGCCCGCCTGCTCGGCACCCTGGCGCGCCGCGACGGAATGCGGCCGTTATCCAGCGGTGCCGTCGCCCGGCTGTGCGATCATAGCGCTCGGCTCGCGGCAGATTCAGAACGGCTTTCGACACAGATACGCCGCTTGAGCGATCTAGTCCGAGAGGCCGACTACTTCTCCGGCCAACGCGGTCATGACGTTATCGAGACAGATGACATCGAAAAGGCGACCGAAGAAGCACTGCGCCGAGTCAGCCGCATCCGCGAAGCCATGCAGGAACAAATATTGCGCGGCAGCGTGCTTATTGATACCGACGGCGCCAAGGTTGGCCAGATAAACGGCCTCGCCGTGCTGCAAACCGGGCGCTTCGCCTTCGGCAAGCCGTCGCGTATTACGGTGCGGCTGCGCATGGGCGCCGGCAAGGTGATCGATATCGAGCGCGAGGTGGATCTTGGCGGACCGCTACACAGCAAGGGCGTGCTTATTTTGAGCAGCTATCTCGCCGCACGTTATGCCTCCGATCGTCCGCTCTCCTTCGCCGCCAGCATTGTTTTCGAGCAATCTTACGGCGGCGTTGACGGCGACAGTGCCTCATCGACCGAACTCTACGCCTTGCTGTCCGCTATCTCCGATGTACCGATCAAGCAGTCGCTGGCCGTCACCGGCGCGGTCAACCAAAATGGCGAGGTCCAGGCCATCGGTGGGGCAAACGAGAAAATCGAAGGGTTTTTTGATATCTGCAACGCGCGCGGACTGACTGGCGAGCAGGGTGCCGTCATACCTCAATCCAACGTCAAAAATCTGATGTTAAGGCACGATGTCTTGCAAGCGGTGCGCGACGGACGCTTTCATGTCTATGCGGTGTCCACAATCGATGAGGGTATCGAGATCCTGACCGGTGTGAAGGCCGGCGCGCGCAACAAGAAGGGTGCCTTTCCGCCTGATTCCATCAACGGTTTAGTTGAGGCGCGGCTCAATCAATTGGCGGATCAGCGCCGCGCCTTCGCGCGCAAAGACCCAAAGGGTAAAGCAAAAAAACGATAACCCAGACTAGTAGGCAACTGCCGTGGGATCGAGGCTCCGCCAGAGATGCCAGGTGGCCACCGAGCGCCAGGGCTGCCAGCGCTCGGCAAGCTGTTCGATTTCCTCACGCGACATCTCTTCACCGGCGGCATAGTGACGCTCGCAGGCGCGGATCAGGCCTATATCGTCAAGCGGCAGGACATTGGGCCGAAGCAGATGGAATATGAGAAACATTTCCGCCGTCCATCGGCCGATTCCGCGCAGCGCCACAAGTTCCGCGATGACGCCCTCATCGTCTTTCTCGTGCCACATCGACGGCGCCACGCCGCCATCCAGGAACGCCACCGCCAAATCGCGGATGTAGGAAGCTTTGCGCCGCGTCAGGCCGGCACCGTGTAGCTCGGCTTCGTTCCGGGCCGCGACCTTCTTCGGCGAAATGCCGCCGACAGTCTCCTCCAGCCGGTTCCAAATACTATCAGCCGCGCGTACCGATATTTGCTGGGCGACGATCGAGCGTACAAGAGTAACAAAGGGATCGCCCTGCCCGGTCAATCCGCCGCGTCCACAATTCTTGATGATGTCCGCCATCACCGGGTCCGCGGCGCTCAATTCCTTCTTCGCGCGCCGCCAATAGTTGGGGTGACCGACTGGTCCGCTGGCCCATTTTGGCATGAATTATTTCCAACAACATGTCTCGGGAGAGGGAAAGTCTAGGCCCGACCTGCAAGCTTGCCAATCGTCGATACGAGAGCAAGAAGTATTTGGCCGAGCACGGGAAAACTGCGACGGCGTGTCCTTGGTTCATAACCAGCAGGCAGTGCTTGGCGGCTCCCGTTGCTAAGAGCCGCCAAACCCGCGTCTTAAACCTGTATTAGAACGGCCTTTTCAACGGCGATTGCGATGTGGCGCGTTTGCCCGTTTCGGACGTTTTGGCGGCTTATTGCGGAAACCACTCACCTGCGCCTGGGCGCTGGCCCCGAGCAGGCGGGTATCGCCGCCGCCGATCACGAAATCATATCCCCGTTCGTAGGTCCAATTGAGCGTACGTCCGGGACGGATGACGGTGCCCATCAATTTGTTGGTCTTGCGCATTTTACGTTCGGCGCGCTCGAACTGAGCGGTGACTTTAGGATTCTCAAGGTCAAGCATATGCCCGATGCTGGCCGAAATATCGCTCGGGCCAAGAAACAACATGTCGACGCCGTCCACCGCTGCGATTTCCTCGATATTGTTGATCGCCTCTTCGGTTTCGATTTGGCACATCAGGAGCAATTGCTTCGGCCACGCATCGAGATATTCACCAAGCCGCGCGCCCCAGCGCGAACAGCGTCCGGCATGCGGCGCGACGCCGCGAATGCCAACCGTCGGATAGCGACAGGCGTCGACCGCCGCACGGGCCTCTTCGGCATTTTGGATATAGGGCACGAGCACGCCCATCACGCCGATATCGAGCGCCCGCTTGATATAGACGGTATCATTCCACGGCACCCGCATCATTGGCGTTGGCCCGGCCTCGGCAACCGCCTGCATCAGCGAAATTGCGTTGAGGAAATCGCCCGGACCATGCTCATGATCCAAAACGACGGCGTCATAGCCGGCATTGGCAACGATTTCTGCGGCAATCGGGCTGCCCATCGAAAGCCAGGCGCCGATCGCTGGATCGCCCTTGAGAAGTTTTTTCTTGCAGGTATTGGTTATCGCCATCGAACATTATCTCCACAATTCGGTTTAAGGCTCTTGGCGCGGAGCCTAGCACGCGCCACTCACAGTCCAAAGCCCGCCACATTGTTTTGGCGTTCGAGCGGGAGTAGGTTCAGGAATTCGTTGATCTAGGTGTGTGACAAAGGTTCACAGTGGCGTATCAGATATCGCGCAGACATCCGGCTCCGGCCGAAAATGAAGACGGCGGCTCGAAGTTCGTCATTGAGGACAGCACATCCCAATTGGTGAGTGTCGCGGCGCGCCTGTTTGCTCGCGCCCTGCAATCCCGCTTCGCCGAGCATGACGTGAGTGCCGGCCAGTGGCCGCTGCTGCTCTATCTCTGGGAAAAGGACGGGCTCAGCCAAAAGCAGCTCAGCCGGCGCGTTCAGATCGAAGAGCCCACCACGACACGAACTCTCGACCGAATGGAACGCGACGGGCTGGTGCGCCGGGTACGCGACGAAAACGACCGGCGGCGCATTAATGTCTTCCTCACCGAGCGCGGCAATCTGTTGCGCGACGAATTGGTGCCCTACGCGCTGGAGGTGAATGCTCTGGCGACCCATGGCCTTTCAGAGCAGGACAAGGCCAAGATCAATTCTCTTCTGACTTATATGATCGCGCGCCTGGATTGAACGGCGGCATCCCGGCTGGGGTGAACACGAATTCCCGGTCGCGGGTGTGCGTTCTCGGCCTGTTCGCCGGAGAAATTTCTACAGCACTGGCAATGTTAGGATTTGACCGGGGAATATCATGTTCGGATCGAGAATCTGCGCCCGATTGGCGCCATAAATCTCAGAATAATAAACGCCACCGCCATAGGCGCGCCGCGCGATGCGCCACAGGCTGTTGCCGGGCTGAACCACGACCAATGCATCGCCCAACAAAAACTCCTCTGGACGGGCACGGCTGATCGGCGTCTCGATGCGGGCAAGAACGATCCCTGTCTGGTCCACTTTGTCGATGCGCAGGCGATGCTGGCCGGGCAGTATTTCTTTCTCGGGTCTGAGCTGCCAATCGCCCTCTTCGCTGGCCTGGGCGCTGCCAACATATTCCCCATCGACGTACACATTCACGACTGCACTGGGTTCGGTGCGCCCGGCCAGGGTGATCTCGCCCTCGGAATCGTAATCGACGCTGCGAATGCTGACTTCCGATTCGTCGCCGATGCCCTCGCCGGCAACCTCAGGGCTTTGTAGAATACGGCTGGGGCCATCGCCGGCACGCTCAACCAGAACCGCGATTACGCCTTCTTCGGCTTTTGCTTCAATCGGAACCGTTTCCGTGGGCTTGGTGTCCGCGACCGCGACCGATGGTTGTTCCAGCGGAACCGGCACCGAAAGTACAACAACCTGCTCGGATTGCATCTGATCGCCGTTCGGCAAATCCTGCACGAGGGAAAGCTCGCGGTCTCCGCCCCCCAGGTTTTTATCCGGTATCAGCACCCATTCGCCGCGTTTGTCGGCACGCACTGAGCCAATCGGAATTCCATCATCCAGCACCGTCACCTCGGCGCCCGGCTCCGCCCGGCCCGCGATGACCGCCCGGCCGCTCGGTGAAATCCGAACCACGTCGAAACTGGGTGGCGTCACCGTCGGCGCCGAAGATGTAGCATCCGGCGCCGCGCCGCCAGGATCTTCGGGCGTGGCGTGCGCGACGGAAGGTTCCTCCTGCACGCGAAGCGCCTCTTCCGCCTTTGCCGGCTGGGTTTCTGGAACGCCATTTTCCGACGAGCTTGCCGGCTGGTCGATCGCGGTTTTGGCTATTTCGAATTGAGCGCCCTCGGATTGAGTGCCTTTAGATTGGGCGATTTCGGATTGTGCAGCTTCGGATTGGGCGCTTTCGGGTTTGGTGTTTTCTAGCTCGCCAACCTGCTTGGCAGTGGGCGCGGATTCGCTTTCTACGGATGCCACGCGGGCAGGCGCTCCGTCTTCCTCATCGCCGCCCGAGAGGAAAACGCCAAGCACAACACCAAAGATGATCACCACCAGAACGATCAGCACCAAGGCTCTTAAGTTGCGTTTCACGTGGCCTCGTAATTCGTCGCGAGAAAAACCGGACTATACCATCCGCGCCGGGCGCAACAAGGCATCATGGGCTTCAGCTACCACTCATCATGTTCGGAACTGGTACCGTGATGGTGGGAACTGGCGCCGTGGCGATTGGCAGGCCGTACCGCATGATGGATCGGCGGCACCGCCTGGAGATAGGCCGCGATGGCGCGCAAGTCTTCTTTGCTCAAATGGCGCAGGCCGTCTTCGATGACATCGCGCATTTCGCCCTGCACATCGTCACCATCTGGCTTTAAACCGGTCTGAAAAAAGAACACCAGATCGCCGATCGACCAGGAGCCGATGCCGGTTTCGCTGTCCGGGGTGATATTTGGCACCGTGCCGCCAGGACCGTAGCGTGTTCCGGCTAGCGTTTTACCGCGTTTGAGCCCGCCAGCCATATTGCGTGGCGTATGACATTCGGCGCAGTGGCCGAGCACATCGACCAGATAGCGGCCGCGTTGCTCAGGCGCTGTAAATGGGGCATCCGGTGTCTCTTCAGCGGGCGAAAAAAACAGCCAGCGCCACGGGTAAATCGAAAATCGCCAGGAAAAAGGAAAGCGCAAATCATGGGCACGATTCTCCTGCCGCACCGGCGCAGTGGTGAAGAGATAAGCCTTAACATCCAGCATGTCCTGACGCCGCATGGCACTGAAAGAGGTATAGGGAAATGCGGGATAATAGGTCCGGCCCTCGGGCGATTCACCGTGCCGCATGGCATGGATGAAATCGGCATCGCTCCACGCGCCGATGCCGGTCTCGGCATCCGGCGTGATGTTACTGGAATAGAAGTTGCCGTAAGGCGAGACAAGGGCGCGTCCGCCGGCCAGAAATTCTCCCTTGCCGTCTTTCTCAGTGTGGCAGCTGATGCAGCCGGCGGCGCGCACGATATATTCGCCCCGCTCCGCATCGGCCGCATCGGCAACGGTTTCTCCTGGAGAAGCAGCGAGCAGCGCAATCAGGACGAGCGCAAAATAGGCCGAACGCATCTTAACTTGCCTAAGGTTCATCACTCAGGCAGGCGCTAAATCGACGGCGGCGGGAGAAATCCGTCTATTTCTTTTTGCGAAACGGCTCGTGACAGCCTCCGCAAGCCTTGCCGACCGCGCCCGCGGCGGCGCCGATAGCTGCCATGTCGCCGGTTCCGGCGACGCTCGCCAGATCGTCGGCGGCCGTTTTCAGAGCCTTCGCCGCGGCCTCGAACTTGGGCCAATCCTGCCAGATCGAGGGCAGCGCGCGGGTATCACCGTCGCCGCTTCCCTGCGGGAATATGTCCAGCATCATCACCGCGCCGTCGGAAATGGCGCGGGCATTGGCGGCGATGTGCCCGCCGTAAGATGTCTCGCCTTTGAGGACGCTAAATATGTTTGTTATGTGATGGGCGTTGGCCTCCATCACCAGCTTGCGATATTTGATGACATTTGCTGGATCGTCAGCTGCGGTCACAGGTGGCGATAGCGACATGATGCCGACAACTCCGGCCACCAGGACTGCCAATGTTAGTCCATATACGCGAAACATATTCGTCCTCCCAATTTTGCTCGATACTCGAACGCTAACCGCGGCCATGGGCAGGGTAAAGCGGCTTTGCCCCCTGCCATGATCATCTTATCGTGAACGGCGGCAGCAACCAATTTTTTATGCCGCTGACTGGCGTCTCGCGCTGCCGCGATGTATGACCGGCGCATGAAACAGATCAAAGCGCTCTGCGTCTATTGCGGCTCCAGCAAAGGCAAGGATCCGCGCCACGCCGCCCTGGCGCGTGCGCTCGGCGGCGAAATTGCGGCGCGCGGCATTTCCCTCATCTATGGCGCCGGCGGCATCGGCCTAATGACTGAGGTTGCCGATGCGGTGCTGGCGGCCAACGGCCATGTCGTCGGCGTTATTCCAAATCATTTGGCAAGCGATGAAGTGCAGCATGGCGGGCTGAGCGAGACCATCTTGGTGGACAGCATGCACCAGCGCAAAGAGATCATGTTCAAACGCGCCGACGCCTTTGCCGTTTTGCCGGGCGGGCTCGGCACACTCGATGAATTTTTTGAGATTCTGACTTGGCGGCAGATCGGCCTGCACGGCAAACCAGTGGTTATTCTCGAATCGGGCGGCTACTGGGCGCCGCTCCGGGCGCTCTTGGATGCGGTGGTGGCCGAAGGTTTTGCCCCACCTTCAGCACATGGTTTGTATCATGTCGCCGAAAGCGTGGCACAGCTGTTCAATATCTTGGAGGCCGCGCCGGCATCTGAAATCTCTGAGGTGTCGGAGCGATTTTAAGGTTCTCGCGCGGCGGGGCCTTGACCGAAAAAGCGCCGATGCTATGGTGCCGCCGTCGCCTCAATGCGGTCAGGTTTTACGCTCCACACACCCCACCCTTCCGGAGAGCCATTCATGGACAAGATCAAGGTCGCGAACCCCGTTGTGGAACTCGATGGCGACGAGATGACACGCATTATATGGCAGTGGATCAAGGACCGTTTGATTCTCCCCTATCTCGACATCGATCTGGCCTATTACGATCTTGGCATGGAATATCGCGACCAGACGGATGATCAGGTCACGATCGACGCGGCTGAGGCGATCAAAAAACATGGCGTCGGTGTCAAATGCGCCACCATCACGCCCGACGAAGCGCGGGTCGAGGAATTCGGCCTCAAGAAGATGTGGCGCTCGCCGAATGGCACAATTCGTAACATTCTCGGCGGTACGGTGTTCCGTGAGCCCATCCTGTGTAGCAATGTTCCGCGCCTTGTGCCGGGCTGGACCAAACCAATCGTCATAGGCCGTCATGCGTTCGGCGATCAATACCGTGCCACTGATTTCGTCGTTCCGGGTGCGGGCAAGCTAACCGTTCGGTTCGAGCCGGAAGGCGGTGGCGACGTGATCGAGCACGAAGTGTTTAATTTCCCCGACAGCGGCATCGCAATGACAATGTACAATCTCGATGCATCGATCCGTGATTTCGCCCGCGCCTGCATGAAGTTTGCGCTCGAACGTGGCTGGCCACTCTATATGTCAACCAAGAATACCATCCTCAAGGCCTATGACGGACGCTTCAAAGACCTTTTCCAGGAAATCTTCGATGCCGAATATAAGGCCGAGTTCGACGCTGCCGGCCTCACCTATGAGCACCGCCTGATCGACGATATGGTGGCGGCAGCGATGAAATGGGAAGGCGGCTATGTCTGGGCTTGTAAGAATTATGACGGCGATGTGCAGTCCGATACCGTTGCCCAGGGCTTCGGTTCGCTCGGTCTGATGACGTCGGTGCTGCTGGCGCCGGACGGCAACACGGTCGAAGCAGAAGCGGCGCATGGCACAGTCACGCGGCATTACCGCGCATACCAGCGCGGCGAGGAAACCTCGACCAACCCGATCGCGTCAATATTTGCCTGGACGCGCGGGCTCAGCCACCGCGCCAAGCTCGATGAGAACGACGCGTTGGCGGGCTTCGCAGAGACATTGGAGCAGGTTTGCGTCGCGACCGTCGAGGGCGGCGAGATGACCAAGGATCTGGCGCTGCTCGTACCGGGTGACACCAAGTGGCTAAATTCCAAGGATTTTCTTGAGGCAATCGCGCGCAACCTCGAAGCCAAGATGAGCTGAGGTCTAGCCCAACTCTTTCAAAGCTGATTCGATAGCTTCTAAGGCGGCGTCCGCCTTGTCACCATCGGGGCCGCCGGCCTGCGCCATGTCGGGCCGCCCGCCGCCGCCTGAACCGCCGAGAATGGCGGCGCCGGTGCGCACCAAGTCGACGGCACTAATACGGGCCGTCAAATCATCGCTGACACCGACCACCAGGGCGGCCTTGCCGTCAGTGACGGTGACGATGGCGCACACACAGGAACCGAGTTTCTTTTTCAGCCCATCCACCATGGGGCGCAATTCGCGCGGCGGCGCGCCGTCGAGGCGCTGGGGAAGAAAAGCGATGCCGCCGATATCACGGGTTTCAAGCGCCTTCTCGCTGCCGCCGAGCGCCGCTTGTTTGCGCAAATCACGGAGCTCGCGCTCTAGCTGGCGGCGTTCTTCGAGAAGCGCTTCAATGCGCGGCGCCAGATTGCCGGCGGTCGATTTAACCAGGCCGCTAGCTTCGGTCAGGTATGTCTCCTGAGCGCGCGCATGGTGGCGCGCTGCTTCACCCGTGAGCGCCTCAATGCGGCGCACGCCTGCGGCCACTGCAGCCTCGGAAAGGATCGTAAACATGCCGATATCGCCGGCGCGCCGGACATGAGTACCGCCGCACAACTCGACAGAATAAGCGGTATCGCGATTTTCCCCCACGGAAACGACGCGCACTTCTTCGCCATATTTTTCGCCGAACAGCGCCAGGGCACCATTCTCCACCGCTTCATCCGGAGTCATTAGGCGCGTGACCAACGGCGAGTTTTCACGAATGCGCGCATTCACTTCGGCTTCCACTGCGTCGCGCTCCTCAGCGCTGATCGCTTTGGGATGGCTGATATCGAAGCGCAAACGCTCGGGCGCGACAAGCGAGCCCTTCTGGGTGACGTGATCGCCAAGGTGGCGGCGCAATGCGGCGTGCAGAATATGTGTGGCGGAATGATTCGCTCGAAGGGCGGCGCGGCGCGGCACATCGATAGCCAATGTCAGGGCGTCTCCGACGCTAAGAACGCCGTTTTCCATCGTACCCAAATGGACGATTAAATCTCCGGCGCGCTTCTGCGTGTCGGTGACGATAAAGCGCCCGCCCTCGGCGGAGGTGATCACGCCGATGTCACCCATCTGACCACCGGATTCGCCGTAGAACGGTGTCTGATTTAGCACCAACACGGCCTCCGTACCGGCCCCCACTTCGGTGACCTGGGCACCGTCTTTCACCAGGGCCAAGACGACACCCTCTGCAGTTTCCATCTCATAGCCGAGAAATTCGCTCGCACCGGTCTGTTCGCAGATTTCAAACCAAACCCGTTCCGTCGCGGCATCGCCGGAGCCGGTCCAAGCCTTGCGCGCTTCGGCGCGTTGGCGATCCATGGCGCTCTCGAAACCAGCCGTGTCGACATCGCGCCCGTCGCGGCGCAATGCGTCCTGGGTCAGGTCGAGGGGAAAGCCAAACGTATCGTAGAGTTGGAAGGCTACCTCGCCCGGCAGGGTTTCGCCGTTGCCGAGCCGCGCGATCGCCTCACCCAACAGTTTCAGGCCGCGCGCCAGTGTCTGCTTGAAACGGGATTCTTCCAGTTTTAGGGTTTCGCCGATTAGCGGCTCGGCGCGCGCCAATTCGGGAAAAGCCTGGCCCATTTCGCCGACCAATGTCGGCACCAGGCGCCACATCAAGGGCTCGGTACAACCCATCTGATGGGCATAGCGCATGGCGCGGCGCATGATGCGGCGCAGCACATAGCCGCGGCCCTCGTTTGACGGCATCACACCATCGGCGATGAGAAACGCGCTGGCGCGCAAATGGTCTGCCACGACGCGGTGCGACGCCGCATGTTCGCCGGTGGCCGGCATGCCAGAGAATTCAACGCTGGCGGCGATCAAATTTCGAAACAGATCGGTTTCATAATTGTCGTGCTGACCCTGGAGTATCGCGGCGACACGCTCCAGCCCCATGCCGGTATCGATGCTCGGCTTGGGCAGGTCGATGCGCTCCGCCGTGGTGACCTGCTCATACTGCATGAACACCAGATTCCAGATTTCGACGAAGCGGTCGCCCTCCTGGTCGGCGCTGCCCGGCGGGCCACCGGCGATATAGGGCCCGTGATCATAGAATATTTCGGAGCACGGGCCGCACGGGCCGGTATCGCCCATCGCCCAAAAATTGTCCGATGTGGGAATGCGGATGATGCGGCTGTCCGGTAGACCCGCGACTTTGCCCCATAGGTCAAACGCGTCGTCATCCTTGGCATAGACGGTGACCAGCAAGCGCTCGGCATCCAACCCGAACTCCTTGGTCACCAGATTCCAGGCCAGCTCGATCGCGCGTTCCTTGAAATAATCGCCAAACGAAAAATTGCCCAGCATCTCGAAGAAGGTGTGGTGGCGCGCGGTGTAACCGACATTGTCGAGATCGTTATGCTTGCCACCGGCGCGCACGCATTTCTGCGACGTCACGGCGCGCTGATAGGTGCGCGTCTCGGCCCCGGTGAAGACGTTCTTGAATTGCACCATGCCGGCATTGGTAAACATCAGGGTCGGGTCGTTGTGCGGCACCAGCGGGCTGGACGCCACGACCTCGTGATCGTGGGTGCGGAAATATTCCAGAAAATGGCTGCGAATATCATTGACGCTTAGCATGACAAATCCGATTTAGAGCCGCTTAGCCCGCCAGGGGGCGCCTGCTATTTAAAGCGCCAGAGATAGCCTGTCCAGCGCGCTGCGCCGATGGCGGCTTCAAACAGAGAGAAGGCCGCACGGCGTTTCGTACCGCGCGGCCTTCAAATCACTGTCTCATCACTGTCTCAATGCGTGCGGCACCACCGCACGCCGGGGCGTATCGCCGTCAGATGTTACTCGCCGACCGCTTCGGCAGTCGCGATCTCGGTTGCCTCATCCGGCGCGCCGTCGCCGCCTTCCAAGACCTCTACCTTGGTCTTGCCGTCGAGGCCAGCAGCCTCGCGGATCGCGGCTTCGATGGCGTCCGCCATCTCCGGATTATCGGCCAGGAAATGTTTGGCGTTCTCGCGCCCCTGGCCGATGCGCTGGCTGTCATAGGAATACCAAGAGCCCGATTTCTCGACGAGGCCGGCCTTCAAGCCGTGATCGATCAACTCGCCGGTGCGTGAAATGCCGACGCCATACATGATGTCGAATTCCACCACCTTGAAAGGCGGCGCCATCTTGTTCTTGACCACTTTGACCCGGGTCTGGTTGCCGACCACTTCGTCACGGTCCTTGATGGCGCCGATGCGGCGGATATCGAGGCGGACGGAAGCGTAGAATTTAAGCGCGTTGCCGCCCGACGTGGTCTCCGGGCTGCCGAACATGACGCCGATCTTCATGCGGATCTGGTTGATGAAGATGACCATACAGCGCGAACGCGAAATCGAGGACGTCAGTTTGCGCAGCGCCTGGCTCATCAGGCGCGCCTGAAGTCCGACATGGACATCGCCCATCTCGCCTTCCAACTCGGCGCGCGGCACAAGTGCCGCGACGCTATCCACCACCACAATATCGATAGCACCGGAGCGCACCAGCGTATCGGTAATCTCGAGCGCCTGTTCGCCGGCATCAGGCTGGGAGATCAGCAATTCATCGACATCCACGCCGAGCTTGCCGGCATAGGTCGGATCGAGCGCATGTTCGGCATCGACGAAGGCGCAGATGCCGCCGAGCTTTTGCGCACTGGCGATGGCATGGAGCGCCAAGGTTGTTTTACCGGAACTTTCGGGGCCGTAAACCTCGACAACACGGCCGCGCGGCAAACCGCCGATGCCGAGCCCGATATCGAGCCCGATCGAACCGGTGGAAATAGACTCGTGAACCGCCGTGTCGCTTTGGCCGAGCTTCATCACCGAGCCCTTGCCAAAATTGCGTTCGATCTGGCTCAAGGCAGCGTCTAACGCTTTCTGCTTGTCCATGTCGTTCCTTTCAACGAGCCGCAATGCCGAGTCTGCCATCTGAACCTCCCTTATTTCATAGCTGGAGTGGGGATGCAACGCGGCCAATGTACATGTTTTGTTCTCAAAGGCAAGAGTAGTTGGGAACAAAATAGTTAATTAACTGAATTAACTATTTAAAATACCGTTCGTTCAGGTCTTGTTCTAGCCAAAAATGAGATTTTAATAACGCAGTATGTGCTGCAATTAGGCACCTCAAGCGAACTGGTTGTTGAGCCGGTGGCGGCGCGTTACGTCGCGGAAACCGTGCCGTCCATCGAACCTTAGACCGGGATAACACTCTTCGCATCGGCATTGTTAAGCAGCACCTCAACCGCGCCATTGAGAACGATTCGGCCGATTTCCAAAACATAGCCATAAGCTGCATAGCAAAGACCGATGTTAGTGCTTTGTTCCGGCAGCATTATGATTCTCTTTCCTTCTCGCCGAGACGCCATACTGTCTCGATGATCCGCTCCACGGAATCCAGACGCGCCAAATACCAAAGGAATTCTCCTGCATGGAATCGCCGCGGGCGAGCAGGCTGGCGTTTCGTGTGAGAAATTGGAAAGGTGTCTCAGGGCCCGATGACGCCAAACCTCCCGGCAAGGCATTGCCCGCATCCCCTAGCCATGCATTTGCAGCCGGCAAACAAACTCGGCTTAACCTCCTCTGGAGAGATCCTCGGCTCTGCTCGCGGAACCCTGACCGATGGAGAAATCTTTTAAATTGCTAG
>Ga0114996_10000753_pt1 | contig 44988 bp, 11 predicted proteins | sample ArcticOcean_MG_C_4_FD_87039 | JGI IMG/M metagenome (GOLD analysis project Ga0114996, IMG submission 87039) | Marine microbial communities from western Arctic Ocean - ArcticOcean_MG_CB4_134 | ecosystem: Environmental > Aquatic > Marine > Oceanic | place: Arctic Ocean: Canada Basin | collected... | reverse complement strand
TGGCCGTGCCCACACCGCTGAGCAGGGTCGAAATATCGGGTGCGTTGATGAGCTCGTCGTAGGCGCCGCTAAAGGCCACCGACGAGAACACACCGTCTTGAATGTCGGTCTTTTGAATGCAGCCGACGCACTCTAGATCTTTGGCTTGAAGCGCGAAGGGGACGCTCTCCAAACGCTGTCGGGGAAGCTCGGCGCCCCCATTGATGGACAGGCCCAACCACAGCTCGGGGTTGGCCGTAATGACCGCCGACAAGGTGCCCAACGTGGGCGCATCGCCTACGTTGAGGCTAAAGCGCCCCTGTTCCAACGCCACCGAAGACACCGTCTCGGTAAAGACCGCAGTCGTACCCTCTTTGGTGGTGTAGAGCTGGATGATCAAATCGGCCGTGCCGGCCACCGCGTCGCCATTGCCATCTTCCAAAAGACCTTGCAGGCGAAGACGCTCGGGAACGGTCGCCCAGGCGCTCAAAGACAAAGTCGCCAAAACGACTACCAGGATTCCCATTACCAGAATGGAACCCCCTTGTTCAAATGGTTTTCGTTTCACGATTGACATCCCTTTATTACAATTCATTCGTGGTTCACCTTCGCTATGGTTCAACGCCATCTCACTCCACTGCATTGCAACACTCACTCATTAGCGAGACGGTAGCACACCCCAACTGAGCGTAACCGGTGTTCCCTCGGTACCCATGGTCCCCTGCACACGCCCACCGCCATAGGGATCCAAGGAAATCCGATAATGGCCGTCGTTGGCCATCATGCCCATTCCAAACATTTCTATCTTGGCGGACTTGGAATCTTCGGGCTCCGAGAATGTTCCTGGGATCTTGGTACAAGTGACCCCATCACCCTGATAATTGCCTTTGCATGTGCATACAAAGGAGCCGGCGGTGTTCAAGCAGGTGGCCTTCGCATGGCAGTTGTGTGTGCCTTCGCTGCATTCGTTGACATCGGTGCAGGTGAAGCCATCGCCGGAATAGCCCGCCTTGCAGGTGCAGGCAAAGCTGCCGGCTATGTTCGTGCAGTCGGCATCCACATGGCAATTGTCGGTGCCCAGCGTGCACTCATCGTCATCGACGCACAGCAAACCATTGCCCGTGAAGCCGGCCTTGCACGTACACACAAAGCTTCCTTGGGTGTCTGCACAGGTGGCGTTTGGATCGCAATTGGCGTTGCCCGTCACACATTCGTCCACATTGGTACAGCCCGTCACCCCATCGCCCGCAAATCCCGATTTACAGTTGCAGAGGAAACTACCTGCGGTGTTGCTGCACGTCGCGTTGGCGTGGCAATTGGCCGTGCCATTTGTACATTCATCAATGTCCGTACACACGCCATTTACGTCCTCAAACCCGTCGTTGCATGTGCAGACAATATTGCCAGTGCCGTCATCCACACAGGTGGATATGGTCACCAAAAGATTGCCTTTCCCGGCCACCATTTCCCGCGGTGTGTCTTGTCCAATCTGCGTGACTGCGTCGAGAGCCACCACCTTCTTGACCGTGCCGGTGAACTCGCAAATGTTGTCGCCACCACTGGTCGCAAGGAACGTAACTTTGAAGACCTTAAGCGCAGCGCCCTTCTTGGCCGATCCGGTTGGATTCAAGGCGGCGTTCACAAAAATCTTACCTGGCTCCAGCTTCCAGTTGGCGTTGAACGTAGCGCCGATGATGTCTTCTCCAACCGTAACGCCGATGATGTTGACCACTTCAAAGTCGTAGGCCAACACAAAGTCAAAGGCGCCCAAGCCGGTATCTCCTGTATTGAGTCGGGCCGTAAACGTAAAGACATCACCAACATCCTTGGTCGGATACTTGGGAGCGGTGCTCTCACCAAAGTCGAGGTCGCCCACATCGGCCAACAAGCTGCACGTCACCGCGTACTCGGCGGGCGGGTTGAAGAGCGCACCTTGGTCCACGACTGGGGACACATCCACTTTGAAGATCGTCTCTCCATTGTCGTGAATGGTGGCCACACCTTTGGTGTCTATGGTGGCTACGGTGCTTGCCGTGGATGTTAATGTGAGCAATCCACTGATCCACCGAGATTCTGTGAGTCTCCGACGGGTGCCGTCTGTAAAGGTACCCCACACCTTAATCTGGGTCGTCCCCACGTCTTTAATGCCCAAGAAGGTCGGCCCACTCTGTGCGATCGGGTTCATACTCACGATGCTTTCACTGACGTTTTGGACCGAGAAACCGGTCTTGTTCACCAGGTACCCGCCATTTTCGAAGAGTACATCTAGGTTGCCAGCTGCCGTGGCGGTCACGATTCCCGTGGCGGAATCGAAAGCGGCCACGCCACTATTTACTGTCGTCGTCCCCGCAGCGTACATCTTGATCGTCGTGTCCGGATGATTGGTCACATCCGCCGTGGTGCCATCGGTGAAGAGCATGAGCACTTCATACACACCGTCTTGGTACGTGGCGGTTCCTTCGATCAGTGAGAGAGACTTCTCTTCGACCTGCGCACCCGAGGGGGTGTAGGGCTCGTAAATCGTAGCTGTGAGACCGCTGGCCTCCGTCACCGTCAATGTCGTCTCTGCGCTCAATGTCGGATAGTTGCTGACGCCTACGATTACCTTGGCGCTACCCGTGCCGGTACCCGTCGAGCTGCACAAACCGCCCGCTGTACAGGTGACAATATCGTCTGGATCACTGGTTGCGTGATCGTAGGTTGTGGTGACAGCACTCGTGAAATCGATGGAGGTGCCATCCTCGTAATCCACCGTCACTGTCAATTGAGTCGACGTCTTGTACTCCTGGATCAACGCCGCCGGATCGGTCTCATCAACAGCCAGCGTGACGGCACCGGGCTCCACCGTAATGCCAGAGGGTTTGGGAAGAATCACCCGGATTTCGCCCGTGCCCGATGCCACAACGGTTTGGCCGTTCTTGAATTGGGCGGTGACCTGCGTGGTCCCATCGCTCAAAGCCGTAAACAGACCCGATGTTGTTGCTGACGCGACGGCGTCTGAGCCCGAGGTCACCACGATATTGGCGTCGCCGGTGTAATCCTCGCGACTGCCGTCATCGTAGTTGGCGTAGATCATCGTCTGGCACGTTTGTTTATAGGCTTTCAGGAACGCGTTCACACTCACGGTCAGGTTCGCCCAACCCAGCCCGGGTGTGGGAACCGGTGGCTTCATCGCGACCGGCTCAATTTCACAGGGAGAGACCACACCCAAGCTGCTGATCAGTGCTGGGGTGGAAATATCCACCGATTGGGTACCCGTTACCAACGTGTTCCCATTGGCACCCTTGATAGTGACGGCATGGTCACCATTGATCACACTCGACAATCGATGACTAACCGCGTTGTACGTGAGCGCACTGGGAACATCCACCGTCACGCTGTTGGTAATGTCCATTGTGTGCATGAGGTCACCGCCGGTCATCCAATCCGTAAACACGGTTATTTCGGAAGTTTGCACACGACCCGGTGCCGGGTAGCCCTGGACCACTTGCAGGGTCGAATCGGAAAGTTGCAACTCATAGTTGGTCGGCACCGCCACCTCAATCTTGGCAATCTTACTGAACGAGCCGTTGGTCACCGTGATGACCACCCATCCGCCCGGAACGGTCCACGAAGAAGTGGGAGTGGCCACACCGCTGTCGGTGATGTTCAAGAGCCCACTGATACTTTGTTGATACACGGTTCCGGCGTCACCGGACAGGTCCACAGTCGTTCCATTCTCTTGGTACCCGGTCACCACGAGTTGGGTCTCTTCGATCATGCCATTGATCGGCTGCCAGTTGAAGAGTTGAGCGTTCTTCGCTGTCGCCAACATGCCCATAACCGTGGGCGCTTTGGCCGTAATGATACCCGTGCCACCCACACCGGATGCGTCGCGGAACAACGCCACAGATTCACTGGCCAGTTGAACCTGATTCACATCCACCAATTTCTTGAGCACAGCCGTGAAGTTGGCGGTCTTTCCATCAAGGAAAATGGCTTTTGGAGTCAGATAGACCACAGCCACATTGACTTTGTTCCCGGCACCTGAGGGGCTCGTAGTGTCGATATTGACCGCGTTGAAGCGCAACTTACCCACACTTCCTGTGGTGGTCACATTCCAAACCGGATCGTCGAATGCCGCCGAAGCCAGACCCTTCGTCACCGTGGAGACACCAAATTGGTTGGCATCGAAATTCATGTGGATGTCGTACGCACCAATGGTTGTTGATCCGCTGTTAACATAAACCGGTACTTGGATCGCATTGGTCGATGTGCCTCCATCCCAAACCGGGCTCACAGGCAACTCGACGCCAGCCTTGTGCGTAGGCAGCGACAAAACCGTGGGTCGCACGGTCGTCGTCAGTATGGCAGTGACCGGCGCCAACCCAGCGGCTGTCGCGCTCACGGCCACTGTGCCGGCTACATCAAAGGCTGTCGCCGGCAAAGTGATCTCGGCGCTACACCGGCCCAAGTTGTCCACCTTGCAATCGGCTGTCTGGGAGGCGGTGTTTCCGTTGATGGTGAAGTTGACTTGCGTTTCCTTCGCTGCGGGCCGACCTTTTACATCACGTAACTGGGCAAACACGGTCGTGGTTCGAGCGTCGTCGTACAACAAAGTGCGGGACGCAACAATGTCGAGATCCGACGCCGGCATGGAGGTAATTTCCCAGATCATCGCCGGCATATTCGGATTTACAGCCGTTGTGGCGGTTCCTGCGGTGTTCGGATTGGCCAAACCGAAGAAGGTCTGAGAAACGGTACCGTTCGCGTTGACGGTGGTCACATTGGACGCAAGGTTGTCACTAATCGAGAACCAGACATCGGCGCCCGTCTGTGGTTTCTTGTCGGGAACACAATCTTCTTCATCGATTTGCAAATCGCAATCGTTGTCCGCCTGATCATCACAAAGCTCGAAGAGAGTCGGTGCGGAGCACCCTGCAAAGACGCCGTTATTGCATACTTCAACACCCGCCTCACCGCATGCGTTGCCGCAGGTTTGACTGACATCCTCGTCGATGAACCCATCACAGTCATTGTCGACGCCATCGCAAATTTCCGTGCTCGCACCGATGGCTGTCCACTTGAGGGTGTTCGAGGCACTGTCGCAGACCATGCATCCCGAGTTCGGCATTTTCGCACCATCGACGTAGCAAATGCCATCGATGAAACACGTTCCCGCTTCGGGGGCATGGGAACAACCACTGACCGCGTCGCAGACATCAACGGTGCAGGATTGCCCATCATCGCACAGGGCAGTGCTGGGTGTGTTCTTAACAGTTCCTGGCTCGACGCAAGTGTCGGCAGTGCAGGTCACACCATCATCCACGGCAAGCGCCGTGCCAGCAACACAACCAAGGTTTTTGTCGCAGGTCTCCGCCCCGTTGCAGACTTTGGTATCGTCACAGGCTGTATCGTCCGCCGTGTGCGTAAAACTGTCGTTTGCCTCATCACACACGTCGATAGTGCATTCGAGATTGTCGCTACCGTCGGGCGGGGTACCAGCGACACAACCAAGCGACGAATCACAGGTCTCCACGCCGTTGCAGTACTTGCCATCGTCACACGTCTCATCATTCAAACAACCACCACAACTCGGCGCCGTTTGCTCCTCTTCCCCGGAGCAGAACTTGTCTGCGGACAAGCCACAGTCCTGTGCTTTGATAGCAGTGGTACAACCCGAGTCGTCGTCCATCTTGTGGGAGAAACAAACACTGTCTCCACACAACGCTTTGACTTGATGACCCTGACACGTATCCATATCATTACAGATCGGCGACACCGTGAAGGTGGACGGACACCCCGTTGCTTCATCACAGCACATGGGGGTTTCGCCGCCCAATGACAACTCTCCGGTGATGCTGAGGTAAGAGCCTGTGCCCTTGTGGGCGCTGTCGAAACACTTAATTTCGGTACCCAAGCTGTTATCGAGCGTTTGCAGCAGTTGGGACGCAGCGCCACCCAACGATGCACAATTGAGGTGAATGGTCGCTGTAGCGCCGGGTGCCAACAGTACAGAGCCCACCGCATCATCCATGCCCTCGGCACAGAAGTCTGCATCGGAGCCCACGGTCACAGTGGTCCCTTTACAGCCTGGATCGGAGAATAGTGTCGCCCTCGCGCCGGTCTTTCCACAACAGAAGCCGTTGGCACAATAGGCACTCGCGCAATCGCCATCCTCATCGCAAACCGATCCATTGTCCAGATTGGTGACACATTCACTGGCGTCACAGTGACAGGAGGAAGCACATCCTGAGTCTTGGCTGCAGGTCACCGCGCATCCCGGTGGTGTCTGTTCAACACTGCCATTGCACGTGGCCGTCAAGTAACAGCCGCAATCCTGGGACACGGTAGTCACACCGCATCCGCTGTCATCCGCAACCGTTTCAGTACCACATTTCGACGTGGTGCAAACGGGATCACCGCGGGTTCCCTGGCAAGTTTCTGTGGCGGTACAGATGGGTGATTTCGTGTAGGTGGCGGGACAATCCGTAGCTTGACCACAGCAGTCTCCAGTCGGTCCACTGCAACAGAAGCCGTTGGCACAGTAATTGGATTGGCAGTTTACGTTCTCCGTGCACTCGCCGCCATCAGCCTGCATGGGCACACAAGCATTGTTCATACAGGTGCAAGAGTCCATACACTCGTTGTGTTCGGTGCAGGAGGTCGGACACTGTGGAATTTGTTGTTCCTCGACACCGTCGTTGCAAAAGATTGGATTGTAGCAATTGCATGTCTTGGCTTGTCCTACGCACGCCGTATCATCGGCGATGGGCACGCTGCCGCATGTGAAGTCGACGCAGGTACGTAGTTTTCGTGAACCCTGACAGGTCGATTGGTCGTCGCATACCGGCGGCACATTGTAGGTTTCAGTGGAACAGTTGGAGATCTTCACGCAGCAGGTGCCCGCCAAACAACACATGCTACCGTCGCAATGATTCGACAAACACATGGCTTCCCGAGCGCAGTTCCCACCGTTGTTGGAGTCGGACAAGCATTTGCCCGTTCCGTTTGTGGTGGGACCCACATCGCAGAAAGCCGCTGCGTCACACAGCGCATCACTGGCTGCCACGTCCAAAACGCCATTCGTCTGCACTTTACAGCCACTGATACAGGCGGGCTTGGTCTGCGTAACATCGCCGTTGCATTTGGACGGAGCATAAAATCCACAGTCATCCGCGATGGTGGATTTCGTACAACCCGAGTCATCGTCGACAGATTCCGAACCACAGATGTTGTCCACGCAGATCTTGTCGATGCGACTTCCCTCACAAATGGACGTATTGGTACAACTGGACGGCGACGCATAGCTAGACGGACAGTTTGCACCAATCTGGCAACAGTCACCCGAAGCGCAGCAATATCCATTGACGCAGTGAGCACTCATGCAATCGGACTCTTCGTCACAAGGTTGACCGTTCGGTAAATCCAACGTGCAGCCCGCAGGATCACAGTGGCAGTTCTCGTCACATTCGGTGTCTTCGGTGCACGTTGAAGGACACTGTGGTGTCGCCTGATCGGCGTGGCCTGTGCAGAACTGGCTCACACCACATCCACAGGTGACGGCCTCAACGGTGTCGGCACAGCCCGAGTCATCATCTACCGGTGCACTACCACACTGACTGTTGACGCATGTCGGACCAATGCGTGAACCTTGGCAAATGCTACCGTCGTTGCAAACCGGTGGTCCCGTAAAGGTGGTCGGACAGTTTGATCCCTGCCAACAACACGTGGCAGTCGGTCCATCACAGCAGTAACCATTGGTGCAATACTCGCTACTGCACTCAATGTTGCTGGCACAAGGTTGACCATTCACAAGAAGATCGCTCAAGGTCACCGAACCTGTAAACGATCCGGAAGCCGTGCCCGCCGCGTCGATCATGATGTAGTAAGTGTCAGGATCCAACTGCAAATCGAGTACTTCGCCCTCATCCACACCTTTTTTGTCCACACACGAAATGGTCTTGCTCACACCGGTACAGGTCGCTCCCTGCGATGGACGCGCATAGACAACATGATCCATCCCCACACCACTGATATTGACGGTCATGCGGCGTTTCTTGGTCAGCGTCACCTTGAAGACCTTTTCTGCTGCGCCTGTACCACCACACGATCCAAAGAGGTTGTTCTCCAGACAAACCGTGTCGCCATTCACAGCAATCACCTTACTCGGAACACTACAGATGGCTTCCGCGTAGAGTTTCTTGGCGGTGCCGAAACACGGATCGCCAAAGATGCTGGAGCTCGCAGAGATAATGCAGGAACTCTTCCCAGCACACTTCGCTGCAATCACAGACTTGGATGTCGAAGCATGACAAGCGCCCAACGTGAAAGCACCACAGACACCACTAGGCGTACCGTAGCTGGCAAAGGCCACACCGGCGATGCTGGAGCCCGATGGACACGTCAATGTAATAGTGTTGTTCTCATCAGCGGTGCCGCACGCCTTCGTGCCCGAAGAGCCCAATCCCGAGTCGTCGCCAATATTTTCAGCGTTCGTACATTCGTTGCCGATCTTGGTGTCTTCGCTTGTGCCTTGCGCACCCACCACAATCCGCTGAAGGACGCCATCATCACCATCAATGGTGTCACAGATCACCACTTTGTACTTACCGACCGGGTCGTCGCCAAAGGCTTTGCAGAAGTTGGCCTGATAGCTGGATCCGTACGTGTTGTATGTGTCATCCAGCAGAGGACCTTGATTGATGAGCAGGTCAAACTTCTTGCCCGTTGGGGAAGTCAACTGAATCGTCAGATCGCCCACCGAAGTGTGTTTGATATCCACTCGCACATGCAGACTCTGCAAGTAAGGGGCGGTGGACTGCAAAAAGACTACTTGTGTGATGCATCCTTCTTTCCCAAGAAGGCCTATGTTGACGTCCTTGCTGATGAGTATGTCCAGCACACCGGTGTCAGCGAACGTGCAATCTGCGCCGCTGCACATCGCCGTGCAGGTACCCTGAGGAATACCTTCCACAAATCCATTGAGGCCACCCACACAGGCATCGTGGACACCGCACAGGTTGTCGCCCGCATTGTATGCATGCGTGCCCGCACACTTTGTGCCACCACAGGAGGTTGACGGGTTGGTGTTGTCACACGCCCCTGCATCTGTCTGGGCTGTGGGATCACAGAGATCGAGCGTACAGTCATTGCCGTCATCGCAAGTGGGCGGCGTACCATCCTGACAATTGTTCACTGCATCACAGACTTCTTCGCCGTCACAGAACTTCCCATTCGAACAGGCCACATGATCCGGGGTGAAAACCAACACGTCGTTATCTTCGTCACAGGTGTCGACGGTACATGCGACGCTGTCATTTGTGTTGGGTTTCAACCCGGCCATACATCCGTTCTTGGCATCACACGATTCAAATCCATTGTCACAGAAGTTTCCATCCTGACAGACCACATCGTCGATGGTGTGCTCGACCTGATCGATGTCATCGTTACAGGTGTCGATCGTGCACGGTATGCCATCATCGAGCACCGGGGGTGCGCCGTTTTGACAGTCCGACGTGAGATGACAGATCTCGGCACCATCGCAATACAGAGCGTTGTCACAGACCGTGTGATCCACCGTGTGCGTAATGACATCATCAACCTCATCACACAGATCGATGGTGCAGCCCACCCCATCCGTCAGCGGAATGGTCCACGTATGGTCGCCCTTGATGAAGTGGAAGTTGTCCACCGTCATGCTGGCTGTGCAAGAACCACAATCAAGCGTACCGCCGCAGCCATCGGGGGCGCTGGCACAGTCAAATCCAAGCGATTGACAAGTATTGGCCGAACAGCCCGTCTTGTTCAAAGACGTCGATCCACAAGCCCCATCGGAATCAGAGAATGATCCGGACGCTCCGCTGTTCGAACCGTTCATCGTCACATCAACTATTCCGCTGTAACTGGGACCCGGTAATGAACAACTGGTGAAGTCCATGTGGAAGCTGTTGCCGCCTGTCGACGTGATAGCAATGCTACAACTGCCCGACGCCGGACCAGCGATCGAATAACTACAGTTCAACGTGGCGCCCGTGGGATCACCGCAATTCATGTTGAACGAATAGGGAGACAGGTCCTGCCCCTGACATGTTTCGTTGTACGAGAACGACCAACTTCCCCGCCACACACTCAGTGGGTTGGCACTGCCCGAGTACGTCGATTGATCGCATTGGACACGGAAAGCGATCTTGGTCGTCGCATTGGCTGTCACACAGTCGACGCAGTTAAAGTTACTCGCCGAATCCGCACCGATACCCACCAGATCCTTACCAGTACGGGTCAGTTTGTACTTGCCCAAGGTGGCATTGAAACCCGTGGCATGTGCCGCACCGGCGACAAACGCCTTATTGGCGGAGGTATTTTTCGAGAACTGCCAGCCATACTGCAGGCCACCGCTCTGTTCTTCCGCAACGATTTGAATCGTGCACCCGCTAGCCGGAGTCAACCCTTTGGTCTGAATCGACCACTCGAAGTCTCCAGTAAATTCCCAGTTTCCGATGATCGAAGAGGTGCTCGATGCGGAAGCCGTGAGAACGGCCGCTGAGGGAACACCCCCCACGCTGCCCGTGGCATTCCAAAGGGTTGGATCCAGCCCCGCGCTCTCAAAATCGTCACTGGGACGAATCACACAATCGAAATCGGCGGCCGAAGAGCAGATCTCATACTTGTTCAGCAGCGCGCATTGCTCATCGCCCGAACAAGGAACGGGGTTGCCATCACACCACTTGCCATTGTCGCAAAGGGAATGGCTCGGCGTGTGTGTAACCAGATCCTTCTCTTCGTTGCAGAAGTCGACAGTACAGAACTTCCCATCGTCCGTTGCCGGTGCCAATGCCGCTGAACAACCGTTGACGACATCACAAATCTCTTCACCGTCGCAGAAGAATGGATTCTGACACGGCGTATGATCCGGTGTGTGAACGATCGCATCAATGTCCTCCTCACACGTGTCGATGGTGCACTCAATGCCGTCATTGAGATAGAGGGCGATGCCATCGACACAGCCTGCGGACTTGTTGCAGATCTCGGCGCCGTTGCAGTACAGACCGTCTTGGCACACCACATTGTCGGTGGTGTGGACCACCAAATCGGTGACCTCATCACAACTGTCAACGGTGCAATCGATACTGTCATCGATGTTGACAGGTATGCCTTTTGCGCAACCGGTCGTCCAACCCACACAAACTTTCAATGGACTGGTGATCGACGGGAGATCGTGTCGGTTGCCCGCTTCATCGATATACGAGAACGTGGTCATCCCGAACAACACCTTCGGGGTGATCGTGAAGCATTGTCCCGTCGTCAAGGGTGAGATGGCCGCTCCATCGGTTTTGTCTTTGCCCCATTTCCAGTGTGCTTCCACCTGAGTTGGTGTGACCTGTTTAATCGTGTCATGAGGTTGGGAGGTAAAACCTAGATCATCTAGAATCACAAAACTGGGTATCGTCAAATCGTCAAAGACGAAGGTGGCCTCCCCTTCGGTCCCATCAACCCCTCCGTTGGCATCCGTTGTGATGTCCATCACAAAGACAAAACTCACCGTCCCATTCGGACCTTCATGAGCGATCAGCGTCACATGGTCTTTTTTCTCAAAACCAGTATTGGAACTATTTGCAAAGGGCTCTTCATACGCATAGAAGGATTGAACAGACTCTTTCTTGTATTCCTCTGCGGCCAATGCCGAAAACTTGTACGTTTGCCCATCTTGTTCAATGGTCAATCCATTCGGCGTATCGCAATACCCACTCACACAATCGACTGTGCAGGTTTCTTCCATGCCGCCGGCAACCCAATCGGCCAACGCTTTCTGCTCCAACATCGTCAGAGGAGCTGCGCCCTGTGGACATTGCACACCACAGGGTGGCGAGTCCGTCACCTTCAACGCCATCATCTCACCGATCAGTTTGTTGGAATCACACGCGCTCAACGCCTGCGTTTGAGCGAAAGTATCCAAGGCCAGGCCTCCTTGGGTGGCACCATTGGTGTGACAGCCTGCACACTTGGACTTGACGATGGGCTCCACGCTGTATCGCCAGGTGATGTCCGATCCACACGGTGTACATGTCTCCACGCCGTTGCAGTAACCGCCGTCGCCACAACCGGCATGATTGGGCGAATGCAGCACGGTGTCGCTGATCTCATTGCAGGTGTCGATGGTGCAGCTAAGCCCATCATCCAACTCCGATGGTGCCGCTGGACTGGCCGCCACACAACCGAGCGTGAGGCTGCATTGCTCTGCGCCGTTGCAAAACACATCGTCTGAACAGGAAGCGTGGTCGGGTACATGCAGCACTTCGTTCGTTGCTTCCGAACACGAGTCGGCCGTACACGGAACATGGTCATCAATCTCCGGTGGCAAAGCTGTCGTACAGCCATTGACGAGATGACAGACTTCGGGACCATCGCAGAACACGTCGTTGCTGCAGAAGGTGTGGTCCGGGGTATGGACGATGGTGTCGGTGGCTTCATCACACGTGTCGATCGTACAGTCCACACCGTCGTCACTAATAGGCGGGGCGCCATCCACACAGCCAGTGCTCAGATCACAGGTTTCCAGGCCGTTGCAATACTTACCATCATCGCAATTGGTCACGGCTCCCACACACGTACCGACACCGTCACAGACGTCCCCGCTGGTACAAGCATTGCCATCGCTACACGTTACTCCCGCGGTCAAATTCTGCATTTGGCAGGATCCCGTCGCAGCATTGCACAGGTTTTTCCGACATTTGGTGTCTTGGTTGTCGACACATGTCACAACGGTGGCGGCATCCGCAATGCAGGCACCAGCAGTGCACACCAACGTGCCGTTGCAAGGATTGCCGTCATCGAATGCGGCACAATCTGACGTTTCAGTGCAATTGCACACTTGTTGGGGTGCGCATAGCCCCGTCCCGGGCTGGCACGTGTTCTTCAAACAGGTGGTGTCACCGCTACTGGCGCAGGTTACGATGGTGTCCAGATCGATCTGACAGGAGCCGTTGAGGCACTTCACCGTACCGTTACACAGGTTGCCGTCGTCGGCGTTCGAGCAATCAGCGCTCGTCACACAACTACATCCTGCACTTCCTAAGGGCGTGCCGCCGCAAACCTTGTTCGAACAGGTGTCACTGATCGTACACGAGTTGCCATCATCACAGCTGTCGGCGCTGGCCGCGAACACGCAGCCTTTTGAGAGATCACACACATTGGACGTGCACTCATTGGTATCGATGCACTTGCTGTTGTCTGCCACATGGACGATGACATCGTCGTCCTCATCACACGAATCCACCGTACATCCCAAACCATCATTGAGCGTTGGAATGGTTCCTGTTTTGCACCCTGTTGTGAGATCGCAGGATTCCACACCGTTGCAGAAGGTGTTGTCATCGCACACCGTATGGGACGGAACGTGCTCGACGATATTGAGGGTTTCATTGCATGAATCACTGGTACAATCCACCTTGTCGTCCAGGGTCACGGCCGGACCCGAACCACAACCCGTCGCTGCATTGCAGACCTCTGCGCCGTTGCAGAATACGTCGTCGGAACATGTCTGGTGGAACGGGGTGTTGAGGACTTTGTCGACCACCTCATCACAGCTGTCCTTGGTGCAGTCCACATTATCGGACAAGGAGGGGGCGTTGTTGTCACTGAGGCAACCCTGCTGCGTGTCGCATGATTCGGTACCATTGCAGAACGCACCGTCGCTACAGTCCACGGTACTACCCGCACAAACACCGGTACCGCTGCACACATCCAACTCCGAGCAGGTGTTGGAGTCGTCGCATGGAACATTAATCGACACCGGGGTCATCTCGCAGACACCGATGCTCTTCGTACATGCGTTCGTCGAACACGTCGTGTCGTTCGCATCGGAACAAATAACGGCAGAGCCCGGCGTCTGTGTGCAGTAGTTGTTCGAACAGGTGTAGGTGCCATTGCACTTGTTGGTGATGATAGCGTCACAGTCGGAGACCGTAGTGCACTTGCACGAAGGTTTCGGCGTGGACGAGACGCACGACCCATTGTTGCACTTGTAGGCGGTTAAACACTCGTCGGCTTTGAGCGGTTCACACGTAAATCCGTTGAGCGCCTCGGGCGAATTCACACAGCCCTGCGGTGTGCAGGTGTCCTTCGTACATGGATTATTGTCGTTGCACGATTCCTTCAAGTGCGAGCACAAGCCTGTGGTCGAATTGCACTGGTCAATGGTGCATCCATCGGCGTCATCGCATTCTGAATCCGCGGTACACGCCTTGTCTTGGCATTCGGCAGAGGGCAACTGGGTATGGGTGCATAATCCTGAACTGTCACAATCATCGACCGTGCAATAATTGTTGTCTTCACACTGAAGAACCGTCGAACAGGTCTTACAATCATCGATGGCTTGGAGTGTGCACGTACCGGTCGACTCGTCGCAGGTGTTCACTTTACAGGTCGGGTCGGTGGACGTGTCGCACTGCACGGCTGGCGACACCGACACACACACATTCTGACCACTGCACTCAAACACACCGAGACACGCGTTGGTGAATTGGGCCGTGCAATCGGCGGTCGTTGCACACTCACACGCATTGGACGCCTTACTGGGCTTACACGTGCCCGACTTACACGCATACGCGGAATAACACACGGAGCCACCGTCACTGGGCGCACACGCTGTTCCGTCAAAAGTACTGTAGGTATGGACACAACCATTGGCCGTACATGTATCCTGGGTACACGCATTGCCGTCATCACAATCAATGGCTTCGTTGGGCTTCGTACACTTGGTGTCACACCCCAAAGCCTTCTTGAGAACGCACAACCCTGTATCGGGATTGCATTGATTGACGCTGCACGTAGGAACATTGGTGGTATCACATACGATTGGCTCTCCAACCTCTTCGCACAACCCTCCCACACACGCCAACGCACCCATACACAAGTTGGTCTGTTTGGCTGCGCAGTCCCCGTCGGTTTGGCACTCACAGCTGCCATCGGTTGTCACGGCATCGGAGATACACCATCCCCACGAACAGCCGTAGCCGGTCAGACATGCGTCCGGAATCGTTGGCGAACAAGAAGTCCCATTGACCTCTTCGTAGCTGTGTATACAACCGCCATTGAGGCATGTGTCCTGGGTGCAGGGGTTGTTGTCATTACAGATGATCTGTGTTGCTGTCGTACAATTGAGCGTACAGTTGGGGATATTGCCATACACGCACTGACCCGTGTCGGACTGACATTGATTCTTGTAGCATTTCGTATCATGTACCGTGTCGCAGACGATCGGATCACCTGCGGGTACGCATACGCTGTTGGTGCACTTGTATGAGCCCATACACTTGTTGGTGATCGCCACCGCACAGTCCGCATCGATCGTACAACCGCACGTATTGGATGGCGTCGTGGAAGTACAGCTACCGCTGTCGCATGTGTAATCTGTTAAGCAGTCGTTGCCCACGCCGGGTGTACATGACGTGCCATTGACTGGCCCGTAGCTATGGACACACCCCTTACTAGACGAACACAAGTCGGACGTGCATGGGTTGCCGTCATCACAACTGGTCGTACACTTCGTGCAATTGGGCTCGGCTTTCAGCGCACATTGCCCAGTGGATGGGACACAGTGACTCTGGTAGCACTCGGGATCAAATGTCGTGTCACACACCACGGGTTGGCCAGTAGCAACACACACGCTGTTCACACAATCGAACGTACCTAAGCACTGGTTGGTGATCGCAGCCGCACAATCCGAAGCCGTCGTGCAACCACAGTCGGTCGACGGCGTATCCGATACGCACGCACCACCATCACATTGGTAATTGGTCAAACAAGTGTCCGGGTTGCTGGGTGAGCACGCGCTGCCATTGGTTTGATCGTAGGAATGCAAGCAACCACCCACCGTGCACACATCCACCGTACAGGGGTTGCTGTCGTTGCACTTGTCATCATGGAACTGAGTTGTAACGGCGTCTTTGGTGTCGTCACAACTGTAGGTAATGCACGATGTACCCGGCTTCACTGTGGGCACATTGGTCGCCACACAATCCTTGGTCGCATCGCAATGCTCGACTCCTGTGCAATACAAGCCGTCTTCGCACAACGAATCGGTTGGCGTATGGGTGGACGTCTTGTTGACCTCATCACACGCATCCACCGTACAGCCAATGCCATCATCCACGCTGGGCGCTCCGCCTGACTTACACCCAAAACCAATCACGCATTGCTCCGTGCCGTTGCAGTAGACACCGTCTTCGCACACCGTATGATCGGTGGAGCCAGCGCAACCGCTGTTGCCATCACAGGTATCGTTCACGGTACAGGGGATGCCGTCATTGCACGTCGTACCAAAGGCCGTAGGCACCATCGAGCAGCCGCCCGTCCCCCCATTGCACGTATTCTTCGAACAAGCAGTGTCGTTCGTGGTTGGACAAACCACGACGGAGCCGGGATCCACCGCACATTTGTTGTTCAGACAGACGAGTGTTCCGTCGCACTTGTTGCCATTTTCAAGGGACGCACACTCGGCCGTTGTCGCGCACTGACATCCGGTTGCCAACTCCGTACCCGCACAAATCCCACCCGAACACACATCGGTGTGCGTACAGGAATTTCCGTCGTCGCAGGTCGTAGCGTTGGGTGCATACACACAACCGACGGTCCCTTCGCAGGTGTCTTCGGTACACAGATTTCCGTCATTGCAATTCACGGACGTTCCCGTACAGCCATGGGCCAAGCCATCTGGGGTCAACACATAGTCACAGTGGTCATTGGTCGTACAGGCACTGGAGTCATCACAGTCCGCGGTCTTGGGCTGCAACGTCATTTCACAAGCAAATTCCGTTTCACTCAGCGATTTGCATTTATTCTTGGAGCACGTGTAGTCGTTTTCGCTCGAACAAATCGCGACGGTTCCAGGTTTGGTCATGCATTGGTTGTTCACACAAATCAAATATCCATTGCATGCGTTACCGTCTTTCCACTGGTCGCAGTCACTGTCTGTAGCGCACGTACAGTCGGGTGATATCGCTGTGCCGGCGCAGAGTCCTCCGCTGCAGACATCATTGATGCTGCAAGAGTTACCATCGTCGCACGATGCGGTGTTGTGCTGGTGGGTACAACCCAGGGCTGGACTGCATACATCGGTCGTACAACCGCTGTCGTCGTTGCACTTGAGATGATTGGGAGTGTGGAAGATCTTGTCGGTAGCTTCGTCACATGTGTCCACGGTACACGGGATACTGTCAGAGAGTTTCAACGCTGTTTTTACACAACCCTTGTCTGCCACACAGGATTCCGAACCGTTGCAGTACAACCCATCGTTGCACTTGCTCTGCTGCGGAATGTGCAACACCGTGTCGTTGGATTCATCACACGTATCCAACGTACAGAAGATACCATCGGACAACGCGAGCGCAGCCACGGTACACCCATCGGTCACATCGCATATGTCTGCGCCATTGCAATACTTCCCGTCGTCACAATACGAGTTTTGGACCACATGCATGATCTTGTTGGCCGACTCGTCGCAATAATCCAACGTACAATCCACCCCATCGTCGATGACCTGAACTGTGCCGTTCTTGCAGGAGCCGGTGACGGTTTCGCAATACTCCACCCCGTTACAAAACTGTCCGTCCGTGCAGATCTTGGGTGCGCCCGCGCACACCAAATTGTTGCACTTGTCGTCGACGGTGCATGAATTACCATCATTGCAAGTTCCCGATGGATTCACCGGGGTAAACACACATTCATATTCTTTGGTCGACGTGGAGACGCATGTCTTTTTCTTGCAGGTTGTGTTGCCGTCATTGCCACAGGCCGCCACAGTGGCAGGATTGACCTGACAGGTCCCTTGAACACAAGACAGATATCCGTTGCACCCGTTGGAATCGTTGAAGGAATCACAGTCCGAATTCCCGCTGCATGTACACACACCCGACTCTTGGCCCACACAACTACCTTGGGTGCACACATCACCGTTTGTACACGCATTGCCATCATCACATGTGTCTGCATTGGCCGTACCAACGCATTGCCCGGAGGTACACTGATCCGAGGACGTGCAGCCGTTCTGGTCATCACAACTGTTGCCACTGGTCGGCTCAAATTTGCAGCCGTAACCCACCGTACACACATCGTCCGTACAGACATTGTTGTCGTTGCACTTGATGTTTTGCGGCACGTGCTTGAACGACTTGGTGTTCTCGTCGCACACATCATTGGTGCAATGGATGAGGTCGTCCCCATTGGGTACGTTTCCTTGCTGACAGCCCACCGACACCACACACACTTCCGAGCCGTTGCAGTACTTCGTATCGTCGCACACGGAATGATTGGCATGGTGCACGATCGTATCGGACGCCTCATCACAAACATCGGTAGTGCAAAGAATGCCGTCATCGATGACCAGCGGCGTTGCCGCCTGACAGCCCTTTGTGGCATCACAGGTCTCCGCACCGTCACAGAAGGTTCCGTTGCTGCAGAAGGCATTGTTGGGCTGATGCACGATCGTCTTTGTGCTCTCATCACAGTAGTCGACCGTACAACTCACAAAGTCATCCACCGTGGGGGACATACCGGACGCACAGCCGGTCAATGGGTTGCATATTTCGGAGCCGTTACAGAACTGTCCGTCATCGCACGACTTGGTAGTGCCCACACAATTTCCCGCACCATCGCATTGGTCCGGTGCCGTACATGCGTTTCCATCTGAACACGCTACGCTGGAACTGAGCGCACTGAGCACGCACAAACCGGACGCAGCCTGACAGGTGTTCTTCATACAGGCCGTGTCTTGTGTCGCGTTGCAGGTGGTGATTGTACTGGCATCAATCTCGCACAGATTGTTCTTACAATGGTGGGTGCCCACGCACTGGTTCGCAGCGTTATTAAACTGCTGGCATTCCGCATCCGTTTCGCAGAAACAAGCCGGATTGGTATTGCCGCCCACACAGGAACCGCTCGCGCACTTGTCACCCAGCGTGCACATGGAACCATCACTGCATGGCACACTGTTGTAGGTATTCACGCACCCTTTGATGGGGTCGCAGAGATCATCGGTACAAGCATTTCCATCGGCGCAGTTGCCATTCAATGACGTGTGCTGCACCAAATTGTTTGTTTCATTGCAGGTGTCCAGCGTGCAATCCACACCGTCGGAAACCGCTGGCGACGTGGTCGCAACACAGCCGACGCCACCCACGCACTGCTCTTGGCCATTGCAATACTTCCCATCATCACAAAGCGCGCTGTTCGGCGTGTGCACCACCGTGTTGGTCAGTTCACCGCACGTATCCACGGTACATCCGAGACCATCATCCAGTCCTTCCACCGGACCTGACTTGCAGCCAAAGCTCGGATCGCACACTTCCGTACCGTTGCAGAACTTGCCGTCATTGCATACGCCGTTGTTGGACGTATGTGTCACGGTGTCGGTCGCATCGTCACAAAGATCCACAGTGCAGGGAATCCCATCATCGGTGGGTACTGCGAGTCCGGCGACACATTGTCCCGTGGATGCATTGCAGGCTTCCACACCATTACAGAATTGGCCGTCATTGCACGACTTCATCGTACCGACGCACTCGCCGTGACCATCACAGGAATCGTTGACTGTACAGAAGTTGCTGTCGCTACAGATCGCGCCCGCTTTCTTTGGAATGAGCTCACAATCTCCTGTCCCATCGTTGCAGCCATATTCGTAGCACGGCATGCTCGACGGCTGTTTTGGACAGGCCACCACAGTCACTGCGTTTACTTCGCACGTGAAACCGGTCGTTGTGACACATTGCAAAGTACCGTTGCACAAGTCGTTGTCTTCATATTGAACACAGTCCTGATCCTTGTTGCATTCGCATTTACTTCCATCGGGTTGCCCAAGACACACTCCGTTGGAGCAGAAGTCGTTGATGGTGCAACCGTTTCCGTCGTCACATGCACTGGCGTGGTATTGGTGCTTGCAGCCCACCACCGCATCACAGATGTCGGTCGTACACTGGTCATTGTCGTCGCACTTACTGTGCTCAGGCACCATGATCAACAAGTTGTTCTCTTCGTCACACGTACCAACGGTGCACCCGATGTCGTCGTCCAAGTTCGCCGGCTGCCCTGCCTTGCAGACACCTAATTGTGGATCACACACCTCCACACCGTTGCAGAACTTGCCATCGTCACAGCCCTTGGCCGAACCCGCACAAACACCTTGGGGGTTGCATTGATCACTGATCGTGCACTTGTCGTTGTCGCTGCACGAGGTGCCGGTGGCGACGGGAGTCAACGCACAGGTGCCGGTCCCAGAATCGCACGAATTCTTCATGCACGAGGTGTCCCCGGCGCTTCCACACACAACGACCGTTAGCGGATCAACAACGCATTGATTGTCAGAACAGACCAACGTCCCGTTGCACGGATCGCCATCTTCTTGGGCAGCACAGTCGGTATTCGCTGTGCATGCACAAACAGACGACAGTCCCGAACCGACGCAGGTACCAGCTTGGCATTTGTCTTCTATCGTACAAGTGTTCTGGTCGTTGCATGTGTTGCCAGATACGGCTGTGAACACGCAGTCCCCGGTCTCGTCGTCACAGGCATCTTTGGTACAGTCGTTGCCATCGTTGCACACGACAGCCGAGCAGTCGCCCAATGGCACCGCAAAGGTCTTGACCGGCTTGAACGTCAACGACGGATCAACCTCCTGGGACACCAAGAAGGGAGTGATCTTGATGATCTTGGTCGGATCACCGGGCTCATGAACCCGAAGATGAACCACCACATGCACCGTCGTGGGCGTATCCAAACCAAAGAGCGTCGTTCGGTACTTACCGTCGCCCACATGGGTGGCACGGACCATCTTGCTCTTCGCATCTACCGCTTGAATCTCTGGGGTATCAAACGACACGTTGTCGAAGTTCGTGTCGAGTTGGATCTCGATATTCACGACCGCATCCTTGAGCATAGGCAACTGGTCCCGATCGAAGAATTGCGCCACGATGTCGGCATTGCCAGTGGGGTACACAGACTTGAACGCCTTAATATTAAGGAAGTGCGACAACTTGGCCAAGACCTGTGAGGTAAAGAACACATCGTTGCTGTTCGTCGCGCCGTCTGGATAGGGGTCCACTTTTTCTTTCGCGGATGTGGACAGTGTCACCAAACCGGCTAGATAACGCTGGATATGAAGCGGATCAGCGGCCGTAAATTCACACGAATCATCGGTATCACCCCACACGGGATCCGCAGCGCAGAATGGATCCACCGCACCCACAATGGCCACCATTTCACGTGGTGCTTTTGTACCGATGTCCGTCCCATCCAGCGCCACCAACGACTTCACGGTACCGGAGAAGTCACTAATGCCATCACCGCCTTTTGCCGGGTAGAAGTCGACTTTGAAGATGGGCACTTGCGCACCCTTGAACGACGAGGCGGTACTGAACACCGAGTTGATCAATATCCTGCCCGGCTCGCTCTTCCAGTTGGCGTTGAATGTCTGTCCGACGGACGCACCATATGGAATCACTTTCTTCACGTGAAGAACGTCTTTATCGAAATTGATGACCACATCAAATGCACCCAGCTTGTAGTCACACGTGTTGACCCGCGCTTCGTAGATGACCGAGTCCGTACCAAACAAGATGTCTTTGTATGGCAGACCGACCACTGCACCAAAGTCCACATCACCACAGGCGGGGATCAGGTTGCAGTCCACCGCAAACGAGGCAGGCACATCAAAAGTGGGGGTCACGTCCACTGCTTCATCCACGTCCACCTTGAACACGGTGGACTTGTTAGCATGGATCGTTGCTATGCCCTTGGCATCCACAGTCGCTGCATCGGTTACCGTGGAAGAGAACGCCAAGAGACCTTCCACAAAGTCATCGCCAAACAGCTTGCTGCGGGTTCCATCCGCAAACACACATTCCACTTCCAAAGTCGTCGTACCCACATCCTTCACGCCCTGGAACGTCAGCCCACTGACCGCCTTGAGACTGAGCGCTGAAATGTTGACGTTGGTCGCATCGACTGTGAAGTCGGATAGAATGTCGACCAGAATACCGTAGGTGAAGACCAGGTTCACAGTGCCCACAGCCACGGCGGTCACCTTATTGGTGGTCAAATCGAGCGCAATCACATCCTCTTCCGACACCACAACTTTCAACCCATCGAAGTTGGTGACATTCTTTTTGGAGCCATCATCGAAGTTCATCAAAACCTCGTAGAGGCCATATTGCCATGTGGTCGTGGCTTCAATGTAGGACAGTCGATGTTCCGAAATACGTGGTTCCACGGGCGTATGGGGCTCGTATACATCGGCGGTCAGCCCGGTTGCTTTCACCACAGTAATCGTCACGTCCACGCTACCGAGTTCCGCATAAGTTCCTATACTGACGGTGACCTTGGCCTTTCCGGTGTCTGTGCCGTTGGCTTCCACAAGACCGGACGACGACACCGTCACCAAATCATTGGGTGCGCCGTCAATGCCAGTAACGACGTATTTCGTCGTCTCGTTGGATGAGAAATCGATGGACGATCCATCTGCATAGAGCGCCGACACATTGAGCTGCACCGATGATTCAAAGCCCTTCACCGTCGCCGCCGGATCCGACTCAGACACGGCAAGGGAAGCGGCCAGTGGTGTCACGGCGATCGATGATGCCGCCGGGAGATCCACCATGATCTCTTGCGTACCTTTGCCGAGAAGCGTTCCATTGACAGACCATTTCGCTGTGACCACCGCATCGCCATCGCCTTGCGCGGTCATCACGCCGGTGTCTTGGACCGACAACGTGCTGGGTGCATCGCTGGTGAACGCCAAATCCGAATCACCGGTGATTCGCATCTTTGTTCCATCCGCAAAGTTGGCGTATGTCTCCATGGCACACGTGTCCAAGTATTTCGACATATACGCGTACACACCGATCTTTGAAGTGGTCTTACCCAGCTGAGGGCTGGTCACTTTGGGCAAGGTCCCTTCCGGACCAATATCGCAGGGTGCAATCACGGTCAGACCGGTGCAACTGACCTGCGACAGAGGCGAAACGCTCAAGAACGCTGTGGTCAGTGTGTTGTCAGCGCTACCCGTAACGGTAACCGTGTAACTTCCCTCAGAGGAGCCCAATAACGTGTGGTCTGCGGCCGTATAGGTAAGTCCTGCAGGGACCTTGTATGTCACCAACGAAGTGACGTCTTGACTCCATACATCCTTGATTCCGTTGGTCCAGGTCACAAATGTACGGACACCAGCGAATTGCATCTTCCCGGCGCTGTTCTTGATCGTCGTCAGGTTGTTGTCTGTAAGCGTCGTAGACACATCGGAAATGGTCAGACACCAAACCCGAGCTGTTGCTGTTTGCCCATTGTACGTTGCGGTCAGCGTGGCGTTTCCAGCAGTATCTCCGGCGGAGATCCAGCCGGTCTCACTGACATCGACAATCGCCGAATTGGACGACGAGAAGCCGGCTGATGAACTTAAATCACTGGACGTAAAGTCACGCTTATACCCCTTCAACTCCAGTTGAGTGGCATCACTCACACCCGTAATGGTCTTCCAATTGAGCAACTGATTGTCTGTTGTATGGAGTAGCAACCCCATGACTTTGGGCGACCACGCCTGCACTTTACCCGCCTCACTGCTGCCCACCATGTCACCCACGCTACACGCAGCGTTGACGGCCAAAGGCGTGAAGTTGATGTCGTACAACCCTTTAAGGGTCGCGGTAACGGTCGCCGCTTTGGTCGTATCATCAGGCGTCAAACCACTCTCTACCTGGAACGTAATATTCGCCACATGCACTTTTGTACCCGTCGCGCAGGGTTGCCCAGGCTGTGTGTTGCTCGCATTGAATCGAAGTACGCCGCTAATGTTCGCATCCACACTCATGTTATTCACTGGGCTGTTGAAGGCACCACAAACACCCGGGGCGATTTCCACAGCCTTCAGTTTTTCCGGATCGAAGTTGATGTGAATGTCATAGGACGACGCTTCCTTACCCGCCGTATCCAGATAGACCGGGACCACAAACTTCTTGGTTGGGAAGATGGGTGATTTCGGGAGCTGCAACCCGGCGCCACCCGAATTAATCACGACTGACGTCGGTGCTTTGACTGCGGTGATGCCTGCCGACAACGGGGGGACGCTTCCTACCGTAACTTTGGCCGTCAAAGACGCACCCGCAGTAAACACTTTCGCGGGCGGTTTCCAGGACAGTTCACACATCCCCTTCTTGTTCGTGACGCAGAACGCACTGTCATCCACGCCCAAAGTCACACCCGTACCGGTCACCACCAAATCCACCGTTGTTCCCGCAATAACTGGACGGTTAAACGCATCCCGAACTTGGACCATTACGCGTGTCTCTGCGTTGTCCACATACAGGGTGTTTCGCATCGAAATCATGCGGACCAAGGCGGGCGCCATACCACCCACCGAGAAACTCATCAGCGAAGAGTCTGCTCCATACGCCGATCCGTAGACCGTTCCAACACTGTTTGGATTGACCAGATCCCAAATGTCGGTGCCGTAGGTGCCATTACCGTAGTCGACGATTACATTGCCGGCTTGGCCATTCATCGCCGTAAAGAATACCTCTGCACCCGCGACACCCGGCTTGTCGACCGTACATTCCAATTCGTCGATTTCCCCATCGCAGTCGTCATCGAGGCTATTGTCACAGTACTCTTTGAGGATGGGCGCCGTGCACCCTGTGAATGTGCCCGAAGTGCACGTCTCCGTACCCACCGTTCCACAGGTGTTTTGACAGGCCTGAGTGATGGGCAAGTCATCGGTGGTCTCGTCCGTACTCCCATCACAGTCATCATCAAGACCGTTACAGGTTTCATCCGACGCCGCTTTGTCAGACCAATCATCTTGAACCATGTCCGGACGACAGGCTTTGCATTCGTTGTTGGGATTCAACGCATTGGATTGGTAACAAAGCTCACCAATGACACAGAAATTGTCGTCAGTTTCATGGACGCAACCCGTAGTCACATCGCAGCTGTCGGTCGTACACGGAATCAAATCGTCGCATTTGGAATCCGTCGGCGTATGAACAATCCCTTGAGTGGAGTCGTCACAGGCATCCACTGTACAGTCAATGCCGTCATCAACCACCACACCCGACCCGGACGTACAACCGTCATCGACGTCACATAACTCCGTTCCATTGCAGGGCTTTTGGTCGTCACAGACACTGTCATCGGGTGTGTGATCAAAGGCGTCTGTGTCCTCGTTGCACACATCGGTCGTACACTCTACCCCGTCCGAACCACTAGGCGCTACGCCGGACTTGCAGCCCAGAACCACATCGCAGTTTTCACCGCCGTTGCAGTACAGACCATCATCACAAATGGAGTGATCGGCCGTGTGCACAGTCTTCTGGGCGGTGTTGTCGCAAGCGTCCGTCGTACACGGAATGCCATCGTCCGGATCGACAGCCGTTCCGACCGTACAGCCTGTCAAAACATTACATAGTTCCTGTCCATTGCAGAAAATGAAGTCATCGCATGCCGTGTGATTTGGGGTGTGTGCAATCGTATCATTGACTTCATCGCAAGTGTCGACCGTACAAGCGATAACGTCATCCAACACAGGTGTGCTGTTCGCCACCAACACGCAACCCTTGATGGAATCACACTCCTCAACACCGTTGCAGTACAACCCATCATTGCACGCGGAATTATCGGGCATGTTGGTGATCGACTTGGTCGCCTCATCACAAACGTCAACCGTGCAATCCACGCCATCATCCGACCCGGTGCCCGTCACCGCAACACAGCCAGTGGCTGCATCGCACGCATTGGCGCCGTTGCAGAACACACCATCATCACAGGCTGCATCAATGGCTTTATGGGACACTGTATCCGTTGATTCGTGACAAGAGTCGAGCGTACATTCGATGCTATCATCCAGCCCCGGAACGAGACCGGAAATACACCCTTTGACCAAATCGCATTGTTCGGCGCCGTTGCAGAACTTGTCGTCTGCACATTTGTCGTGCTGCGCGACGTGCGAGACAACATCGTTGTCTTCGTCACACGCGTCGACCGTACAGTCGATCCCATCGTTCACCGTTGGTGGGCTGCCGGACTTGCAGCCAATACTCTCATCACACAGCTCCACACCGGTGCAGAACTTGCCATCGGAGCATTTGGTGTGATCGGCCGCATGGGTCGCCGCATCCAAGTCCTCATCGCAAACATCTGTGGTGCACTCGATATTGTCGGTCACCAAAGGCGGTGTCCCGTCAACACACCCATTGGCCGCGTCGCACGTTTCGGTACCATTGCAGTACTTTCCATCGTTGCACTTGGCATCTGAGACTGTGTGGACGATGCTGCCAACTTTGAACGGAACGGAGACGAGCGTCGTACCGAAGCCCCAGTCATCTTCCGACTGGTTGCAATTCTCTGACTGGATGTTCTGAACTTCAAAAGCAGTGGCACTGGTCAGGGTGATTTTGCCCGTAGCGTGTGTGACTTCCATTTCAAGAGCATTGATGAGTACTCTGGTATCGTTCGAAGGACAGCTGAATCCGACGGAGCGACCATCATCGGTTAAACCCTTGACGGATTTGATGACCATATTCCCTGTGGACGTGTCCACCACCCAAAGGCCCTCAATCCCTAAGCTTTGCTTTGTACTTTTGTCTAGATACTTCTGGAAGAACTTTTCGAGCTCGCCTCGGGTTTCGCCAGGCATCGGCGCATCCAGATCGTTAAATTCCCAGGACGGTAAGTTCGAGTTGGACGGAACGACTGTCATCCCAGTGGTTGCGTGCGCATAAATGTAACACTTGTTGTCCTTCGTCCAGGTACCCGCGCTGATCGGGCCGGTCAGCACCAGTTCGATGTCCCCACCCGTAGTGGCCGTCACCCCATGCTCCGAGGTCTTGGCGTTAATGCCCATGGCCCGCGACAGGGCGGATCGCGACCCACTATTATCGTTATAGTAAAAATCATAGCTCACATCATCATCCAGCGACGTGACCTTGACGCCGGCGCCGTTGGCGATATCACCCGGTGCGCCGATCTGGAACTCCGATGGATTGCATTCTTCTGCCGTATTCGGGACCCAAAGACTTCTGTGCGTATCAACCTCACCGCTCGTAATCGACGCATTGTTGCCCTCTTCACACGTGTCAATCGTGCAGTCGATACCATCGCTAAAGACGAGGGGAACGGTCTTGCAACCAAAGCCCAATGCACACTCTTCCTCACCGTTGCAGTACAGGTCATCGATGCACTTGCTATGATCCGGTGTGTTGACGACCTTATCGTTCTCCTCGTCACACAAGTCGACGGTACAATCGATGTTGTCGTTCGGATCGATGGTTGCCACCGCCTCACATCCTGTGGGCGTTCCGCTGAGCGGATTGCACGCCTCAGCGCCGTTGCAGAAGACATTGTCTGAACAAAATCCGTGGTCGATGCTGTGACCGACCGAATTGTTGACTTCGTCACATGAGTCCACCGTGCATTCCACATCATCCGACAAATTCAATGCTGTCGTAACGCAACCATCCGTCGCATCACAATGTTCTGTTCCCGTGCAATACAGGTCATCATCACACACCAAGTCGTTGGGCACATGAACAACTTCGTTCTTGTCTTCGTCACAGATGTCGATGGTGCAAGGAACCGAATCATTCAAAGCGGGCAGTGTGCCAGCCTTGGTGTAACAACCGGCCAGCGGATCGCACAGCTCTTCACCGTTGCAGAACAGACCGTCATTGCATTGCTTCGTCGTATACACACACGTTTCTACGTTTTCCGCAGCCGCCGAACCCTGGGGATCGCCAGGCGTCACACTACAGCTATCAAGGGTGCACTCGTCGTTGTCATTGCAGTCCGTGTCCTTCAGGCAAGGCGTCGTCTCAAAATAGACCGTTAACTTCTTCATCGTCCCTGTGTCCGCCGGCACATTGTCGATGACCTTCAGTTTCCATTTGGCATCCATCGTGACCACGCCCGGTTGGGTCGACGATTGCCACTTGATCGCCACAAATTCACCGTCAAAGTCGGCCAAATTGCCTTCAAACACGGCATCAAAATCCCAAATCTTATACAAGTCGTTCGAGCCAGCGACCGCATTGTTTTTCTGCAACTTGATCGTGGTTCCTGCCGGACTCGTTAACTCAATCTGCATGTCGTCAGAAGCGGTATGCAGGGTCTGCACCTTGACCTTGATATCCTCGACCACATTGGGGTCGACGGTGTTCAACGCGATGATGACACCGTCTGCATCATCGTCAGGGATCGCGGTGCCTTTGGGGCAGGGATCCGGATCGCAGTATCCATTGCAATCACCGGGTTGGACGCACTTCCACGGGCCCACCGCGCCACAGGTGTAAGGACACCCTTCCTTCTTGTCGGACTCTATCCTGTGTTGAAAATTGATGGCGGTACACACCCCATTGTTGCACCAGTCATCGTACCCGCAGTCGAGATGGGTCGTGCAGGTCGCATCGGCACAGTTGGGGATCTGTGTGTATTCGCATTTGCCGCTGATCTTGTCGCAACGATCAATGCTGCACTTGTTGCCATCATCGCAATTACTATCGACGTAAATGCATCCGTCGAGCGAATCACACGTCTCAGTCGTACACGCGTTGGCATCATCGCAATCAACAGCCGTTTTGACGCATATCCCGTCAGGACACGTCTTGAGTGTACACACGGTGTCGTCAGCACAGTCGGTCGCAAAAGTCGCGGGAGTACACAAGAACCCCTCGTCCACAATGAAGAAGTACAGATCGGTGATCAATCCACTCCCTGAGCCCGGTTTAACATCGGTAATAATGACCTTCCAGATATGATCATCGATCGGACCGTCATCGGCGTTCAGACCTTTGAACGTTTCATCAAAGGTGAAGCCCCCGTTTGCTGGATCCGTAATGGGTGCGGCCACCCCCAACTCCCAGGTCTCGTAAATATTGTCGCCCGAGTCAGACAGTTTTTGTTTTCTCAGCAGATACGTTTTACCGCTCTTGGTCACGTCAATTTGGACCTGACCACGCCAGGTATGATTGATCTTCAACTTCACATTGAGCGAGGCAATGGTGTTCACGCCGGGTGTCGGTGTCAGATGCATCGGAATGGTCACCGATGTATTTCCAGCGCTAGTATCGAGTCCCAGGTTCAGTTTCTTGTGGAACATGGTCCCTGGGATCTGCATGCAGATCCTGGTAACCAAGTTGCACGCTTCGTCCTCGTCACAGTCCGCATCCGTGAGGCACGGAGTGCAGTTGGGAATGGGACTTGACCCACATGTACTGGTATCCAAATTGCAATTGTCCAACGAGCACGGATCGCTGTCATCACATACACAGCTATCGGGCAAGCTAGGTACACAGTTGGTGCTACAACCCGGGTGGCCATTTTCAAAGAAATCGATGATCCTTTCGATGACAGTTGACGGTGACATACCGGTCACAGCGTTGCTCTCGAGCGCACCGTAACTGAGCGAGGCCGCCACAGTCCTAAAGAGCGCTTCGTTTGCCGGCTGCTGCTCCGAGGCGATCATCACATCGATATTGCCCAACTCGGCCGGATCCGTGCCACTACGCAAAATACTGAATGCCTTGGTGCCCAGGTTGGCCGAGATCGGATCCACAAAGCTGTTCACAAAGGCATTGTCCGTGACGATGGGCCAAATGTTCTTGTAGCCCTGCTGCGAATTGGCCAGGAAGTTTCGACCGGTCAGATCGCGCTCCATCGGCTCCGCACCGATCACCCCATAGGTATTGAACAAGCTGTGGAACGTCGTCTGGGCATCATCCACCCACGCTTCGCCACCCTCAATGTAGATGCGTCCACCGGCCTGCAAGTAGGCTTGAAGCTTCGCTATCTCCTCGGTGGTCATCGTGTGGTTGGCACCGCGATGACCGAGCACCACAAAAATACCGTCCAACGCTTTAAGGTTGTCGAGTGTGTAGAGTTCCAAGCGCTTGATCAAGTGTGCCGATCGGTTTTCATACCCGCGAATGGCAGCGTGAATGGCCTCGCCGGCTGGACTCGTCACGGCTGCGGGTTGCCATACCAAGTAGCCCGAACCGAGCAGTTGCTGAATGTCGATGGTCTTACGCGCTTCGAAGAACCCGTCAGTACAGTTGATCTTGAGCGTATGAGGACCCACGAGATCGGAGTCATCGCTGTCAACGACGATCCAATTGTGGAACGTGTCGCCGTTTGGACAAGCAAAAGGAAATCCTTCGGTTGTGCTGGTGCATTTGGGGTCAAAGTTCCAGTGCGCTTGCTCTTTCTTGAACTTGATGTGCGACGGTCCCTTCAGAATGTTGAACTTGATGAAGACCACATAGGGATCCGTCTGTTGGTCATTTTGTTTGCAAGTGACCATCACCTCTTTTTTCTGCCCAAGCACCGCAATAATCTCGTCTGGAGGCTCGGCATAACCGGCCCCCCCCCAATACGGGGCCTTTCCGAAACCAACTCGAACCAAGTCCACTTCCCACTGTTTCAAATTGGTGGAGTTGTCCCCTTCGACGCAGAAGGCATATCGCGTATTTTTCTTCCCGTAATGAATCCCCTTGGACAGATCCCAAGTGGCCAAGTTCTCGGTGAAGTTCGCCGAGTATTCCAAGCGATTGAGTTCGGACCACGACGATTGTGTCCCCTCTTGGCCGATGAGTTCATAATCCGTTGGAGGGAAGGGGGCGTTCTCAGGCGCTTCAAACGCAAAGACACTGACCTTGGAGTCGGCCGCGTTGAGTTCAAGTGCATGCTCAAACTGAATGGACAGAAAATGTTCATCAATAAAGGCCAACACCTGCGGTCCTGTCCACACCGACGAATCGATACGAGGACTGATCAGACAGGAGTTGTACCCCAGTTGAGCTGGCGTCCAGTTGAACTTCACATGTTCGTCATCACCCAGTTGGTTCAGCTTGTTGACCTGCCAATTGGCAACGGTGTCCGAACTTGCTCCTGGGTTGTTCCAGACCTCCCACCCTTTCAAGTCGAGGCCGTCCACAGCACTGGCCCCGGTCCAGGTCTCAATCCAAGGCAAGGTGACGGTACAGGGCGTGGCGATGTTGTACGAACAAGCGCCACCCTCAACAGTACCCGCATTCGAGCAATACTCCACTGTGCAGGAGTTACCATCATCTGGACAGTCCGTATCACTGTTGCAGCAAGTGGCCGAACCAAAATCCAAATTTCGACAACGTCCGTAGATGCACTTGTCCACTGTGCATGGATTGGCATCATTGCATAGCTCTCCCTCTGCTATACCCAGTACGTTGTTGATATCACAACACTTCCCAAACAAATTGGCGGGTTTGTCTTCGTGCGTGCAGACATTGTTGACGCAGGCCTCCAGCGTGCACAGGTTGCCATCGTTACACTGAGTAGTAACAGACGCTTTGGTCGTGTATGGATCACAGCAGACCTTACCTTCGTTCAACACCACGGGTTCGTTCTTGCAGGTGTTGGCACCCACATCACAGGTGTCGGTCGTACACGCATACTTGTCATCGCAATCGGTGTCTTTGGTGCAACAACTTGCGCTTTGTTTGACGGAGCGGCACGTACCCACTTGGTATATTTGGCCGAAATCGTCTTTGTCCGTCACGCCAATACAAGTATCGGTCGTACACGGATCGCCATCGTCGCAGTTGACCGCTTCGGTGGTCTTCAAGCAGCAATTAAACTTGGCTTCGTTAATGCACGTGTTACTGCCGGTGCAGACATCGATTGTGCATGGATCGCTGTCGTTGCAATCGGCGTGCTCCTTGCAGCAACTGGGATCCGTCGCCAACAAGCAGGTGTTCGTCCCTTCGTCACAAGACGTGTCTGTGCACGGATCGAGGTCCAATGCGCAATTGTTCTTACCGCCCTGGCCAACCTCCGCATCGCAGTAGATCTTGTCGGGCTCGTAAATACACTGGTAGTTCTTGCACATGTTCTTCGTGGACGGATCGCCATCATCACATTCTTGAGAAACGAAGACCCCCGTATTGATCGTGCAGCAGTTCGGGCCGGCTTTAACCTCGGGTGGCTCACATTGATTCAACTGCACGTCACACTTGTTGCTCACACACTGATTGTTCGAGCTGCCGCAGTCGGTGTCGGTGTCGCAGCAATTGGTCCCTTGCTTGGACAAGTCCGGGCCGTGACGACACTTGAATCCTATGCACTTGTCGACGTTGCAATAGAGTCCGTCGTCACAAACCGAATCCTCGAGACAGCACGCGGGCGCTTGGATCTGCGTAAATGAGCATGCTGTGTCGTCGCACTGCGCTGTATGGCATTGCGTCGGTTTCTGACAGTCGGACACACTGTTGCAGCAGTTGGTGACGGGCACATGGGCACATTGGTTGTCGATACAGGTGTCCATGGTACAGATGTCATCTGGAGATTCATGGCATTTGGCGACTACAAACACCGAGTACACATCGATGTTCTTTGCGCCGGGAGTGCCTAAATCTGTACTTTCACCCCACGCCAGATCGGCAACGGATTGAGCCCAAGAAGCGCCCAAGTTGTTGTCTGATTGGGGGCTAATCAGCGCAATAGACGCGTTTTGATTGGGGTTGGGGAAGTTCTGACCAATGTCGTAATGCACGGTGTCGTGCACCTTGTCGTCGGCCGATTTGATGACAACCCAGTCCCCATCGCCACTGTTGGACAATGTGAAGGACGTGCCATATTCCCAATTACAAGTCGCGCCACCATTTACCGAGGGATCATCGTTTCGGCAGAGCAATATGTAGCCCTTGGCGGGGACGATCAACGGTGTACCGTTGCCCAACACGATGTCGGGCGCAGCACTGCCTGGATCCACCAGTTTCCATCCATCGATGTCGACAGAATCGTTGGTTACATTGTGCAGCTCAATCCATTCACCCTGTGTGTCAAAGACGTAACCCGGGTTGATCATCAACTCATTGATGACGATGTCGCTCTGGGCAGCAATGCTGCAAAAATTGGGATCGGGAGTGTGCACGCACTGGAAGGAAATACAGGAGTCGATGGTGGTGGGATCGTTGTCGTCACAGTTGGCATCAGAGCTGGTATTGCAACAGTTGGCATCATTGACCGGGGTAAATTCACAAAGATTGACGTCCACAGAACACGTATCAATCGTGCAGACGTTGCCATCCTGGCAGTCTACATCCGCATTGCAACAACCACTGATGGCGTGCAAAGGCGGCGCATGCCTACATATATTGGCAACGCAGAAGTCCAAGTTACATGCGTCCGTGTCGTCACAAGAAATGTGATCGTCGGTTTCACAGCAGGCGCCTTGGGTAAACGTCTTAGCGGTGTAGGTACACTTGTTAATGTCGCAATCGCACCCTTCCTGACTACAGAACTTTCCATCCGTACACTGCTTGTCGATGGTGTAATTGGGATTGGCTGTCACCGTACAGTCACAACAGAAGGGATCGGTCTTTACGTTGGTACAGGTACCATTGGTGCATGTGTCGGTCGTACAGACACTGCCATCATCGCAATGTTCGTTGCTCAAACACACAACACACGCATCGTCGGTGGTGTTGCAGTACTCGCCATATGTGCATTGAAAGGCGTGTTCACAACACTCATCCGTGATGGGATTGGTCCACTTGCATTTTCCTTTGTTAAATCCTGTCGGTTGGCAAAACGTATTGGTGCACAGGTAGCTGTCCTCGCAATCGACGTCCACAACACAGTTCTTGGACACACGTAAGACATAGCTAACCCTCGCTGTAGGGCTATCAATAGGCACACTGTCGACATCCTGAAGTTCAAATGTCAGCCAGTGCTGGCCGTACGTGAGATTGACCGTAAGAGGGGATTCGGTCTGATCGGAAAGGAGCAAATTGCCCGTATCGTACACGGCGAGCTTGTATGTCCCTGCCAGGATCTCATCGGCCACGTTGGAAGTCCACGTCATCTCGATGGGCGTCAACGGTCCAGTCATTACAAATTCGGTAAACTCGATGGGGCCGGTCACTTGGACCGTAGGCGTTGTGGCCGCCCCGAGATACGTTCGGAACCGTATCTCTCCGGGCAACTCACCCACCACATCGGGTGTCATTGATGGCATCTCCGCGCATCCACTTGTCGCAAGCACCATTGCGACGAGCCACACGCGGCGTCTGTATTGATTCATGCGTCCCCCTCTTTTGACGCGTTCATCAACGGTGCAAATGTCTCATCCCAGAGAGCATTTAACAAAAAAAGTCCCATCCGCTGATCGCAAGCATTGCGAACAGTCCGAGGGACCTCCACGCCCGATGCAAAACATCGGCACACCAGTTGACTATTCAAAAGCAAAACCACCCGGCTAACGCCGTAGACTAATCCAGCCCACAAACACTTCCCGAGAACTCGCACACTCTCCCTGTCTGCAAATGCCACCGGATTCAAACCACTATAACAAGCGGTCCTTTCACCAGAAACATTGCACGACACGGTTTTTTCCTCTGTGACGACTATACGTTCGCCCAGCCTCACATGGAAGTCAAATCTATATAAAAACACACCTAACATGTTGTAATAATAGAGTAATAATTTTTTCGCGCAGGCCCTCAATGGGGCTTCCTCCAGTGCTGTCTCTTCCGCGTGCTGCACCGTCCTGCAAGCACTTTTCCCATTTGGTTGCTTCGATCCACAACCCAACGAAAGGATACGAGGTGGAAAAGACATCATAGAAACATCCTCTTTAGTCCTCGACATGAAGGCCGCACTCCCGCGTTTCCGCACTCTCCCACCACCATCGTCCACTTCGTGGATCTTCGTCCGTTTGGACGGGCCGTGTGCATGGCTCACAACCAATGCTCGGATAGCCTTCGTCATGGAGCGTGTTGTAGGGAACGCTGTGATCGCGAATATGCGCCCACAGTTGATCATGGCTCCAGTCCGCCAATGGATTAATTTTCAGCAACCCTCCGTTGGCGTGATCGACCTCGACCTTTGCGATGTTCGCTCGGCTGACATTTTGCTCTCGCCGAAGTCCCGTCACCCACGCATCCAATGTGGACAAGACGCGCCGTAATGGCTGCACCTTCCGCACATCACAGCATCGCCGTCGATTCTCAATGGAGTCGTAAAACAAGTTGATACCATGCTCACGAACCATGGATTCGAGATCGGGTGTACTTGGGTACAGAACCTCAATGGTCAATCCATACCGGTTCCGGATACGGTCCATGAGATCGTAGGTCTGTTGATGGAGTCGGCCCGTGTCCAGACAAAAAACGCGGACCGTGGACCGAATCTGGGCTGCAATGTCGATCAATGTGACGTCTTCAACGCCAAAACTCGAAGCGATTGCGATCCGATCCCCAAAGCGTGGCAATGCCCACTCCAAGACCTCTTGGGCCGTCGCTGTTTCGAGTCGATCAGCAGGTATCTCAAGTTGTGACATCGGTAACGCCCCTGCATTGTTCGGACAACCAAACCGAACACATCCATTTCACTGTATAGTTAGCTATCCGTGAGCATACTACGATGAGGCAAGGAGTTCGAGTTCGTGGAGTATTTTTCCGAGGAAGGTTTTTTGCGACAAAAAAAGAGGAGGGTCATTCGACCCTCCCCTTCGTTGTGACTGGACGCAACCCACGTCCGACACCCGCAAATTCGAGTACGATTCGACAACAAGAGATCAACTGGAAAACTTCAACACAACGTCCACATTCGAGGGTTCTTCAACACTATCCGCAGCAGCAACTTACGAGAACCCTGTTCCAGTCGAGTCCACTTTCAACAGCCAACAAACAACATGCTTAACAGAAACTATAACTTGTGCATTGCTCTGGCTGCCGAGTCGTCTCGGTCCCCCGTGACAATGCAGAATTCGATCCAACTTCCTATTGGCGCTTGTAAATAGTTGATTTTATTGGGTGAAAAGCGATATCGGAGTGGAAAGAGGCCAGCACTTTTCCACACAAACCGTGACAGCTTGTCATAGTCTCTTGGTGACGATGAACCACAATGGGGCTTGAGCGAGACAAAAACACCAGGAATCGCTCGTTTAGAATATTTCAAACGCATACGTGCGCTTATTTTTTTCGTTGCGTTGGCAATGAGGACAATTGCCCCCATCAGAGAAAAAGTGCGCTGGTGAATTGACGGGTCCTGCTGTAGGGTTTCATCCTATGACGTTTGACCCTCAATGGCTGACAGGCACGAAACATCCCCCACAAGATCAGGAGCACACGGTCACCTTGTGCCGCCAGTTCTTGGACACACCGGCCACATCAAGCGATCCCTCAGTGCTGGTGGATTGCCCCGCGGAGGCGTTGGCCGCACTGGTCACCATCCTGGTGGAGCGTGATGACGGCCTCAAGCTGGCGCAACTGAATTCGATAAAATCCATTCGAAAAGCCATCGGAAAGACCTTGCATCGACTTCGATCTCAAGGGAAACAGTGGACGAGCGAAGCGAGTCATGCGGGCACCATCAAGATTTCGCATGAGGAGTTGCCCTCGTACATGAGCGTTCCGCATCCATCGGGTGCTCGGTTCTTGATATTGACCGGTCAACATACGAGCGGATCCATGGCCGCTGTCTATGCCCTGGCCCACGAGACCACCGGCTTAGCCAACTTTCTTGCCATCCCCAATGTGAGTCGAACAAAGTTGTCAAACCTCGTTGAGGAAATCGCACGCATGCAAAACTTGCAGGCGTCGGAATTTCTCGTACACACCGAGCCAACATTGGTGCGGATTCGATTTCGAGAAGCCGTTGAGATTCATCGACAATTGGGCAAGGAATTTCCAGCCGACTACCACACTTTTAGCGACCTGTTTCGAAACCAAGACAGTGAACACCCTGTTTATGCTCGGATCCCTGACGTGGATCCCACGTTGATCCACCGAGGTCCTGAACTCTTTGGCCATACGGACACAAGACGGGAACCACATATTTACCGTATCGGACCCGCCGATCGCCCCATCATGGAACCAACATGGACCCGTGAAACCGGTCAACGACTTCGCAATGCCATGAATAGCCCTGTTCTCATCAACGATCATCAACGCAAAGAACACGTACTGACGGAGCTGGAGCGAATCGTGGAAGAGACATTTGACCCCGATTTTCGGCATCGAATGGCAAATCGCCTGTTGGACGCGGCCTATGTCCTCCATGTTCAGCAGAAAACGGACTTGTCGCACGTTGCCATGGCGACCGCCAAGGCGCTCCTGGATGTGGACCACTCGGTGTTGGCAATCCCATGGGCCCGACAAGCGTTTACCGGTCTCTTTGATGCCGAGGCATTTGTGGCGGCGATGACCGCCAACGATCCGACGTCGCCACACCCCACTGGCGATGAGGACGGAGGGCTCATCATTCCGGGCTCGTCATAGCCCCACACGAAACTCCTCCTCTTTCGACTCTCAAACCCTTATGATGAAAGCAACGGGTGTGTGGTCCTTGCCCGCGTTCCTGGGAGATGGATTGGATGAGTACAGATACGATCTCAACCCCTTGGCTTCGGGGACAAACGGGCACTTTCCTTCCGGAGGATGGACCACTTTCACGTGTTCACGTCCTATCCAACGAAATCGAAGCGCAGGTTCTCCATGATGTGCTCCAAGCCGAGGGCATCGTGCACATCATCCAATCGTATCGAGACACGACCTTTGATGGGTTGTTTCAAGCAACGCGCGGCTGGGGCTGCATCATCACGCGTGAAGAAGACAGCCAACGAGCGTTGCTGTGGATTCACAAAGCGCTCGCCCACTTCGCCGACACAAACGATGAAGCCTAACGACGACGGCCGATTCGCCTGATCGCTTGTTCAATAACTTGGTCAAACGTGGACAGTTCCGTGGTGCTGGCCTGCACTTCCTGTTCACAACGCGAAAGTAGGTCATTCAGCACATCGAGCCGACTCCGGATCGTCGTCGATTGGTTGCGCACGCGCTCTTTCTCCAAAGCCGTGGCCGAATAATCCGACTCCATCGTCTTGGACACTTGGTCCACTTTCGCAGACAGAGCCGCACTCTGAGTACGAACATTTTCCATCGTGGAAGGGAGCGATTCACTTCGCCGCGTGAGTTCACCACGAACAAGGACGCGGAGTTCGTTCATGATCATCATACGATCCCGAGCCCATGCCCGGCTTTCGTCCGACACACCGCGACCATCGAATCCGGACATTTCATCGGCATTCAGCGGACCACATTCGCCATTTGATTCGACCAAACGGGTTGCAGTCCGTAGCAGCTCCTTGTGGTCGGAAAGGCCATCATCATCATAATGAGGTGCTAACCCACTGGCATCGATGGGCTCTCCACCTGTTTGGCTCTCCAGCTCGCTCTTCCAACACACACTGAGAGCCGTCCTAAACCGCCGCCAACGGACTCTGCCCGCTCGAAAGTCTTCGGACATGTAGAGCAGCTCATCAACCTTGTTCTTGGCCAGTCCCGTCAAGCCTTTTGACAAAGCACACTGGCCTCTTGTGGAGGATTCGAGTCGGTCAAATTCGCCCAAGAAATCGCGTTTTGCGTCGGGATTTTTCGTCCCTTTGGGCGCACAGCCTATGTACAACAAAGAGAGCACAATCAGCCACCCTGTGAAACCGAGTCCACAGTGCCGACTCCACATGTCCTGATCTCTTGGCCCAAACTGCATAAGTGCGCCGTTTCGTCCATGCCTAGTATAGGGGGACGCTAACGGGCGTTTAGTGGTCATGTCAAGACACCGTTTTGCACAGCGGACATCCCATGAGTCCACCGATTTGTTCCTTGACTCTAAACAAGGGCATCGCACAAGATGACGCCGGTTAGACGCGGAGGTAGCAATGCGACAGTTGTTGAATGTGGGTAGTAGTGGCGGATTGATTCTTTTTCTGTGCCTGGGTCTCGCTTGTAACGACATCCGAGATACGGTGAACTCCGAACCTGACCCTGCTCCACAAATCAACACAGTATCGACCCATAAAGGGACAATGCTTCCCGCCTATCCACTGCCCGGAGAACGATATGGGGCCGGCAAAGCAGATCAATACGACAACTACAAGTGGTCCTATCCCAGCACGTACGGCATTACGAATGCGCCAAAAACGCCCATGCGAGCCTCCTCGGAGTGGGCCGATAGTCAAGCGTTGTTGCTCACGTGGACGGGATACTCGAGCAAACTATTCGCAGACATCATTGCCGCTTCTGCTCCCACCAACATCAGCATCTACATCGTTCACGACGGCAATGGCTCCAAGCAGCAATTCAATGCGGCTATCAGTCAATATGGGATCAGCACAGCGGGTCTGAAGTTCGTCGACCTTCCCAACGATTCGGTCTGGATGCGTGATTACGGCCCTCTTTCGGTGCGTTCACCAGACGGAACCGTGTCGTTTGTGGATCCAAAGTATTACCACGCCCGAGTGTATGACGATGCCATCCCCACGCACATCGCAAGCAGCTGGGGAATGAACGTCTATCGCCAACCTCTCTCCTGGGAAGGCGGAACCTACATTACTGATGGATACGGCAACTGTTATTACTCACAAGGTGTCTATTGGTACGGTGGTGTGAGCCAAAACAAAGTACATCAATATCAAAAAGAGTACCTCGGTTGCCAAACCCAAACCGTCATGAAGCCGCTTCAAAACGAGGGCACAACCCACTCGGACATGTTCGCCAAGCTGTCGTCCAAGAGCAGCATGGTGCTCGGTGAGTACAAATCGTCACAGGATTTCACGAACAAAGGCATCCTCGATGACAATGCCGACATCCTCAACGCAGCCACCCTCAATGACGGTTCCTCGTTGACAGTCACCCGCATTCCCATGCCGTCCAACTCGGGCCAGGACGTGTGGCGTACATACGCCAACACCCTCTTCGTCAATGGCGTGAACCTGGTCCCAGTGTACACAGACTCATCCACGTACCAGCAAGCAGCCATGTCGATTTGGCAGCAAGTGATGCCAACATGGCAGCATGTTGCCATTGACTCCACGGGTATCATCCCCTCGGGTGGAGCCGTTCACTGCATCACCATGAAGGTCCCCAACGGACCCCTGAACCAAACCGAACCGGCAGCCACTTCCATCTGCAACGGGGATTTTTCGTGTGAGCCCAGCGACACGGGCGGCAACACCTGCGGCCTGGGCTTCGAAGGCTGTTGCGATGGCAACACGCTGCACATTTGTAAGAATGGTAGTGAAACCACCGAGTCCTGTGGATCGGCAGGCTGTGGATGGAACGACACGATCAAAGCGTATGCCTGCGGTGGCTCGGGTGCCGGTCCCGCCAATGCTCCCCTGGCATGCGGTTCGGTTTGTGTCCCGAACTGCGACGGTGCCCAGTGCGGATCCGATGGCTGTGGTGGTGAATGCGGCCTTTGTGCTGACCTTGAGCAGTGTATGGATGGGACGTGCATATACAATGACCCCTGCGACGGGATCTCTTTTCAAGGCTGTTGTGAAAACAACAAGTTGAAGTACTGCGCGAGCAGTAAGATTGTCGTACAAAACTGTTCTTCAGCATGCGGTTGGAACGCCAACGGAAACAGCGGCGAAGGATGGTACCAATGCGGATATTCGGGAGAAGATCCGACGGGCAGCAACCCAAAATCCTGTGCAGGTTCGTGCCAGCCAAACTGCGACGGAAAACAGTGCGGTAATGATGGGTGTGGCGGAGATTGCGGCTCGTGTGAGGATTCCCAACAGTGCGTCGGTAACCAATGCGTTTGCCAACCGGACTGCGCCAACAAGCAGTGCGGCCCCGATGGATGTGGCGGAACTTGTGGTGCCTGTAACACTGGATTCAATTGCGAGAACAATCTCTGCATCGAACAAGTGCAAGGCTGTGGAGACGTCACCTTTGCCGGTGTGTGCAAAGCCAACGTCTTGAAGTGGTGTGACAACGACGAGGTCTTGGAGTTTGATTGCTTGACCTTAGGCCTGGTGTGCAAAGCCAAAGAAGGGTCAAACCCACCAAACTACAACTGCTTCCCACCCGATCCTACCTGCACGCCCAATTGTGCCGACAAGACATGTGGCCCCGACGGGTGCGGCGGGGTGTGCGGCAACTGTAACGAGGAAGAGACATGTACTGATGGGCAATGTGTCGACGCCACACCTAGTGATCCTTGTGATGGCGTTTCCTTCGAAGGCTGTTGTGACGACGACCAACTCAATTGGTGTGAAAACAACAAGATTTTCACCAAGAACTGTGACTCGGGTGAATGCGGGTGGGACAGCAACAACCAATGGTACGACTGCAACACAGATGGGGATGAAGGTCCCGCGGAACATCCCAAGGTGTGCGGAGGAGAACCTCCGATCACGTGTACACCCGATTGCGTCGGAAAAACCTGTGGGGACGACGGATGCGGTGAAAGTTGCGGACAGTGTGCAGACGGAAGCGATTGCCAAGATGGCCAGTGTGTGAGCGTCTGTGTTCCCGACTGCACCGGAAAACTGTGCGGGGATAACGGGTGCGGTGGTCAGTGCGGCCTATGCCTTCAAGGCCAAGAGTGTATTGAAGGTGTTTGCACATCCACCAATTGCCAGCCCAAATGCGACGGAAAACAATGTGGTGATGACGGATGTAATGGCTCCTGTGGCACCTGCCCGGACGGAGAGAGTTGCGACAAGTTCGGCCAATGCGCTGCGGTCAATCCATGCATTCCAGTTTGCACCAACAAAGAATGTGGGGATGACGGATGCGGTGGTCAGTGCGGCGTCTGCGGGAAATCGGAAACGTGCACAAACGGACTGTGTACGGCCAATGTCGTCGATCCCTGTAACGGCGTTCCATCCAGCGGAATATGCCAAGGAAATCTTTTGAAATGGTGTACGACCGCGGGCAGTCTCGGTGAAATTAACTGTGAGGCTCAAGGCCTGGTTTGCGCCATGGCCGCTGATGGTTCGTATGACTGTATCAGTGACCAAGCCTGTGTACCGGCCTGTGGGGGCAAATCTTGTGGCCCTGACGCATGTGGCGATGTCTGCGGCGTCTGTCCCAAAGATTTTCATTGCACCGGAGACGGCCAGTGTGTCACCTCAACGTGCCAGCCCCAATGTGATGGTCAGCAATGTGGAGCCGATGGGTGCGGAGGCGTCTGTGGCGAGTGTGGCGATGAGTTCACTTGTTCAACAGACAATCAGTGTGAATCGACACAATGCGTGGGACCCAACTGCCCACCGAACCCAACGGGCGGCACCCAATCGGACGATGGATGTGGTTGCGTTGTGACAGGCCCACAATCTCGCGGACTCAAGCCCGGAGGAGTCTTGTTGGCCCTCGGTTGCCTTATGCTATTTGTACGGCTGCGAAAGGTGCGTTACAACGGGCTATAAAGATAAAACCTATGTGACCGATGTCTCAATAGCGAGAACCTCCATGTCAAAGCATCAGCCAGAAGAAGTCCGTCGACGTCAAATATTGGATGCAGCAAAGCAATGCTTTATCCACCAAGGCCTCGATTCAAGCATTATGCGTGACATCGCACGGGAAGCCAATCTAAGCCTGGGCGGCATCTATTTTCATTTTGATTCCAAAACGGAAATTTTTCGCGCCGTCTGCAACGAAACATACGGGACCGTGTTGCGAAAATGGCAACAGGAAGCCGGTGATCACACCTCGACGGCAGACTTGCTGAGGGCATTGTCGCTCATCAACATCGACATGATCGAAACCGATCCCGATTATTTCCGTTTGGCGCTGGTGTTGAACGCAGCGGCCGTCGTAGACAAGGGTCTCCAAGGTATCAAGCGAGAGCATCATCGACGCTTTGTCGAATTCATCGAAAAGGCCTTGGAGAAAGGGGTCGAACGCAGAGAGCTTCGATCTCACGATTGCCTGGGCGTAGCGGAGAGTATCGTAGCCGTATTTGACGGTTTTTATCTTCGGCGGGGCATTAACGCGGACATTCACCCACGCTCGTCCATTATCACCGCGCTGGACTTGCTCATCGAAGTTCTGACTGCGTAAATCGAATGGCTCATCGAACAATCCAAATTGTACTAACGATCATCCTACTCGGAGCTGTTTCGCTTCCAGGATGTGCAACGACATGTTGCCAGTGTGCCAGTGACTGCAAAGGTTGTCCCTCAGCGGCCGCCGATCTCCAATGCATGGGGGCATGCGGTACACAATGTCATTACTGCCCAGCAGAACAAGACTGCTCCTGTGATCGAGATTGTTTGGGCGCCTTGCAAGAAGCCCCGCTTCCTGCTGCAGGTGGCAGCCCCAGTTGCCGACAACTCCCGCGGTTGCCTCAAGCGCCCGAACCGAACCCTGCATCGCCCCCTAAACCGAACGTGAAGCCAACTCTTCCAGAGTAGAATTGGTCGCGTTGGCCGCACAACTCTCAAGAAAATCGTAAAAAAGCATCCGCTTACTGACATACGAAACCCGCAAATCAGACTGAAGGCCTGCCAAGGCCTTACCCACCGGATCCGACGAATCCAGTAAATCAATGGCATGAAATTCCAGGTTGATGAACGACAGCCCTTCCATCATGGGCTTGACCAGTCGTGTGCCGAGTATACCCATCATGGTAAGTGAAGTGCCAATGATGGGAAATCGAAGCGCGGGAAGCACACACATGGGATATTCCATGATCGATCCACCCGAGGGAGTCTGGATTCGTCGAGGTCTACGAGAACCCAACGCCGCTTTCCAATCCCCTACTATCGACTGACTCATGCGACCTCGTATCGCCATGCTGCCGATGACCAGGGCCCGGGCAAGGTAATAAGGGGGACACGGAAACAAACTGGAGTCGTAGGTGTATCCACGCTCTACGAGGACGTCCAAAACCGTATCATTGATGTTGTAACCCGGGGCCCGAAAGCCCGCCACAGGAGATCCGCGCAGGGTACCGATCATCTCCTCCGCGCGTTGAATTTCGTCCACAATCTCCGCACGAGATTTTCGTATCAGGTCGTAGGGATGGCTCCAGGTGTGGCTAGCCAGTTCGTGACCGGCAGCCACCAATTCCTTCGCACGCGCCCGTGGTCCTTCTCGCTCGAGATCGCTCGCTACAACAAAGAACGTTGCTCGCAACTTGAGTGTGTCAAAGAGCTCCAGGAAACGGACAACGCCAATGTCCCACGCCGCCTCTGTGGCCTGTCGCGTGTCAAGACCATGGATCCCGTAATACAGCGCGAGACTGTCCACATCGACATTGACTGCTAGATGTTTTGTCATCCCCGAATTCGAATGGCTATGAAGAGCCGAGCGAGGTTTTTCAAGACATTGGGAACCCTACTCGTCAAATTGATGGAAGGGGGACGCTTTTCCATGATCTCCACCGGCACCTCGACAACGCGAAGCTTGGCTCGTTCGGCGCGGATCACAAATTCACTGGCAAAGAGATCCTTGTCGACGATGCATCGGTTAACAACACTCAGCAAACGTTCTCGGTGAAACCCCTTGAGGCCGTGAGTGTCTGTCCCATGAAAGTCGAGAAAAACCCGGAGCAAGAAATTGATGCCCATCGTACCCATTCGACGAAAGATGGGGCGCCTATCGTGCGCATCCGGGTGGGCTTTTGATCCCACCACCATATCCGCTTGATCGGCCCGAAGAAGGTTCATTGCCGTTGTTTGAAAGTCCACATCACAAATATCGATTTCATCGCAAAGGACATACGTCCCTTTTGCTTCCAGAATACCTCGGCGAAGTGCTTTCCCATAATTTGGTTCGTCGCCAATAAGCACTCGAACCACTGGATACTTTCGCTCCAATCGAAACGCAATTTCACGTGTTTCATCCGTCGATCCGTTCTCAGTGATAAGGATCTCGTAACTGAATCCGATATCCTGCAATCGCTCATCAAGGCCCACAATGGCGTCATGAAGCAAAGCTTCTTCATTGTAGACTGGGATGATGATCGAGGCATCCGGCGTCGATGGTTTTCTTCGAGCCATAGACCAGCGTGTCTACTGTGTCTCGCCGCCAAGTGTCAAGGAGTCCGCGCATGGTACTTGCCGGCGGATTCCTCGCAAGCTATACCTTTTTATCGTTCCGGTTCGTTTGTTGGAGGGATATGAGACGGGTTCTCATTGCGCTTACACTTGTCGCCGTGGGGGGGATTTTTATTCCCACCGTCGGTGGTGCACAAACCGCCGTACCACCCGATCCTACGACCTCC
>Ga0114996_10000751_pt1 | contig 45084 bp, 53 predicted proteins | sample ArcticOcean_MG_C_4_FD_87039 | JGI IMG/M metagenome (GOLD analysis project Ga0114996, IMG submission 87039) | Marine microbial communities from western Arctic Ocean - ArcticOcean_MG_CB4_134 | ecosystem: Environmental > Aquatic > Marine > Oceanic | place: Arctic Ocean: Canada Basin | collected... | reverse complement strand
CTGAAGCGCCACGAACTTCTACGGCATGGTCAACGCACCGGCGGCGACGGGTCGGGCTTAGAAGTTTCCCTCCGCTGCATCTTTCAGTATCTGGTTGTCCAAGGTCAGGTCTGCGATCGCCCTCTTGAGACGGCTGTTCTCGGCCTCGATCTGTTTCAGCCGCTTCGCCTGATCTACGCTCAGACCTCCGTACTCGTTCCGCCAGCGGTAGAAAGTTTGCTCGGTCACTCCGATCTGACGGACCGTCTCGACTACTGTTCTGCCCGTGGACAAGGCCACCTCGGCCTCGCGTAGCTTCATGATGATCTGCTCAGGTGTGTGTTTCTTTCTCGGCATTTCGCCCCCTTTCTGTTCCGTCCAAGCCTAACATTTGGCCTGGATCGGATTTCGGGGGGCAGGTCAACTCGGTCTGCTCCCCGAAAACTGGTCCATCTGAAATGCGAGGGTGTGGGATCGAGCGTCCTCAACGTATGAGAGTCAGCCAACCGCTTCTAACGCGTCACTCAGATACCGAATGGCTGAGATTTGGTTCGGGCGAACGAGATCATCAGTTTATGCCGCTTCAGCGAGGACACCTAGCCTCGAAATTCCAGCCCGAGTTCCCCACTCTTGTGCACGTGGACAGCCTTCAGAATCGCTTGCAGTTGAGCTTTCTGATGCCTGATGTCCAGACTACCGAAGTCCCTGATGAATGAGTCGATCTTTGCGGGCAATTCCTCCGCAGTCGACGCTTTCTTGGTGTAAGTTGGCCCCGGCTGGTAGAGGATTATACGGCTAGACAGTAGAACTGAGCGGCCATACTGCGGCCCCCAACTTCCTCGCCTTTCAACTTCGCGGACACCGTTCTGATTGAAACTACGAGATGGCAGACTTTCGCCAGAACCGTTCAAAGTTGTGGGTCGGCTGCCAGCCGAAGTCGCGCTTGACCTTGTCGTTCGAGAACTGCCCTTGGGGCAGGTCGGCGGAGACGAAGTAGGTCTCGTATCGCGACGGAAGGGATTCCAACGAGATATCGAGGGCTAACGGGAAAAGTGCTCCAGCATCGTCCCACATCACGCTGAACGGGATGAACTCGCGCTCATCGCCGGGTCGGTCTTTAGCGTAACGAAAGTGGTAAAAAAGGAACGACGAGACGTACAGGTCGTGATGCTCGGTGAAGATACGGCAGATCTCTTCTCCGAGTCCTTTCGTGATCGCGTATGGGAAGGTGCCGGGCTGATGTGGCACGTCCGTGTGGATGCCGAAGTCGAACTGCTCGACCGTATCTGGACCGGTGACGGCAAAGAACGGGCCAGTATTGATGACACGTCGAATACCATGCTCGACCGCGGCGGTCAGCGCGTTAAAGGTGCCCCGAGTGTTGACGTCGAACGCGAGCTTGGGTTCATAGCGCAGCACCGAGAGGTTGACGATAGCGTCCATTCCCTCTGCGGCAGCGACGACAGCTTCGAGGTCAGACGCGTCGACGTGAATGAACTCGTGTGTCGTGTCGGGTGGTTCCTTAATATCGGTGAGCCGCAGGGCGTAGTCACCTTCAAGAGCCTTCACCACATGCGGCCCAAGGAATCCATTTGCGCCGAGAATCAGTACCTTCATGCCTCACCTCGCTCAGTCATCGCAAGTCCCCAGGTTCGAGGGCTCGGTGAGCCTGGAGCTTCACGCTCTGGGTTGTAGGCTTTGCGGGTTAAGTAGCGCTGGTCGGGCACAGATGATTGGACGTGGTAAACCTCCCAATTCCGTATTTTGACGCTGAGCGCTCTGTCGACAGCTTGAACGGCATCGTCTAAATACAGCGACGTTGGACCGACTTGTTCGCTCTCGTCCCACAACACATCGCCAAATCGAAGAGATACGACTTTGAGCTTGTGCTCGCGCGCAAACTGCTTACACACGAACTCCCCAAGATGGTAAGTCAGTGACGGCGGTTCCGGTGTAGGTCGTGGTTTCCACTCTTCGGTGAGCAGATAGTCCGGGCCATACGCATCCACAAGTTCCAGTGAGCTCAGGTACACGATTCTGGGCACCTTTTCTTCCCATGCGGCCCACATCAGGGCATAAGTAGCTCGCGTCTGATAATCGATCTGATCTGAAACCGAGGCGTTGGGGTCAACTGCACCTGAATGGACGATCACGTCGACCCCGCGAATAAGTTCATTGGTGCTTGGATCGTGTCCGAGGTCGGACTGTACGAATCGATGAGGCGTATCGACAACCGCGAGGTCGGTCAACGTGACATCGTGCTCGACGCTAAGAGCGTCCGCTAGGCGCTGGGTGAGGCGATCAGACGCTGATGTAAAGAGAATCTTCATGGTTGACCTTCGGGCCACATCCGGATTCGTCCGGGTTCAACGATGGCGAGTCTGCCTGGAAGCTGAGTAAGAACGTGCTCACTCTCGATGAGGTATTGAATCAATGACGATATGAACGCCCCAGATGCACTTCTAGGAACCCTGAGCACGACGAGTCCGCGGTATTCTTCTGGTGGATAATTCCTGATATCGGAGAAATCGAGGTCGGCTGCTATGATGCACAGATTCTCACGCTGTGCGTGTGCGGCGATCCTGTCGTCGCCCGCACCCCTTAAGTTTAGGTCATTAACATGAACCGCTTCGTGACCATATTCCCGCAGAAGGTGAACCGCGGATGTCGGCAACCCTTCGTCGATCAAAAATCGCATCCCGCCTAACCGGCAGGGACTGGAATGGGGTGATGCTGCTGCTGTTCGATCAACTCAGCGGCGTAGTCCAAAGCGGCTACGATATCCTCCTCCGTCACGCGATACTCCTGAATAAGCTCTTCTTTGGTCATACCGCCCGCCAGCCCGCCGACGATTCTGACGATTGGAACTCTCGTCCCCTTGATAACCGGACGCCCATGCTGGATTCGTGGGTCGATCACAATTCGCTCGTTCATGCTCACCTCTCGTGAGTTTGAGACCTCTCGCTCAGAATAGCATACTCAATATCCTAACGACCTCGCTACTACCACCCTATCGCATACGATGCGCGACGCGGGTCGGCACCGGTGGCAAGAACGCCGGTCTCGGGGTTGCGATGAGTGATCGTTGCGCCCATACCGCAGACGCTCGCCGAAACTGGTTTGTGACCAAGCCGCTGAAGGGCGTCCCGCGTCGAATCTGAGAATCCTGCTTCAAGAGATAGTTGGCCTGGTAGGTTCGCATGTGGATAAAAAGAATTCCGAAAGCTGTCACTGCCAAATCGTGGAGCCTCGATGGCCTCCTGCGGATTCATGCCAAATACGAGGGCGTTCAGCACAAGTTGGGTATTGGCCTGCGCCTGGTGATCTCCCCCTGGACATCCGAATGTCATCACTGGAGCACCATCCTTCAACGCGATATAGTTGATGAGAGTGGTACGTGGCCGCTTGCCCGGTTCGAGGGCGTTCGGATGGCCTTCGGTCAGGTAAAACATCTCACTGCGTGTACTCAGTGCGCAGCCGATCTCGGGGAAGAAGACCGATTTGCCAAACGAGCCGCCGCTTGGCGTTGCACAGACCATGTTGCCCTCACGGTCGATGACTGCTATGTGGGTCGTGCCGTCGGGCTTCTCAGTGTAGTCTGGGTCGATAGAACCACCCAAGGGTATCGCGCCACCGCTCGGCGGCACACTGCCCTTCTCGCTTGAATATTTCCAAGGGTCGCCGGCAATTGGTAGACTCGGATGCGCCTTGCGAGGGTCGATGAGCGTCGCTCTTGCAAGGGCGTACTCTTTCGATAGCAGTCCATCTACAGGAATATTTGAAAAATTCGGGTCGCCGTAGTGGGCCTCGCGGTCGGCGACGGCGAGCTTTATGGCCTCGACTACTGTGTGAACGTACTGCGGGGAGTTGTGGCCCATCGCTTTGAGATCGAAGCTCTCCAGAATATTTAGTGTTTGCTGCAGTACGGGTGCTTGGCACCATGCAGACTGTCCAGCGATCTCGTAGCCCATGAAGGTCGTCTTGACTGGCTCTTCGTACTCGGCATGGTAGCCAGCGAGATCATCCATTTCCAGGATGCCGCCAACGCTTTGGGCTAGGTCAACAATAGTTCGAGCTATACCGCCTTTGTAAAAATCATCGCGAGCCGCGCGAATGCCGTCTAGTCGATTACCTTGTGCAGCATTCTCGGCAGCGACCATGCGAATGAAGGTGTTTGCTAAACCGGGTTGGACCAACATCGAGCCGGGAGCCGGCAAAGAGCCTTTGTCGTAGAAAATCTCCGAGCCGCCGGGTGGGAATTGTGCGAACTGGTCACGCGTGGCCTTCGAATCGAGGGCGTCGATCATGTACTCGTAATGAGGAAATCCATGTTGTGCAAGCTGGATTGACGGTGCAAGAATCTCACCGAGAGTCTTCGTGCCGTAGCGTTCCAGCAAAGATAGATAAGCATCAACAACGCCCGGCACTGTGAACGATAAGTGGGCATTGGGCCCTGGGCCCGTCGGGACTTCATCTAAGCCCTGATTGTTGAAAAAATCGATGGTCGCTCTACCAGGCGCCGTGCCTTGACCGCTCAGTGAGAGAAAGTCGCCGCTCGCCGCGTCATAGAGCATGAATACGCCCTCAGCGGCCAGCGAGTATGAGGCGATTGGTTCCGTGACCGCGGCGGCGAACCCTGCGGCGACGACCGCATCGAAGGCGTTGCCACCGCTCAGCAGCATTCGCATCCCCGCCATTGAGGTCAGGTAGTGGCCGGAGGAGATGATTCCGTTCGTGGCATAGACGACGGGCCGGCCTGTCGCGGGTCGGCCACTCGCGTCGGTCTGAGATTTCTTTGGGTCTGCCATAAATTCTCCAATTCAAACGGCCTTTATTAACTATAAGAGTCCAAGAGTGTAGCGAAGCGCTTCGTCAACTTGAACCATCGGAATGGTCCCAATCACACGGCTAACAGCGAAGCTGCCAACTGTTGCCAGATTATCCGTCATCACAACCGAGTCGGTGAGTAGACCTGATTGGCTGCCCTAGACTGTAGCCAACCGAACGGCAGCCCGGCTTTGATGATTAGCGCGGGCCATACGGCTCGTGACGAGTGCAACGATTACCTGTGAGAGACCTGTGCCAAGCTCGTCCGCTTGTACAACTAGAGCGGGGCGACGCTTGGCGCTTCGAAGATCGGAATTCGGGAACAAAACAAGGACAATATCGCCGCATTTATGGTTGCGTGGTAGCGGTTTCGTACTCATCGTACATATCCATTTCGGGGTTCGACCACTCTTCGTCGAACGTTGCCAACTTTGTACGCAGCTTGGCGGCGGTCGTTCGGTCGATACCGCTCGCCTCTAAGTCGAGGTGGCCCGACCGTAGAAACGTAACTATCACGCGAGTATCGTCATTAACACCGCTCGGCTGTTCGGCGAGTTCGACTTTCCCGTTACGATATGTGCCTTCGACACTTTTTAGCATCGGAAACATTCCTCAGTTGCACGCTCCCAGCTACGGCCACTTCGAGCAAATTATAGCACGAGGCTGTTGCCTACATCCTCATGACTGCTTTGACGATTTTATCTTCGCGCTTCTCGTACATATCGTATGTTTTCTGAACATCGTCAAAATCGAGTTGGTGAGTAATCATCTCGGCGGGATCCCACCACCCGCGTTCCCGAAGTTCGACCATCGTGCGAATGTGTTTCATCACGTCGCCACTCGTGCTGGCGGCCGTCGAAACGAGTCGAGCATTCTTATAGAGAAGACTTCGCGCGTCGAGCGGAACCGTGGGTCTTGATTCACCGGTGTTCTGCTGGTTTCCAAACATGAGAATCGTCCCAAAGCTCTTGACCAGACGCGCGCCAGCAGCCAGAGTTTCGGGATAACCAGCAGCTTCGACGGTGATATCGGCCAGCGCTCCACCTGTGATCTCTTCGACGGCCTCGTCGAGAAGCTCTTTCGATGGGTTGACTGTGTGGGTCGCGCCGAATTTTTTCGAGTATTCAAGACGGTAGTCAAACAGATCTGCGGCAATAACCTGCCGAGCCCCGGCTCTTGCTGCCATAGCTGTGAAGGAGAGGCCGATTGGACCCTGGCCCATGACCAAAACTGTCTTACCAAGAATCGTTCCCGCTTGTTGGAGCGCAAATAGGACTGTGCCGGAGGGTTGGCACATTAGCCACTCTCCGGGGTCGCCGTCGTCGGGAAACGCGATCATTCTGTCAGGTGCTGACTCGTAGTATTCGACAAGGCCACCGAAGGTCCCAGGAATCACGATAACCTTTTGGCCCTCTTGCCACTGATCAGACCGACTCTCGACTATCGTGCCAGCCAACTCATGACAAGGTGCACCAACGTCCACCGGATAGTGCTCCTCAGGGAAAATCGTCCCGTACTCGTGGCGAATGTCGCTGGCACAGACCGACCAACGCTCCAGCTTTACAAGGCAATTGCCATCGTTCAATGTCGGAGTCTCTGCATCGACTATCTCGAAATGTTTCGGTCCAACCAGTTGTGCGGCCTTCATCGTGCTCCTGCAATTCGTTCGGAAATTGGCGTCCTGAGAGTTATACCTGACCGCTAAGCGTTCGTAAAGCGGACTTGGCCTTCAAAGCAACGGCGTGTATCCTTGTGCTACCTGGCAGTGGAGGCAAATATGAAGGTCATCAAGGCGACAGATCGAACGGAAGTCGACAACTCCCATCGACCTATCTTCGAGGGCGGCAAGGTTGTGATGAACCCTCTGATCGGCGAGAACGACTCAGGCAGCTACCGCTTCAACGTCGTCAACTTTGAGGCTGGTGCCCGAACGAAATTCCACACCCACACCTGCGACCAGATTCTCTACGTCACCAGGGGCTCAGGACTTGTGGGTACAAGAGACCAGGAAGTCGAAATCACTGAGGGCGATACGGCACTCATCCCCGCCGGCGAGGAGCATCGCCACGGCGCGAACGACGATTCGGCGTTTTCGCATATCTCGTTGCAGACGGCGGGCTGTACGACGGACGTGATGGACTAAGAAGTATTACGTATCGCGTAACGATTGGTTTACGATAATTGCCTACGTAATACGAAATACATAAAACGCAATAGATCCCCATGAAACCTAACGACCTACCAGACGAACTCTTAGCCCGCTACCGTGGCGTCAGCGTGCCCACGGTGTGGAGCGCGCTGGACGAGCTACACGGATATCAGGCGTCCTTTATGCAGGGTGTGTTCGACCAGACCGGAGGCGAGACACTGGTCGGTCGCGCCCGGACGCTCCGGTTTATTCCACCGCGACCTGATATCTTCGACGAAACACCTGCTGGTGAGAACGCGCCCGAGACTAAAGCGATGAACCGCTGTGGCCCTGGCGACGTGTTAGTTTGCGATGTCGCTGGTTCGCGTTATTCGTCCAGCGGCGGGGAGATGAAGCTCCTTCAACTGCGAATGAACGAGGCGGAAGGTGTCGTAACTGACGGTGCTATCCGTGACCTCATGGGCGTCAAGCGACAGGGCTACAAGATATTTGCAGCAGGCGGAACCGTAGCCGCGGGTAAAGTACCATTTATGTTCTCGTACGAGGAGAACGTAGTGATTCAGTGCGGCGGGATTACCGTCAAGCCGGGCGACCTCATCGTTGGAAACGAAGACGGCGTTGTCTGCGTGCCCAAACAGTGGGCCGATGAGGTCATCGATTGGGTCGACGAACACGACTACCTCGAAGGTGTCATCCGCGAGATGATCCTCCGCGACAACGTCCCTCCGACAACCTATTACAACGCCGCGATGTTCGAGAAGCTCAGGGCCGAGCGAAAGGCTCAGGCTGAGTAACGCAGCTTAGCTCACCGGCGGCCTGTGCTGAATCCAGGGACGGGCTTTCTCAAAGGCGGCTGACGCTGCGAAGACCGTCGATTCGGCGCCCGGACGCCCAATGATGTGTAAGCCGACCGGCAAGCCGTCTGAGGCGAAGCCGCAAGGTATGCTGGCTGCAGTCGCGCCAATCATATTGATTGGCATCGTGTATGGTACGTAGCCCGAGAACCAGTGAACATCCTTGCCGCCAATCCTTGCAGGCGGCTCGCCGACGGGGAATGCCGTCGTAGCGGTACTCGGCGTAATAATCAGGTCGTATTTGTCGAACATGTCGGCGAATTGCGATTTCAAAGCCTCAACTCGGCCCAGCGCCTTGAGGTATTCTGCGCCGGTGACTGCCTTTCCACCCTCTAGGGCCCAAACGCTATACCAATTCAACTCATCGCGGTGATCCTCAAGTAGGTTCGCGGCTCTCGTGTACATCATGGTCGTAAAAAGTGGCCAAAAATACTCGAATGGGTCGCTCAAGGGCAAGTCAATCTCATCGACAGTACAGCCCATATTCTCAAATGTCCTCACTGCACTGGCCGTGACCTTAGTGACGTCACTGTCCACTGCGGCAAAGCCAAAATCAGGAGACCAACCTATTTTGAGGCCCTCGACTCCTCGCTTCGTCGCGGCCATGTAGTCATCGGGCTCGACGCGTAGGGCACCGGGATCGCGGGGATCGCGTCCGGCCAGAACTTGAAGCAGCATAGCTGAGTCTGCGACGGTTCGCGTCATCGGCCCGGATTGACTAACGAGATTGAAGGCGGGGTCCGCGTTAGCGCCGAAGTAGTATGAGATCCTTCCCTGGGTTGGCTTGATACCGTAGATGCCGCAGAACCCCGCCGGTATACGAATCGAGCCGCCGCCGTCGCTGCCTGTAGCGAGAGCCGTGAGGCCCGCAGCGACCGATGCTCCGGCCCCTCCGCTTGAGCCTCCCGTCGTCCGTTCGGTGTTCCAGGGGTTGCGGCAATGGTCTCCGAGACGGTTCTCTGTGTGGCCGATTATGCCGTATTCCGGCGTATTCGTTTTGCCCAGGATGACCGCGCCGGCTTTCTTCACGCGCTCCACGACGACGGAGTCGTAGGTCCCGATTCGGTCCTTGTACACCAATGAGCCACTGGTTGTCCGAATGCCCTTCGTCATCTCGAGGTCTTTGATCGATATCGGTACCCCATGCAGGGGACCCAGGTCTTCACCACGCATCGTCGCGTCGTCGGCAGCCTTTGCCCCTCGGAGAGCGATATCCGTCGTAACCGTAAGATACGAGTTAAGTTGTGAGTCCAGCGCGTCGATGCGGTCGAGGTAGAGTTGTGTAATCTCAACCGACGAGATCTGTTTCGCGGCAATCATTGAGCGGATTTCAGTCGCGGGCTTAAAGGCGAGATCGGCGTCTGGCATGTGATTTCCTTAGCTAGACTAGTATGGCTGGGCGAGTGTAGCATCGGCTTCTAAGGCAGTCAATTGAGAGCCGCTGGTGGTATACTTCCAGTCACAATTTTCATACCGACCAGACAGGAGACGGCAAATGGGCGTGGAACAGGCAACTCAGGGACCGTGGAGACACAACGAGGGCAACCCCACTCGCGTCATCGGGCCGGACGACGAGACGGTCGCCGTCCTGTACGGTGGCACGGTCGGACTCGACCAGCAGTTCGCGAATGCAGGTCTCGTTGCGGCGACTCCGGTACTGTATGAATACGTAAGCGGGCAGGCGACTGAAGGTGACGCAGACGCCAAGCAAATCGTCGATTCGTTGGCTAGTGGTGGGTCGCCCTCAAGCACCTGGCGCTACGACGACTGGAACCCTCGACGCATTGTCGATTCTGATTCCATTAATATCGCATCCGTGTTCGGCGGCATGAATGGCGATGCACTACAGCTAGCGAACGCTCAGCTTATCGCGAACGCCCCAGCCATGCGCGACTATGTGCAGGCGAGGGCAGGCTCTGGTGACGAGGCCGCCAAGACGGTCATATCGGGGATGGGCGGGGCCTAGCCCTCCTCAGGGGGCTCGTACAACAGCGTGTTGGGATAAAAGTCTGACCACGCGAACCAGAAAGACAGGATGTATGGGAAGGCTTCGAGTTGTGAGTCGAGCATGGGGCCGCTGACCGCCCGTCCAGACGTTTTGTCCCAGACCGATTTGGTCTGGACATCTGTCATAGACCCTTCGTCGAAATCTTCAAATGTCAGCGCCTGCCCGTCTACTTCACTTCGATAGATCGCTGTGCCGCCAGCATCGGGGTCGACGGCCACGACGATGGCCACATCCTCAAACACTTGATTCAGCACGGGCGTTTCGAGCAGGTCTCGGTAGTTGTAAGCGATCTCGCCCTCTTTACCGACAACACCGACAACAAGCTCTTTGCCATACAAACGCTCGTCAGGGTTTTCCTCTCCGATGATTCCAGCCGCTGGCCCGAAGTAGTAAGGAACGTAATGGTCTTCGACCGGGGTGTTCGACCCCGTGTCCAAAACTAAAGTGTTGGGGTGGAGGCCCGTCCAACTGCCGTAGTTTGTCAACTGCGACGGGATCAACTCCAGCGTCCGGCCTTTCATCGGGCCATCGACAGCTTTACCGAGAAATTGACTCCACAACGAATCGGTCTCGCGGTCGTACATGACCATGGCGTTCATGATCAATTTGCCGGACACGCCTAAGTTCAGCAGCTGCCCGTCAATCTCTCGGCCATACACTATGGCCGTAAAGCAAAGCGGTCACCAGGTCACCGCGACAGGCTTGCCTCCGATCACATCGTTCACCACCTCGTGGCTGCTGAGGTGGGCAACGTTGTACGCTCGGTGATCGCCGTTGATGGAAACTCCGATTATCAGATCGGTGTTCCGATATTGGTCGACGGCCAAATCGGTCGTGAACAGGCGGGGCTCGAATATCGCTTGAATGGCGTCCCTCGGAAGGACGTTTCTTATGTCGTATCTCTCGTCGCCGTCGGTTACGTAAGTGACTTCACTAGACGTAGAGGCGTTGGCGTAGCTGCTGCGGTCAAGCCCTGAAGATTCGGCATCGGATGATTCGCTTGAGTCGTCGCTAGACTCCGGTGCCTGAGTCGCATCGACTGTGACCACCGTTGCGGCAGGCCGTGCTGTGGGGCTAGGCTGCGGCGCTGCGGTCGGCGGTGACGCCGTGGCTGCCTGATCGACCTCGGCCGCCGAGCCACTCTCTTCCCCTCCACCGCAAGCTGTCGCAGTGGCGATCAGCGCGACTAAGAAAAGTCCGCCGACCAGCTTCACAAAACATCGTTTTTGCATCGTCACTCCCCTATACGTTATTTCGATGTAGACTGAGCGAATTCGATGCGGTCGTTACGTATGTTGCTGCTGATGGCCGCGTCCCCAAAGTGAAGAGCCACGTTCGTCTGCGACACATTGCGAACGGTCGAAGCGGTCCGCCCCTTTCTTGACCGCCTTTCCAGGCGATACCTATAATGAACGGGCCAGTCCGACTACCAAATGAAAGCACTCCCATGACTACACAAGCATCCGCCGATCTTGTCGAACGGACGAAGACCGAGGCCATCAAGCAGCTCCAGGCGGTATCCGATCTAGACGCACTTGAAGAATGGCGAGTAGCTAACATCGGTCGAAGCGGCAGCCTGACGCAGATTTTACGATCGCTCGGCTCAGCGCCCGAGGAGGATCGTCCGAAAATCGGTGCGGCGGCGAATCAGGCTAAAGGCATCCTCGAAATGCAATTCGAGGCGCGCGAGCAAGAATTAAAGGCCGCACACTTAGTTAACGTCGTCGAGCAAGAGAGTATCGACGTAACACTCCCCGGCTGGCCGGTTCCGCAAGGTCGTCTGCACCCCACGACGAGAATGCTGCGCGAGATCACCGACGCCTTCGTCTCACTGGGCTTCCAGATCGAAGAGGGGCCGGAGATCGAGTACGACCACTACAACTTCGACATGCTGAACATCCCGAAAAACCACCCTGCTCGCGATATGTGGGACACGCTGTGGGTCGATCAGGTTGACGAGAACGGCGAGCGCCCAATTCTCCTACGCACGCACACGTCGCCAATGCAGGCACGGATTATGGAGAAGCGTACCGACGACGCGAGCCGTCCGGTCCGAGTCGTCGTCCCCGGTAAGTGCTACCGCTACGAGGCCACCGACGCGACCCATGAGTGGCACTTTTTTCAAGTTGAGGGGCTTGCGGTGGACAAAGGCATCACTTTTGCCGACCTCAAGGGCACGCTGTACGAGTTCGCGCGCCGAGTCTTCGGGGAGGACCGTCAAGTGCGTTTCCGCTGTGACTTCTTCCCATTCGTCGAACCGGGTGTGGACATGTCGATCTCCAACTTCAAAGACCCCAAGACTGGGAAACGTCCCATCAACCGTGACGAGGACTGGATCGAGATTCTTGGAGCGGGCATGGTGCATCCGAAGGTGCTGGAGGGCGTCGGCTACGACCCGTCGGTGTACACCGGCTTCGCCTTCGGCATGGGCGTCGAGCGTATCGCCATGCTCAAGTACGGCATCGACGACATCCGGCTGTTCTACCAGAACGATCTGCGGTTCCTGCGGCAGTTCTGATTTAAGCCCGCCAAACTATTTCCTCACTTAGAAAAACCCTCCGAGGCTACCCATGCTCATTCCAATATCCTGGCTCAAACAGTACGTTCCAATCGAGTTGCCGCCGAAAGAACTAGCGCATCGGCTGACGATGGCTGGTCTCGAAGTCGGCGAGGTACACGAAGTTGGTGCCGAGTGGGGGCGCGACAAGGTCGTTGTCGGGCACGTGACGAAGCTCGAGCCGCACCCGGACGCCGACCTGCTGCGCATCCCAACGCTCGATCTGGGCAACGGCGAGACCGCCACAGTGGTCTGCGGCGGACCGAACCTGGCGGAATGGCAGAAGATCGCCTTCGCCAAAGTGGGCGCGATGCTGTACAGCACGAAGTCGGAGAAGGTGCAGACGCTCAAGAAATCGAAGATTCGCGGCGTCGAGTCGGCGGGCATGGTCTGCTCCGAGGTCGAGCTTGGCATCGGGAATGACCACGCGGGCATCCTGGTGCTCCCTGACGACGCGCCCATTGGCACACCGTTGGTGGATTACCTGGGCGACGCCGTTCTCGACGCCGACGTCACGCCCAACCGTCCCGACTGCCTGTCCATCCTCGGCGTCGCCCGCGAGGTCGCCGCGCTGACGGGCGCACAGGTGACCGAGCCGGACCTGTCATATCCGGAGGAAGGCGACTCCATCGAGGGGCAAGTCACGGTCAAGATCGCCGACCCCGACCTGTGCTCACGGTACGGCGCGAGCTTAATTCGCGGGGTCACTGTTGGCCCATCACCAGAATGGCTGCAGGACGCCGTCACCAAGGCAGGGATGCGTCCGATTAATAACATCGTCGATGTGACCAACTACGTGATGCTGGAGTACGGGCAGCCGCTCCATGCCTTCGACTTCGACACAGTCAAGGACTCAAAGGTCGTCGTGCGAGCAGCCCGACCCGGCGAAAAGTTCACGACTCTCGACGAAGAAGAGCGGAAACTCGAACCACCGATGCTCACGATAGCCGACTCTCACGACGCCATTGCACTTGCTGGAGTCATGGGCGGCCTGAACACTGAAGTTGGCGACTCTACAGCGAACATCCTGATCGAGTCGGCCAACTTTGATTCAATTAACACTCGAAAGACGGCGACGGCCGTGGGCATGAAGACCGAAGCGTCCTATCGCTTCGAGCGCAGCATTCGGCAAGACCTGGTACCGCTGGCTCTGAGACATGCGACAAAATTGATGCTCGAACTGGCAGGCGGCACCGCAGCCAAGGGTATCATCGACGCCTTCCCGGTCGTGAAGACGCCACCGGCATTGACCATCAACGGCGAAAAGTTCAAGCGCGTACTCGGCACAGACATCTCCATCGAGAGAGCGAAAGGTGTACTGGACTCTCTCGGCTTCGAGACGACCAGCGACGGTGAGACGCTTGAAGTGAACACCCCTTACTGGCGGGCCGATATTACGATCGAGGAAGATTTAGTCGAGGAGGTAGCGCGGATCATTGGCTACGACGAAGTGCCAGTGACGCTCATGTCGACCCAGATTCCACACCATGAGCCTCAGCCTCAGCGTGAGGTTCGAGAGAAAGTCCGTGACGCGTTCATTGCCGCCGGGATGGAGGAGACCATCTCGTACTCAGCGACCAGCATTGAGGCGCTGCAGAAGGTCGAGGTGTCAACAGACGGGCTTGACGCGCCGCTGAGACTCGCAAACCCTATGAGCGCCGAGCTGGACCACATGCGAACGACACTACGGGCCAGCATATTACAAACTTTGGCGTTCAACCGCCGGATGTCCCAGAGCGAAGGCATGCGCCTCTTTGAGATCGGCAAAGTCTACCTCCCGAAAGAGGAAGCCAAGGAACGCGACTTGCCCGACGAGAAAGAAATGCTAATCGGTGTCTTATCCGGTCCTCGATTGTCGACATCGTGGCTCATGCCGGAAGGCAACATGGACTTCTTCGACGGGAAGGGCGTCCTCGACGCGATGTTCCGGCATCTGGGACTGACGGCGGAGTACGAGGCATCGACTGACCCCATCACCCATCCTGGTAAGACAGCAAGGGTAACGAGTAACGGCCACCACGTCGGCACGGTCGGTGAAGTACACCCCAACATCCTCGCCCGCTTCGACCTGGAGAATGACCAGGTAACGCTTATCGAACTCGATTTGGAGTCGCTATATAGGTCTGCCAAGAAGCTGTCCGCTGAATACAGGGCGATCAGCCGCTATCCCGAAGCAGAGCGGGACATCGCTCTTCTCATTGACACTGACGTGCCGTCGTCACGCGTTCAGTCGTTGATTAACCGACATCGTTTGGTCAAGACGAACTCCCCGTTCGATCTGTACACCGGCGACGGCGTCCCGGTGGGTAAAAAGTCGGTCGCCTACCGAATCACATTCCAGTCCGACCGTTCCACTCTCGTCGGCGATTTTGTGGACAAGGCACGCGACGATATCGTCCGCCAGTTGAAGCGCGAAGTCGGCGCGGAGTTGCGGGGCTAGCCGTATTAGGAGCGATCATGACTACTACGACCCAAAGAAGCGACCTTCACAAACTGGTGGACTCGCTACCGGACGACTCTCTGGACGAGGCCAAGAGCCTACTACGTCTTTTGTCTGAAGAACCAGACGAGTTGTTGGAGGAGGAGGCCAGTCTAGTCCAGGACGCGAAGGAAGACTTCGAGACTGGAAGGTGGGTTAAATGGGAGGACATAAGGCGCACCGATGTATGAGGTCCGGCTGGCCCGGCAACCGGAACGCTATTACAAACGAGTTCCCCCAGCGACTGCAAGACAACTTGATAACTGTTTCGATGATTTACATCGCAACCCCTTGGGCTCGCGAAGGGTCAAGCGGCTCAAAGGCTTTGAAGGGCTATTCCGATATCGAGTCGGCGAGCTTCGTGTGATTTTTTCAGTTGACAGAGTGGACCGCGTCGTCAAAGTTATGACTATCGGCCCGCGCCGCGATATCTACTAGGAGACATCCCAAACTGCACGAGCATCGCGAACACCTACACGGACACCGGCACGCCGACATGATCAGCGTGGAGGACGCGCGCGAGCGCATTCTCGGCTTTTTCGCGCAACTCGATGTCGAGGAGCAGCCGATTCTCGATGCGCTGGGCCAGGTGCTATCCGAGGACATCGTCGGACCGTTCGACGTGCCGCCCTGGGACAACTCGGCCATGGACGGGTACGCGCTTCGCGTAGCAGATATCGAGGACGCGAGCCACCACTCGCCGACCATATTGAAGGTAATCGGCACGGTTGCCGCCGGGCAGGTGCCTTCTCAGACCGTCCAGCCGGGCACCGCCATCCGAATCATGACCGGTGCGCCCGTGCCCGACGGTGCCGACGCCGTCGTACCATTCGAGGATACCGATGAGACGGAACGAGCGGTCGCGGGCCAGACACCGTCGGAGATTGGCATACGTATCACCGTGCCAAGGGGTGGCAATATCCGACCTGCCGGAGGCGACGTTGCCAAAGGCGAGACAGTGATCGAGAGCGGCAACGTCTTGCGACCAGCAGACATCGGCGTTCTCGCGTCGCTTGGATATGGGACGGTGAAAGTCGTTCGCCGGCCCGTCGTCGCGATCCTCGCGACCGGTGACGAACTGATCGAGCCCACCGAAAAGTTTCAGCCCGGGAAGATATACAACAGCAACAGTTACAGTGTCGCGTCGGCGGTTCGCGTCGCAGGCGGCGTCCCAAATCGGCTGGGTATCGCGCGGGACACAGTCGAATCAATCTCGCAAGGTCTGCAAGAGGGAATCGAGACGGCGGACGTTCTCATCACCACCGCTGGCGTGTCGAAGGGCGACTACGATCTCGTAAAGGACGTTCTCGCTCAATACGGCAAGATTGAGCTTTGGTCGGTGCGTATGCGTCCAGCCAAGCCCCTAGCGTTCGGGGTCCTGCGGGGCGGCAAAGGGCAAAAAATACCACTGCTCGGCTTGCCAGGCAATCCAGTCAGTTCCCTCGTTGCGTTCGAGCAGTTTGGCCGTCCTGCTCTTTTGAAGATGATGGGCCGCAGTGATGTCCAGCGTCCAACTGTACAAGCCGTCCTCGAAGAGCCGATCTACAATTACGATGGTCGCCGGGTCTATGCCAGGGCCATCGTCACGAAGCACGACGGGACGTACCACGCCAAGCTCACCGGCGACCAAAGTTCCAATCTCCTGACTTCGATGTCTCGCGCAAATGGACTGGCGATCTGTCCAGAGGATGTGTCGATGAAGGATACGGGAGAGGTCGTCACCGTCCAGATGATCGACTGGCCGGAAACAGTATTTTAGGCCCATTCAGCTACGAGCACCGGTCGCATGACACCCGTAAACATTGACCAACGGGCACATAGGTGTTAGTAATGTATGTCGATCTCTCACGGTAAGGGTAAGGAACACATGGCAGACAACGGCGATACAACGGCGACCCAGTATTACATAGACGTGGACGAGGACTATGGCAGGGCCGTCAAGCCGATGATCGTTTCTCGAATGGGATACGTCCTTCAGCAATCGCTGACTGCCGACGCTATCGAGGAGATGGAGGCCAAAGACTTAATTCAGCAGGTGGCCTATCAAGTGGCCGACAATCAGGACTTTCTTCTGCCGGACACACCGCTGAAAGAGGCGATATTTCGGGTCATCCTCGCCAACGAGAACAAGCCAATGACGGCCGAGGAGGTCAGCAAGGTGCTCGAAGGCAAGTGGTCGCTCATCCCCTATCCTCGCGAGATCTCTCCACCGGTGATTGAGCGGCTATTGGCGACCAGCGGCAACGCTTACTGTATCGCCACGATACCGTCGGAGGAAGAGGAAGAAGACGAGGTTTAGGACTCGACTGAAGAGGCAGACGATGAAGACATCGAGGAAGGATCCTAACAGTCCCTTCTCTCAATTCGATCCAAGTGTTAGATCAAATAGTTCAAATGTCCTTAACAAGCAAAGGGGGCAGGTGCAATACCCGCCCCCTTTGTCATCTAACTATCGAAAACCTCGCTAATCGTCCTCGTCCTTCGGCTTTCTTTTCTTTCTGATCACTTCAACATCGGACGAAGGTCCTATACTCGCGGAGGAAAGGTTCACGGACTTCGGTGCTACCTTTTTCGCCGTCCTTCCTTCCCGTTTGGGGCGTCCACCCTTAGCCATTTCATACCTCCCATACGGTTAATACACTTGCACTAGTTTCTTGAGTGTAAAGCATCGTGGGAGGCGGTGTAAAGCCGCGAATGTACCGACAACAGCCACCTCAGTGAGGGTCGGCACCACGGCACGCCCCTCCGGAACGCCCTCTTTATCTAGTCTTCATACCCATCGCGGTAGACCGAATGTCGCCGCCGCCCTCCAGCACACTCTTGAGGTTGCCGAGGAAGCCTCCCCAACCCTGGGTATGTTCCTCTTGCGCTGCCTTGCCCTGCTCGGTGTCGGCCCAGCCGGAGTGTTCGAGCGATACCTTCGTACCATCATCAGCAGCGGCGAGATCAAAAGCCACAACCGTTTCGCCCATCAGGGTTTGCCACGTATACCTGAGCTTCTGGTCCTTGACCACCTCGATGTATTTCCCCTCCTGAACGTGATCGTGGCTGGCGTCTTCAAACAAGAACTTGTAGGTGAACTCGCCACCCTGCTTTGTCTCACTCTCAACCTCCGTAGCAAACCATTGGGTGATCATCGCCGGGTCGGTCATCGCCTCGAATACCTTGCTCGCGGGTGCCTCTATTTTGTATGTCTGCTCAATCGTTCCCATTGTGTTTCTCCTTACGTATTCTTATGTGTAGTGAATGTTTTCCGCCCTCGCCTACCGTTGTGCCCCTAGCTTTTGGCGAACGGGGCATCGTGGCTCGTGACGACCATGTCCAGGTCAATGAAGGTCGGCTCCCAGATGCACTGCTGATATAGAGCAGCGAGAAACTCCTTCGTGCGTTCGTCGGTCACGATACGGTTGTCCGTCTGTTCATCGGGCACGGCAACGACCGTCACGTAGCTGCCTGGCTTGTCTTGCCGTTTGGTCGTCCACCACAACGATCCGTTGTAACGCTCATGCCAGCCGTCGACGTACACTCGCATGGCCTCCTCGACTTGCTCGATGGCCTCCGGCTTCACGTCGTATGTAATCAGTTTGTAAACCTTCAATCATTTCCTCCCGTTCTAGCGCCAAGATCGCGGAGATTGCAAGTTCTCTCCATAACCTCTGCGTCCACCGTGGTTTACTTTGCTCTAGCCCGATACCGTTTGATACTCCGCATCTTCCAAAAGGTCGCCCAGCCTGAGGAAGCAGCCGTTCCAGCCTTCGCTATGCATCTGAATCGCCTGGTCGTCGCCGAACCATTCGTGCTGCAGCACAACTTCGGTCTGACGTTTAGTCAATTCTCGAAACTCGACCGTGACCAGAGTCTCTCGGTTCTCGTGCGGCTCCCACGCCCACGTGTACACTAGCCGACGTGGCGGCCGCACCTCTCTAAACGCGCCCGTGATGTATCTCACATCGCCCTCGGGTGGCTGCATTCCGATACGGTAGCGACCGCCTTCCTGCAAGTCGATATCTGCCAACGGCGTCGAGAAGCCTGGCGGGCCCCACCATCGCTTGAGCTGCTCCGGCTGCGTCCAGGCTCGGAACACCTGCTCCCGGGGCGCTCGGAAGACGTGGCGCACGGAGAGAGTCAGATTGGCGGGTGAACTAGCGGTTGTCATCGGTCTCCTCATCGTCTTGAGTTTCGTCGGACTCCAAAATCGTTTCTTCAAGATACTGCGCGAGAGCCTCGAACTGCCCTTCCCAAAAATGCCGGTACCTGTTCATCCATAGAGCGGCTTGCTGCAATGGGTCAGGGCGCAGACGACAGTGGTGTACCCGACCATCCACTTCCCGCACGAGCAATCCCGCGCGTTCGAGGTATTTCAGGTGCTTCGACACCGCAGGGAGAGACATATCAAAGGGCTGGGCGAGCTCGGTGACGGTCGAGTCCCCCTGGGCAAGCCGATCCACGATTGCGCGGCGTGTCGGGTCCGCCAATGCAGCGAACACGGAGTCGAGATCCTTTGAATACTTAACCATATGGTTAAGTATTGCTGATGGGAGAAGCGGTTGTCAAGAGGCCGGATGGAATGAGAGGCGAACAGTCAGCAGTTCAAACGAGGGGACGCGAGCTCTAACCGTCCCTCGGACCAGCCGCGCCAACGGGGCCGCGAGAACCTACCTTCACCTTGACAGGCGTCGGCATGACCCAGTCGCGTCCGATCTTCTGAGCGCCTTCGATACGGTTGCCATCCAACAGTTGATGGACCCGGCGTGGAGAGACGCCCAGTTCGATCGAGGCGTCAGGAACGCCAACTACGCGTAACGGCTCCTCGCTCTCAACATCGTCTCCGATGGTCGCGATTGCGATGTCGTCACCCGTTACGGTGGTCAGGTCCATGACCATGAACCCGAGGGATTCGCCGGCTTCGGTCTTGACATCGAAGACTCGCTCGTCCTCAGTCGGTTCATAAGTCGCCGCCTCGGCCTCGCCCCACCGGACGATCAACACTTCCGCGTCTTCGTCATAGGAGATGCTAATTGCCTTCTTGTCCACTTCCTTACCTCATTCTGGAGCTCAGGAACGCCGTCGAAACCCACGCTTCATCCGGCAGAAACTTGACGGCGACGACCATGTACTTGTTCACGCTCCGGATCCAACCGTAGTACCGAACTCGATTGTCCCGCGTCCTCGTCTCAATCGGATTCGACGGGACTTTCGTGATCCCGTCGAGGTAAAACGCCTCAAAATCTACGTTCCCGCCAAGTGTGTTGCTGATCAGTATGTAGTGCTCGGAATGGTCTTCGAGGATGTGACCGAAGAACACCGATTCACTCAGTTTGATCTCGGCGTTCGCTTGATCTCTGAAAGTTCTCACTCTATTCCACTCACATTTAGTCTACCGCATGTCGTATGGTTTTACAATGTCTTCCCAACGCCGATCGGCTATGCGTCTGATTGGTATTCGAATGACGATCAGAAATTCCTGCCCCATCGGCATTTTAGCTTGTCCTGCCAACACTCTGCCCGCTATCATTGTGGCGCTCAACCGGCCGGAGGTGACGTATGTACATTGACGAAAGGCTCCGACAATGGGCCGAGGATTGAGAACGGGCCTTTTGAAACCAAGATGATCAACTTCACGTTCGACTACTACCTCATGGTCGTCATAGCGGTCTTCGGAACGCTGCAGGTAGCTGCTTCCATCGGTCGCCTCGACGGACTCCTTCTATTCAAGTCTCGACGAGCCGCACGGGGGTTCGGCATCATCCTCGTACTTATTGGGCTAGCGCTGTTCTTCGGCACCGGCGAACGCAACATCAACGACTACGAGGGCGGACTCGACGGCAATTTCCAGGGTCTTTTTTTCCTTCTGGGAACGATCACAGCGCTGGCACTCACAATCGCCCTGACTTCCTTTGTGAACAGGGGGATGTACGGTGACCCGGGAATCGGAGACGGCATCGAGTCTCTGAAACGAACGAACTTCGCCCGTGGACTGGCAACTAATCTCGGACATTTGAGGAAGCACTGGCGGACATGGACGAAACCGTATTTCTTTGGTTGAACGGCTTTGTGGGCGACGTGCCCGCGTTTGACGCCGTAATCGAACTGGTGGTTAGTGACTATCTGGTGCCGGTCGTGATGGCCCTTGTGCTGCTGACGCTGTGGTTTGGGGCTGACGCGACCGTCCGTGAAAAATACCAATTCGGAGTTCTCGCCGCCATTCTCGCTGTTGCTCTCAGCAACGCCTCGATAGAGATAGTCAACAACTTCTATTTTCGTGACCGGCCTTTCGTCGATCACGAGGTCTCGCTGCTGTTTTATCAACCGACCGACTCGTCGTTCCCCGCCAACTCTGCCGCCTTGGCCTTCGCCATATCGACCGCGGTGTGGGTACTCGACCGGCGACTCGGTACTGCACTGCTGACGCTTTCGGGGCTGTATGCCTTCTCCCGGGTGTATGCAGGGGTACACTACCCCCTAGATATGATCGGTGGCGGCCTGATCGGAGTTGTCGCCACACCCATCGCCTACGGAATCGTCAGATTGCTCAGGCCGCTGATCCTGATCGTGCTCAAGGTAGGCCGTATCGTGCTGCTCGCGTGAATGGCGGACATCCGCACTCTGATATAATCCGTATGAGTAGAAAAACCCGTGAAACACCGGGGAGCATGAGGTGGCGGAGTGCGTCGATACCCGGTTTTCATAGGTCTTATTGTTTTCCTGCTGACGGTTAGCGCCTGCGGCGGCAGCGAGCCAGACCCGACACAGGTGCCTTCCGTTCCAACGGCATCGCCGACCGTGACGCCAGTGCCTTCACCTTCGTCGGTCTCGACCTCAACCGAATTGCCGACCCCTCTACCGACTGCGACTTCTGAACCGACCTCATCCAGTTTCCCAAGCAGCGATACTTCAATCGGAGACGGACCACCCACTGCCGAAGAATTTTACTTCGCCGCCGTGACGTATATGAACGCTGGTGACAACGAGTTAGCCATCGAACTGTTCGGCGAGTCACTTAAGCTGGATCCTAGCTCAAGTGAGGTGTTCAACGATCGAGGTGCTGCATACACGGCTCTCGGACAACTCGTCCCGGCAGAAGCAGACTTCGTTAAGGCCATCAGCATCGAGCCTGACGACGCCGACTACCATACGAACCTGGGCCTCGTGCACATGTACATGTCCGACTTTGAGGGCGCTACAGCCGACTTCACGTCCGCGATCGATCTCGACCCAACAAGGATTAGAGCGCACTTTAATCGAGGGATGATCTCTCTCAATGCGCAACAGTTCGATGCCGCGCTCGACGATTTCGCGAAAGTTCTGGAACTCGACCCGCTCTTCATGGAGATCTACAGCTATCGAGCTAACGTCTTCATGGCGATGGGGGAGCCCAAGAGCGCTGTCCGCGAGCTTGATCAGCTAATCAAGGTGAACCCCGTGGATGTGGACGCCTACGCGAATCGAGCTATCGCGCTCGTTTCGTCGGGAGAGGACGAGCGTGCCCAAATAGACTTTGATCAAGCCGTCCAGCTCGGAGCTGACTCTGACCAACTCCAACTCACCCTTGACCGAGTTCGGCGCGGACGAAACTCGCCCATCGAACCCTAGTGTACCGGCCCGAAAAGACTTCCTGATGCCTCGAAAAGCTGCGTTCGTCTACGAAGAATCGATGTCCCAGCACACGCTGAGCGATATGCATCCGATGAGACCGGTGCGGCTTCGTTACACCCACGAACTGTCCAATGCCTATGATCTGTTCCTACCTGAGCACTCCACTCTGAGCAAGCCGCGTCCCGCAACCGTGGAGGAGGTCACAACCTTCCACACGCCGGAGTACGTCCAGACCGTTCGTGATTTGGGGGCGGGCAACTCATCTGTGGACATGGCCGCGTTTAACTTCGGTCCAGGCGACAACCCGCCATACGAAGGGATGTATGACGCCGCGATGCTGTCTACCGGCGGTTCCATGCGCTGCGTCGAGTTGCTCATGGATGACGGCTACGACGCGGCGTTCAACATATCGGGGGGGCTGCACCACGCGATGCCGGGCTACGCGTATGGATTTTGTGTTTTTAACGACCCCGTCATGGCTATCAACGAGCTAGTACGTCGAGGATTGCGCGTCGCATACGTCGATATCGATTGCCATCACGGCGACGGCGTGCAGTATGCCTATTACGACACCGATCAAGTGCTCACGATCTCAATGCACGAGTCTGGCCAGTTTCTCTTCCCTGGGACGGGCTTTAGTCAAGAGATTGGAGCAGGCCGCGGGCGAGGCTACTCAGTCAACGTACCGCTATACCCATACACTAGCGACGAAGTATACCTCTGGGCCTTCGAGCAGGTGGTGACGCCGTTGCTGGATAGCTTCATGCCGGACGTGCTCGTTTCGCAGTTGGGCATTGACTCACACTACCTCGATCCGATCACGCACCTAGCTCTCACGACCCAGGGATTCGGAAAAGTCGTTTCACAGTTCGCCGACAAGGCTCCCAAATGGCTTGCTTTAGGCGGGGGAGGTTACGACGTGCATGCGGTCGCACGCTCGTGGACGCACGCTTACGGCATCATGTCGGAACAAGAGCTTGACGACCAAATCCCGGAATCGTACGTCCAGGAGTATGGTGTCTCAACACTATACGACGGTGGACAACTACCTAAGATCGTCCAGTCGGCGGAGAAGGACACGCGGACGTTCGCCGAAGCTAGTGTCCGAGCCATCCAAAGTCTCGTCTTTCCGCTTCACGCTATCAGGACCGCGTAGGGTTTTCGTCCGCTTCGACTACCGGGGCTTCTTCCGATTCCGACACGGCCGCTGTGACCGCTACAAGATCGACGACCGTCGTGTCGAGTGTCAGGCTGAGGACACCGGCCATGTCGGATACAATCTTTCGTACCCTAATGGAAACCTCATCAGTGGATATTTTCCCTGTAATCGTCACATTGCCAAGCTGACTGTCGACCTCCGCTGACTCAGCCAATACAAAGTCTATGTCAGATATGACAGCGGCGATTCTTAACTCGATCTCCATGTCGTGCAGGAGCCGATTATCGACTTCAGTGACACCTCGGACACTCCCGATAGTCTTGTCAATGTCTCTAACGACTTCAGGCCAGCGGACGGTGCCTATCAGAGTCGCAGTGCCGCCATGTACTCGCACTGCGACAGAATTCAGGTCGATATCGGATATGCTCTTGTTGGCAAAGAGCGCTTCTTCAACCGCCCGTTCAAGGTCCCGGTCTCTACGGTAGGTTGGGAGATTGCGAAAATCCTGGACGGTCAAGTTGGTAGTGACCCGCCATGGGCTCATTTCAGAAATCGAGTCGATAGGTATCAAACGAACGACTTTTGCGGGCCACTGACGTTCGGCCAGCAGATGCGTTACAACCTTTTCGTCAGTTACTCGAAGACCCACGAGCCGGAGTCGCAGACCGGATTTGAGATTGACGCGGCTCCGTTTGCCCAAGACGACGTTTGTGGCGTCGTGGTGGGTATCCCGTGCCTTCGGAAGTTCAAGGGCCGCTTCGGTCGATATATCGAGGTAGCAGCCATCCGAGTCGGTGTGGTTAATCAAGTTAGCGTGTACCAGGGTTCGATGAGAGATTGGAAAGCCGTGTCGCAAAACTATGCGACTCACCAGGTTGCTATCCGTATTCATCCACGCGCCGTCGAGGTTTCCGATCCAGCTATCAACCGACGCGACCTTCTGGCCAAATATCAAGTCCATGTGTCAGCGCTTCCTTTGGGAACGTAAGCACATTGTACGGCAAACGACAGGGGCCACCCTGATGTGGACGGCCCCTGTGCGTAGAGTAACTGTCCTCTCCACCTTTTGAGGGGAGAGTTAGAGTTGGGGGGACTGTTGCTGGGCTCTAGGTCGGAAGAACACCCCCATCCCAACCTTCCCCCGTCAAGGGGGAAGGGGTAAGACCGAACCCTCAGCTTACGTCGCGGAATTCACCTTCGACGGTACTCTCGTCATCACTGTCACCCTCGCCATCGGCATCAGGAGCGTCCGGGGACTCACCGCCAGACGCCTGGGCGCCATCCTGGCTATAAACCGCTTCGCCGACCGCTTGAAGGGCCGTGTTTAGCTCGTCCATCGTCGACTTGATTTTGTCGGTATCGTCCTCGGCGATGGCGGAGCGCACTGCCTCGATCTTACTCTTCAGGTCTTCCTTCATCTCGTCAGAAATCTTGTCCTCGTTCTCGCTAATGAGCTTCTCCGCGGCAAACGCGGCGTTGTCCGCTGTGTTGCGGGTCTCCACGTTCTCACGCTGCTTTTTATCTTCCTCGGCGTGCTCCTCAGCATCCTGCACCATTCCTTCGACCTCGTCGTCGCTCAGGCCGGAACTGGCAGTGATCGTAATCTTCTGCTCCTTACCCGTTCCTTTGTCCTTTGCCGATACGTTGAGGATTCCGTTGGCGTCAATATCGAACGTTACTTCGATTTGAGGCACGCCACGAGGCGCAGGCAGGACGCCATCAAGCATGAAGCGGCCAATGGTCTTGTTGACGTTCGCCATTTCCCGTTCGCCTTGAAGCACGTGAACCTCAACGCTCGTCTGCCCATCGGCGGCTGTAGTGAACGTCTCTGTCTTGGCCGTCGGAATGGTCGTATTGCGTTGGATTAACGCTGTCGATACGCCTCCTAGCGTCTCGATGCCCAGCGTCAGCGGCGTCACGTCCAGGAGTAGGAGGTCTTGCACGTCACCCTGAAGAATTCCGGCCTGAATCGCCGCACCAACCGCCACGACTTCGTCAGGGTTTACACCCTGATGGGCCTCCTTACCAAACAAGTCCTCTACAGCCTTCTTGACGGCCGGCATTCGGGTCATGCCCCCAACGAGAATCACTTCGTCGATACTACTTGCTTCTACTTCCGCGTCCTTGAGCGCCTGCCTGCACGGGCCAATGGACCTCTGTACCAGGTCGCCGACGAGTTGCTCAAGCTTGGCACGGGATAGACTCATTACCAAGTGCTTCGGCCCGGACGCGTCGGCGGTGATGAACGGCAAGTTAATCTCCGTCTGCATCAAAGACGACAACTCGATTTTGGCCTTCTCGGCGGCTTCACGAAGCCGTTGGAGAGCCATACGGTCGTTGGCTAAATCGATAGCCTGGTCCTTCTTGAACTCCTGGACGATCCAATCCATGATGAGTTGGTCGAAGTCGTCGCCGCCTAAATGAGTATCACCATTGGTCGACTTGACCTCGAATACTCCATCACCAATTTGCAGAATCGTGATGTCGAAGGTGCCCCCGCCCAGATCGAAGACGGCTATAGTCTCCTCGTTTTTCTTATCGAGACCATACGCCAGCGATGCTGCGGTCGGCTCGTTGATGATGCGGAGCACCTCGAGACCGGCGATGCGCCCAGCGTCCTTTGTGGCGTTCCGCTGACTATCATTGAAATATGCTGGTACAGTGATTACCGCCTGCGTTATCGTCTCACCCAGCTTCGCTTCGGCATCCTGCTTGAGCTTTTGGAGCACCATCGCCGCTACTTCGGGCGGTGCGTAGCTCTTGTCGCCCATTTTTACATAGGCGTCGCCGTTGCTATGCTTTTCCAGCGTGAACGGTACGAGCTTCGAATCACGCTGCACGCTATCCTCATCATACCGGCGGCCCATGAATCGTTTGACCGAGAACACGGTGTTCTCCGGGTTCGTGACAGCCTGCCGCTTGGCGGTGGTTCCGACGTACCGTTCTCCGCTCTTGGGGTTGACCGCGACGACCGATGGTGTCGTCCTGCCGCCCTCCGCGTTTTCAAGAACACGCGGCTCCCCTCCCTCGATCACGGCCATGCACGAGTTGGTCGTGCCGAGGTCGATTCCCAATATCTTCGCCATTACTCTGTCTCCTTGTCGTCGTTCAATTCGGTGGTTTCCTGTTGTTCTGGGCGCTTTGCGACAACGACCTGCGCGGCCCGGAGCACGCGGTCTCTATACATATATCCTTCCCGATAGACCTCGATCACCGAGCCATCGTCAGCATCGGCCGTCTCTTGAAACTGAAGCGCCTCGGCGTGCTCAGGATTGTATGGCTGACCCAGAGTATCGAGCTTTGTAACACCTTCAGAGTCCAGCACATTGCCAATATTGCGCTGCACCAATTCGAGACCTTCGACCCATGCGGGCGATTCGTCCTCTGGAATCATATCGAGTGCGCGGTGCAGGTCGTCCACGGTCGAGAGAATTTTGAACAGCAGCGTGGACTTTGCGTTCCGTCGAATCTCGTCCTTCTCTTCTTCAGCGCGTCGGCGGTAGTTGACCAGATCAGCCTGTGCTCGTGCCGCTATCGTCTTGAATTGCTCACGCTCGCGCTCGGCCTCATCGACACGTGCCTGCGAATCCACTGCCATGTCGATCGGCTCCGTATCTTGCTGTGGTTCCCCTGCCGACACTTCGTCGGGCTTCAGTTCCTCATCCGTCATTACTTGTTACCTCTGTGCGTTGTGGTCATTCCTAGGATTCGTCTCAGACGAGCCTCTATGTATTCCGTGACCTCTCCAGTTATCCGGTTACTCTCGCTGAGAGTACAGCATGCCGATTAATTCATCGATCCTGTCGTCAAGCACCTTCTTTGCGCCCTTGGCGTCGGCACGACGAATCTCGATCTTAGTCTTCAACAACTTGTTAAAAACTTCGAGAACGAGTTGCACACCGGCCAGATTCAGACCGAGGTCGCCGACCAAATGCTTGATGAGACGCAGCCTTGCGATGTCGATTTCCGAGTAGAGCCGAAGCATGCCTTCCGTTCGGGTAGGCGAAACTAGCCCCACACGCTCGTACTTGCGAAGCGTCTGCGGATGCATCTCGAGAATGCGGGCGGCAACGCTAATGATGTAGACGCCGTCGATTCTCTCTTGCGACTCCTGAGGGCGAGAGGATCCAACCGACTCACCAGTCTTATTCATCTCCTCGATAGTCTCCTGGAGGATCGCCGCTAACCCCGAAATTGACGAGGTCGTTCTAGTAGCAAAACGAGGGCTGCGTTGCTGATTCTGCGATCTGTCCGAGTCAAAAACCATAGCAACTTAATCGATCCGTAGGACGTTGTAGGGTACAGAAGACATTTTATAAGTTGATACACACCGTGTCAAGTACGGTGATCGCAATATTGAGCACTTCGCCGTGGAGAATTGGAACAACCGGAACCTTTTGGACAACGAGTCCGTCTAATGTATGTGAAGGCTATCGACGAACCGGGAGTATCTGAAAATCTGTAGAGTCGGATGGTGTGGAAGGAGGCTGAAGATGGTTATGTTCAAAGCTTGCCCAAGGTGTAGCGGCGATATGCACGTCAACCACGATGTGTACGGGGAGTATCGTGAGTGCTTGATGTGCGGATTCATGGCCGACACTCCAACGCCGAGTACGCTCGGCATCAAGATGACTGGCGCGAAGAAGAAGGTGACGAAGCGGGGTAGCAGGACGAGGACAGCGGCAGAGGTGCGAGCAGCATAGGATGTGGTGAAGCCGCAGAAGCGTCAGTCATTGACCCGTAGAAAAGGCCCTCTCGTTTGAGAGGGCCTTTTTTGGCCTTAATTTAGACCACCTGAAAACGTCGGAGAGCACGGGGGTCACCGAGGGGGATGGTCACCTCGCTAGTTCTCTGTGTCGTCCATGTGCTCTGCGGTGAGTTCAAATCAGGGCATGCCTACTCTGGACTCCCGAAACGCTCTTCCTTCCAAGGGTCGGCTTCCATGTGGTAACCATTCTGCTCCCAGAAGCCGGGCTTGTCTTTCTCCATGAACTCGATGCCGTTGACCCACTTCGCGCTTTTCCAGGCGTAGCGCTTGGGTACCACTAGACGAAGCGGCCCACCGTGGTCACGATCGAGGGGCTTGCCGTCATGATTCCATGCGAAGAGCACGTCGTCGTCGGTGAGTACGTCGAGGGCTAGGTTGGTCGTGTAACCGCCGAAGCAATGCGCCATTACATGTGTTGCTTCGGGGTTCGGCGCGACTAGCTTCATGACTTCGTTGAACGAAACTCCCTCCCAGGTATTCTCGAGGCGGCTCCACTGAGTGACACAGTGGAACTCGGAATCGACGGTGATCTTTGGCAGCGCCATGAACTCCTGCCAGTCGAGCGACTTCTCATCGCCGACTAGCCCGAAAATATCGAAGCGCCAGGTGTCGAGGTCGATTTTCGGGGGGGCACCAAAGCTCAAGACGGGCCACTTGTCGGTGACGTACTGTCCAGGCGGTGCGGTTACGCCCGCCTGTTCCTTGATCTTTTTCGCGCCAGTGAATCGTTTGAGTAGCATCTTTTGTGAAGCACCTCGCGGTAGGGTTTGGGAACTCGATTGCGGTGCTCCTCACTGCTGCACTTCCACCGCCGTGAGCACCGCAATCATACAATAGAACGGGTGGCAGACATCGTGAGGTGGCTTTCTGGGGATCACCTGATCGAGAATTCACTGAAATGTTAGGTTCTTGGGGCCCAATCAGGCTCCCACCTCAATCATCACCTAGTGGGAGGCTGGATTAAGAACCTAACTACAACCACGGAACGAAGGGCTTCAACACTGGCTCAATGTACTTCCACAACGGAATGTTATGGTCCATGATCTGATTCAAGTCATCGACCTCGCCTTCGAACAGGGCGTCGTGTCGAAAGCCCTGTGACGCGCGGTACAGCACCGAGTACGACAAGGGATGATTCGGCTTGTTGGCGAAGTGGTCGCCAAACATATGGCTCAGGTGTCCCAGCGCCCCCGCCAGAAGCACTGGATTGCGACGCACACTTGGTATTAGCAGCAGTGCCGAAAGCGAATACTCCCAGGCATGAAACCAGAGGTAGACGTGCTCGCGGTCCGGCTCCTCCTTAACGTACCAGCGGTAGAAGTCGTAGAGGTGGTCAGTGTCATTCAGGACGCCGGTTGCGACAGCCGCCGGCACCGCCTTCTTCGACCCCGTAGCCGCCCATACCGCCGCTCCGACGCCGAGTGCCACGAGTCCGTGGCCGACTGGTCCCATGTGATTCCCTCTTTTTTGTGCTTAATGCTTTCAGCAGTATATAGCCCTCGTGGGAGTATCACAGTCCCCTATTAAGAAGGAACCGCTGAATGGCACTGTTGACCTCGTCTGGGCGTTCCAGTTGAACAAAGTGCCCTACCCCACCAACGACTACAAGCTCGGAGTCTGGGATTAGCCGGGCCATGATCTCTGACGCAGTCACTGGCGTTGAGGCATCGCCTTTCGCCGCAATCACGAGTGTCGGCACTTCAATGACCGGAAGTTCGGGACGAAAGTCGAGCCCTCTATAGTGGCTCACCAGTCCGAGCGTGACCTGCTCCGGCGTCCGAAGCATCTCGGTCCGCGTCCACTCGACTATAGTCGAGTCGGCATCTGGCGAGAACCAGCGTGGGAAGTTTTTTGTAAGGGCTACGGCGTAACCGAGTTTCGGCGTCCCGTCTGCGACTCTTGCAGATATCAGAGTGTTGTCTGGGTCCGCAGACGTAGTCGCAACCAGCACCAGGCTGCGCACATCGTCGGGATAGTCGATGGCCAATCGCTGCGCCACCATTCCGCCCATGGAGTGGCCGACGAGTATTGATGGGGACAGGTCCAGTTCCGATAGAAGCTCGCGAACGTCAGTGGCGAGTTGGGTGAGCGTGTACCCATCCTCGGGCATGTCCGAAGCGCCGTGCCCCCGAAAATCAAGAGTCAGGACAGTGTGCGAATCTGCGAAATACGGGACTTGTTCACGCCAGAACGACTGACTACAACCCCAGCAGTGCAGAAAGACCAGTGGTGGTCCGCAACCTACCTGTGAGTAGGCTATCTCGACTCCGCTTTTGAGCACGAGTCGCGATGCTTCGGTGTTGCTGTGCGATATCGCAGCCATCTCTTCGCCTATCCAATCTCGTTTGACACTTTGTATGGCCGGACGTATCGTTAGCCCTCAGAGTACGGGAAGTACGGAGAGCAGCATGAAGATCACCGACATCGAGATTATACCGATTCACCCCGCCCTGGCGAAGAGGTACGACAATCCAGCGGGTCGCGCGCGAATGGGCGGCATCGACAGCCGCCTGCTCTATAAAGTGCATACCGATGTCGGCATTGTCGGCTACGGCGACTACGACTGGCCAGGGCCTCCCCCGCCCAAGTCGAATTTCGAGCAGCTCATCGACCGCAATCCTTTCGACTTCATGATGAACGACTTCGACCTCGGGATCGGCTCGGCACTGTACGACGCGATGGGCAAATACCTCGAAGTTCCCGTGTACAAGCTATTAGGCCAGAAAGTGCGCGAGGCTATGACTGTAGCCGCTTGGACACGACCCTGTCCTGCAGACGTCTTCGCAGGTGAGGTGCAGCGTGCGGCGGACGACGGCTACATGGTGTTCAAGATGCACACAAACTCGGCATACGACCCACTCGAACAGGCGGCAGCGGCAGCAAAGCTCGACCTGCCCAAGGGATTCAAGATTCACTTCGACTTCAACGGCGGCGGTAGGACAGTGGCCGCAGTCAAGCCGCTCGTAGCGGAGATTGAGCGCAACCACCCCCTCGTCGGATACATCGAGGACCCGCTGCCCAGGTACGACATCGACGGCTGGCACGATCTCCGCAATCACACGAGCCTTACTATCGTTCACGGCGGCGTCCCGGCTTTGGGCGGGTACCAGGAAGTCGCCAAAGGGATGGCCGACGCATACATGATGGGTGGATCCGTCGCGGACATCATGAAGCGCGGCACGATCGCGGCAGCCGCCAACGCTCAGGTGATCCTTCAGTTAACCGGCGGCACGCTGATGAAGGCGATGACGCTGCACTTGGCCGCTGTGCTCCCGACCGCCAGCGGCCATTCGATCAATCTCGACGACCAGTACGAGGAGGACATCACGACAGAGCGGATCCCGGTGATTGAGGGCTTCTCCCGCGTGCCAGAGGGACCGGGACTTGGTATTGAGGTCGACGAGGAGATGATCAGAAAGGTCGCCGCCAACAAGCAGAACACTGAGACACGGCCAAGGGTCGTAGGCATATTGAAGCTGCCTGGCGGTACGAACATTCACACTCCCCGCAACCCCAACCCGCGTATCATTACCGGCAAGGAAGAGGGGACAACTCGCGGCATCGACTTCGACCGCTGGGAGGACGACGGCAGCCCTGAGTTCGACGCCGCCTTCCAGAAGATGAAGGCCGAGTGGGAGGCCAAGGGCGTGACGGTCAACGACTGATCCCATTTTTGTTGCGACTTGCGGATAATCCCAAACCCGACAACAATAATCGCAGATCACTTTTGGTGCGGTTGTTGTTCAGGACACGACCGAAATGAAGTTCGAAGGGAGACGAGGGTGAGACGCTCAGAAATACTCGATGGGATACTTCAATTGGAGCAAGCCCTGATCGATTCCAAATTGGTCGATATACTCGAGTCGATGTTAGAGGGGAAAGGCGAACCTCGCCAAGGCTCCTCCAATCCCTCGACGGAGACAAATTTTGTCACTAGCTTCAGAAGCTATGCCCTTTCTTCCCATAACTTCAATGAAGCTGCGAGACGTTTGGCCACTATGTTTACGTTGCACGACTTAGAACGTGATGTCGTCTGGACCAGGCTTGCGTCTGGACGACTGCCGCCTGATGTTATCTCCGCGCTAAGTCAGAATGTTTCGTTTGCCGCGCGGCGACTACCAAAGCTAGCAGAACTGCTCCAGTATAGCTACACCCAGTCTAAGACCGAAAACAGTACCCCCAAAGAAGTTGAACCCATGGTAGTGGTAATCGTTCAAGATGACCTAAGTTAATCTAGGCCCCAACGGCTTGCGTCAGTTCTGATAAGCGTCGAAGGCCTTTACGAGGCGTGCGCAACAATACTTGGAATTCAGACCGAACTCACTGTGGCGGCTTCGGATTCGGGTAGCGACTTTTCATTTGATTTCCTGGGGAACGCCAAAGTCATCCAGCAACTGAAAGAAACCCTTCTATCGATGTGGGACAGGGTCGTATTCTACCGTGAGTTTCAAGCCTCTGAGCGGATGAAGCTTGTCGGCGAAGCGCTGCCGCTGATCAGCGATGTGAACGAAATGGAAACTAGTGGAAAGATTGGAAAGGAACAAGCAGAACTTCTTCGGCGGCAGATATCAGGAAATTTGGATAAATTCATGCAATCAGGTGCGATAATTCCGGAGATGCAAGAACGGTCTCACTACGAACCTAGAGCACTCTTAGCACCGCAGCCCAAATACCTTACCGCCGGAACGTCCCAAAACAACGATGCCCCGGATAGTCAGGGCGCCGCTGGTAGCGCCGACACATCAAAGGGTCATTTAGATTTGGAGCAATTGACAGAGGAACAAAAAGCAGATTTGCTCCGCCGACTTCAAGACGGCACTTAAGGTCACTGGATCCAAGTCTGACGATGTTACTCGCACTCGACATAGGCAACACCAACATCAAGTTCGGCGTTTTCACCGACGGCTGTGACGGCGACCCGTATACGCCCACTGCGTCGTGGCGCATCAACACGGAGCGAGGGCGCATGGCTGACGAGTATGGACTCATGGTGTCGAACCTCCTTCCAGTCCGTGGGATTCGTCCAAACGACATAACGGCGGTCGCATTCTGCAGTGCCGTGCCTCCGCTTCGCGCGGCCTTCGCCGAGGTGAGCAGGGAGTACTTTAAGCAGGAGCCACTCATCGTAACAGCGGGCATCAAGACGGGTATCAAGGTCTTGTACGACAATCCCCGCGATGTTGGGGCCGACAGAATCGTCGATGCCGTTGCAGCGCTAGAACTTTATGGGGGCCCTGTAATCGTTGTCGACTTCGGGACGGGCACCGTTTTCGACGCGATTACTGCAAACGGCGAGTACCTCGGCGGTGCGATAGCTCCAGGCATCAGCGTCGCCGCCGACTCTTTGTACCAGGCGGCCTCCCAGCTTCGCCGCGTGGAGCTTGAGCGTCCTGCAACCGCCATCGGCAAGAATACGATTCATGCGCTCCAGTCGGGGCTAGTGCTCGGCTACGCCGACATGGTCAAGGGCATGGTGCGGCGTTTCGACAAGGAGCTTGGAGGTGGCTCGAAGGTCATCGCCACCGGCGGGCTCGCGCACCTGATCGCAGAAGAACCCCGTATCTTCGACGCGGTAAACGACGACCTGACCCTTGCCGGACTGAAGATTATTCACGAATTGAATTCGTGATCTGAAGGTCGGTTCAGTAGGTAGTCAGAAGGCGAAGGCATGTCTGAGTCTCTCGGTCGAAAAGTCGAAGCTGCTCTCGTAGTCGTTGTTCCAGAAGCCGAGCCACTCGTGGGACGATTTCGGGCGAAGTACGATCCCGTTGCAGCATCGGGCGTGCCAGCACATATCACTATCAACTACCCGTTTCTTCCAGGGGTCGAGCCTACTGCCGTCACTCTTGACAAGCTTTCGCAATTGTTCGGAGGCGTCGCGCCATTCTCGTTTACCCTCGATCACGTCGGCAGGTTCCCGAACTCTGTGTATCTGGCTCCCGTTCCGGCGATTCCATTTATAGAATTGATCAAGCAAGTTGCAAGCGAATTCCCGGAGTCGCCCCCCTACGGCGGCGTATTCGACAGCATGATCCCTCACTTGACCGTCGCCTACGCCAACGATGGTGTTCTACTGGCATCTATAGAGCACGATTTCTCGAACAGCGCGTCGCGGCACCTTCCGATCGACAGCTTCGCGAATAACATCTTGCTGCTTGACGATAGCACTGGACGGTGGGAGACGCGCGCTTCCTTCGCGTTAGGGTAAGGAAATCCGGCCCAGTAGTCGGACCACCGGCAGCCGTTCTTCCAAACACACTACCTCTTTCCCCTTTCCTCGCCCATGTGACACGCCGTAAGATGGAATGGCAACGTGAAGCCGCGCGTCCGGAGTTCGTCGAATGCCGAGTCCGCTAGATGGAAAAAAGATCGTCCTGGGAGTTACCGGGAGCATCGCCTGCTATAAAGCCGTCGATCTGGCGAGCAAGCTGACGCAGGCCGGAGCGCTCGTCGACGTTGTCATGACCGAGACCGCGACCAGGTTTGTTACACCTCTCACATTCAACAGCATTACGCACCGGCTTGTGGTTAGCGATATGTTCGATCCGAACTCCGAGGTCGGCATTCACCACGTAGCGATTGCCGAGCGAGCCGACATTGTGGTCGTTGCCCCTGCGACCGCCGACTTCATCGCGAAGATGGCGAATGGACTGGCCGACGATGCCCTCGGCACAACAATTCTCGCCACGACCGCGCCCGTCATGATAGCCCCGGCAATGGACGGCCATATGTACGAGAACACGGCAACACAGGACAATGTCGAAAAGCTGCGAGAACGCGGCGTGTATGTTGCTGGCCCAGCGACAGGACATCTCGCCTCGGGACTGTCCGGCAAGGGCCGGTTACTGGAAACTTCGGAGCTCATCGGGCATATTTCTCTCGTTCTTGGGCGCAAGGGCGACCTCGCAGGAAAGAAAATCGTTGTCAGCGCAGGCGGCACACAAGAAGCTATCGACCCCGTTCGCTTCATTACGAACCGCTCGTCCGGCAAGATGGGATACGCGATCGCCGAGGCTGCACGCGACCGGGGTGCGTCGGTTACGCTCGTCACGGCACCAACCAGCCTACGCGACCCAGTTATCACCAGCGTCATTCGCATCAAAAGCGCTTTGGAGATGCGAGATACCCTCGCGAACGAGTGCGAGAAGGCCGACGCGCTGATCATGGCTGCCGCAGTGGCCGACTGGCGTCCGGTGACGGTTGCGACCCAGAAGCTTAAGAAGGGTTCGGCGGAGAACTGGTCCATCAAGCTTACCCGCACCCCGGATATCGTTGCAGATACTCATGGCGACCACCTGATCAAAGTCGCATTCGCCGCTGAGACAGACTCGGTAGAATCCAGCGCCCAAGCGAAGCTCGAAAGCAAGGGAGTGGATCTGATCGTCGCCAATGACGTGTCAGCCACAGACAGCGGCTTTGAAGTGGACACGAATAAGGTGACGCTCATCGACCGAGGCGGTCGTATTGAGGAGCTTGACCTTATGAGCAAGTATGAGGTCGGCCACCGGATACTGGATCGCGTCGTCCAGTTAATGGGATAATAGGATTAGCGTCGCAAGCCCTCCTCATATGAAACCGGCGGAGGGAGGCCTTCGCGCTCACCCAGCGCTCTCCCGTCAAGGCAGATCGGGATAAGAGACACCGTTATCCAAGGAGGTGGCCTATGAATGTACCAGATATTTTGCAGAGTATTTCTGAGCGTTTGCAAAACTCGGCTAGTGTTGAGGCGGTCTATGGTGACCCCGTCACAGCCGAGGGCAAGACAATCATTCCCGTCGCCAAGATTCGATATGGCTTCGGTGGCGGTGGCGGCAGCGGCGAGTCGCCGATGGGTACGCTGAATGACACTTAAGAGTCAGCGGAGACCGATGAGGCGGTTGTCGCCTCTGGAAGTGGAGGCGGCGGCGGCGGTGGCGTCTCGGTGACGCCCGTAGGCTATATCGAGATTACGGCTGGCGAGAGCCGCTATGTCTCCATCGAAGAGCGCAAGATGATGATAAAGGCGAGCCTCATCGCCGCGGCGGTAATAGGATTCATCGTATTGCGTCGCCTGCCCAAGCGTAAGTAGCTGCAAGCAGTGCACCGGGGTCGGCACGGGGACACGACCCCTACGCCAGACAAGACCCATCACCTAACACCCATTACCCGAAACACGATTGTTGACACCGTTGGTCGTGATTGCTAGACTGACGACACTTATGGGGATGAATAGGCTTCATAATATCTGCGCGTGTATGAGCGGTCGCTAGCGGCCACAGCACCCGTTTGTCCAACAAAAACGTAAGCTAACGTGCCACGCCCAAACACATCGGGAGCGGGGCATTTGTTTTTTTCAGAGGAGCGTTAGACATGACGACCACTGACTTTAAGCAACGCACCAAGGGCGTCATCGACATTATGCCGGAGGAGATCGACGACTTCGAGCTCCAGGTCCGGCGGTTTCAGGCTGGCGAGTTCTCCGAAACTGAGTTCCTTGCATATCGTCTGAAGCAGGGTGTGTACGGCCAGCGTCAACCCGATGCCCAGATGATGCGGATCAAAATTCCCTTTGGCGGTATGACAGCCGATCAGTTGGACGCCATGGGTGAACTGACCGCGAAGTTCGTGCCGCTGAACAAGGGCCACGTGACCACGCGGGAGAATATCCAGATTCACCACGTCAGGCTGGAGGACGCGTCCAGCGTGATGCGTATCCTCGGCGAAGTCGGACTGACCACCAGGGAAGCCTGCGGCAACACCATGCGGAACGTCACCGGCTGCGAGTTAGCGGGCGTCTCGAAGGACGAACCATTCGACGTGACTCCCTATGCCGCCGCGTACTCCCGCTTCTTCGTGCGGCACCCGTACACGCAGGCACTGCCCCGGAAGCTCAAGACGGCGTTCTCTGGATGCGTCACGGACTGCGCGATTACCGCCATTCACGACATAGGCTTCATTCCCAAAATCAAAGACGGCGAGATCGGCTTCGAGTTCAAAGTCGGTGGCGGCACGTCGATCATGCCCAAGCTCGCTCCAACTCTGTACGACTTCGTACCAATGAACGAGTACCTCAAGATCACCGAGGCCGTCGTTCGGGTATTCCATCACACGGACGAGCTTCGCAAGAACAAGATGAAGGCCCGCATAAAATTCCACATCGCCCGGGTAGGCATCGACGCCTTCCGCGAGCAGGTCGAGGAGGAGCTAAGCCAGCCCTGGGCGCAGAAGTCGTTCGACCCCACGCCGCTCCTGTTCATCGAGGACGAATCAGTTGACGCACCATCGCTGGATGGCCTTTATAAAGCGGCGCAGCCGTCAGCTGCGTTCGAGCGCTGGGTCGAGAGCAACGTCACGGATCAGAAGCAAGAGGGCTACAAGGCGGTCGCCGTAAAACTCTTCCAGGGCGATATCCAGGCCGAGCAGTTCCATCAGCTTGCCGACATCTCCCGCAAGTATGCAGGTGGGCGGGCCCGCGTGACCCATCAGCAGAACATCACGTTCCGTTGGGTACCCGCAAATGCGCTATACGAGCTATGGGAGGCCCTGAACGAGATCGGCGTCGGCGACGCCGGCGCTCAAGAGATCAGCGACGTGGTCTCCTGCCCCGGCACCGATAGCTGCAAACTCGGCATCACTTCGTCGATGGGCCTCGGTCGCGCCCTCACCGACAAGATCGAGTCGATGAACATTGACGACCCTCTCACGCGAAAGATGCACGTGAAGATGAGCGGCTGCCCGAACGGCTGCGGCCAGCATCATGTGGCAGACATCGGCTTCCACGGAGCCGCGGCGAAGGCCCCAGGCGGACAGGTGCCCGCCTACGAGCTATTCCTGGGCGGGAGCTACGAGAACAACGACACCCGCATCGGCCTCCGCGCCAAGACCAAGGTACCCGCCAAGCGAATACCGGAGGCCTTCGAGAAGGTGCTCCACTTCTACTGGGCATACCGCAACGACGGTGAAGAGTTCAAGGACTTCGCTGTACGCATGGGTCCCGCGCAATTCGAGCCGCTGCTCCAGGAGTTCACCGAGGTCGGTGAGCTCAGCCGCGACACCATTCAGGACTACATCGACTGGGACAAGACGATCAAGTACAAGCTTGAGCGCGGCGAAGGCGAGTGCGCGATCTAATGGGGCTGCTACCGAGGTGTGACGGTTTGGAGTAAAAGCGTAGTCAAGCTAGAAGGTTCGCCAAACAGCCGGTTCCATATTGAAATCAAACGGGCCCCGAATAAATTTGGGGCCCGTTTTCATTAACTATTTACTTCGGCTACTGAAATCGCCTCTTGATCTTGTCCCACACCGACTCGCCCTGGTACTGGATCATGTCGCCGCGCCAGCGCTTCTCAACCGGCTTTGGTTTGATGAAGAACATCGCGTAGCCGACGATAAAGAGGATGAAGCCAAGCCACGCAAAGAGCCCCGCGAGGCTGGAGCCCGTCGCAACGTTGAGCACAAGGGCGGCCAGCAGAATCGACACCGCCGCGAGCATGACGCGACCGGGGGTAATCGAGAACAGGCTCCCGCCAAGGGACTGCTTGAAGTAACTCCAGACCTGGCCGACTAAGCCCTGCTTCGGGGGACGCAACGGGCCATCGCCCGTGCCCAGGTCGCCCGCTTGCTGCAGAATCTCCTCAATCTCTTGTTGGTATTTCTTTGGCATACGACCCCCGCGTCATCCGAGGTTTTTGTGTACAGCACAACCAAGTCGCATCGTTGACAATGTCCAGAGACGTTTTGACCAAACCGTGTACTTGAATCGTACTTACCGTCCCTGTTCCATGTCAAGGCTTCGACCGACGCTCATCCGCTAACAAAACCGGCTGGCATCTTAGTGCGTCCATCGCATGAACACCGGCTTGTTGACCTGATGCACAGTAGCTCGTATAGTACGCTCGTCCACAGGAGAATCTTTCTCTTGGACAAAACAGACACGGGGCACGACCCCTACGAGAACAGGACAGCATAATATGCAATATCAAATCGGAGAACACACCTACGAGGTCGTCGAGGGCTGGGGCACGCTGCCTGAGGGATACGAGTTCCACCAGGTCGCGGGCATCGCGGTCGACAAGGACGACAATGTTTACCTGTTTAACCGCAGTGACCACAAAGTTATGGTGCTTGACCGCGATGGCAATTTTGTAAAGGCATGGGATACTCCATTTACCCAGCCGCACGGTATGACCATCGGCCACGACGGTAATTTGTATTTTGCCGATATGGGCACCCATACCGTCACAAAATATTCGCCTGACGGTGAGCTGCTTCTAACGCTCGGTAACGAGGACCAGCCCTCGGACACCGGTGGCGAAGTCGAGCAGTTCCTGGTGAAAAAGGCCGCTGGCCCCTTCAATAGACCAACAGGCGTCGCGGCAGCCGCTTCAGGCGAGTTTTTTGTGTCGGACGGTTATCTGAACGCACGTGTTCACAAGTTTGCTGCCGACGGGACCTACTTGCTCGCCTGGGGAGCACCTGGCAAGACTGAGCCTTCGCACTTCCACAACCCGCATGGCATCGGAATCGACAATGCTGGTCGAGTGATCGTCTGCGACCGCGAAAACCACCGCATACAGGTATTCGATCAGGAAGGCAATTTCCTCGCCATCTGGACGGCAGACTTCAACCTCCCGACTTCGGTCTGCTTCGGGCCGGACGACACTGTTCTTGTCACCGAGCTTGAGAGCCGGTTCAGCATTCTCGACCGCGACGGCAACCTCCTCGGACGCTGGGGCGGAGAGACCAGCCACGAGCCGGGCCAGTTCGTCTCACCTCACTGCGTTACCGTCGATTCGCAAGGCAGTATCTACATCGGCGAAGTCCTTGAAGGCAGACGCGTCCAGAAGTTCGCGCGGGTCTAAGGCATCATCAATCGAAAAGGGCGCAGAGAACGTTGAGTCTTTTAGTTTTCTGATCCTTGCATTCTCAGCGTCCTCTGCGATTAACCCCTCCGTGATATGATTCGCTGACGAAATTAAAGTATTCAACCGAAGGAGACTTACATGGACGGCGACGCAGCGATAGCAAAAATACTTAAGGCCGAGGGCGTGGAGTGGATGGCGGCGTTCCCGGCACAGACACTCATCGACGCGGTGGCGAAAGAAGGCATCCGGCCCATCATCACGCGGCAAGAGCGCGCTGGTGTGAACATGGCCGACGGTTACTCTCGCATCATGAATGGCAGAAAGATTGGCGTCTTCTCAATGCAACGCGGCCCCGGTGCGGAGAACGCCTTCGGTGGCGTCGCCCAGGGCTTCGCGGATAACATTCCGTTTCTGGTGCTTCCCGGTGGGCACGAGAGGACACGCTTCGGTGTCCATCCGGCATTCGACTCCATCAGCCACTACAAGGGCATCACGAAATGGTCTGGGTACGTCAACGACGCCTCCCGGATTCCCGAGATGTTCCGCTCAGCATTCACACAGATGAAGCACGGCCGCCCTGGACCCACAATGATCGAGACGCCGTCCGACGTCGCCGAGGGCGACTACCCTGGCGACCTGAACTACAGGCCAGTCAAGGTGCACCGCTCATCTGCCGACCCCGACCAGGTACGGGACATCGTGGCCGGACTCTTGAAGGCCAGCTCACCGATGATGTATGTCGGGCAGGGCGTCCACTTCGCTGAAGCCTACGACGAGTTGATTGAGTTCGCCGAGCTTACCCACATTCCCGTCATGACGACCCTCGCAGGCAAGAGTGCCTTCCCAGAGAACCATCGGCTTGCCCTCGGTACTGGCGGCAATTCCGGCACGCTGATGGTGCACCACTACCTGAAGAAGACCGATTTTTGTATAGGCGTAGGCACGAGCTTCACAAACACCAATTTCAACGCGCCGGTACCGGAGAACGTGCCGCTCGCGCAGATCACGAACGCCGTCGAGGACATCAACAAAGACTACGAGATCGACTTCGGTGCCATCGGTGACGCAAAGCTGGTGCTCCAGCAGATGATCGAAGAGGTCAAACGGCAGACTAGCGAGAGCGGACGAGGCGACGTGAACGGCGTGGTCGTAGAGGTTGCGAAGGTCAAGGCCGAGTTCATGAAGGAGTGGTCGCCGTACCTGAACTCCGACGAAGTACCGATTAGCCCCTACCGCGTGCTAACCGAGCTCGCCAGAACCATCGACCCTGATAACACGATCATCACCCACGACTCCGGCTACCCCCGCGAGCAGTTCGTTCCCTTCTGGCCCTCGAACAAGCCGCACACCTATATCGGTTGGGGCAAGTCGACTCAATTGGGCTATGGTCTCGGCCTGGCACTTGGGGCTAAGCTGGCAGCGCCGGACAAGCAGGTTATCAACGTCATGGGCGATGCCGCCTTCGGCATGGCAGGAATGGACATCGAGACCGCCGCGCGCGCCAAGATTGGCATCATGACCGTCGTACTCAACAACGGCGTGATGACCCACTACGACCACCACATGCCCTACTCGACGAAGCACCACGGTGCAAATGCTCTGGGCGGCGACTACGCCAAGGTAGCCGAGGGGCTCGGCGCGCATGTCGAGGTCGTCGAGACGCCAGACCAACTCGCCCCTGCTATCAGGCGAGCGGCGGAAGCCAACAAGGCCGGTCAACCAGCCCTCATTGAGGCCAAGACCAAGGTCGAGGAGACGGTGGCCCACTACTATCGGTAAGAGATAGGAACAATGAACACCCTATGAATCAGGACGAACTGATCGCCCTGTGGTTGCGAGAGGAGCAACGACCCTTCATCGGGTGGGATTTTTCGTATCTCGCTGGCCGGATGGTGCAGGGTCAAGAACCGTGGTCGTACCTACAGTGTGCTGCCGAACTGATGCAACGCTCGTCGTCTGTGCTCGACCTGGGCACTGGCGGAGGAGAGGTTTTTCTTCAGTTACAGACGCATTGGCATGAAAAAGTAGTCGTCACCGAAGACTACCCACCAAACGTTGAGTTAGCGACTGAGCGGCTCTCGCCATTCGGCGTAAAGGTGATCAATGTGCCGGTCTCCGGCGTCCGCCCGATGCCCTTTGGCGACGGTGAGTTCGATTTGGTGCTTAATCGGCACACAGCGTTTAACTCGACTGAAATAGCCCGTACCCTCGGACATGGGGCGCGTTCCTGACACAGCAAATACACGGCAGGTGGGCCTGGGATTTGCTGGCGGCCTTCGATATAAAGCCCAAATGGCCGGACGAGGCGCCAGCATGGCTCTTACCTAAACTGGAAGCGGCGGGTTTGGTCATCGTGACCACTGAAAAGTGGGAAGGCCACCTAGCATTCACCGACGTAGGCGCGATCGTCTACTACTTGAAAGCCATCCCCTGGGTTGTACCGGGGTTCACAGTGAAAACCCACCTGCGATTATCTGTTCAACCTCCAAGAACGGCTGGAAGCAGGCGAAGAGTTGAAGTTCTATGCCGCGAAGTACTTGATTGAGGCGAGGAAGCCCTAATCGGATTCGTCAGGGCGGGAAGATAAAAATCGTGGTGGAGCTGGGGCGACTCGAACGCCCTACCTCTTCAATGCCATAAGAAATTAGACGATTATCTGTCTTTTCTCTCCGTGCGAAACCTGTCAGATTCCTAATAGAGGGAAATCGAGTCTTTCTTAAGGGGTTTGTGAACACTCACTCTAATCCCTCCCCCCAATCGGCTCTCGCTTATCTATCAGAATACGCTCATCTGAGTCAGAACAGCAAAGCTAGGTATGCTGGTTATCTGAAGGGGTTCATTAAGTATCTGGGGTATGACTTCGATCTTGCTGTCAAACGCCCCCATCTTCTGCCTCAACGGGTCACAGATGAGGAGATCCGTAGGCTGAAGAAAGCCATTGTCAACCACAAAACCCACAAGTCATCTGTATTCAGGGATTTGGTGCTGGTTGAGACTGCCATCAAGACAGGGATGAGACGCTCTGAACTGGCAAATCTTCTGGTGAGTCATATCAACTTTGAATCTAACAGGCTGGTTGTCGTAGCGGGTAAGGGTTCCAAAGACCGAATTATCCCTATTGGTAACAGACTGACCCTCGACCTAAAGATGCTTTGTTCTGACAAGCAGGCTGATGAAAGGGTGTTTGGTCTTAATTACCGCAGCCTTGGTACGAAAATCAAAGAGTGGGCCGACAAGGCGGGTGTGCCTATCCATACTCACAGCTTCAGGCACTACTTTGCCACCACGCTAGTAGAGAAGGGGGCGAATATAAGAGTAGTACAGGAGTTACTAGGACATGCCAGCTTGAACACTACGCAAGTATATCTGTCAGTTACAGCTAATCACCTAGAGGAAGCTATTGGATTGTTGGATGAATAGCGAGGATGCTATTAAGGCTTATAAGGCTGTTGTGAGGTAGGGGGGCTTATCTTCCTTTGTCCCCAAAGTGTGTCTGGTGGCTAGAGCCTATGGCGGAGAAGAGGCGTAGTTACCATCGGGCAATATGGTCGGCAGCGCATATTGAGAATCAGTTAGCAGGGTATAGATGTCCGGATCTCTTGATTTGACCTGCTTATTGGTACATAAACCCCATTCGTCTGAAATATCATTACATCGCTGATTGTCGCTTTGAGCCCCTAGTAATGCAGTGAGTGCCCAGTAAAAGTACTCGGTTACCATGCAGCCATAACTACAGGTGGGATCAAGGTATGTATACCAAGCGTCTCTTGGATACTCCCCGTTAGGAGGAAGAGCACACTGGCCCTCTTGCCAACTCCTGTTAGGCTCATCATCATCGCAATCAGAATCTCGACGCTCCTCAAAGTACCCTCCACGGGCATCGTCCATGTATCTGGCGATCGTTGAGCCTGGCTCCTCACCAAATACGTCAGGATAAGTCTGAGCATAGCCCACTGAAGAAATCAAGTGGAAAACTTCCTCTAGACTAGCGTCGAATCCGTCGGGTGGGTCAGTCTCTTCCCCGTAGAGGTCCTGTACCCGTAATCGGCCTTTGTCGAGCATCTCATGGAATCTTTCGGGTACTCTCCTGAATACAGACTCCATGTCATCTTCCGACGCAACCATAATGATTGAAGCGTTTACGTGAGTCATGGCGTTGACGACAGCAGGGTTGTCTGGTGTCCCATCTGCATTGTTGTCGAGATACTGTGCTAACACGTTTGATGCGTGGCGCACCTTTGAGTCGGGTGTGTCCTTCGTAGCAAATATGTTCACACCGAACACATTGACATACTTCGAGAAAACTTCTGACAAGAATTCCCATTCGCTAGGCAGTCCCTCGATATCTGTGCTTGCTTGCATCCGGCTGGGTGTGGGTGTGCCGGCCGGCTGACTACCGACGATAGTGATGACATAAGCTCCTGATGTTTCATCAATATTGCCCTCAACCTGGAGCGTATAAGTCCCAGTCTCTGGAAGGACAATCTCTCTCAGTTCCTCGTCCCAGCCAATCACCTCTGGGTCGGCAGTCTGAAGCCGTTCATCGTCGACTAAGGATAGATGTATTGCCACGTGTTCAAAATCGATATGACTCCTTGACTTAGGACGTGGCTCAAACCGAAGAATCTGACCTTCGTCACCGTTAAAACTCCACGCCTGACACTCAACATCCCTAGACACCTCACCCTCTAGAATCAAAGGAGTGACTTCGATTGCCTTCGTGAAGTTATCTAGGATTGTGACTGGGCAACCTCCCTCATGAACGGTTAGGCGTCGGTTGAGGCCCTCCAGAAATAATAGACCTGGGGCTGAGTAATATCCGAGTTCCTTGGCCTTAGCGAAGTCCCGCTCTGCTTCTATTGTCT
>Ga0114996_10000748_pt1 | contig 45118 bp, 47 predicted proteins | sample ArcticOcean_MG_C_4_FD_87039 | JGI IMG/M metagenome (GOLD analysis project Ga0114996, IMG submission 87039) | Marine microbial communities from western Arctic Ocean - ArcticOcean_MG_CB4_134 | ecosystem: Environmental > Aquatic > Marine > Oceanic | place: Arctic Ocean: Canada Basin | collected... | reverse complement strand
GTCTACGTGCCATTTAACCGACCTGACCGCCTGCGTTCTTGGTTTTTTTTGCGCCGTACTTGCTGCGACCGCGCCTGCGCTCGTCCACCCCCGAGGTGTCCAGCGCGCCGCGAATAATGTGATACCGCACGCCCGGAAGGTCCTTGACCCGGCCACCCCTGAGCATCACTACCGAGTGCTCCTGCAGGTTGTGGCCTTCCCCGGGTATGTATGCCGTAACTTCCATGCCATTCGTGAGCCTGACTCGCGCGACCTTACGGAGCGCCGAGTTCGGCTTCTTGGGAGTCTGAGTTCTTACCAGAACGCAAACGCCCCGTTTCTGAGGTGCGCCTCCTGGGTTTCTGCGGCCCTTGTTCTTCAACGTGTTGAAGATGTAACCCAGCGCGGGCGCCTTGTCCTTCTTGCGTTTGGTCTTGCGGCCTTTTCTGACCAGTTGGTTTACGGTCGGCATTATTCGCTCTACCCAAACTCCATGGTTAAAAACAACATCAGCATGCCTGTTGACACACCGTCACCTAGCGGGGTTGGCTCAGCCTTTCTCGTGGCTGCACCGGCGCTAAACGCCAGACACAATGGAGCCCCTCCGCCGAAGTAGGCGACAAACAGATATGCTACAGGCCCGCCGAGCCCGGTGTCAACAGGCGGAGGACATTTTGATGATACGATTCCTGACATCCAGATTGGGGGGCGTAAAGATGGCGGATTCAGGGGTCACGCAGCACGATCCAACAGAGTCTTTAGCTGCGTTCCTTGAGTCGTTTGCATACGGCTCTCGAAACGACCTCTTATTCAAGTTTTTACACCCTCGAAATGGTTTGAAAGAGCAGGGCGGGGCGGAATTTTTCCGCAGGCTGCTCGAACTGCTGGGTGAGGCCTTCGACACCGGGGACTACTCCGAGGTCGTGGAACACTGCGTTTCAGCCCAAATAGAAGGTTACACCCCCAGCTCCAACACCGTTCCGTTGTGGGCCTATGACGACACGCCGTGGGCCCCGTTGGCCAAGCCGTTGTCCGAGTCCCGGCTGGCGCTTATCTCCGCGGGCGGTCTGTTCGTCGAGCACGACGACCCTTTGCCCGACCAACCCACTCAGGAACAGGCCATACCCCGCATAGACGAGTTCCTCAGAATGGAGCCGACCCTCTCTGAGATACCCCTTAACGTCGATCGAAGCACCCTGCGCGTGCGCCACCCCGGCTACGACATACGGGGCACCGAACGCGACCACAACGTTGTGTTCCCCATCGACCGCCTCTTGGAGGCGCAGCAGAACGGGACTGTCGGAGAGATTGCCGAGACGAACTACTCTTTCGTCGGTGCTACTTCGCAGCTTCGCCTGAAAAAACACGCCGCCCCTGCATGGGCCGGGATGCTAATCGAGCGAGGAGTCGACGCAGCCCTCCTGGTAGGTGCCTGACCAGAGTGCCATGTGTCCGTCGGACACACCGCCAGAATCCTCGAAGAGGCAGGCATAGCCACCGTATGCGTCTACATACGGGCATTTGCACACCTTGCACGCCGCATCAAGCCGCCCAGGGTCCTGCTCACCAGGCACATCCTCGGCCGCACAATAGGCGCGCCCGGTGACGTCGAGCGACAAACCGAAGTAGTGGAGGCGGCGCTAGACCTGCTGGCCACTGCGACCGCCCCTAACACCGTCAGGGAGCTACCGGCCGGGTACCGCACCGCCACGGGGCGTCCTGACCCGCCAAATCGCGCCTCACCAGGCCGCACGTTGCCACGCCACAGGCCCCTTCGTTGACCCGTTACGGGGTGGGTGCTAAATTCCAAGCGATGGCCCCCCGACAACCAGCGAAACGCCCGATAAGCAAAAATAAGACCTCCACCAGAGAGGTTCGCCTGTCCATGGCGGCCGAGAACTACCTCGTTTCCATATTCCAACTCGACGAAATAGGCATCCGAGTCACGTCCACCCACCTGGCCGACCAGTTGAAGCGGTTGCCGGAAGCAGAAGGCCTCGGCACATCGCTGCCTTCTGTTGGCGGAATGCTGCGGCGACTCGTGCGCGAGAACCTTGTCGAAATGTCACCGAACAAGGACATCAAGCTGACAACGGACGGCAGAGCCAACGCAGCAAAAATAGTCAGGCGTCAGAGGTTAGCGAAGCGAATGGTCGTGGACCTGCTGGGCCTGGAGCCACACCGGGCTCACGAAGAGGCGCACCGGCTTGAACACGCTATCTCAGAAGAGCTGGCCGAGAAAATCGACGAGCGCCTGGGCTTCCCCACCACCTGCCCCTTCGGTCACCCAATACCCGGCAGCGCGTTCGTCCGGGACAAACTCACCGTCCCGTTAGAGAAAGTCGTGACCGGCACCACCGTCACCATCGACCGTATCCCGGAGGACGACGGCGAACTGCTCCAGTACTTCGTAGCCAACCAGGTCATGCCCGGTGTCCGCGCCCAGGTCAAAGACGCCGCCCCGTACCGGGGGGTGGTAACCCTGATTACGGGCACGGGGAACACCGGCCCTGGGAACACTGGCACGGCCGAAGTGGTGGTGAGCTACGAGGTCGCCCAGCGCATCTGGGTCACACCCGTTGGTGTGCCTCAGGACCCTCTCAAACCCCCAGACTCCCGGCCCCAGAACCAGGGTAGTTCGGGCCAAAAGGGCGTTTAACTACCATCAAAAAAGCCGCCCCTTGTGAGCCGGCTTCAGTGCCGGGGAACCAGAGTTAAACCCTAGCGCCCTTGCTGGCCAAGAATGTACTGGACCAGATGCCAGCGATCCTCTTCGGTTAACAGGCTGCGGAAGACCGGCATCACCGTCGGGTTCGGCTGGTCAATCATGGCCAGCGTGAATCCGGTCCGGCTACCGTACGAAATCCACGCGAACACTTCGCCTTCGGTCCCACTTGCGACCGCGCCGGCTATCAAGTCGGCCGGGGCAGCGCCACTCACCAACTTCTCTTTTAATGGGCCGTCGCCACGCATTCCTGTTCCGTGACAGACCACGCAATTGACCCGGAACAACTCCGCACCCTCAGCCGCGTCGTACGAGGCAGCGAAGGCAGCGGGTTCGGTCAGGGAAACATACTCTTCGCCCGTGTAGGTAAGTTCCACCGGCGCTCGAACACTCGTGTCGGGTCCGCCTATAGCTATTGAACCCTCCGGGGGCAGCAGCCTGGGTCCCTCTTGCACCTTGTAAGAGGGGGCGTAATGCATTTCAGAGAACACAATTACCGCGTGGCTGCCAGTCTCCGGGAAGGCGGGCAACTTGAAGTTGGCGACGCCGAGCACGCCGGTTTCGCCAGTGTTGTTGTTATAGCAGCCAACTGCCACCACGAGAACGAGTGCCAGCCCCAGGGCGGCCAGCGCTCGTCGTCTCACCTGGGCCGTGCTTACGAGCATACGAGCCCCGAGTCCTGATTTTCTGTGATCAGTCGAAATCGGTCTGCTCCCAGCCGCGCTTAATGTCCTCGGCGCCCGCGCCAGTGAGGATCTCCTCGGCCTTACCGACCCTCTCGGCGTCGGTGGTGACCGTTAGGCCAATGTAACCCTCGGTAATACGAGTGTCATACGCCCCCATGAACAATCTAGGAAGACGGGACTCAATGATGATGCCGATCACCGTAAAGATGATCGCCCCCAGCATCGTGCCCTCGTACATGATGATCGACATCGGAGGAATCGACAGAATCGGCTTACCGCCCGTGACCAGCGGGAACGCCAACTGCGTCCCTGCTGTCAGGATCAGGCCGATAATGAAGCCACAGGCGGCTCCGATCAGCGGGTAACGGTACAGGCTGTGCTTGGGCTCTTCCTCGCCGAACGCTCCCTCAGGGTAAGGGGTACCGGTGAGTATCTCGTACTCGTGTTGTTCGAACCCACCGGCCCGCACGGCGTCGAGGGCATCGGCAGCCTCATCGACACCCTTGAACAGACCTAAGACGCTTCTTCTGGCTAGCATGCGAAACCTCTATTACTCTCTAATCGAAGCCGGAACCACGCGCCGACCCACTCTAATAGTGTCCCTCAGGCGCGTCCCCTCTTTCATGTCGAAGAGCGGAATCAGCGGGAATATTTTTGCGAAAATCAGTATGCCCATACCCACGAACGCGAACGTGGAGGCCACCAGCAATATTTCGACAATGCTGGGAGCATAGCTGCCCCACTCGAACTCGAACGGCTGCCTGCGCTGCAAGCCGGGAACGATAATCAGGAAGCGTTCCAACCACATGCCAATGTTCACCAGGATGGTCGTCCAGAACATCCACTTCGGGCTCCGCCTGACGGCCTTAAACAGCCAGGCGGGAACCGGTATGAAGTACGCGGTAATCATGAACGTCAGGAACAACGGTCCCATGGGAAGTCTGAATACCTGCCACTCCCTCAGCGACAGCTCCGGTCCTTCCAGCGTGTAGAGGGCGAATATCCACTCCAGCGCGAAGAAGAAGAACCAAGTGGTGGCCACAATAATGAGCAGCCGGCCGATGGCATCGAAGTGATCGGGGGTTATGTACTTGTCCCACTTCCACAGCCAGACCATAAGGGCCATGACCATGGCGACCGCAGAAACGCCGGAGTGAATGGCTCCGATGATGAAGTAAGGGGCAAAAATCGTCGAGTGCCAGCCCTCAACGCCAATAGAGACTGCGAAGTCCCAGGAAACAATACTGTGCACCGACACGAACACCGGCAGCACCAGCGCCGACAGCAAAATGCCCGCGACGGCCTGCAGCTTCCACTGGCTCTGGGTTCCCCTGAACCCGAGTGACGCCATCGCGTAGAACTTGCGCGGCAATCCAGTGCTACGGTCCCGCAGCGCTGCAAGGTCGGGAATCAGCGCGATGAACACGAACAGCGAACTGCCAATCAGGTAAGTGCCGACCGCGCTCGGGTCCCACACGAACGGGGACCGGATGTTGGGCCAGACGCCTCGTTCGAAGTCATATGGTGCCACCCAGTACAGCCTCCAGGGCCGTCCTACGTGGAACATAATGTTTGACAGCGCGGCCAGCAGCGAAAACAGCGTCAGAACCTCTGCTGCCCTGGTCACCGGACGTCGCCACTCGGCCTGGGTCAGGCGCAGAATCGCCGACACCATAATCCCAGCATGGCTGATGCCGATCCAAAACACGAAGTTCGTGATAAGGAAGCCCCAGTAGACCGGGCGGTTCACACCGAGGACGCCAATGCCCTGGTTGAGTTCCCAGCCATAAGCGCCAAGGCCCATCAACCAGACCAGTGCCAGGAAGCTAACCGCTCCCAGCCACCACTTGGGCATGCCGAGGACGTCCTTTAGCAGGCTCTGGTTCAGCTCTTTATCGGTAGCGTAAGTGTATTCCTGCATGCCTCGCTACTCCGGCTTACCAAGTACCAGCACGACGGTGCGATGGTACTTCTTATGCAATTTATAAAGGAGCAACTCTTTTTGCTCCCACACGTTGATGATCGGGAACACACGTGTCGCCAGCATGTACACGAAAATCGCGCCGCCTATGGCCCCGACGACGATGAACACATCTGCCAGGTCGGGGTACACCGTTGGTGGAATCGTCTCGATACCTTCATGGTTGCCAGCCTGGTCGCTAACCGAGTAGGCACCAACGTAAATCCTGACCCGGTCGAAGAACGTGCCGATCAGGACTGACACAGAGATGATCGCCGGTCCCCAAACGCTTCGACGGAAGAAGTTCCAGATCATCGTGAACATAGGAACGATGAAGACCGTAATGAAAGTCAGGTAGAAAATCGGCAGGTACGGCCCTTTGATAAACAGTTCAAGAACCGCTTCCTCGTTGGGTTTCTTGCCATACCAAAACACATTGAAGCTAGAGAACCAGAACCAGAACCACATGAGCGACAGGGCAAACATGAGCTTGCCCAGGCCCCAGAACTGGTCATGGCCAATCTCTTTATAGCCACAGAACCTGCGCAGGAAGAACATCGTCAATATGACCGTCGCCACGCCTGCCTGCAGCGCGTTAGCGGCGTGGGTCGCCGGGTAGAGCGCGTCTATCCAACCGGGCACCAGTGTCATCAGGAAATCGATGGAGAACAGGAAGTGCACGGTAATGAGCATGATGAAGTAGAACGCACCGAGAATACCTATCCGGTGCTTCTGCCAGTCCCACTGCGCCGACGTGCCAATCCAGCCTCGCGACAGCCAGGTGTAGCGTCGCCTAACGGCGCTTCCCAGTGGCGAGCGGTCGCGCACGGCTGCGAGGTCCGGCAGTGCCGAGACCCAAAGCAGCATGAAGCCGACTACTACCAGTGCCACTATGGCAAGTGTTGTCCACAGGTGCGGGGAATACGGGTAGACCTCGCCGGGGTGGTAGAACCACATCGACCGTCGACCGTCTTCCAGGCTCGGGAGGGCCCAGAGCATGGGGATGAACAAAAGTAAGCTGATTAGGCCAGCGACAGACCAGATCTCAGCGGGACGCGAGACAATCCTGCGCCAGTGGCCCTTGGCAACCCGAGGAGCAATGGCGACCATCGGCGCGGCTGAGGCGGTCGTAAGCATGAACGACAGCACCGCGGCCGTGTAGCCCCACTGTGCTGTGTCCGACACGCCATCGACGAGGCGCATAATCATGCCGATCACGCCCAGCGCCAGCAGCACTCCGAAAACCGAAGTGGCTATCCAGAACGTCTTACTCGCCTTCTCCCTGCGGCTCAGCAGGTCGTCGGTAATGATCTCCGCGCTGGTCCATTTGGGGTTATCGGCGGCGTGGCCTAAGGGGTAATGGATGGCTTCGTTAGCCATGCGCTTTCTCTGTCACCTTCTCTGCGGCCGGGTCGACCTTCTTCAGATAGATGACACTGGGGTGCGTCCCCAACTCTTCAAGCAAGTGGTAGCCACGGCCATCTTTGTCGTGCATCTCTTTTTCAGCCAACTTCGCCACCTGGCTGTTTTCGTCCTTGAGGTTTCCAAACGTGAGCGCGCCGGTCGGGCAGGCGTTCGAGCATGCCGGGTTAAGCGCGCGGTCCCCGTCTTCGACGGTAGTGCCATCGCGCTTGGCGTTGCGACCAGTGCGGCGGATCCGCTGCACACAGAAGCTGCATTTTTCCATAATGCCCCGGCTACGCACCGTCACGTCGGGGTTCAACTGGTTCTTCAGGCTCTCGGGCCATTCAGGCTCCCAGAAGTTGAAGAACCGAACCTGGTAAGGGCAGTTGTTGGCGCAGAACCTGGTGCCTATGCACCGGTTGTAAATCTGCACATTCATACCTTCGGTGTTGTGGTAGGTGGCGTAAACCGGGCACACAGGCTCGCAGGGCGCGTCGTCACAGTGCTGGCACAGCACCGGCATGAAGCGTGCCTTCACATCCGGGTACTCACCTTCCCAGACGCGCTCAATCCGGATCCACTGGTTGGCCCGCTGCTGGTTAAACAGGCCCTCGTCGTTAATGGGGATGTTGTTTTCCGACTGGCACGCGACAACGCATGCCTGACAACCGGTACACCGGTCGGCGTCGATAACCATTCCCCACTTTGCGTCCGCCATTTTCTTTTAGCTCCCTGCCGGGTGCCCATTAACGCTAACCCGCGTTAGCTGTTCGGTAACCGTTGCCAGCGACCAGCCGTTATTAGCTGTCGATCGGCGTAATTTTGATAATTCTGTGATCTTCGTCCCGGGCGAAATCCGGGTTGTTGTTTTCGAACTTGGGCAACCGCTTCCAGTCGCCCACCTTCTCAATAGTCACTTTGGTAGCGGCCCAGGCCAGCGCGCCGGTCTCGTCGTCCAGCTTATTCGCCAGGATAGACAGCGCATTGCTGCCTCGTCCCTCTGCGTAGCGACCGCCAGCCTTATGGCCCTGTCCCAGGGGAATCGAAACCACATCTGGCGGCACGCCGGGGTGCGGGTACGCGATGGCCGTAATGCCATCTCCGCCGTACGCCGAGACGACTCGCACGACATCGCCTTCGCGTATGTCCATGTCCTTGGCGACCTTGTGGTTTATCTCCACCCAGGTCTGCCAGGTAGCCGACGTCAGCGGGTCTGGAGTCGCCTGCAACCAGGGCAGGTGCGCCCCCTGTCCCTCACCCATCGACGTCGACGAGAAAGGCACAAGGTGGAACGACTCACCGCTCGGTCCGGCAAATTCGGGAGCCGGTGCGTTGTCCGGCAGTTGTTTCGTCGTGATCGTTGTGGCCTTGGCGACCGAGTCCGTGTCCCACCAGCCACCGCGCTGCAATACCCCGGCCCAAAAGGCGCGGAAGTCATCGGCCCTGACAGAGCCTCTGTTCTGATCGAACAGCGCCCTGGCGGCGTTCTCAACGACGCCTTTCATGTCGGTAGCATCGAGACCCAGGTCAATACCAAGTCCAGCGGCGACAGCCATGAGCGTGTCCGGCATGGACTTCGTCCCAAGCTCCTCGCCCCGGCCTTCGAAGAAGGGGCGAACCACCGGCTGCTGGAAGCCCACCACCTGGTGACCAGGCCCTGCGGTCGGTACGTCGGTGCCCCACTCCTCCAGCGAGGTATGGGTGGGCAGAACCAGGTCCGCCATCGCCGTCGTGTCGTCCAGGTGATTGGCGAAGCTGAATATGAACGGCACGTTGAAGGAAGCCTCACGCAGGCCCATCGCCTCCGGCATGCCGTACATAGGGTTCGACGCGTCGACCATCAGAACCTTGACGTCGCCGTCGGCCATCGCCCGCACGACTTCGCGCCAATCTGCGGCCGAGCCCACCTTGAGGTTGGCTTCGGCGGAAGCAAGGTCGTCCGTCGCGGGGGCCGGGTTGAATATCAGTCCGCCGGAAGCATTCACTGCCCCGACCAGATAGTTCAGCGAGTAAATGGCCGTCAGGTTGAACAGGCCGTTGGTGTGCGCGCCAGCAGAGCCGCCGCCGATAGCGAGAGCGGGCCTGTGCGTCGCGAACTGCTCGGCAATGTGTTTTATCTTCTCGGCAGAAACGCCGGTCGCCTCTGCGACCTTTTCCGGCGCCCACTGGTCCAGGTCAACCGCGCCGCTGCCGGTAATGTCGCGAGCCGCCACCGGGTCACCGAGGCCACTGCTAACAATCACCTGAATCATGCTCAGGGCGAGTAGGCCTTCGCGGCCAGGCTTAACGAAGACGTTCTCGTCCGCGTTGGCACTGGTCATCGAGAATCGGGAGTCAACGTGAACGAGGGTCCCGCGCTCCCTGTCGCCCTGGCGGAACTCGCCGTATCCGCGCATATAGCGGACCGGTGAAATCCAGGTGTTGAGGAAGTCCGCTCCAAAAGATAGGAGGTAATTAGTATTTTCTATATCGAAGTCGGGAAGCCTGTCCTGGCCGAACAGGTTCTTCATAACCGTCCGCAGGTTGGTGTTCTCCAGCGGCTCATAGCCGATGTGGGTGCCCCTGTAGGCGCTGACGAATTTGTCGACTACCACACCTGCATGGGAGACGATCGGCCCCGTTGCCAGCACCACCTCACGGTTTTGCCGGGCGGCGCTAAGTTGCTCCAACTGGTGGACGACGCGAGAGATGGCATCCGACCAGCCAATCTCCTCCCAGTTTCCGTCGCCACGCTCACCGACACGGGCCATCGGGCCCTTAATGCGGTCGGGGTTGTACAGGTCCTGAAGCATCGCCTCGCTGCGAGCGCTATGCCGTCCCCGGTTGACCGGGTAGTCGACGTTGCCCTCAACCTTCTTGGCCCGCCCTTCCATCACACGCACCACCACACCCTCCGAGGTGGGGAAGCCGTGGCTCAGGGTCGCGTACCAGTTGTCCAGGCCGGTGACCATGTCCTCCGGCATTTCCACAGGCGACTGTACGAACAGCTCGTCTTCAGGAATGCCGCAGGCCGCAGCAATCACGGCGCCGAGCGTGCCACCGCCGACGGTGGTAAGGAACTGTCTTCTGGTTAAAGCCATTTAAAAGCCGAAGCGTCTCGCATTAGTAGTGGCACGTCGTGCAGTCGGTGGGTGCGTCGTTGTCGCGGTGGCAGTCCACACAGTTGCCCATCTTGAGCGGCTCGACCTGGCGCACCTTTTCCATGGCGGCCACATCGCCGTGACAGGTGGCACAAACCGCCGAAGGAAGAATTTCGTCTTTGTCCGAGAAGAACGAGATATGGGCCTCGTGGTTAAACCGAACGTGGTCCGGGACCCGGTGCACCCGTATCCAGTCGATCGCCGTGCCCTCGGCTGAGTACTCGCGCAGCTTTTCAACCTCGGCCAGGCCGTCACCCACCACGGCGTGGCAGGTCATGCACAGGCCGACTGCGGGCACAGTGGCCGCCGCACCCTGGGTCACGTTGCGGTGACAGAAAGTGCAGTCCAGGCCAATCCCGCCATCTTCCACGCTACCGGCGTGGGTCGTATGCGGGAACGCTATCGGTTGGTCCGGTCCTTCGTTGTATCCAAAGACACTGAGCGGGCGGCCGAGCCACGCGGAAATAACGAACAGGAGAATAAACACAACGGCGGCAAGGCCAGCAATGCTCGTTACCCCCAGCACCCCGAGGAGTGCCATCTGCTTACGCTCGGGTCTTTTAGGTTGAAAATCGCCTGGAAGCAAGTATCAGTTCCGGTTAAATCCAGTAAACCGGCCAGAAATCCCGCAGGACACCGGCGTGGTCAACTACTCGTGACAGCATGTACATGGCAGCGCCGAACGAGCTGATGGCCACCGTATAAAACAGCGGCCTCGTCTTAGAAAGCCCTTCGCTCAGGTGGCGGGTGCGAATGAAAGACGGCAGCCAATTGTGCGCAATCAACATGTTCGTGGCGAAGAAAACGATGAACGCCACCATGATCCATAGATTGATCAGTAGGTCGCCCATTTCCGACCACTGAGGTTGCGCTAAAGCTTCCGGGTCCACTGCCTACCTTTCGAAAAGACTGTTTGACAAGCCCGGCCACCAGGCCTGGGCCAACAAAATGATCAGCGTTTAGGCCCCGCAGCATGACCGTCCAAAACAGTCAGCCGGTACAGTTTGCACAGCACCATCCCTCCGTCAGGACAGTGTCCGCGAGGCCTGGTGAAAATTATCACACCGCATATTTAGTGTCAAGCATACGTTTACCCCCATAAACAGAGGGAAACGGGCGATATCATGCCCCGAAAATCGGTGTCTCTTAGGTAGCGCCCAAAGGCTTGTGAACACGCCATTCGACCACTAACATTGCGCTTCCGGAGGGACTAACCATGGGCCACAGCGGAAAGGGTCATCAGCACGACTTCGCCGAAAGGTTCTCAGACCCCGGGACGATAGCCGAATACGCCCGACATTCCACGCGATTGCCGCTGCGAAACCGGGGCCTGTGGTCGGCGCTTCGCCGCCAAAATCCGGCGGGCGTTTGGCTCGACCTGGGCTGCGGTCCCGGACTCACCACCATCGAAGCGGCAGTGCGCTTCCCTGGACTGAAACTCATCGGAATCGACGTCTCCGAGCACATGATCGGCTACGCACGCGAGCAGGCCTCCTCTGCTGGCCTGGCAGACCGCGTTACGTTCGCAGTAGGCGACGTCACCGACCCCAGTGTCTTGAGCGCACATGCCCCAGCCGACGGCATCGTATCGACATACACACTGCACCACTTCGACGACGCCGTGGAAGCCATACGCACCATGGCCTCGGCGCTGGCACCGGGCGCGCCGCTATTGCTGTGTGACTTTCGCCGGGTCATGTGGCTCAGCCGCTGGCTGCCCACTGCCGACGCCTACCGGCCCCCAGAGGCTGCAGCGCTAATGACACAGGCGGGCATGACAAACGTTGACGTAGCCAGTCACTTCCCGTACGCCATGACCATAATCGGGCGAAAAGCCCCCTAACCAACGCCCCCTAACTCAAGCAGGAGCACAAGATGGCCGAAGCGCACTTTGGGCAAGAAATATTCCAGTTCCTGGCGGAACTAAAGGTCAACAACGACCGGGAGTGGTTCCAGAACAACAAAGACCGCTACGAACAGCACGTCAAAGCGCCCCTATTGGAGTTCATCGCCGAATTCGGCGAGGTGCTGCCGATAATCTCCAGCCACTTCGTCGCCGACGCCAGGGGTAACGGGGGGTCCATGTTCCGTATCTACCGGGACGTGCGGTTCGCCAAAGACAAATCCCCCTACAAAACCCACGCCGCCGTTCAGTTCAGGCACGAGCAGGCGAAAAGCGTGCACGCCCCCGGCTTTTACCTGCACCTCGAGCCAGGCAACGTCGCGGCCGGTTGCGGCATCTGGAAGCCCGACGCGCCGTCTCTTTCAAAAATTCGTGATGCAATCGCCGCTAACCCCGTCGGCTGGACCCAGGCAACCGAAATCGACAGCATGACCACAATGGACGGCGACCCCCTCAAGCGGCCGCCCAAGGGCTACGATCCCGATCATCCTCTGATCGACGTGCTTAAAAACCGCAGCTTCGGTCTATGGGCCCAGTTCGACGAAAAAGACGCCACCGCGCCCGACTTTCTGGAGCGCTACCACGCAACCTGCCTCAAGGCCGCGCCCATGACCGCATTCATCTGCCGTGCCCTCGGGGTGGAGTTCTAGCCATGTGCCGAAGCATTAAAGTCCTGCGAACCATCGAGCCCGCCGCGACAGAGGACGACACCAGAGCGGCCGCGCTCCAGTACGTGCGCAAAATCTCCGGCTACCGTCAGCCCTCCCGTGCCAACGAAGCCGCCTTCGCCCGTGCCGTAGACGAAATCGCCGCGGCATCGGACAGGCTGCTGGCCAATCTCGCTAGCGCCGCCCGATAGGCGGCAACCAATAGGTTGCATGGCCCACGAGGCCGGTCCTATGATGGCTGTTCTCGTCTCTCGCCAAAGCGATGAGCGCTTGCGCGAAGAAGCCCCGACGAGCGTGCTCCACGCCCAAAAGCGATGAGGCGCGATGAGGCCATGAGCCGAAGAGCCCGAGAGCGAACGAAGAGAGCGGAGAACCTTTTTATGCCCACACCCATTGAGCAGCAGTACATAGACCAGCACCCCAAGTCGATAGAGCGCTTCAACGTCTCAAAGGAACTGTTCCCCGACGGCGTCACCCACGACGCGCGCCGGTTGCGGCCCTTCCCCATGTACGTCACCCACGCAGAGGGCTCGCGTAAGTGGGACGTAGACGGCCACGAGATCATCGACTTCAAGACCGGCCACGGCTCCATGATCCTCGGCCACTCGCACCCCAAAATCGTCGCCGCCGTCCAAGAGGCAATGGCGAAGGGCACCCAGATGGGGTCGTCCACCGACGCCGAAATCCGCTGGGGTTCGCTCGTGCGAGAGCTGGTCCCCTGCGCCGAGAAGGTCCGCTTCCACAGCTCCGGCACCGAGGCCGTCATGATGGCCATGCGGCTGGCCCGTGCCTACACCGGCAAGACCAAAATCATCAAATTCGACGACCACTTCCACGGCTGGAGCGACTACGCATCGGCCGGTGGCGCGGGGCTCGGCGGCATCCCCCAAGAGACTCTCGACACGATGATCGTGCTTGAGCCAAATAACTTCGACCTGGTGGAAAAGACCGTCACGGAGCGGGACGACATCGCCGCCATCATGATCGAGCCGACCGGCTCCCACATGGGCCAGCACCCCATCTCGCCCGAGTTCCTGCGGCAGCTTCGCGACCTCACCGCCCGCACCGGCGTCGTGTTCCTCATGGACGAGGTCGTGACCGGGTTCCGGCTATCATCCGGCGGCGCGTCCAAGAAATTCGACGTCACGCCCGACATCACCACTCTCGCGAAAATCGTTGGCGGCGGACTGCCAGGCGCTGCGGTAGCCGGTAGGGCCGACATCATCAACCAGATCGAGTTCCACAACGACCCGGAATACGACACCAACCAGCGCGTCGGCCACCCCGGCACCTTCAACGCCAACCCCCTGTCGGCAGCGGCCGGCATAGCAGCGTTGGAAATGGTCCGCGACACCCAGGTCAACGACAAGGCCGACGAGGCAGCGAACAAGGTCAAGGCTGGCCTGAACGAGCTACTGGGCAAAATGGAGATCCCCGGCCAGGTAACCGGCCACGGCTCTCTGCTGTTCATGCGGCTCGGCGTCGACTTCGAAGTCGAAGACGACGGCGCGACCTTCGACCTCTCCGAAGCGGACTGGGCGAAGGTAAACGACGGTGCCCGTAACTCGCAGCTGCACCTCGCACTGCTCAACAACGGCATCGACCCCATGAGCAACGGCACCCGCCTCATCGTGGGGCAGGCGCACACCGACCGCGATGTCGCCGAGACTCTAGACGCCTACGAGAAGTCGCTGGGGCAGGTCCGCGCTATGGGTCTTCTCTAGACCCGGCCACATAGCAGGTCATTGAAAGAGGCGGTGCACCGGTGCACCGCCTCTTTTTTGTTCAATCCCCAGGCAACAATCGAGGCTTCGGGTTCGCCGTTCTTTCTTGCCGCTTGGGTTACGACTCTCATCCAAGGCTTCGGGTTCGTAACCTCGGCGAAACGCCCGTGCAACTCGTGGCTTGGATACTGGCCTCGTCATGGGTAATTTCCAACTAACTTCTCTCCAACTAACCACCTGGCGAATCCTTGCTATCACCGTAGTCGTGGTCGGCATTGCGGCGGCGGCGGGGGTGACGGCGTTCCTGTTGTCGCGGTCAGACGGCGTCGCGCAAGTTGCCGCCCCCACCACCGTGGCGGTGACCAGGGGCGACGTCAACGTCGAAATCGTCAGCGGCCTGTCCGAGGGCGACCAGGTAGTCGCGCAATGATTACCCCGACCAAATTAGGGGCCCCCGTCATCGAAACAAGGGCCCTCGCCCGCACATTCGTCATGGGCTCCGGCCACCAGGTGCACGCCCTGCGCGGCGTCGACATGAAAATCGCGACCGGTGAGTCGGTCGCGCTCATGGGGGCGTCGGGCAGCGGCAAGTCCACGCTAATGCACCTGCTCGGCTGCCTCGACACACCCAGCGCAGGCGAGTATCTCCTGGAAGGCCAACAGGTCGCAGACCTGTCCCCCGGGGACCGGGCGAGGGTGCGCAACAGCCGCATCGACTTCGTGTTTCAGGACTTCAACCTGCTGCCCCAGCTCAGCGCCATAGAGAACGTCGCCCTGCCCCTGCTCTACCGGCGCGGGTCCAGCGCGGCCCGCCGAAAGGCCGCGGTCGCGCTGGATCACGTCGGCCTGGCAGACCGGGCAAAGCATCGTCCCACCGAACTGTCAGGGGGCGAGAGGCAGCGAGTCGCCAGCGCCCGTGCGCTGGTGGGCGACCCCGCCATCGTGCTGGCCGACGAGCCCACCGGCAACCTCGACTCCAAAACCGGTGCGGAAATCCTGGCACTGCTTACAGAACTCCACAGCGCAGGCCGCACGCTCGTTGTCGTGACCCACGACCCCCAGGTCGCCGCCCACACCTCCCGCACGCTGCTAATGCGGGACGGCAGTCTCATTTCAGAAAGTACCGACTAAGACGATGTCGCCGCTAGAAACAATCATGACCGCCCTGCGGGGCTTAAGCGGCAACAAGCTGCGGACCGCCCTCACGACTCTGGGAATCATCATTGGTGTGACTTCGGTGATTACCGTGCTGGCGCTGGGCAACGGTGCCCGGGCGGCGGTGGAAGAGAACTTCCGCTTTCTCGGCTCCGACAACATCCGCATCACATCCCGCAACAAGCTGGACAACGACGAACTGGTACCGGCGGGCGAAATCCTGTCCTACTGAAGACGGGCTGCTTCTGCCTGCCGAAGCTCCCCTCATATTTCGGGTAGCCATGTCCGTCGGCGGCTCGGCCAGGGTGCGCCGTGAGCGAGCCGTCCTCGACATGGGCGTGAGCGGGGTGACGGCCGAAGCGCTGGACCTGCTGGCCATACAGGGCAGCGTCCAGCCAGTCGACTGGGCTGGGAATGGCCTGCCATTCGGCAGCCACCTGCTCGCGAGTGACCGATTCTTCACCCCCGTAGAGGTGTTGGCAGGCGCTGACATCTGTGTGCTGGGCCACAAGACAGCAACCGATCTGTTCGGCGGCGACGGCCCGCTAGACCAGTCCATCTGGGTGAACCGCAGCCGATGCACCGTGGTCGGGGTACTGGCCGAGTTGGAGGCCACCGACCCGTCCCAACGAGGCGCTGTACCTGCCGATCAGCACCGCCATCACAACCCTGTTCGACGGCGAGCCGTCCGTGACCCTCACAGCACAGGTGTCTGACGAGGGCCGCATGGAAGAGGCGAAAACGCAGGTGATCGATTTCTTAAGAGGGCGTCACGAAGTAGAGCAGCAACTCAACGGCAGCTACGAGGACGACTTCGACCTCATGACCAGGCGCGACGTGCTCGGTGCCCAGCAGGAGTCGGCCCGTACTTTTTCACTGTTGCTCGCCGCCATGGCTATTGTCTCGCCCATCGTCGGAGGCATCGGCGTAATGAACGTGATGCTGGTGACCGTCACCGAACGCACTCGCGAAATCGGCGTTCGGTTACCAGTAGGTGCCACAAGGTCAGACATAGTCGCCCAATTCCTGCTGGAGGCTGTCGTCATCAGCGCCATCGGCGGCCTGCTGGGCATCGGGCTGGGCATCCTGGCCATTCCCACGACCGCTTCACTGAACGACGGCATCGCGTTGTTGGCGCCCGGCAGCATCCCCATCGCCTTCGCGGTGGCCGTGCTCACCGGCATCGCCTTCGGCATCTACCCGGCCATCAGGGCGTCCCGGCTCGACCACATCGAGGCTTTGCGCCACGACTGACCGAGCCCAAAAACCCACAACACCTTTACCAACAAACACCAACGAACCAAGGAGAATTCGAATGGAAACAAAGAAACCGAAATCGTCTCGGCGGCGTCATCAAGCGCCGCAGCTGACCAGACCAGTTCCGGGGGGGGGGATCGGCCACCTCCGGCGCACGCAGGCCCGCAGGCAGGGTAATGGAGGCCATCATCGACGACGGCAACGGGCCGGTTGCCTCCAGGATCGAAATCCTGCCATCACCCGACCTGCCCGACACCGAGTCCGAAGCCTCCGGCGTGTTCCTCCGGAGAGTGGACAACTCCGTGTTCGTGGGCACCGGCAGCATCGAGCTAAACGTACAGATCGAGCAAGCGGCCGACGGGTCCATCGTACCCAGCGTCAGCCTGAGCAGCGACGGACCAGAGGTCGAGCTCGTCATTACTCGCGACACGGTCCTGTACAAAGACGTAACCAAAATTCCCGGCCAGGGCGGCGTTCCGCGTAAAGCCGGTGACACCACGGTCATCCAGCAAATCGAGCTTGTCGACACGCTCGACGGCCTCGGGGGCAACGCCGAGTTGCAGGTGTGGGGTACAAGACGTGCCGACCGCGTCGTGGCCGACATCATCGTTTACGGCATCGTCGAGCCGAACCTGCCCTTCTAAGACATGCCGCCCCCCCTTAGTGACCAATCCCTCCGGCGACTAGGGGGGCATTCAGTTTCCGTAATCAGGCGGTTTGGGCGGGTCGGGGGAGCCCGGGAGATCGGGGGCCCCGAGCCGGTCAAGCTCGGCCCTGATCTGCGCGAGGTCGTCGCCGTCGGGCTCATGCCCCCCATAGAAAGCGGCGTTGAACGCCTCCGTCGAGGCATCGGCCAGATGGCCCGGTACCAGTTGGGCGAGCCGAGCCCGGTACTCGGCGGGAGTGGTCGATGAAGGCCTATCGCCTCCTCGGCCACCGGCGTGCAGCAGCAGCCTGTAGTACGACCGCATCGCCTCGACTACGTCTGGCGGACCGGACGGCAGCGTAACTCGCGAACCGGCCCGACGACGACGCAGCGCCGAGGGCAGCAGGCCAAACAGCATATTGGCCGCGTCCAGCATCGGGTCGGACTCACCCAGCACAGACTCCCTCACCCCCTCGATCTGAGCGGGTCGTCTGCGGCCCCGGCGGCGCAAAGCGAAGACAATCACGTACAGGGCAACGGCAATAACGACCGCCAGCAGCACCCACTCCAGGGCCGTGACGTACGACGGGGTCGGACCCGCCTCCCGCTGCAGGAACTGTTCACCTAACGACTCTCCCGTCGGAATCAACTCTCGGGTCGGGCCATCGCCGGAAAACAGTCCGAGAACCAGGCCGACCAGTCCATTAATCACCCAGGCAACGGGGAGGATGACCACGTAGAACAGGGCCGTCCCCATCCATCCCAGTACCTCGCTGACCGGCGCTCTGACCGCTTCGAGGAACTCCCGGCGAATGAGGCTGAACGCTGCACCGACGGCCAGGACCCCGGCCACCGTGCCAGCTACAACTCGGAGCCAGATCATCGCCCCCCTCTCGCCTCCCGCGCCGTGTCCGAGTCGGGCCACACCCAGGCCCGCCAGGCTGCCAGCGAAGAACGCGAACAGCGCGCCGAACGTATGCAGCACGGCCTCCGAATTAACGTCCACCAGCACGGCGAGCGCCATCAGGACCATGCCGAACTTGAAGCTACGGTTGAGCGACTCGGTCGGCTCCTCCGACGAGCCCAACGTGCCGCCCCGCCACCAAAGCAGTACCGCAGCTACAGTCCCAAAGGTCGCCCGGAAATTTGCGCCCGCCACATCGGAACTGCCAGAAGCCGCCATAGGCCATCCCAGGTTCCAAAACGCATCGGACGTACCGACCTGGGTCGCCATCGTCAGGTATATCGCAGACACACCGGCAATTATCTGAAGAACGTAAGGCAACGCGCCGCCGAACATCGAGGAGGAAAGAACGCGCGCCACACCGGCACCCGTGGCCAGCAGCGCCAGCACGGCCAGCCACCCGAGTGCGCTGCCGCCATTTCCCATGCCCAGGCCAATAATGCCCAGCAGCGCGAACAGCCAGGCGCTCTCCGCCACCACCAGGGCGGCGACTATCAGCCGGTCACGGGCATCAGTGCTCACTGTGAGGGCCTCATGCGTGGGAGCTGGCCGGTTCGTCGTCATTGGCCTTGTCTTCATCGGGCTTGGCATCGCCGGCCTGTCCCTCATCGAACCGGGCCATGTGCTCACCAATGTCGTGCATCACCACGCCCGGCGGCACCACCGGTGCTGGGGCCTCGCCGACGTACACCAGCGACACCGGGTGCCCTCTGCCACGGAGCCGTCCGAGTACCCCGTGCAGTTCGTCTGGGTAGTGGGCAGTTACAAGCAATACAGTCGCCCCCGACGGCATCCGGCCCATGTGGCTCTCCAGGTGCGCCGCCATTGTGGATAGCGATATCGACTGCAACGTTGCCAGCGTCTCCAACACCGCCTTCAGTTGCGGCTGGTGGCGCGACGGCCGTAGCTCGGCAGGTCGGTCGGTGACCATGGGAACCCCATTGGAGACGAGGCCCAGCGAGTAGCCCTGCTCGACGCAGTACGCTGCCAAAGACGCTGAGGCAGTAATCGCCCTCTCCAGTAGAACCGGGGAGTAGCCCAGCCAGTAATGCATGGACGTTTCCACCGACACGGCGAGTACGACCGTCACGTTGGCGCTGGGCTCGAACGTGCGCACCCGCAATCTCTGGCTGCGAGCGGTCGCCTTCCAATCAATGGTGTTGAGCGGGTCGCCGGGCACATAGTCCCTGGGCGCTGCGGGACGAGAAGGGTCCTGGAAAGCGCGGGGTCCGCCCGTCACATCACCCAGGGGCCGACCGCCCGGAATACCTATGTCGGGAAGCGGCACAACGCGGGGGTAGACCAGTACCGCATCCCTGTCGTCCGCCCTCATCCGCGTGTCGAACAGGCCGAACATGTCCCCCGATTCGATCTTCACGGGCCCTAGCCGGAAGTAGCCACGCTTGGTGAACCGCACCGAGTAGCTCCAGCTAATCCGTTCGTACCAGCCGATGGACGTCTTATGCACGAGCGTGGTTGCGTTGGGGCTGGCGCTGGGGGCTACCTTTGCGCCCTCCACCGTCACGCCGTCTGGAACGTCGTCCTCGGTGCGCACCCACGCCAGCGGCACCGGCTTGCGATTGGTCAGCACCACGCGCATGGGCGCGCTCTCGCCGATGAACACGCGCCGCTTCGGCAGTATCCGTTCGTATGTGACGTGGTCGAGCGACACCCTAGCCCAAAGCCAGCTAACGCCCGTCATGAGCAGACCCATCGCCCCGAAGCCGACGACGATGCTCTGCCCGGAGAACACCCCGATCAGGATGAGAACTATGAAGAGCCCGATCCAAAGCTCCTGCCACAGTTGTGCCAGCAACGGCCTACCCGCCCGTGCCAGCCCCGGTAGATCCGGAATCGGGGCCCAAAGGCCCGGAACTGGGGGGCCCGGAATTGGAAGCCGGGTCGAGTTCTATCGGCACCGACACGGCGGCGAGAACCTCTGCCACGATGTCCCGGCCAACGACCCCGCGCAGCCGCGAACTCGCGCCCATGATCATGCGATGAGCCAGCACCGGTGCCGCCATCGCCTTAACGTCATCGGGCAAAACGTAGTCCCTGCCCATAAGGGCGGCCCGGGCCTGCGAGGTCTTGTACAGCGCAAGTCCCGCCCGGGGGCTGGCGCCCAGTTCGACGCCCTCGTGGTCCCTGGTAGCCCTCGTCACCTGCGCAACATAATCACGAACGGCCGCGTCCACCCGAACCTCTGGAACAGCTTGTCGCGCCGTGGCGATGCCATCGGCATCGGTCACCGGACCGATCTCCGGCGACCCGGTCGGGTCGTCGAACCGGAGGAAAATTTCTTTCTCCTCGGCTTCGGTGGGATAGCCCAACTCGACCCGCACCATGAACCTGTCTAGCTGCGCCTCGGGAAGAGGAAACGTCCCCTCCAGCTCGACCGGGTTCTGCGTCGCCAAAACGAGGAACGGGTCTGGAAGCGGCATGGTCTCCCCGTCTATGGTCGCCTGCCGCTCCTGCATCGCCTCCAGCAGCGCCGACTGGGTGCGGGGCGTGGCCCGGTTTATCTCGTCCGCAACCAGCACCTGGCTGAACACCGGCCCGGCCCTGAACTGAAAGTCGCCCGTCTTCTGGTTGAAGAAGTTGACTCCCAGCACGTCGGCGGGCATCAGGTCGGGGGTGAACTGTATGCGTTTGAATGTGCACCCCAGCGAATCGGCGAGGGCACGAGCGAGCGTGGTTTTGCCAATACCGGGCACGTCCTCAATAAGTACGTGCCCGCCGCACAGCAGGGCAATCAGCGCAAGATCTATTCCATCGCCCTTGCCGACTACTACGCGCTGGACGTTGGTTTTGACGGCCTCAACAAAGGCCTGAACGGCCAAGGTGGCCGAACCTGTTTGCCGCTGCCCCAAGTGGTCGGATGTGGGGTCGGATGAGGGATCGGGGGTTTCTTGTGTTTGCCGCAAAATAGACGCTCCAAACGCGAACATTATATCTATCTCTGGAGCGTCTAAACACGGGGCGTCACTGGTGGTTTGGGTGATTCGGGCTAGCCTGGCCAGTCCGGGTTAATCGGGCGTGTCGGCCACGCCGGTGTCGAGCGTCGACTCGCCCTTCGCCGCCGCCCGCACCGCAGCAATCAGTTGTGCCCTGGGCGTGTTCTTAATCAAGTACCCGGTAGCACCCGCCATGACCGAAGACATGACCGCCTGCTCGTCTGAGTAGGACGTGAGCATGAGAACTTTTACGTCAGTATTGAACTCCCGAATGGCACGGCACGCCGCAATTCCGTCCATGCCCGGCATGCGCAGGCCCATGCGCACCACCTCGTGGTCGTCGGCGATCAAAACCCTGATATTCATCGGTCCGGCTTTTCTTGTCCTCGTGAGTCCTTCGGGCTCCGTGTGCTTGTCGGTGCCGCAGGCTCTTGGCCTCCAGTGGGCAGGTCTAGCGTTACTCGCGTGCCGCCTCCGGGCGTGCTGACTATCTCGGTCACGCCCCCCAGCTCTTCGGCCCGCTCCCTCATGCCCGTCAGGCCCAGCCCCGGAGAATCGGTCGTCGAATCGAACCCCACTCCGTCGTCGTCCACCACCATGCGCACCCGTCGAGCGTCGAACAGCAAATCGACCGTGACTCGGGACGCACTGGCGTGCTTGAGGGCGTTGGCCAGCGTCTCTTGCAGCGTGCGGTAGGCCGCGCCCGACACTGCAATCGGCACGTCGCCACTCTCGCCCTAGACCGTTGCCTTGGCCGTTATCCCGGCCACCGAACCGAACTCGTGCACCTGCCGCTCCACCATCGTGGCCAGGCCGCCGCCGCCCTCCAGCAGGGGCCGCAGATCATGTATGTAATGGCGGGTCTCCAACAACGTCTTTTTGGCCAGTGGCACAAGCCGCTTGAGGTCTTCTGCCAGGGGGTCGCCACGCCTGCTGGCATGCGCAGCCAGCGTCTCGAGGTTGAGATTCACCGCGTACATCGACTGGGCCACTCCGTCGTGGATCTCCCTGCCAATTCGCTCCCGCTCTCGCTGAGTAGACATCTCGGCGTCGTCCACCGCCTCAAGTGCGTCCGCGACCGCCTCCCGCCTTCGCTGCCGCTCAATACCTCCCAGCAGCGAGGCTCCCACCACGACACCCACCATCGCCATAAGGCGGATCACCAGCACCGTCTCTTTGTCCGGCAATGTATCGATGCCGGGGTCAATCAGCGTGCTGACAAGGGTGTAGCTAACGATCACGCCCACCAGGGCAATGCCCGACATCCAGCGAGGGAACACCAGGGCCACGCCCACCAGCGCCGGGTAGTAGGCGACGAAGAACGTGTTCTCGAATGCCAGGGTGACCGCCAGCCCGGCCGTAATGACCGCCAGGTCGAACAGGCTCACCACCAGCAGCCAGCCCGCACCCACCGGTCGCCCCGCCACGATCCGATAGGTCAGGTAACCGTTCAGCGAAACCAGCACCGCGGCCAGCCCGTCGAGAGTGGCCAGCGTCGAGTCGTACTCCACCCGGTAGTGGATGAGCACCAGCCAGGTGACGATCAGCACCCAGCGCAGCGTCACGATGATGCGCTGGCTCAGACGAACATCCCCGAGGTCCGGACCCCAGTCCGACCAGAGGGCCGACATGCTCGTCATCGAAAATCGCTCATTAGAGGGCAAAACAAAGCCAACATATTACATCCCCGGCCCCACTACGAGAGACAATCGCACTAAATTCGCCCGGTACGCTTGGCGTACGACCGCCAGCCCTGAGGCCGCTCAGGCGAGCCGGGCAGCGTGGGCACCGCCCAGGCGACCGAACACCGACCCGTGCATCAGGCCCGCCGCGCGCAGGCTGCCGTGGTAGAAAATGCCGCCCACAATCTCGCCAGCCGCGTACAGCCCGGCGATGGGCCTATCCTCCATGTCCAGCACCCTGGCGTCGGCGTCAATCTTCACACCCCCGTACGTGTAGGTGATGCCCCCGGTGACCTTGTACGCGACGAAAGGTGCCCGGTCTATCTTTATCGCCCAGTTCGTCTTGGCTGGAACCAGCGTTTTCGTAGACCGCCCGTCCAGCATGCGCGGGGCGTAGTCGCCCTCATGCGCCTCGGCGTTGTACGCATCGACCGTCGCCCGCAGCACCCCCGGGTTGACGCCTATCTCGTCGGCCAAGCCCTCAATAGAGTCCGACTGGGCCGGGGTAGAGCCGCCATAACGCGGCTCAAGCATCCCGGATGCCCGGGCGTCGAAAATCTGGAAGGCCATACTGCGTTCTTGAGCCAGCACCGCTTCGCCCGTGCGCACGAACGTCTGCTCGGCAAACGACGCGCCCTCGTCGGTAAAGCGCCGCCCATCTACATTGACCATGATGCCGAGCGGGTACGAGCGCCGGGGCATGGCGTCGGTAATCGGCAGGTCCCCGGTCGTCGGCGCGTCAATGTCTATCGGCGTGCCGTGGCAGCCGGTCCACTGGCCGGTCGCTGCCGCCCCGGCGCTGAGAGCGGCCCGGTGGCCGTCGCCGGTGTTGTAGCGCGAGCCCCGCACCTTAGCCTTCTCCCAGTGCGCACCAAGATATTTGACCCGCATCTCCGGGTTGGCCTCAAAACCTCCGCAGGCCAGCACCACCGCCTTCGCTCGTATGTGGTGTCTGCCCTCGCCGTCTTGTGCTATGAGGCCTGTAATCTCACCGAGATCGCCCATCGTTAGTTCGACCATCTTGGTCTCGTACAGCACCTGCACCCCGGCCCGTTCAGCCGACTTCGTCAGCATGGCCACCAGGCCCGGTCCCGAGCCATGCGCCGCCAAACCCACCTGGTTAGGAATTATCGACGGGGCGTTCTCCAGGTTCGGGTTTACATACAGTTCCCAGGCGACGCCGCGAGAGTGCATCCAGTCCACAGTCGGGCGCGACTGGGCAATTACAACCTCTATCAATTCTGCGCTCGTGTCTCCGTGAGTCGCTTCCTGGAAGTGGCGACGAAAGTCCTCGTCCGTGTACGGGTCCATGGTCGCCCGACCCACATCGGCGCCTGGGGGCAGCAGGTTGTCTTGCAAATCACCCAACCCGTCGTGAGTGAACCGAAAACCGCCCCCGGTGAACGGGCAGTTCCCGCCCTGGGCCGAACGAGGTGCTTTTTCCAGCACCACCACGCTCACCCCTGCCTCCTGGGCCGACAGCGCCGCACAAAGAGCGGCGTTACCGGCACCTACCACAGCAACATCGAAGTAAATCTCTTCAGCCAACAGGACACCTCCGCACAAGTCGGCCAAGTATAATGGCTGGCCAGACTCAAGCCCTGCCAAACTCAAGTGCCGAATAGGGTAATTATCGTGGCCAGGCGAAACAAACTTAAGACCGCACTGCTGCTGTTTACGGTCGCCACGGTCGCCTACTCGATAAAGTCGAAAAAGTCGCACGGGCGCTTTCTCGGCGTACCATTCGACTGGCGAACCTCCTCCCTGGGTCTGGGCGCGGTGGGACGAAAGCTGTGGAACACATCGGACGACCGGCTCTTCACCCCAACCACCTTCGGAATCGGTTGGGTGCCGAACGCCCACCAGCTTCTCCAACGACTCGGCTCCTTAGGAGCAGGACCGCATTACAAGCCGGTATTGGAAGACCCCGAATTCGACTCGGACGCCGAGGGTGAGAGTGAGCGCGAAGACGAGCGTGATGACGGCGAACGGTTAACCTGAAGGTATCCCCTCGTGGGAAGAGTCTGGCGGGGCGGTCCCAAGCGTCAGCTCTCACACACGGGGCCGTCCAACATTGCCCGGTGGTGTAGTGGTATCACAGAGGCCTTTGGAGCCTTTAACCCAGGTTCGAATCCTGGCCGGGCAGCACAAAATTCAATTGCGACGTTGAGGGCATGCTGATTAAAACTTCTAGATTTCTCCGTTGGTCCAGTTTTCTGGCCCTAGTTGCGCTTCTAGCACTAGCGGCAGCATGTAGCTCTTCGCCCGCTGCTAGCGAGACGACGGGCGAAGCAACTGGCGGGCCGGACAGCTCCGGTGAAACCGCAGGCAGTACCGACCCTGTTGGCGAGTTCGTCCTGACCGGCGAAATGGGCAACGACCGCCTGTATCACGCCGCGGTCAAGCTCCCCGACGGCCGGATCATGGTCGTGGGCGGCAGGGGTAAGGGCGTCAGTGAGTGGCCCATCATTCACCAGACCTCCGAAATCTACGACCCCGCCACCAGCGAGTGGACGAACACCGGCGTAACGAACGAAGACCGCCAGTCTCCCTCCATCGCCTTGTTGCCAGACGGCAAAGTATTGCTGGCCGGGGGCAACGACAACCGATTGGAGTTGCACAAGACAGCCGAAATCTGGGACCCGGCCACCGGCGAGTGGAGCATGATCGAAAAGATGCTCAAACTCCGTGAACAGCCCGCTTCGGGCGTCCTGCCCAACGGCCGCGTCATCATCGTCGGCGGCAAATCCAAGACCTTCCAGCAGCAAGCCCACGCCGAAATATACGACCCGGTGTCTGGCGAGTGGACGCTGACGGCCGAGATGAGCATCGGCCGGGCTCTCCACACCGCCACGGTGTTGACCGACGGTCGCGTCCTAGTAACCGGGGGTGGCAAGGTTGACGGTCCCTTCTACGAAACCGCAGAACTATACGACCCGGCTTCCGATAGCTGGTCATTAACGGGCGAGATGTCCACCGGCCGGGCCCTGCACACCGCCTCTCTCCTGGCCGACGGACGCGTGCTGGTAGCCGGAGGCGCGGGCAAACGAGACAGCGCAGAAGTGTACGACCCGGCCACCAACGCTTGGTCCGACGCCGGAGTCATGTCCATCTCCCGTGCCGAGCACGCCGCGACTCTTCTTAGCGATGGCAGGGTGCTAATGGCTGGCGGCGTGGGCAGGCGCCAGTCCGCCGACCTCTACGACCCCGTGACGAACACCTGGCAGTCCGCCGGGGACATGATCTTCGACCGGTACCGGTTCACCGCCTCCTTGCTCGACGACGGGCGAGTGCTCATGGTCGGCGGGCAGAGCGCCATCGCCGAGACCGTCCTGGCCGAGACGGAGCTATACACCCCGTAGCCGCCGCCAACACCGAACTGGCCAGCCTCCTAAAGCGCAACTCGCGCGCGTTTTACCTGACGCTGCGGGTGCTGCCCGACCCGCTGCGTACACCGGTGGGTTTGGCGTACCTGTTGGCCCGCGCCGCCGACACCATCGCCGACTCTCAGGCCATCCCGACCGGCCGACGCCGTGCCCACCTGCTCGCCTTCCGGGCGCAGGTCGCCGGGCCCGTGTCGCGGGCCGCGCTCAACCAGATATCTGGTGACGTGGTCGCCTCGCAGGCCTCGCCAGCAGAGGCAGACCTGCTCCGGGCTCTCGTGCCCATCTTCTCCGAGTTGGACCGCACTGACGAAGCCGACCGGGCCCGTATCAGGTCCGTCGCAACCACCCTCACCGAAGGCATGGAATTGGACCTAAAAACCTTTTCAGCCAGGTACCCCGTTGATTCTGGCGAACTGGCCGCCTTGGCGGACGCAGACGCGCTGGACCGCTACACCTACCTCGTGGCCGGGTGCGTTGGGGAGTTTTGGACCGAGACCCTGGTCGCTCATACGCCGTCCCTTTCGCATTGGGACATCTTGGCCATGTCCGAAACTGGCATCCGATTCGGCAAAGCGCTCCAGTTGACCAACGTCCTGCGCGACATCCCCGCCGACCTGCGCAACGGCCGCTGCTACCTGCCGCAAGACGAACTGGCGGCGCTGGGCCTCTCGCCAGGAGACCTCCTGAACCCCGCCGCCTCCCGACAAGCGCAGCCAGTCCTGCGTAATTGGATCGAGATCGCGCTGGGCCACTACGCCGAGGCACAGAACTACATCCTGGCCATTCCTCGTCGCGAACGACGGCTACGGCTGGCCGCACTGTGGCCGGTGTTGATGGGCCTACAAACCCTGGAACTGCTGGCCAACCAGCGCGACTGGCTGACACCCGGCCACCCGGCAAAAGTCTCACGAAGTTGGGTGTACCGGATGATGGCCCGCTCGGCAGTCATTGCGTCTTCCGACAAACTCGTGTCCCGTTGGATTGCGGGCTTGCGCCGTCGCGTTGACGCTGCAAGTCGCCCGTGATACAACGTGCTCGCCCCGGCGAGGCGGTGCCACCGCCGCTCCGACCGACGCAGCAGCAGTCTATCCACAGGAGATAGCAATGGCCGGAAAAGGCCCGACGGGCAAAATCCAAACGGTCCTCGGACCCATCGAACCGGCGCAGCTCGGCATCACGTTGATGCACGAGCACATGCTGATCGACACCACCTGCTACTTCCGGGAATCCGAATATGCCTCCATCAGGGCCATGAGAGACATGCCCTTTTACCCGGAAATGACCTCCCGGCCCGACGGCCTCTACAACCACCACCTCGACGGCGCCCGCATGTTCGACGAGCAGGCGTCCACCGAGGACGTGCTCGAGTTCAAGCACGTAGGCGGTAGCGCGTTCGTCGACACCACCAGCGTCGGCATCGGTCGCGACCCTCTCGCCCTCGCCCGCATCTCCCGTGCCACCGGCCTGCACGCCATCATGGGCTGCAGCTACTACGTAACCGACTCCCACCCGGCCGACATGGACGACCGTACCGAAGACCAGATCACCGAAGAAATAATCACCGACGTAATCCAGGGTGTCGGTGAGACGGGTATCAAATCAGGCATCATCGGTGAGGTGGGCAACTTCCATCCGCTCTCGGCAAACGAAGTAAAAGTGCTGCGGGCATCCGGCCGGGCGCAGGCCGAAACCGGCGCCGCCGTCACCATCCACTCCGGCGCGCACGATGACTCGCCCGCCAACATCCTTGATGAACTGATTGAGGGCGGAGCCGACCCCACTCGCTGCATACTCGGTCACTTAGACGCAGCCATTGAAGACTTTGGCGCGCTCAAATCGCTGGCAGAAACAGGGTGTTTCTTGGAATACGACATCTTTAGCTGGGAAGACACCGGGCCCTTCGTGGACGGCATCATCAACATGCCCAACGACGGCGAGCGCCTGAGTCGCATCGCATTCCTCATCGAGCAGGGCTTCGAAGACCAGATCGTCATCGCCCACGACATCTGCCGCAAGTGGCACATGCGTCGCAATGGCGGCAAGGGCTACGCTCACATCATCGACAGCATCGTCCCTCGTATGCTGGGCATGGGCATCACGCAGGAGCAGGTCGACAAAATACTCATCCACAACCCGGCCCGGGCCCTAACGTTTAGCTAGGCCGCTACTCGTCACCCAGCTACAGGAGAACACCATGGCGAAGTCCAACCGCACCATCGCCGACCTCGTGAGGGGTTGGGGCAACCAGGGCGTCACCCACGTCCAGTTCGAACTGCCCGACATGCACGGGGTCAGCCGTTCCAAGCTAGTGCCCCTGGCTCACGTCGAAAGCTACGCCACCAAGGGCCTGAACATGTACGGCGGCACCGTCGTGCTCGACACCGCGTCGTCGGTCGTACCTGGCACGCTCTACAACGAAGAGGTCAACTACGCCGACCAGTACCTCAAGCCCGACCTCGATACAGCCCTGGTCGTGCCCTGGCTAGAAAATACCGCCCGGCTTATCTGCGAGGGCGAGTGGGAAGACGGCACCGCCCACGAAGTAGCCCCCCGGTGGATCTTGCGTCAACTGCTGAAGAAAGCCGACGACATGGGCTACTTCGTCAAAGTCGGCCTGGAATACGAGTTCTACGTCTTGTCCCCGGACGAGAACAAGCCCTACTTCGGCGGCCCGCACATCTTCAACACCATGCGCAACACCTACCTGCCCGTCATCGACCGAATCCTCGAAGAGATGCCGCGCGCAGGTCTCGACATCATCACCGCCAACGCCGAGTACGCCCCATCCCAGTTCGAAATCAACTTCGCCCCCGCAGATGGGCTGACCGCCGCCGACCAGGGCTTCACGTTCAAAAATGGCGTCAAGACCATCGCCCACCAGATGGGCTACAACGCTACGTTTATGACCAAGCCGCTGCCGGAAGACGCGGCTTCCGGCTGCCACATCCACATCGGCCTTAACGACAAGGCCACCGGCGAGAACCTCTTCCTCGACCTTGACGACCCCGACGGCCTCTCGGTGCTATCGCGCCAGTTCATCCAGGGCATGCTCGACCACACCCGCGCGTCCATGGCGCTGCTGGCCCCGACCATCAACTGCTACAGCCGGTTCGTGCCGCACCACTTCGCCCCCTCCAACATCAGCTGGGGGCCACAAGATCGAAGTGCGGCGGTTAGAGCAAAGAACTCGCGAGACGACAACACCCACCTGGAAAACCGACTCGGCACCGGCCTGACGAACCCATACCTGGCCGTCGCTGGCGTACTGGCCACCGGGTTGCTTGGCTTAGAAAAGGGCGTCGCAGCCAAAACACCGGACCCGACCGCCGGACCCGTAGAAGACGACGACCAGTACGAAAAGCTGCCGGGCACACTTGAGGAATCACTCGACGCCCTGAACGCCGACACGGCCTTTGCCGATCTGCTGGGCAAAGACTTCGTCACCGCCTACACCATCATGCGGCGGCACGAACTGGCTCGCTTCCGAGCGCACATCACCGACTGGGAATCGAGCGAGTATCTAGAACTGTACTAGTAGGCTGGCACTAGCCCCCTCGCTTCAGGGCTCTGCCGGGAAGCGCTCCCGTGTGGCGGCCCTGGTCGATGACGACCGTGCCGTTGACGATGACGTACTCAACGCCGGTCGAAAGCTCTTTCGGGCGCTGCACCGTGGCGTGCGCCCTTATCTCGTCGGCGTCAAACACCACCAGATCGGCCTTGAAGCCGTCTTTTATGAGGCCCCTATCGGGAATTCCCACTCGCAGCGCCGGGTAAGACGTCATCTTGCGAATCGCGTCCTGTAGCGACAGCTTGCGTTCCTCCCGCACTATGTCTGACAGGATCACCGGGAAGCAACCGTAGCCCGACGGCGGCGGGAAGTCGCCTATCAGCAGGGCATCGCTCCCGACCATGTACAGCTCGTGCGTCACCAGATCGGGTATTGCCCGCGAATCCGCAGAAGCGTCCCTGAACGACACCTGCAAGTCCTCGTCAACTAATAGGTCGCACAGTGCGTCGACCGGGTGCTGCTTTCGCATCTCGGCCAGCGCTCCTATCGTCTTGCCCTCGTAGCGCTTGTTGCGGGGGTGCTTGAAGTACGTCACCCACATGTCGTCCCAGCTCAGGTTGAAGACGCCGACCTCTTTTCGTAGTCGCTCCCGAACCTCTTTCGACGCGAGCCTTTGCACTATCTTCTCCGGCCCGCCGTCGTGCACCCAGCCGGGGAACAGCACCAGCAAGCGTGTGCCTCCATCCGGGTACGGGTAGCAGTCGAACGTCACGTCCATGCCGTCGTCGCGGGCCGTCTCCACAAGCTCGAAAATGCGCGCCAGGCCGCCAGGATATGCGTTCCTTCGTGCCATATGCGTCAGGTGAATGGGGATGCCGCTGCGCCTGCCTATCTCTATCGCTTCCCTGAACGGGTCCAGGTACCCGTCTCCCAGGCGATAGCGCACATGTGTGTGGTAGAAGCCGCCCAGCTTCGCCGCTTCGGTCGACAGCTCGACCAGTTCGTCGGTGTCTGCATAACTGCCCGGCGGGTAGTCCAGTCCCGTCGAAATGCCAAAAGCCCCCTCGGCCATAGCTTCGCGCAGCAGCGCCTTCTGGGCGTCCATTTCTTTGCGGCTCGCGGCCTTCATGTCCCAGCCCATCGCACCCACTCGAAGGGGCGAGTTGCCGACTATGTAGGCAATGTTCACGGCAACCTTACGGTCGAACATGTCGAGATATTCGGTGACGCTGCCCCAGCGTCCGGGTAGCTCAGGGTCGCCGTCCAGACCGGCGTTTATGCGGATCATCCTGTCCAAATCCAGAGGATTTTTGAACGGCGCGTAAGAGTTGCCGTCTATGCCGATTACCTCGGTGGTCACGCCCTGGTGCACTTTTGGCATGTGTTCGGGCTGTTCGAGAATCACCAGCCCGGAGTGGGCGTGCACGTCGATGAATCCGGGGCACACGACTTTGCCCGTAGCGTCTATCGTCCTTGCCGCTTCGACATCCGACACGTCGCCCCGCAGCACATCGATCTCGCCGTCACGGACGCCCACGGACAGGTATTGACCTGGATTTCCCGCGCCGTCTAACACCAACCCGCCGGTTATGAGCAAATCGAGCATCGTGTTACCCCATCTGGTCGGTCACTGGGCGCTTACTTCAGCGTCCTGACGGACTTGTACGTGGCTCCAATAGCCAGAGCGGCCACGACGATGACCCCGCCGCCAACTACTGCTGCTGTCGGCGCACCGTATGTGCTCGCCAGCCAGCCAGCCACCGACCCGCCACCTACGACCGTTCCCCAGGTCATCATCCAAATCCCGGAGATACGGCCCCGGAACTCCGGTGCGACCATCCTCTGCAGTAGTGACATAACTAGCGTCTGAGTCACGCCATAACCAGCGCCGATCAACAGCGCCGCTACGACGGCGATAGAAAACGACGGCGACGCGGCCAATACGAACAGTCCAACGGCCGCGGTGAACAGGGCGACGGTCACGGCGAGCCCCTTGTGCGGGACGTCTCCCATCGAGGCCAAAACCACGGTGCCGGCAACCGCACCCACTCCGATCAATGACAGGAGCACTCCATAACGGGCAGGCCCGACCCCGAACACCTCGGCGGCGAAAACCGGCATCAACCCGTTGGAGAAGGGCACCACGATCAGCGGGGTGAGAAGGGCAAACAGCATCAACCCCTGCAACACCGGGGTGTCCCGTACCAGCCTGACCGACTCCCCCAGGCCCCTCATCGCTGACCCGACCGTGACTCTGGTCACCGACTGGATTGGAGCGCGCAGCATTATCGCCATACCCACGGCCATGAACTGCGAGCCCGCTTCCACGAACAGCGTTGGCGCGGGGCCGAACGCGGCAAGCACGGCGCCCCCGATGAGCGGCCCCAACACACGGGTCGAGTTAAACGCTACCTGTATCAGCGAAAAGGCGTTCACAAGCCTGGCCTCGCCCACGATACTCGGCGTAATCGCCATTCGCGCCGGCTCCACCAGCACCCAGGAGAAGCCCATGAAGGTAATGAAAACGAATATGTGCCAGGTCTGTAGCCAGCCCAACAGGATGATGAGTCCGAAAATCACGCTCAGCGTGCACTGGTAGGCCGGGACTATTATCAACAACTTGCGTCGATCCAAGTTGTCGACCAGCACCCCCCCCAACGGTCCGCCAATCAGGTTGGGCAGCGTGTCCAGGCTGACGGCGAGCAGGGTGAGGAACGGCGAGCGGGTAATTTCGTAAGCCAGCCACCCAATTGTGACCTGCTGGAAAAAATAGCCGCCAGACGTGCCCATGCTGGCCGCGAAAAGCAGCCGAAAGTCATGGAGTCTGAGAGACTCGAAAGTCCTTATACGAGAAAGAGCACCGACCAGCGCCAACGAGCATCACCATCTACAGGTATTGCCGCTTAGCAGACGGTGGGCCGTCGGGTCGCGGTGTCGAGGTGACAAGTCTAGCACTGGCGAGGCCCAGGACGTGTATTGACTCCCCCTAACTAGCGCCCATAGACTGCTTAATTAGTCGCGGGACACCCTGCTAATCCAGATAAGCCCAACTATTCCTTAAGCGAGATTGAGACTATGTGCGGCATAGCCGGTTTCTTCTATAAAAATGGCGGCTCCGAGGTCCCCCTCGGTGCGCGCTTAACAGACATGGCCACCGTACTCGGTAGCCGTGGCCTCGACTCCACGGGCATGGCCCTTTACGGCGACCTGCCGACCGGCCACCTAGCGCTTCGCGTCCATTTTGACAGCGCGAAGGGCGACTCCGAAGCCCGCCTTGCCGAAATACGCGAGCGGGTCGGCGAGGTGGCCACCGTTGCCAGCGCCCGGTACTCCGGCAACATCGCCCGCATCGAACTGGAGGGCGTCGCAGATACCAGCGACCTCGACCACATGACCCGCATCACCCACGCGGTCGAGTCGGCCGGGGTCGAGCTGTTCAGCATCGGCAACGCCATGGAGATCGTCAAAGACGTGGGCCCGGCCAGCGAGCTAGCGGTCTACGATGTCGCTGCATTCCAGGGTACGCACGGGATAGCGCACACGCGCCTCGCCACCGAGAGCCGGGTCGATATCTGCTACTCGCACCCCTTCTGGGCGCGGCCCTTCCCCGACATCGCGGTCGTACACAACGGCCAGCTAACCAACGACAACAAGCTGCGTCGCTCCTTCAAGCGCCGGGGCTACGAGTTCCTCACCACCAACGACTCCGAGGTAATCGCGGTCTTCATCGCCGACCGTCTCAGGGCCGGGGCCTCTCTCGAAGAGGCGCTCACCGACTCCATAGAAGTCCTCGACGGGACGTTCACCTACCTCGTGGCCACCCGCGAAGGCATCGGCTTCGCCAAGGACCGCTTCTCTACAAAGCCTCTGATAATTGCAGAAGACGACGGCTTCGTGGCAATGGCCTCCGAAGAGGTCGCACTCGCCCCGGTAATGACCGCGAACACGAAAGTCCACGAGCCCACGGCTAGGACGGTACGAACTTGGCATCGATAAACGCAAAGGGTCTCACCCTTAGAGAGGTAAACAGGGCCATCAAGGCCGGGCTCACTGGCGACGGCGAGGTGGTGGTCACCAACACCGAGTCCCGCCACAACCTGGCGGTCGGCCTGAACCAGCCCGGCAAGGTCGTCCTCGACGGCAACGTCGGCTACTACTGCGGCGGCATGCTGCAACTGGCCGACATCGAGGTCAACGGCAACGCAGGGTGGTCCGTCGGGTCCGACATGCAGTCCGGCAGCATAATCGTGCACGGCAACGCCTCTGCGGCGGCAGGAGCCGCCATTCGTGGGGGGACCCTCGTAGTCCACGGCAACACCGGCCCTCGCACCGGCATCTCGCAAAAAGGCGGCATCATCATCATCGGCGGCACCGTCGACTACATGTCGGGCTTCGTCAGCCAGAAGGGCATTTTCGTCGTCTGCGGAGACACCGGCGAAGCCTACGCAGACTCCATCTACGAAACGCGTATGTTCGTTAAGGGCACCGCCGCGGACCTGGGCAACGGCGCTATTTTCGCCGAGATAACCCCCGAGGACGCCACCGAACTGTCCGACCTGTTCACCCGCTACGAGGTAGCCGGTGTGCCAGACGCCTCCGAGTTTAAGAAGATCGTCTCGGACAAGCGCCTGTACAACTTCGACAAAGCAGACTTCAAGATCTGGAGAACCGCACTTTGACCAACGGCGCATCGACTAATGGCGGTAAGGAAAGTATCCGACCGCTCGAGCGAGAGAGCTACTTTTTCGGCCCAGAGGTCGTTGAAGACATCCAGGCAAAAGCGGAGCTGGGACGCTACCGCATCCGAGGTTTCGGCACCCTGCGTAAACTGCCGTCCTTCGACGACCTGACGTTCGTGACTTCTGGCATGAGCAGAGTGCCACTAGAGGGCTACCGGGAGAAGTGCAGCACCGAAACCATACTTGGTGCCCGCAACGCCTCAGAGCCCATAAAGCTGGAAACCCCCGTCTACATCGCGGGCATGAGCTACGGCGCCCTCTCGGCCACTGCGAAAGTCGCACTGGGTACCGCCGCCAGCCGCATGGGCACCATGACCGTCACCGGCGACGGTGGCATGCTGGCAGCCGAACGCAAAGCATCGAATCTACTGATGTATCAAGTCCTACCCAGCCGTTACGGCTTTAGCCCCGACGACCTGCGATCTGCCGATGCGCTAGAAATCATCGTCGGCCAGGGTGCCAAGCCCGGCACCGGCGGCCTGCTACTGGGAATGAAGGTCTCCGACACCATCGCCAAGCAGCGCGACCTCCCCCCCGGCGTGGACCAACGCAGCCCCGTTCGCCATCCTGACTGGATGGGCGCGGACGACCTGATGATCAAAATGGAAGAGCTTCGTGAGGTCACCGACGGCAAGGTGCCGCTGTTCCTCAAGCTCGGGGCCGGGCGGGTCACCGCCGACGTAAAGCTTGCGGCCAAAGTCGGTGCCGACGTCATCGTCATCGACGGCATGGAGGGCGGCACCGGTGCATCGCCCGAGCTGCAACTCGACCACACCGGCATCCCGACCATGCCCGCGACTGCTGAGGCGGTCAGAGCATTGGAAGAACTGGGCCTGGAAGACGAGGTAGACCTCGTCGTCTCCGGCGGCCTCACCAACGGCGCGGACATGGCCAAGGCGCTGGCGTTGGGTGCCAAGGCCGTATGCATCGGCACGGCCGCTCTTATCGCGCTCAACTGCAACAAAGCCATCTACAACGAAGACTACGCCGCTCTGGGTACACGGGCCGGAGCCTGCCACCACTGCCACACCGGCATGTGCCCGGTGGGAATAACCACACAAGATCCGAAGCTTGAGGCCCGCCTCGATCCGGAAGAGGCCGCAGACCAGGTATTCAACTACCTCAACGCCCTGACGCTAGAGATCCAGCTATTGGCCCGCGCCTGCGGCAAGCGAGACATCCACGACCTCGAACCCGAAGACCTGCGGGCACTGTCGGTAGACGCCTCGGCCATGAGCGGAATACCGCTCGTGGGCACAAACAAAGTTTATTAGTAAAGGAAACTCACACCCAATGGGAAAGATTTTTGAAATGGAAATGGGCGGCGAGACCGTCCGGGCCGAGTTGCTCAGCAGCGACGCGCCTGAGACCTGCGCTGCTTTTGAGAAAGCGATGCCGACCACGACTTTCGGCGTGAACGCCAAGTTCGCCGGTGACGAGACCATCGCCATGCTCCCGTTCTACGCCCTCCCGGGCGAGAACCAGGTGCCGTCGGTCGGCCCGGGCGACATCGGCTACTACCCACGCAGCCAGACGCTGTGCGTGTTCTACGGCGAAATCATGCCGTTCGCGTACATCAATCTCTTCGCAAAGGTCGTCCCCGAAGACCTGGCCAAGGCCGTGACCGCTGGCAAGCGCATCCTGGAAGCTGGGTCCATGACGGCCATCGTGCGCATGGCCGACGGTAGTGGCGGCGGAAGCTCTTTTTCCGCGACCAGCACGGGCAACGCCACCGCCGACGCCCTGCGCTCGGCTACGGCAGCCATCTGGGAGAACGAGCCCGACGACGTGGCCGCCATGCGCACCCACAAGCGGCCGCCCATGGGCAACCTGCCCTGCGTCGTTTACTCCAACTTCGACCTGTTCTGGGGCACCGAGAACCTGCACGTCGCCCGCCAGCTAGCCGACGAGCTACCCGTGGCGCAGGCTGGCAAGGTCGCAGCCGCATACTTGCGGCGCACCGAGGACCGCGTGGGCAAGTGGGGCTTTCCGGCCGCCACAGCCCTCATAACCCGCGCCGCCGACGCTGCTGAGTCTGCCGGGTCCACCGACGAACTGAAAGAGATCCTCGATGCCGCCAACATCTACCTCAACCGACTGGGTACCTGGGTAGACTCCATGATCCCCTGGAACGATATGGACTCCCGGCTGACGCTGGTCAGCCGGTAGGGTTCTCCGCGTCCCCAATAATCTCCGCGAATCAGATTCGCTCTAGGGCTCTTCGCGCAAGCGCTCATCGCTTCGCAATCTAGCCGCTAACTAAAAGGACCCCCGGCACTTGCCGGGGGTCTTTTTCATTTGCTCTCTTTAGCCGATCAGCCGGTGCTGTCGGGGTCCTTGTTCTTCTCGCCTTTGATCCACCGCACCAGTGCCCATGTACCGGGCAGCAGCATGGCAGCGCCGAACAGCTTCACCGCGTCGCCGCCTATGAACGGGTAGAGCCCGCCCTTCAGCGTCTTGTCGGCAACGTTGCTGCCCGCAATCGCATCGTAGTAGGTCAGTTCGGTGCCCGGTATGGTGGCCGAGGCGATGAACAGGGCCAGCCAGATGAGGCCGACCAGATAAATTGCGATATTTCCCACCAGCATGGAAACGAGAACTTTCGACCCTCTGTCCCAGCCTCTCTCAGCCAGCAGTCCCACAAGGTAAGCAGCGAGTATGAAGCCGAGAATGTAGCCGCCGCTGGCCAGGTCCCAAACGAACGACTCCGTGCCCGACCAGGGCAGTATGAAGTGGACGTTCTTGTCCGCCATTAGCGACGACGACGGGGCGAACGCGGGCATAACCATGCCGAGCGACAGGTAGACCACCATCGTCAGCGGGCCCCGTCTGGAGCCGAGCACGCCGCCGGTAAGTAGCACTCCGAAGGTCTGGCCGGTAATGGGAACGGTGGTCGTGGGTATGCGGATGGCTATCTGCGCCACCAGCGTCATGAGGAACGCGAAACTGACGATCAGCCCGGCGTCCACCACGAGCCGCTGTACCCGCGTCTGAATCCACTCGCCCGGCAGGACGACGTCAATCAGTACCGGGGCCGGTACTCTCGCTTGCACGGCCTAGGCCTCTCTCGGTCCGCCGTCCCTGGGACGGAAGATCGAGTCCTTGGCGAAAACGACCTGCTTTCGACTATTGCGGCCACGCCGGAACAGTCCGCCGCCTATGGAGGTCAACGCGAATACGCCGACCAGCCCCAGCGGCATCATTTTGAGGAACGATCTGCGAGAGCTTCCGCTGCTCTGGTTTTCCTGTGAGTCCATTCGGACCTCCCTAAATTGCTGCCAGCCGCACGGCCGAAGCCGTCGGCAATTATACCGTCAAACCGTAGAAGTGATCGACCGGCCCGTTCCCGGAGCCGACCGGGTAAGCGGCGCGGATGGCCGCGTGCACGTAGCGTTTAGCCGACGCCACCGCGTCGCGCACGTCGGAGCCCCTCGCCAGCGCCACCGCCGCTGCAGAGGCGAACGTGCAGCCCGTCCCGTGTGTGGAGGTCGTGGCGATACGGGCGTTCGTGTACGCCTTAAACTCGCCGTCTGCAAAAAGCAGGTCAGTAGCCGGGCCCCCGCCCAGGCCGCCCGTAATGACGACCGCGCGTGCGCCCATCTCGGCAATTGCCCGGGCGGCGTCTTTTATTTGCTCCATCGTTTCAATGGGCCGACCTATTAGGGCAGACGCCTCCTGCACGTTGGGAGTCACCAGCGTCGCCATCGGCAACAGTTGCCCTATCAGGGCGTCCTGTGCATCTTCTCTGAGCAAACGAGCGCCGGTGGTCGCCACCATCACCGGGTCGACTACCAGTACATTGACTCCGTGCCGTTTCAGGCCCGCAGCAACGGCTTCGATAATCTCAGCGCTGACCAGCATGCCAGTCTTGACAGCGTCCGCGCCAATGTCTTCGAGGACGACGTCAATCTGGCTCCCAATCGTCGCCACCGGCACCTCATGCACATCGGTCACCCCGAGCGTGTTTTGGGCCGTAATCGCCGTGATTACCGAAGTACCGTAAGCGCCCAGGGCCGCGAACGTCTTCAGGTCCGCCTGAATGCCCGCGCCGCCGCCAGAGTCGGAACCGGCGACCGTCATCAGTCTCGGTGTTCTGGGTGTTTGGGGTCGGGTCAATTCGGCCACTCCAGCCCCACGCCGGTATACGCCTGCTCCCAGAACATCAGCTCATAGCTCAGCGCCGTGCGGGCCAGCCAGTCCGTCCTGTCCGACCTGCGTTCGGCCGGTATCGCATCGAGATACCCGCCCAGCCAGGCAACAATGTCACCCAGCGCCTCCGGTCCGTGCAGATCGATCCACTCTTTGTAGAACGGGTTCTCCGGCACGCGGCCAGCCTCTATAAGTCGGGTCGCCCAATCGAGATACGTCCCCTCGGTGACGTACAGCACCGTGACAATCTCATCGAACGTGCCCTCGTGCCCCACCCTCGTGAGGAAATCAACGAAGCCCTGGGTGGCGGGCGAGGCAACTGCGGCGGTCAGTTCGTCCTCAGTCGCGTCGAGCTGCCGCAGGGCTCTGACAAACAGGTCGTTCTCGGGGTTCAGTACACCTTCAAGAAAACGGTTGATTGGGGCGCTTGCACTGGCGAGGTCCGGAGACTTGGCGATAGCCAGCCCCATCATCGCCACCAGGTCCTTAACGAAAATGTAGTCCTGCACAAAGTAAGTACGGAACTTGTCGATGGGCAGCGTGCCGTCGCCCAGTGCCAAAACGAGAGGGTGGGCCACCACCCGCTCCCAGGCTGCGGCGTGCTCGGTTCGTATGACGTTGCTGAGGGTTTGTGTCATGGTTCGAGTGCGTCGTTCGGGTGTGGCCCCTTAGCCGCACGGGGGTCGCACAGCGCCCATCTTCGCATCTCCACGCCGTGGGCGCGAAGGGCCTTTGCACCATGCACGGGCTGGGATTAGGCTGGGTGGGTGAATTCGGACCTCAAAATCGGTAACTCGTCCCGCCTGCGCCTCGTCGCCATCGCGGCTGGCGGGTTCGGCCTCATCATCACGCCGCTCCTCATGGCTGCCGTTCAAGTGGATGCCGACTGGTACCTTATGGTCGGCCGCATGCACTTCCCCGCTTATATCGGGGCCATGGCGGGCATGTTGTACTTCAGGCGTCGCCTGGGGGCAAAACCCGTCTTCTGGGGACGCCTGGGCTTCTGGTTGGCATTCGCAGCGCTCTTTTTGGGCCTCGTCGGCGACGTTGGCTTGTTCTGGAGCGACAACAGCAACTTCGCCATTGAAGCGCTAACGACCATCCAGGCATTCTTCTTCACCGTGGACCTCATCGGTGCCGGGTTCGCACAGGTCGCACTCATCTACTACGGTCTCGGGCTCGTGTGGTCGGACATCGTGCGCGACCGCTTCGGCTGGTGGCTGGTCGCCCTGGCCGTAGTCGGTTTGCCGCTTTCATTCCTGCACGTCCCGGCCGGGACCATCTTCGCCACCACCGCTTTCTGGGTCGCTGCGGCCATCTGGGACTGGCCAAGCGAGCGACCTCAGGGTGGCCAACCTGCATCTATCGACGGACCGTCCCTATGAACACCGCTGAACTTGCCAGGCGCTCGGCAAGTCTCGGACTGTCTCTGAGCGAGGACCAGTTGGGCCAGTTCCAGCGCTACATCGACCTGCTCGTCGTCCACAACACGCGGGCCAACCTCGTCGCCGTGGCCGAGTCGGACGAGATTCGGCGTCGGCATATCCTCGACTCACTCACTCTGGTTGTCGCCATCGAACCTAACCGCATCTCCCAATCGAAATTGCTCGACGTCGGCACAGGTGCCGGTCTCCCCGGCCTGCCGCTGGCCATCGCATTCCCCGACTGCCAGGTGACCCTGCTTGAGGCCACGGGCAAAAAAGTCGCGTTTCTACAAACCGTGCAGCAAGAACTCGGCCTGGCCAACGTGACGGTCGTCGGGGGCCGATCCGAGTCGGCCGCCCGCGATCCCGAATTACGAGACGCCTTCGACATAGTCGTCGCACGCGCCCTGGCCCGCATGGCCACTCTGGCCGAACTGACGCTGCCTTTCTGCCGGGTCGGCGGCGAGGTCGTCGCCTACAAGGGCCGGGAAATCGAGCCCGAACTCCTCGCGGCTTCTGGCGCAATCGAGGCCACCGGGGGTGGCGAAACGCGCGTGGTCGAAATCGACGACGCGGCAGTGGGCAAAGGCAGCGGTGCGCGCCTGGTAACCATCCCCAAAATTGGCACCACGCCGGATCGCTACCCCAGGCGCGAGGGGATACCAAACAAGCGCCCGCTGTAGAATGCGCTGGCTGATGCGACTACCACGACTCGCGCGGTCCGTTGGCCTGTTTCGAACGTCCGACGACACCGACGCCCCCAAAGACCTGCGCTCGAACCTTGGTAGACGTATCTTCTCTCTACCGACGCTCCTATCACTGGGAGTAGCCGGGGCGTTCATCTTTTTCATCGCCTCCGGCATCGACCTCGACTGGTCGGACACCCTGCAAAACGTCAGCGAAATGAAGGCGTGGCCATACGTCATCGCCCTGGTCCTGTACTACTCCAGCTTCCTTTTCCGGGGCTACCGCTGGAAAATTCTTGCCCGCAGCGCCGCCAAAAAGACCGATCCCGAAGGCACCACCATCTCCCTGCCGTCGATCCTGCGCTTCTCCCAGCTCATCATCATGGGCTGGTTCGTCAACACCATAGCCTGGCTCAGATTGGGAGACGCCTACCGGGCGTGGGCGTTCTCCGACGACTCAAAAGGCGGCTTCTCCTGGGGGCTTGGTACGCTTCTAGCCGAGCGAGCGCTCGATATGGCCACAGTGGCGCTGCTCCTCGTCATATCCGTCCTGGCAGCGACAGCCACCACCGACAACGCCGCGCTCCAGTACCTCCTCATCGCGGCTGCGGGGATGGCCACCGGCCTAGTCGGCCTGCTGGCGGCAATGCGCCTGTTCGGCATGAGGCTCGCCGTCCTGCTGCCAGGAAAGTTACAGCGCATCTACCGGGGCGTTCACCAGGGGACGCTCGGGAGCATTGAGTTGCGCCAGTTGCCCCTCCTCACGTTGCTCAGCGTCATCGGATGGGGTTTGGAGGCGGGCCGCCTGTACTTCGTCATAGACGCCCTCGGCCTGACACTCAGCCTGCCGATGGTAATGATCGTCGCCCTCGGTCACGCCCTGCTAAGCACCGTGCCAACGCCCGGTGGCATCGGGGCCGTTGAAACGGGCATGACCGGCCTGCTGATCCTGAGCATGCCCAAGTCGGACGCAGCGTCCGTAGCGGTGCTGGACCGCTCCATCACCCTTTTGAGCGTGATGGTCTTCGGCGGAGCCATCTTCCTGCTCAACGGCATCGTGCAAGGCCGCCAGGCGCGCAAGCGGGCAACGCTATAATTAGCGCCTGCCAAAACCTAACGGAGACGCTCTTCTAACAATGACAAGCACCAACACCAACCTCAGGCGTCACAGCGCCGTCCAAGTAGACGGGCCCGACAGGGCCGCCGCCAGGGCCATGCTCCGGGGCGCGGGCCTCGACGATGCCGACTTCAAAAAGCCATTCGTCGCGGTCGCCAACCTGGCCAGCGACGTAACGCCCTGCAACATCCACCTCGACCGCATCGCCAAAGCGGCCAAAGAAGGCGTGCGGACGGCCGGTTCGGTGCCGTTCATGTTCGGCACCATCACCGTCAGCGACGGCATCTCCATGGGCACCGAGGGGATGAAGGCATCTCTCGTCAGTAGAGAAGTCATCGCCGACTCCATCGAAACCGTCGTCTTCGGCGAAAGCATGGACGGGCTCGTCGTGGTCGCCGCCTGCGACAAAAACATGCCCGGTGCCGTCATGGCCATGGCGCGTCTCAACGTGCCGTCCATCTTCGTCTACGGCGGGGCAATTCTCGCCGGTAACTACCTGGGCAAAGACATCAACGTCCAGGACATGTTCGAGGCCGTCGGCGCTCACTCACAGGGCAAGCTATCTCTCGACGAACTCATCGCCATGGAGCGCATCGCCTGCCCCGGCGAGGGCGCATGCTCCGGCATGTTCACCGCCAACACAATGGCCTCTGCGATAGAAGCCCTCGGCATGGCGCTACCGGGTACCGCGTCCATACCGGCCGTCGACTCCCGCAACCTCGACGCCGCGCGCCTCGCCGGGCCTGCGTTGCAAAATCTGCTGGCCCGCGATCTCAAGCCACGCGACATACTAACGAGAGAAGCCTTCGAGAATGCCATCACCGTCGTGCTGTCCATGGGCGGCTCCACCAACGCCGTGCTGCACCTGCTAGCCATAGCCAGCGAGGCCGAAGTACCGTTAGACATCGACGACTTCGACCGGCTCAGCCGGTTGACGCCTTACCTCACCGACCTGCGCCCCGGTGGCCGCTACGTCATGCCCGACATGGACAAGACCGGCGGCGTACCCACGCTCATGCGGGAACTCATGAAAGCCGGGCTGCTGCACGGCGACTGCATCACCGTCACCGGCAAGACCATCGCCGAAAATCTGGAAGACGACTTCGCAGCTACGAGCGCTGTAGCCGACAGCAAGGTCATCTACCCCATAGACAACCCGCGCTCCCCCACAGGTGGCCTGGCCATCCTCAAGGGCAACATCGCGCCAGAGGGTGCCGTGATGAAAGTCTCCGGCACCAAGCACCACGCGCACAAAGGACCGGCGCGGGTCTTCGACTCCGAGCGCGATGCGTTCAACGCCGTCCTCGGCGGAAAAATCAAAGACGATGACGTGCTCGTCATTCGCTACGAAGGCCCCAAGGGCGGCCCCGGCATGCAGGAAATGCTCGCCCTCACCGGTGCCATCATGGGCGCGGGCCTGGGCAACACCACATTGCTGCTCACCGACGGCCGCTTCTCCGGTGCCACCCACGGGCCCATGATCGGCCACATAGCGCCGGAAGCCATGGTCGGCGGGCCCATCGCCCTCATACGCGACGGCGACACCGTGACAATGAACGTGGAAACCCGCGAACTATCCATGAACGTCTCGGCCGAAGAGCTGGCCGAGCGCCGAAAGGCCTGGTCCGCCCCCGCGCCGCACTACACACGGGGCGTGCTGGCGAAGTACGCAAAGCTCGTCTCTTCGGCATCCAAAGGCGCAGTGACCGGCTAGGCCCGAATTCAGGCAAACTTAAAGAGGCGGATGGCCTGGGCCATCCGCCTCTTCGCTTTGGCGCTTTGGTTGCGCCTACTTCAACTACCCGGTTTTTATCTGATTTCTCTCATCGCTACACCGGTGTGGGAAGGTTTTTGCCTACCTTGCCACCTCGGATGTCTCTCCGAGTCGTGGCCTCCGGCACTCGGCCCCAGGCGAAGTACAGGATCGGTGCACCCATCGCTGCGGCGGCGAAGCCCATCAGCATGATGATTGCGCCCGTGGCCATCGCCAGGTCGGCGATCCCGTAACCCATCACGGCCATGTTGAGTGCATTCCGAAGGGTTACGCCCTTGAGGTAGGTGGCCCTGTTGGGGTCCTCCCTGTCCATCTCGCTGTAAGGACCATATTTACCGAAAGTGTGCGCTTTAATTAGATCGGACTCGGCCTGTGCGGTCGCGGCGTCCAGCACCATGACCCCGGGTATTGCCGCGTCGTCTCCCGTAATCACCGCCTCGTCCATCAGATCCGCTGTTATCAGTGCCTTGGCATCAAGCGCCTTGTAGACGAAGAACCCTCCAAACACCAGCAAAACAGATCCGAAGACCGCGGCGGCCAGCCAGACGTTTCTCTTGATGATTCCCATGACGACCTCCTTGTTGTCGCTCTCTTTCGGGGTTGTCGCTCCCGATTGGACGAAACCTTTTGGGTCGTGCCCCTTCGGGTAGTTGATCTACTTTGTCGAGTCCACCGGTTCCCCGGTCTCTCGGTGGTTTTTTCTTCCTCGACACAATAGTAGGAGGCCAATATCAATTGCTTGTGAATGTTTACACAATGGCTATGCAGAACCTGTGAAATATTTCACGGTAGCTAATCGGCAATTACCATGAAAAACCCCTGTGTACGCGGCCGAAACCACGTTCACAGGGGCTATAAAACGAAGACTCCCGGCCGAAGCATACGGCCAGATCGTATGGGTAGCCTGCTAGCTCTTGAGCACCCGTCTCAGGGCGTCGGCCAGCGCCTCGGTACGAGCCTGGTTCAAATTCAGCGGGTGCACGATTATGCCGCCCTGGGCCAGCGCCATCTCCTGCACAAACACCCTGGGCTCGCCGTTTTTCAGCTCGTGTGAAACCTCAAACGCCGTCTTCCCCAGCGCATCCTCATCAAGGGTTAACATCAGTGCGGGCGACCCTTCGACCGGCACATCAATAACCGCCTCGGCCGAGAGCCCGCTCAGCCCATCGACGAGGTACTCAAGGTACCCGCGCTGTTCGGCATAGCTCTCGTCATAGCCGCCCTCGACGAAGGTCTTTAGCGCGAACAGCAGGCCCGCCACCTCTTCCTTGGCCACCTTGAAGCCCCGGCCGATGCCGTGCCTGGGTATGCCCTGCAACTCGGCTTTGGGAATGAACTCGGGGGCCGGGTCCCAGATGTCGAAGAACTCGTCCATGTCCAGGTGCTGCAGAGCAACCGACGCGATCAGGTCTCGCCGCCCGCACAGGATGCCGCTGGACTGCGGACCCCGCAGCGCCTTGCCCCCGGAAAACGCGACCAGGTCAGCCC
>Ga0114996_10000747_pt1 | contig 45128 bp, 43 predicted proteins | sample ArcticOcean_MG_C_4_FD_87039 | JGI IMG/M metagenome (GOLD analysis project Ga0114996, IMG submission 87039) | Marine microbial communities from western Arctic Ocean - ArcticOcean_MG_CB4_134 | ecosystem: Environmental > Aquatic > Marine > Oceanic | place: Arctic Ocean: Canada Basin | collected... | reverse complement strand
GATTCGGGAAGAGTGGAACCTGAGCAACACCGGGGCCGGGGCCATCTACTCGGCCAATCTCGCCGGGTACGCCGTGGCAGCGTTGCTGGTGCTGCCGCTCACCGACCGGGTTGGGCCGAAGCGGGTGTTGCTGGTGTCGGCCGCCGTTGCCGTCGCCGCACACGTCATGTTCCCGCTACTGGCACGCGATGTGTACTCGGCCTCGGCGTTGCGGGCATTGGACGGCTTCGGACTGGTCGGTGTGTACATGCCAGCGGTCCGCATCGCGGCAGAGCGCTTCTCGGGCGCTCGCAGGGGGCTGGCCGTCGGCCTCATGGTGACGGCGTTCTACGCGGGCAACAGCGCGTCCATTGCGTCTACCGGGGCGCTGCTGACGATCATGTCCTGGCGGGCAGCGTACCTGACGGTGGCCCTGATAGCGGGGCTGGCGCTACCGGTGGCCTGGGTGGCGCTGCGCGGGTACACGCACCAGCGCTCTCAGGCGTCGGGCCGCCTGAACCTGCGCGTTCTACGGATACCGAGGGTCAAGCCGCTGATAGCTGGATACTCGCTGCACTCGATGGAGCTGTTCGCCGCCCACGTGTGGATCCCCTCGTTCTTCGCCGCCATGCTGCTGACGCAGGGCCACGACATTGAGAGCGCGGCCATAACGGCGGCGGCCGGTGCAGGCATCGCATTCGGAGTGGGGTCGCTGGGGCCGGTGATGGGTGGCGCGATCTCCGACCGGCTGGGCAGAATCCCCTCAGCGGCGCTCATATTCGGATTGGGCGGGGCGTTCGCGGCCGGTATCGGCTGGATGGGCGGCGCACCGTGGGCGCTGCTGATACTGGCGGCCGCGGCCTATAGCTGGCTCATGGCCGCCGACTCGGCAATTTATACGACGGCCATCACCGAGGCCGTGCCGAAGCCGATGCTGGGGTCGGCACTGGCCCTGCAGGCGTTCATCGGCATGGCGGCGGGTGCGGCCAGCCCGGTGCTGTTCGGAGGCATCCTGGACCTGGCCCCCGACCGGTCGGAGTGGGGAATCGGGTTCTCTGTGGTCGCCGGGCTCGCGGTGATCGGCGTCGCCTTGCTGCTGCGAGCGCGGCGAAACGTCAGCGGCCCACACGGCTAGGGGCCGGCGTTCAGGGCCTCCATTTGGCCGACGATATCGACGCCCACCCACTCGGACCAGGTGGCCAGTAGCTGCTGGGTAATGGGGCCGGGCGCACCGTCGCCTATCTGGCGGCGATCAACGCGGGTCACGGGCAGCATGCAACTCGGGGTGTTGGTGAAAAACACCTCGTCGGCTGTGTACAGATCATACGGCTGCAGCGCTTCCTCAGACACGGGGATGCCCAGGCGGCCCGCCAGTTCGTAGATGGCGCCGCGGGACACTCCCTGCAATATTGAGTCGTCTTTCGGGGTCTTTAGCACGCCACCGGTGACGATGAATACGTTGTAGCCGTTGCCTTCTGACAGGTTGCCGTGCTGGTCGAGCAGCAGGGGCCAGCCCTCTGGGTCCACGTCGAAGGCCTCCTGCTCGGCGATGTTGAAGTTCATGCGAGAGTAGTGCTTGATCTTCGGGTCCAGCGCCTCTGGCGAATAGCTGCGGGTACGGGTTATCACCGCGTGGGCCCCGGCTTTGTAGTAAGGGGCATATGTGGACGCGCCCAGGGGCAGGTAGAAGACCATGACGGTGGCGAGGGTCGCCGGTCCCCGGAACACGCCGGTGCCGCGAGTGACAGCCTGCCACACATGCCAGTCGCCGACGCCATCAAGCCGGGCCGCCTCGTTGCGGCGGATGCCTTCTTCACTGACGTCCGTCATCTCTTGCTGAGAGAGCCCGGCATCGATGCGGGCATACTTTAGCGAGCGATAGAGCCGGTCTACATGTTCGGCCATTTTGAACGAGCGACCGTCGAAGGTGCGGGTGAGGTCGAAGACGGCGTCGCCCACGTAGAACCCCCGGTCGAACGGCCGGATGCGCACATCGGCCTGGGGCATCCACTCGCCGTTGAAGTAGGCGACTATGTCGGTCATGGGGGGACTCCTTACTGCCAGAGCGCCCCTAGTTGTCGGAGCGGGCGTTTTTAAAGCGCAGGGCCTGGTCTACGACGTCGAGGCCTGCTAGCTCGCTGAAGGCGGCGAGCAGGCGGGTGGCGACGGGGCCGGGGCGACCGTCGCCGATCTTTCGTCTGTCCACTCGGGTAACCGGCAGCACCGAAAAAGGCGTAGAAGTAAAGAAGACTTCGTCGGCGGTGTAGACGTCGTAGGGCTGTATGGGCTCTTCGCTGAGCGGGATGCCCATCTGTTCGGCCAGTTCGAAAACGACGTCGCGGGTGACGCCCCGCAGTATGGTGGCGTCGGAGGGCGTGCTCATCACCCCGTCGCTGACGACGAAGACGTTGGAGCCCGACCCCTCGGCGATGTTGCCTTCCATGTCGAGCATGATGGGCCAGGCCGCCGAGTCGATATCGCGGGCCTCAAGGTCGGACAGGTTCAGGTGCATGCGCGAGGTGTGCTTGACCTTCGGGTCCAGGGACTGGTGGGTGTGGTTGCGCGACCGGGTGATGACCGCGCTGGCCCCGGCGGCGTACTGGTTCGCGAAGGTGTAGAAAGGCACCTCGCCCGCGTACATGACGAAGGTGGGCCTGGCGTCCAGTGTTCGCCAGCCTGCAAGGCCACGAGTGACGCTGAACCACACGCTCCAGTCGCCGAATTCGCTGCGCAGGGGCTCATTTCGCTCGACGCACTCCTGCGTGAGCTTGGTGAGTTCGTCCGGCGTGAAGCCGGGGTCGAGGCGGGCGAACTGGGCGGAGCGGAAGAAGCGGTCGATGTGGTCTTTCATGCGGAACGGCCGCCCGTCAAAGGTGCGGAACAGGTCGAAGACGGCGTCGCCGAGGTAGAAGCCCCGGTCTCCCAGTTCGATGGTCACCTGCGACCTGGGCATCCACTCACCGTTTTTGTAGGCGACGGTCTCTTTCACTCTGACGGCTCCTGTTGTTGGTTTTGGGTCTTCTCTAGGTCGGCCTGGCGCTCGGTGAACGCCTGGCGTAGCTGGGTGAGCACCGCCTCGGGGCCGTTGGCGCGAATGACGAGAATGCCGGGGTTGCGCCTGACGATCTCGCCAGTGATCCACAGCTGGTTGCGGGGCGAAACGTGCTGATCTACTAACAACGCTTCAAAGTTCGAAGACGACGCCAGGTCGATGGCCAGCTCGTCCACGACGGTGCCGGTGGCGGAGTGGCCGTCGGCGTCGAGCCGCGACGTGAGGGCTTCCAACTCTTCCTCCCGGTCGGCGTATACGAGGATTCTCTTGGTCATGGCCAGGGCCTGGTGCCGAAGGTGTTGGCCTGGTCGACAATGTCGATGCCCACGGTCTCGGACCACGCGGCGATGAGCTGGTTGACCACCGGCCCCACCTCGCCGTCGCCAATATCTCTGTTATCGGCCCTGGTCATGGGCAGCACGCCAGGGCCCGTGAATGACACGAACGCCTCGTCGGCGGTGTAGAGGTCGTAGGGCTGCAGGTCCTCTTCCACTATGGGGATGCCCAGCTGGTTGGCCAGGTCGAAGACGACCGAGCGGGATACTCCTTGCAAAATCGACTTGTCCCGTGCAGTGCGAATGGTGTCGTTGGTGACGAGAAACACGTTGTTGATGGTGCCCTCGGTCAGGTTGCCTTCCTGGTCGGTCAGCACCGGCCAGCCCCCTGGAACCACGTCGTTGGCCTCCAGCTCGGCCATGGCGAAGTTCATGCGAGTGTAGTGCTTTACCTTCGGCTCCACGGTGCCGGGCGCGTGGCTGCGGACCTTGGTGATGACGCCATGCGTACCCGTGCTAAAGAACGGTGCGAACCTGGAGAAATCGACGGCAGCGATGCGGCAACCTACGGTGCCGGGTCCGGCGGACCAGGCCCAGGGACCCTTGCCCCGGGTGGCGAACCACCAGATGATCAGGTCGCCTGCGTCGGGCACCAGCGCCTGGTTGCGTTCAACGGCCTCCAGGACGATGTCCCCGAGCTCGTCGGGCGTCATGCCGATGTCCATGCGCGTGTACTTGAGCGACCGGGCCATGCGGGCGAAGTGGCGCTCTAGCTTGAAGGGCTTGCCGGAGTAGGTGCGAGCCACGTCGAAGACTGCGTCACCCATAAGCAGGCCCCTGTCGAAGACATCGATCTTGCACTCGTCAGTGGGGATCCACTCCCCGTTCAGATAGGAAATAAATTCGGCCATCCCAGCTCCCTCTCGCGATCGGGGGAGGTTCCCCCTGAAACCCCCCTTGTTGTCAGGGGAGTTCCCCCTGAAACCCCCCTTTGGTCAGGGGAGTAGCCCCGATACCCCCGGCACAACAAGTGCCCGGGTCAGGGACGGACCGCGATTATAGCTGTGTCGGCGACTCGTCGCCTCAGTTGGAGACTTCGAACTGGACCGAGCCGGTTACTCCGTTGGGGGTAGAGAAGGTGGCTCGCTCCCACTTTTTGTTCTGGAAGTTCATGGTGGGGCGAAGAAGCAAAACTAACTCTTCTCCGGGGTTCAAGACGTTGGGCTCTGCTATCTCGGCCGTTTCACTATCGGCCTGCAGGTAGACGCCCTGCACCACCCACTCGCCGTCGCCGGGCTCGGCCGTGGTGGCGTACGTGAGGTACTCGATGTCCATGGAGTTCGTCTTGGTCACCTGCATGATGATGTCCCATTCGGCAAAATTCTCTAATGCCAAGTTTCCCGTATTGGTTATGACGACGGGGGCGTGCGACGAGTTTGCGCTGGGAGGTACGTTGGTGAGCATGCGCACGTCGATGTCAGTTTCGCTCAGCGCGAAGGAGTCGGTGATGGTGTTGTCCCAGGCGTTGGTCAGCCCGGTGAAGGTGCGCAGCATGTCCGATCCCATAGTGTTCGCAACACCTATGATGAGAACAACCGTGAACCGGAAAACGAACGCCGTAGTCATAACCTCCAGTGTCCCCGTAGCCGAGCCTCAAACTCAATGTGGGAGGCACCTACCCTTGCCGGTGTCCTCCGACACAGGTTCAAGGTCAAGTTGCAATTGACCGACTCGCCGAGGGTCGGGGCGGTGCTCGTGGACTGCGACGGCACGCTTGCCCCGCAGCACATGGAGGTGACCGGCCGGGTACGCAACGCCGTTACCCTGCTTGCCCAACAGGTACCTGTAGGCATCGTGTCGTCCCGCGATCATCTCGATGTGCGCTGGCTCGCCGGTGAACTGGGGTTCACCGCGCCGCAGGTGTCGGAGGGGGGCGCCCGCGTTTTCTCCGTCGGTACCCGCGACCCCCTGTGGGTTAAGACGCTTCAGCCGGAAGACGCCCGGTCCATCGTTGAATTCCTAGTGGCCGAAGGGCATTCGTTCAATGCGATTGACGGGCTACGTCGTGTCTCAAAATCGGCAGACATAAGTGACTGGCAAATAACCAGGTTGGCGGCGAACTCCCTGCTGCCGGAGCAGGCTAAGGCCATCGCCGCCGAGATCGGAGAGTCGATGCGGGACGTGCACGCAGCGGTCATCATCCGCACCGACAACGGGGAATGGATGGTCGACTTCACCCACGCCGAGGCGACGAAGGCCTCGGGGGCGGCCCAGTTCGCCCGGTTGGTGGGTGTGCCGTTGTCGCAGGTCGCCGGTGTCGGTGATAGCTTCAACGACCTGCCGTTGTTACAAGCCTGCGGAACGGCCGTTGCAATGGGTCAGGCACCTCAGTCGCTCAAAGAAGCGGCCGATTACGTAGCACCGTCGGCCTGGGAAGACGGGCTGGCCGTGGCCATCGACGAGTTCATCGCGCCCCGGCTGGCATGAAAGCGACCCGGCCGGTGCCCTCGGCCCCTCAATGGGTCTTTATTGACCTGGATGGGACACTGCTGCGGCCGGACCAGACGATCTCCGCACCTGTTACCGAGGCGATTGGGCGGTTGAAGGCACGCGTGCCCGTTTCCATCGCAACCGGGCGGGAGCGGCTGGAGACGATTCGGTTTGCCGCGGACCTCGGGTTAACCGCACTACAGATATGTGATGGGGGGGCCGTCATTTTCGACATGCCCGACGGCGCACTGCGGTGGAGCAAGCCGTTGGGAGCACCGGCCGTCGAGGCGGTAATGAAGGCGCTCCGCTCTACCGACAGCCTGTTTTTCGCCACGCACCCGGACGGCGCCTACACCAACCTCGATGGCGAGGTGGCCGAACTGCCCTGGGTTACCACCGACCCGGCCGAGGCCGAGGGGTTGGGCTTCACCCGCATTTCGGCATTAGACCTGTCAGGGCGCGCCGCCCGCAGCCTGGCCGCAGAGCTTTCACGACTGGGCTTGAACACTGCCCGTGCCTACTTGCCGTACAATGGCCTGTGGGCGGTGGATTTCACCGACCCCGAAGCCAACAAGGGGACGGCCGTTGGTCGCACGGCCGAATGGGCTGGCGTGAACCTGAGCGACTGCATCGCCATCGGCGACAGCTTTAACGATTTGCCGATGCTGGAGGCCTGCGGGCTCGCCATCGCCATGGGCGGAGCACCCCCAGAGGTGGTCGCGGCAGCCGATTTCACAGTACCGTCCGTAGAAGCGGACGGGCTGGTACTGGCGATTGACGAGTTCGTTATGCCGCTGCTGTCCGGATAGCCCGGTTGCCTGAACAACTGGCCGCACAGGGCGTGGCGCAGGGCCCTGCGACCCAGCCACGGGGGCCACTGCGGTCGTTCCAGTTCCGAGACTTTCGCTTCATCTGGGCCGGGGCTCTTTTCTGGGCGGTCGCCAGCTGGATGCAGCGGATCGCTGTCGCCTGGCTCATCCTCACCCTCACTGACAGCGCAATTTTCGTGACTATGGCTTTTGCTGTGTACGCGCTGCCAGCGCTGGTAGTGGGGCCTTTCGGGGGTGCACTCGCCGACCGGCTCAACCGTAAGCACCTGATGCTCTGGGTCCAGGTCTTTTCGGCCGCCGCCACGCTGGTGCTGGCGCTACTGGTCATGTCTGGCCTGCAGAACGTTTTGGTGGTGTTCGTGCTGGTGGCGGTGCTGGGGTTCGGGTTGCCGCTTCAGTTCACATGCGGCCAGACGCTTATTTACGACGTGGTGGGGCCGCGAAACGCGCTCAACGGCGTGTCGCTGTGGTCGGTCGGCCTGCGCTCGGTGGGTGCGTTGGGTGCAATATTGGGCGGAGTGGTAATTGAGTACGGCGGGATCGGTACGGCCATCATCCTGTCATCGGTCGGGTACGCGCTGGCGGCGGTGTCCACCGCGTTCATCCGGCACCCTGGTCCCTCCGGAGAGCGTCCAGAAGGGTCGGTCCTGCAGAACCTTGGGTCCGGGTTCAAGCTTGTTTTCGGGTCGAGAATTCTGCTACCGGTACTCTTGCTGGCGGTAGTGGCAGAGGCGTTCGGCTACGGCATGCTGTCGGTGTTTCCCATACTCGCCGACGAGGGCGTGTACGGCGTAGGTGCCATTGGGCTGGGCCTGATGAACGGTGCCTTTGGGGTAGGAGGCGTGGTTGGTGCCATATTCCTGGCCGCACTGCCGGACTTGAGCCGCAAAGGCGCGGCCCTGATGGGCGTGATGCTCGTCACCGGGCTGCTGCTCGTCGCGCTGTCTTTTTCCAGTGTCTTCGGTGCCGCCCTCGCGGTCATCGCCGGAATGGGCATGGTGCTGGCCTCCTACGACGCCCTGGCCGTGCTGCTCATGCAAGACAACGCACCGAACGGCATGCGCGGCCGTGCAACAGGGACGCTGGTGCTGACTTTCGGGATCGGGCCGGTGGGGCCGGTGGCTTTGGGCTTCATGATTGATTCCATCAGTGCCAGGGCGGCTATCGGCATAGGTGCTGTTGTGGTCCTGAGCGCCACGGTTCTCATCGCTGCGTCGGCCAAAAGGCTGCGTTCCGCTTAACAGAAGATGTTGCACTTGCCCGCAGTGAGGTAAAATCCCGTGTCATGGTGAATAAAACGATCTCCGCCCTGTCAATTTCTCTTTTGTTACTCGTCCTTGCCGCAGGCGCAGCCTGCGGCAAGGACGATGACTCCACCCCCGCAGCCTCCCAGACCGACGGCACAAATACCGAGTCGGAATCCGATTCGCCCTCCGTCGTGGTTGGCGAAGGCGCGTTCGTCGTCTCTGGCGAACTGACTGATCGGCGCAAAGACCACTCGGTCATGATCCTGCAAGACGGGACGCTGATGGTCGCTGGCGGTCGCAGCAGTGGCGGCGGTCAGCGCGTGCCCAGGCTTCAGTCCGGTGAGATATACGACCCCGCCACCAAGGAGTGGAAGTACCTTGCCCTGATGGTCAACGCCGACCTCGGCCGCGAGCACCCGGCGTCAACGGTTCTGCCGGACGGCAGGGTGCTGGTCACAGGAGGCGCCAACTCCTCAAACGACCCCCAGAAAACAACGGAGATTTACGACCCGGCTGCCGATACCTGGACCGTCGGGCCGAAGATGAAGGTGTGGCGGTGGAAGCACACCCTGACCAGCCTGCAGGACGGCAGGGTGCTGATTGTCGGGGGCACCGACGACCTTTCTCAGCTTACGAAGGTCTCTATTTACGACCCTGAAACCAACGAGATAACGGCCGTTGCCGAGCTGGCCGAAGGGCGCTCCAACCACGCAGCGGTGCTGTTGGACGACGGCCGCGTGCTGGTCGCAGGCGGCGGCAAGCGGGAGATTGAGGACGCCCTGACATCGTCCGAGATATACGACCCCGCTACCGACACCTGGACGTTCGCAGGGCGACTCTCGGAGCCCCGGCTGTTCCCGGTCTACACCATGCTCAGCGACGGCAAAGTCATGCTGGTGGGCGGCAGGGGCAAGCTCAAGGGTGCCGATATCTTCGACCCCGAGACCGATACCTGGTCGACCACATGCGCCATGAGTACCGGAAGGTCGGACTTCGCCGGGTCCACGCTCGCCGATGGCCGGATAATGGTCAGCGGCGGCGAGGGCAACCTGGACTCGACTGAAATTTACAACCCGTGGACCGGCGAATGGTCGGCCGGGCCGCGCATGAACCTGCCCCGCAACCGCCACCGCCAGACGACGCTGCCCAGTGGCCGCGCCTTCATTACAGGTGGACAGGGACCGGACAAGATTGCGGTGATGACCGAGTACTTCGAGCCGGGGCCGTTTACAGCTCCCTCCGGCCCGACCGTACTTGGCTGCGGCGGCGGCCCCATTGACCCCGGTGACGCCCTTATCGTTGAAGACGAAGGGTTCGAGCGCACCGGCTCCGCCGACAGGACCCTGGACGCCGACACAGTCGACTTCGCCGAAGCGGTAGTAGCAGCGCCGGATGAGGACGTGGTGGTCACACCCCTGGGCACGCCCGCCACGTTCCGCATGGGCCAGGGCGTTGCAAGCCCCGGACCGGTGGTCGGCACTCTCGTACGGTTCTTAGAGGTACTGGATGACCCCGACGGCGGTGCGTCCATCCGCGTCAACCTGCGTGGCGGCGGCTGGGACCTGGGCAACATGGACCTGACAATCCCCGCAGGTTCCACAGAGCCCGCGCTCAAGGCCTTCGGCAAGGCGTGGGTGGGTTTCCTCGGTTACAGCACCGACGCTGCCGGCGAGGTCATGGCGACCCTGGTGGTCTTCGAACCCTAGAAAGGGCTCGCTCAGGGGCTCTGGGCCTCATCGCTTTGGCGATTGATTGATCGATTCGAATTAGGAGCAGCGGCCCGTTAGCCGCTGCTCCTTTTGCGCCAGGGCATACCGTCGGTCAATTCCATGAACTCGGCGTGCAGGGCGGGCCCGGCGGCCACGGTGCCGTCGCTGAAGAGCGAGGCCGGGGCGCCGTAGCGGTCGGTAGACAGCCCCCCGGCCTCTTCCACTAAAAGAAGGCCCGCAGCCTGGTCCCAGGGCTCCAGCTTGTGGTGGAAAAACACGTGGAACCTGCCCGCCGCAACGTATGAAAGCCCCAGCGCCGCCGAACCCAGAATGCGCGCGGTCTGCATGCCCGGCCACAGGTCCGCGACGAGTCGGAGCTGGTCGGCTGCGCCCTCATCTATATACGACAGGTCCAGGCCTAATATCCCGTCAGCGAGATGCTCGTCCTTGGTGACACTGATGCGAGCGCCATTCAGGAACGCCCCGCCGCCCCTGACGGCGTGGAAGGTCTCACCCCGAATCGGATCGTGGTTCACCCCTACCTGCACCAAGCCGTCGTAGGCCAGCGCCACAACGGTGGAGAAATGTGGGACGTTGGAGGCGAAGTTGCGCGTGCCGTCCAGGGGGTCGACGATCCACAGCCAGCCCTTGTCTGCCGCAGGCATTTCTTTGGGGTCACCCTCTTCGCCCATTACGGGGATGTCCGGGTACTCCCTCAGCAGTACGGCTATAACCGCTTTTTCGGCCGCGACATCGACGTCGGTAACGACGTTTCCGCGACCCTTGGCGGTCACCTCGACGCCCGACTGGAAGCGCTCGACCAGGATGGCCCCGGCAACCCCGGCGGCCTCCAGCGCTACGTCGAGGGCGGACCGGCCGGACAGGCCAGACGGGGAAGTGGGTATGTTGGGCATGCAGTTGAGCTTAAGGAGTTGACGTGGCCCCGGCAAGCGAGACCCACAGGTCACAATTTTAGGATAAGTGTTCCGGATATGTTTCAACGTTGACCAAGGCGTTTATCTAGGCCTGTCCCGCCGCGACCTGTGGGTCCGGTCGCCTCGGCGTCGGGCGTCAGAATCGCCGCCACGATGGGGGGGAGAGCCTCGCGGGCGATGAACACGAGGCGGACGGCACCCACCGAGACGGAGTGGGTGGTCGGCGTCGGTGGCGAGCGTGAAACCTTTCACTTTCCAATCCCTCGAAAATCCGTTTCGGCTAGCTTGTCAGACGCCGCCGAGCACATGCTACAATCCCGCTCGGTCGCTGCTGATTACAGGGTCCCAGCAACGCCTCCGCGCCTACGCCTTCAGGTTAATGCGTTTTTCTCTAGCTAGGTGTTTGCAATTTTCTCGGCCCCTTGCCCAGGATTTTTACACCGAGCTTGCACACTACCGTTCCGGAGAAATTAGCACTGCAAAGCCCTACGGCCCTCGACACACTCGCTCCCCCGGCCGCCCTGTGGCGGGCCGCCCTGGGCGAACTGCAGATGCGGGTTTCCGGTGCGTGCTATGAGACGTGGCTAGTTGACACCACGGCCCTGTCCTACTCAGACGGAGTGTTCACCGTTGCCGCCCCGAACGCTTTCGTAGCTGAAATGCTGGAGCAGCGATTATTTGAACTTGTCTTAGATTCTGTCGAAAAAGTCCTGGGCTGCCCGGCGGACCTTCGCATAGAGGTAGTCGGGTCTTGCGCACCCGCAGGTGCCGACCCGGCAACGGTGCCCGGCGGTTCCAATTTGACCGCTGGGCCTGACGCGTCTGTCGTGCCCGGAATGACTGAGGGAGCGCCTGCGCCGGTCCGCATTCCCGTCAGGCTCAACCCCGCCTATACCTTCGGCTCTTTCGTAGTCGGGGACAGCAATGACCTGGCCCACGCTGCGGCTGCGGCTGTGGCGGATCGGCCGGGCGAGCTGTACAACCCCCTGTTCATCCACTCCGATGTCGGCCTCGGCAAGACTCACCTGCTGACGGCTGTTGGTCACGCCATCCAGTCGCGGGGCCTATCGACCGCATATGCCACCACTGAAGAGTTCACCAACCAGTACATCAGTGCCATAAGAGAGGGCAAGACCGAGGAGTTCCGGGCCCGGTACCGGAGCGCCGATGTCTTGTTGCTGGACGACATCCAGTTTCTGATCGGCAAGGAGCAAACTCAAGAGGGCTTTTTCCACACGTTTAACGCCCTCCATATGGACGGCCGCCAGATTGTGGTTACGAGCGACAGGCCTATCGGCGAACTGATGGTGCTGCAGGACCGGGTCCGATCCCGACTGGCCGGGGGCCTCGTCGTCGACATTCAGGCCCCGGGTTTGGAAACAAGGCTCGCAATCCTCAGGGCCAAAGCCGAGGCCTCAGCCATGGCCAGCAGGATTTCCACCGAGGCGCTGGAGCTGCTGGCAGAGCTGGCGCACCGCAATGTGCGCGAGCTCGAAGGCGGCCTGAACAGGGCCATCGCCTACGCCGAACTGACGGGAAGCGTCGTTACCGCAGAAACGGTGCGCCGGGTGCTGTCTACCGCGGTCGCCCGAAATCGGTACACACCTGTTTCCCAGACCGGGGTGCTCGACGCCGTCACCGCCCACTATTCGCTCGATCTCCGGGACCTCACCTCCAGGCGCCGCGACGCCCACACCACGCTGGCCCGCCACGTCGCGATGTACCTGCTGAGGGAGGATGCTCACATGCGCTTGGCCGAGATAGGCCGCGTCTTCGGAGGCCGCGACCACTCAACCGTTTTGCACGCCCGGAACCGGGTGGCCTCGCTCATTCGCGAGGACGACGGGCTGCGGCACGAACTGGCCGAACTGCGTCGTGTCATCTCGGCACCCCTGCTCGCCACTTCGCCTTAGGGGCTCTCCGCACGCGGCGTGTTCGTGGGCTCTTCGGCTTTGCCTCATCGGCTTCTCCGCGCGGGCTTTGCCCGGCTCGTCCCTGGCTCTTCGTCTTTTTGGCGTGGCTCGCGCCTGGTTCTCCGCAGGCCTCGTCCGGGCTTTTTCGGCTTATTGCCTCATCGCTCTCTCAATTGGCCTTCGGCTCTGTAATTTGCGGCGGATTAGCAGCTTAATTATCTCTGTGAATAACTTGGGGGTAAGCTGTGGAGACGAGTTGATAACTGTGGATAAGATTGCTGGTTGGCCCAACAACCTAAATGCGTCAACAATTGTCCAAGCTGGTCCCCAATTAACACAACTCTTCCCACAAATCCTGTCGTGATAAAATCCCTGTATACAGGCTCTTATAGCGTGTTTCCACACTATCAACGCCCTTATTATTACCCCTATTACCTAACTTCTATTTTTACTTTCTGATGATTGATAAAACTGACATCTCCGTAATAAGTGGCAGCGGAGGAAACGGCAACATAAGTGGCCGTAGAGAGAAGTACGTCCCCAAGGGCGGACCTGACGGCGGCGATGGGGGAGACGGAGGAAGCGTCATTCTCAGGGCTAACCGCAATATCAACACCCTGGTCGAATTCCACTATAGGCGCAGGTTCGAAGCGCCATCGGGTGGCCCAGGCTTACCGGCACTTAAACACGGTGCCAACGGTAAAAACGTCGTCGTCTCCGTTCCGGTCGGCACCCAGATTCACGAGTTGGCCGAAGACGGTTCGCCGGGGGCCGTTTTGTTTGACCTAGACGATCATGGGCGAGAGGTCATTGTGGCGTCTGGAGGTTCCGGTGGCCGGGGAAACGCTTCGTATGCCAATTCGGTAAACCAGTTCCCCATGCTGGCTGAGGCCGGTGAGGCGGGTGAGGAACGGGCGATCCGATTGGAACTGAAGCTAATCGCGGACGTGGGGCTGGTCGGCCTGCCAAACGCTGGCAAGTCCAGCCTTCTGAGGGCGGTTAGTGCGGCCAAGCCAAAGGTGGCCTCCTACCCATTCACGACCCTTGAACCAGTGCTAGGAGTCGTTGAGCATAGGGGTTCGGAGTTCCTCATGGTGGACATACCAGGACTCATCGAGGGTGCCCATGAGGGAGTTGGCCTGGGGCACGATTTCCTCCGCCACATCGAGCGGACGAGAGTCCTGATTCACGTGATCGATGCATCTCTGGACGACCCGCTGGCCGACAGTGACCAGATCGAGCGAGAGATGGCCATGTTCGACGAGCGACTTTCCCAAAAGACACGGGTGGTCGTACTGAACAAGATGGACATTGCTGAAGCCGAGGAAAAGGCCGACGAACTGGAAAAGGCCTTGCGGGCAAGAGGACTGAAGGTGATTCGCACCTCGGCCGCGGCCCGTACCGGCCTGACAAAGCTTTTAGACCTCGTCGTCCTCGTACTTGAGCGAGAAGACCCCGCCGGTGAGACACCACCGACCCTGGCCGAGCGGCTGGCGGGCAACCCCAGGAAAAAGACCATCCGTAAGGTTCCCAAAGCGCCAGTTTTGGGTGAGGTCCAGATTATTCGACCGACGCCTGTTAACAGACGGTCAAGCGTGACGGTGAAAGATGGCGTGTTCGTAATCGAGTCTAAAAAGGCGGCCCGCATGGCCACAATGGTGGACCCGGAGAACTGGGAGGCGAAATCCCAGTTTTACGGCCACCTGAGAAGGCTGGGCATCGTGCAAAAGCTCGAGGACCTGGGAATTAAGACCGGCGACACGGTCCAATTGGGCGACACTGAATGGGAATGGACATAGGGGCCAGGGTAGGGGTGTTCGGGGGTACGTTCGACCCGGTCCACAACGGCCACCTAGCAAAAGCGACCGAGGCCATCGACACGCTCGGCCTCGACAGGGTTTTGTTCATGGTCGCTGGCGACCCATGGATGAAGCGGGAGGCGGGGCAGCCTGTCACCCCGTCCCACCACCGACTGGAGATGGTGACGCTCGCGGTGGCAAGCGAACCTTCCATGGCCGCAGACGGCCGCGAGGTGCGCAGGCCCGGCCCCACCTACACCGTCGATACGCTCAGCGAACTTGCCGCTGAACTTGCCGCAGAGGGGAGCGACGACGACGAACTTTTCCTGCTGCTCGGCTCCGATGCCCTGGCGACGTTTCCCCGGTGGCACACGCCGGGCCGAGTCCTCGAGCTTGCGCGAGTGGTCGCGTTGGAAAGGCCCGGCGTCGCGCCGGTCCTGGCGGCGTTACCCGGCGTCGCTGCTTTGGAACAGATCGCTCCAGGTGCAGCTAATAGGGCACAAGTGCTGACAGGGGTACCGGTGGACGTTAGCTCATCAGAGATCAGGCAGACGGTTGCGACCGGGAAGCCCGTCTCAGAGTGGGTACCCCCGGCCGTGGCGGAGTACATTGCTCGACATCACCTGTACACAAAGTAAGATCAGCGCAGCTATTTGGGGAGGAAAGAGATGGCCGAATCGATCGATATGAACGGACAGGTAGCCCTGGTGACCGGCGCGAGCCGCGGACTGGGCAGAGGCTTCGCCCAGGCCATAGCCGGGGCCGGAGCTGCGGTTGCACTGGTGGCACGCTCTGAGTCGGGTCTTAAAGAGACGGCCGTGGCTATTGAGGCTGCCGGGGGACGCGCCATCACGCTCGCCTGCGACGTGGTCGACCAGGACTCGGTGAAAGCGACCGTCAAAGAGGCAGAGCGTCAGCTCGGCCCGCTGGACGTTCTAATAAACAACGCCGGTGTGGCAGGACCGACCGGGCCGGACTGGGAAATTGACCCGGCCGAGTGGTGGCGGGTGCTGGAAGTGAACGTGCTGGGCCAGTTCTACTTTGCCCACGCAGCAATGCCCGGCATGGTGGCGCGCGGCCACGGCCGGGTCGTCAACGTGTCCAGCGGTGCCGCCGGGTTCGCCAGTCCTGGCTATTCCGGCTACTGCACTTCCAAGGCCGCCCTCACGCTGTGGACGGAATGCCTGGCGGGCTCTGCGTCGCCGCACGGCGTCTCCGTCATGGCCTACCACCCCGGCACGGTCGAGACCGACATGACGGTCTACACCGCCGCCCGCCCAGATATCGATGTGCCCAACCCCATAGTCGAGGGCGTCCGGGACCTGATTTCCTCCGGCAAGGCCGACTCTATGGAGGACGCGGTCGCGTCGCTACTGCGGGTCGCAGCAGGCCTGTTCGATGCCCTGCCGGGCCGCCAGATCGGCGTGAATGACCTGCCCGAGGAGTTGCTGCCCAAAGCCGCCGAAATTGAAGAGCGCGGCCTGTACGCCGTCCGTGTCAACGAACTGGTCAAGTAGAGTTGCCGTCGGTATTTGAGGCGATGAACGCTCGCGCCAAGAAGATTGGAGGCCACCCGGACCCCGTCGCCCGCATCTTGGAGCGCATCGGCGAACTCGATGCGCTGAAGCGGGGCCGGTTCGTCCTTTCGGCCGACGGGCAGACCTCCGACTACTACTTCGACGGTCGCCTGCTCACGCTCGACCCCGAGGGCATACACATGGTGGCGTCCGCCATGCTGCCGCTGGTGCGCGAGAGCGAGGCCGACGCGCTCGCCGGGCCGACGATGGGCGCGGACCCGATCACGACCGCCGTGTCTTTACTGAGCCACCTGGACCAACGCCGCACCCTGGGCGCGCTGGTCGTGCGCACGTCCGCCAAGGACTACGGCACCGGCAAGGCCATTGAAGGGCGGCTTACGTCGGGCATGAAAGTCGCCGTCGTGGACGACACCTGCGCGTCTGGTGGCACTCTCGTCCGCACCATAGAGGCGTTACGAACGGCAGACTGCGAAGTGACCGGGGTCTTTTGCGTTCTCGACCGACTCGAAGGCGGCGAAAAGCTAGTCGCCGCGCAGGGCGTCCGGCTGACTGCGCTCGTACATGCCGACGCACAGGGCGGCCTGACACGGGCGTGAGGGCGGCGCCGGAACTGTCCTAGTTCGCGAGCGACAGGTTCGCTGCGCTGAAGCCGCGCTCTTCGTCTGCCATGCGGGCGTCGTAGTCGATGAACGCCGAAACGGGGTAGCCATCGGTTGGGTGGAACTCGACCTGTATCGACTCCGCCGACTGGTCGATTGCGTCCTGCAATAACTGGAACAGGCCCTCGATGGTCACGTAACTGGCCAGCTGGTTGGCGTCTGTCACCGGCTCGCCGCTCTCGACAAACATCGCCGAGACCACTTCGCCGCCAGAGACCGATAGGGAGACGGGCGAGACCCACTCTCGGATGCAGAAACAGACCCAGTTGAACTCGAACGTGTACTCGGAGGCCGAGGTTGCTGCCCACAGGGCCAGGACCTCGTCGAGGACTGCCTGCGCTCCTGCGCTCGATTCGCCACCAAGGCGGTCGCTCGCGGTGCGGCCGAGCGAGGTCAGGCCAGCAAGGTCGGTGAGAGGCTCGCCGTTGGGGGGAAGGGTGGCGGTCATGGAGACGACCAGATCGCCCTGAATGAACGTGATGATCGAGCCGATGCCACTGGCATTGGGCTCGAAGGCCACGCTGTCATCGCCCAGCCCAACCGAAACGGTCTGCCCGGTGAACCCTATTTGCACCTCGGCGAACACCGTCTCGGCGTCTTTTACGGTGGCCAGGTCCATGACCGAGAACACAATTGCCGCGCCCGTTTCAGGGGCCTGGAACAGCGTGATGACCCACTCGTCGATGGCGTCCACCGGGACCGGTGCCTCGGAGCTGTCGATAGCCTGCGGCTGAAGCTGTTCAACGGTCAGGGCGACAGAGTCACCGACAATCGCGAGCACGTCCTGGCTGGTCAGGGTTAAGGCCGTCTCCGAAACGGGATCCGTGCCAGTGTCCGGGGTCGGCTCGGGGGTGGCGACGAGGGTCACCTGAGTAGGCGTCTCCATTGCGGTCGGGGCAGCAGTCGGGTCGGCTGCCCCGGGCTCGGCCGCCGGGCTGGACGAGCAAGCGGCCGCGGCCAGGGCCAGGACGAGCGCGCCAATTGCAAAGATGACGGATCGGTTCATTGTCATGGGCTTTCCCCTCCGAAGGTTAAGACGACCAGGCTCACCGTTTAGTTCCAGCTTGTTTTCTTTTTGCTGCCAGGACCGGAGGGCCCAGTACTTGGTCAATACGGCGGCAGGGGTGCGCGAGAGCGCCTGGGCGGGCATATAGAATTACCGCTACGCCAAGGAGCCCAATTGACTGAGGACATTATCTCCCGAATACAGCAGATCGCAGAAGAGCGCGGTGCCCTGCGCTACGGCGAGTTCAAGCTTTCCGCCGGTGGCACGTCCAGCTACTACTTCGATGGGCGGTTGCTCACGCTCGACCCTGAGGGCGGGTATCTCGTCGCCAAGGCGTTGCTACCCCTGGCGCTGGCGAGCGGTGCCGAGACCATCGCCGGGCCGACTCTTGGCGCCGACCCCATCGTGGCGTCAGTCGCAACGGTCAGTCATTTGGAGGGCACACCAATAAACGCCCTTATTGTGCGGAACCAGACCAAGGGCCACGGGACCGCTCGACGCGTCGAGGGTTCCGTGAGGGCGGGAATGAAAGTCGCGGTAGTCGACGACACCTGCACCAGCGGACGCAGCCTGTTCCAGGCGGTCGAAGCGCTAGAAGAGGCAGGTTGCGTGGTGACGGTGACGCTCTGCGTACTGGACCGCAACGAAGGGGGCAGCACCGAGGTTGCGCGCCGCGGCTACCCGTTCCATGCACTCCTCAGCGCCGACGGCGACGGCAAAGTAGCCCCCACGCCTCCCGCCTAGCCTGGCCTGACCGTCAGTGTGACGGTGGCCTCTATTCGCTCGGTGCCCCGGTAGTAGACGATGGTGATCGTCTCCCCGGCCGTGTGGTTTATGAGGAAGCGGGAAAGTTCACCCGTGTTGTGAATCTCCACGTCGTCCATCATCACGATAACGTCGCCCTGTTGAAGTCCGGCCTCTGCCGCTCCTGAGCCCGGTACGGCTCTCTGGATAATCACACCTTCTTCAACGGGGATGCCGTACTGGTTGGCCAACGCCGAGGTCAGGTTGAACGGCGTCACCCCCAAAAAGCCACGGTCGACGAACCCGGCGGCGATCAACTGCTCGGCCACCACCTTGGCGTCGTCAATGTTGATGGCGAAGCCTATGCCGCGCCCTTCTTGAATAATTGCGGTGTTTATTCCAATAACCTCCCCGTGCTCGTTTACCAGCGTCCCCCCGCTGTTGCCGGGGTTGATGGACGCGTCGGTCTGAATAAGGTCCACGATGGTGTTCTGGGCGTCGGCCGAGATGGACCGGCCCAATGCACTAACGACTCCCTTGCTGACGGTAGGGCCGCCGGGCAGGCCCAGCGCATGGCCGATAGCAATGACGTCTTCACCGACCTGAAGCTCGCCGGAAACACCCAGAAACGCGGGGAACAGGTCGGGCGCGTCGATGCGTATGACGGCCAGGTCGGTGGTGGGGTCGGTGCCGACGATAACGGCCTCGCGGCTCTCGCCGGTGTTCAGGGTGACGATTAGCGACTGGGCGTTGGCCACCACATGGTTGTTGGTGAGGATGTGGCCGCTTCGGTCCAGGATGATGCCGGTGCCCACACCGGAGCCGGGCTCGGGCTGGTCCATGAACCCGGAGTTGAGGAACTCGGTGGCGATGTGCACGACCGAAGGCTTCAGGAGCTTAACCACGTCCACCGTCGATAGCACCGGGTGGTCGTCGGCCAGCAGCGTGGCCTCGGTCAGCCCTTCGGGATCGATTTCGTCGACGAACGGGTCGCTTGCCGGGCTCTCTTCGCCCATGTCAGAGTCAGGCTCGCCGGGGCCCGACTGGTCGGTGACCGCGACCTCAATCGCCTCGTCGCCAGCCGTAGCGGCTTCGACGTCTGCATCCGGGGCGGCGGGTTGAGCTATCACCTCGACAACTACGCTGGTGGCAGAGGGTTGAGCCAGCACCTCGAGCGTTTCTGTGCTGGCGACGACTTCGGAGTCGCCCTCCCCGGGGGCGACGTGTACGGCAACGGGTTCGTCGCCGAGGCCGGTCCCGCAGGCTGCGGCTACGAGCATGACAAGGGCAGTCGCGGCAGTGAAGCGGGCGGCCCTGGGCAGATAGGTGTGGAACGGGGTCATGGAGGCTCTCCGGAAGCGGGTTCTAACGCTTAGATGCCGGTAAACACAGAAGAGTTGACGGCTCGATAGACACAACGCTCTCAACGACTCCGTCGTTCGGAACAGCGAAGGTGGAACATAGCGAAAAAGCCCGGTTGCTAAAAGTGGCAAGCAGCCAGTCCGAACGAAGTTCGAAGCGTGCGCAGATACACTGCACGGTCAAAAGTGAAGCCGATGAGGCAAAAAGCCGAAGAGCCGAGAGCCGAAGAGCGCAGTTCAAAGCGCACGTCGCTACGCCGCACGGTCAATAGCGAAGCCGATGAGGCGATAAGCCGAGAGCGAGCCTGGCGAGCGGAGAGCTGGCCAAGGCGCGAGGCTATGCCTCGCTAAGAAGCCCTAACGACGACGACGACGACGACGGGCTCGGCGAATAGCACGAGCCTTGTCGATACGTGACTGCTCACCCTTGGTGCGGAAGAACCGGCGGTTCCGGAGTTCACGCATGATGCCACCACGTTGGATGGAAGACTGGAAGCGCTTGAGGAGCCCTTCCCCATCTTCACCATCCCTTAATACGACGTAGGCCAAGAAGCCTTCCTCCTCGTGTTCGGTGCTCGTGCTTTTGCAATTGCAGGGCCCCAAAAACCCCGCTTACAAACAAATGCGAGCGGCGCAGTGCCACTCGTGAAACTATTCTAGCATGGTCCAACGCTGGCTAGTGCCGTGTTGTGTTGGACCGGGCCGTCAAGATTTGATGGGGAACCTTATGAGCGTCTTTAGTTCGTCCTCGGGCACGTCCCCCGGATCGTCCAGAAATATCGTCTGCAACGGACCCTCCCGCACGTGGCCCTCATCAGCGGCCCATTGCACCAGGGCGGCAGACGAACTATCAAGGGTCTCGTAGGGCCCCACGTGCACCAGCGTGGCGCAGGTCGCAGCCGCCAGGGTCTTCACCCCTATCTGTCCGCCTGCCGACTCTCGCTCTCGCACGGTTGCACTGGTCGGTATCCACACCTCCCATTCGAGGTCGTCTTCGTCAGCCTGGTCAGGCCCGTTGACGTACGTCGCACCCGGCTGGCCGCCCAGGTCGATGGCCTGTCTGCCGAACCACATGGCAAGCTCGATCATCTGCGCGGGCAGCATCTCGTAACTACCGCGGGCAGCTATATAGGCGACCTTCTGGGCCGGTACGTCCTCCAGGCGGGGAAGCTCTGAACTCGTCATTGTGGCAGGCTAACATGCAGGGTGAGCGATGCTACAATCTGGGTTCTATCCAAACATCTGTTCAGGTGTTGTCTTGAGGTCTGTATAGCCGTTGCCGGGTAAGAAAACGGGTAAGAAAAAAGCTAGCCAGGCCGCCCCTAAAAAGACGACCGCAAAAAGCCAAAAGCCCGCTGTGAAACGGCGAAAGGCAGACGCGTCCAATAATGGGCCCGTAACTGCGAATCGGGTCTCGGCGGCCCAGACCCCGGCGACGGGACTCGGCGTGACTGAAGACGCGCTGGCCACCTTAGAGGCGGACAGGAACCCGGTCAGTCCGCTCCAGAACATCGTCGTTAAGGGCGCGCGCGAGCACAACCTCAAGAACGTCGATGTCACGATTCCCCGCAATAAGCTCATCGTCATGACCGGCGTTTCCGGCTCCGGTAAAAGCTCCCTCGCCTTCGACACCATCTACGCAGAGGGCCAGCGGCGCTATGTCGAGTCCCTTTCGGCCTATGCGCGCCAGTTCCTGGGCCGCATGGACAAGCCCGACGTGGACTACATAGAGGGCCTCTCCCCCGCCATCTCTATCGACCAGAAAGGGGCCTCGCACAACCCCAGGTCGACCGTCGGCACGGTCACCGAAATCTACGACTTCCTAAGGCTGCTGTTCGCCAGAGTAGGCAGGCCCCGTTGCTACAAATGCGCCCGCCCCGTGCGCACCCAGACTGTGCAGCAAATAGTCGATGCGGTGCTTTCGCTGGAAGAGGGCACTCGCCTGCAGGTGTTGGCCCCGGTGGTGAGGCGACGCAAGGGCGAGCATCAAGACGTGTTCGAGTCGGCCAGGCAAACGGGCTTCGTGCGGGTGCGAGTCAACGGCGAAATGCACGACCTGTCCGAGGAGTTCGCCCTAAACAAAAAGAAATGGCACGACATTGAGGTCGTAGTCGACCGGCTCGTCATCGGCGAAAGCGCAGACATAGCAAGGGTGGCCGACTCGGTAGAGCAGGCCATGCGACTGGCTGGCGGCACCGTTCTTATAGACGTCGTCGACGGCGAAACGCAGCTGTTCTCCGAGAACTTCGCCTGCGTCCACTGCAACATCTCCCTAGGGGAGATTGAGCCCCGTACTTTCAGCTTCAACAACCCGCACGGAGCTTGTCCCAAGTGCACCGGCCTCGGCTACAAGCTGGAGGTCGACCCCGACCTGGTCATCCCCGATCGCAAGCTCAGCCTGGCGCAAGGCGCTGTGGAGCCGTGGGCACGCAGCGGCACATCCAGCCCGTGGTTCGCCAGCCTGTTGGAGTCGCTGGGCACGTCGTTCGGCTTCGACATCGACGCGCCTGTGGGGAAGTTGGACCCGGATGACTTGCACGTGGTCCTGTACGGCACCGGCAGTAAAAAGGTCAAAATGAGCCACACCACCCAGAAGGGGCGCAAGTTCAAGTGGACTACCTCGTTCGAGGGTGTAATCAACAACCTGCAGCGCCGTTACAAAGAGACCGAGTCGGACAACGTTCGCAACGATATTGAGCGCTACATGGCGCAGCGCACGTGCCAGACATGCGATGGCTTCCGGCTGCGACCGGAGGCGCTGGCGGTAAAAATAGGCGGCGAGAACGTTGTCGACGTCACCAACAAGTCGATAACCGCAGCCGCCGAATGGGTACGGAACCTTCGGGACAGTGAAAGCCCAACTGCCCCGGTCGGGAAGATAGATGTTTCGGTCAACGGAGCTGGTGCCGCCGGAGCAACAGGGCAAGACGAAGAGGACGCCGCCGCCAATTACGACCTGCCGCAACTGTCCGCGCGCGAGATGGCGATAGCCGACCAGATACTAAAAGAGATCGCCGAGCGGCTCAGCTTCCTCGTCAACATCGGCCTCGACTACCTGAACCTTAGCCGGACGGCATCGACCCTTTCTGGGGGGGAGGCCCAACGCATTCGGCTGGCCACTCAGATCGGCTCCGGCCTGATGGGCGTGCTGTACGTGTGCGACGAGCCGTCGATTGGCCTGCACCCGGAAGATGACGACCGGCTAATCAAGACCCTCAAACGACTGCGCGATCTCGGGAACACTGTTCTGATCGTGGAACACGACGAGGCCATCATGCGGGCCGCCGACCACGTTGTGGACCTCGGCCCCGGTGCCGGTGAGCACGGCGGACACCTGGTGGCCATGGGCACGGTGGACGACATCATCGCCGAGGAAAAGTCCCTAACAGGGGGATATCTTGGCGGCCGCCTGATGATTCCGCTACCCACCGAGATGCGAGCTGGCAACGGGCTGTCCCTGACCGTAAAAGGTGCCTCTCACCACAACCTGAAAAATATCGATGTCGAGATACCTCTTGGCAAGCTGGTGTGTATCACGGGCGCATCGGGCTCGGGCAAAAGCACGCTCATAAACGAGGTGCTGTACAAGGCCCTGGCCAGGCGCTTTTACCGGGCGAAGAACCGGCCGGGAAAGCACGAGGGCATTACGGGCCTGGACAACGTAGACAAGGTTGTGGACATAGACCAGTCGCCTATCGGGCGTACGCCTCGTTCCAACCCCGCTACCTACACCGGCACCTTCACGCCCATTCGCGAGCTGTTCGCCTCTATGCCCGACGCCAAGGTACGCGGATATAAGCCAGGCAGGTTCTCGTTCAACGTCAAGGGCGGACGCTGCGAGGCGTGCCGTGGAGACGGCTACATCCAGATAGAGATGCAGTTCCTGCCGGACGTGACAGTGCCCTGCGAGATATGTGACGGCGCCAGGTACAACCGGGAGGCGCTGGAGATCCACTACCGGGGCAAGTCCATTGCCGATGTTTTGAACTCAACGGTGACAGAGGCCCTGGCCCTGTTCGAGAACATTCCGTCGATTAGGCGAAAGTTGCAGACCATGGAAGACGTGGGGCTGGGCTACATCCGGTTGGGCCAGCCAGCAACGACCATTTCCGGGGGCGAGGCCCAGCGGGTCAAACTGGCCAGCGAGCTGAGCAAGCGGGCGACCGGCAACACCATGTACATATTGGACGAGCCCACTACCGGGCTGTCGTTTCACGACTGCTCGTACTTGCTCCGGGTGCTGCACCGGCTGGTGGACTCGGGCAACACCGTCGTGCTCATCGAGCATCACCTCGACCTGATAAAGAACGCCGACTGGATAATCGACCTCGGGCCCGGTGCCGGGGACGCGGGCGGCGAAATAGTCGCCACAGGCACGCCGAAGAAGATTGCGAGCCTGAAGAAGTCCTCGACAGGCCGGTACCTCAAGGCTCATTTGGCGAGGCAGAAGCGCTAAGCGGCATTAACGCCGCCAGGGCAAACCCCTGCGAGACGAACACGGCTCGGCTAGTATGTGTGCCGGAGGGCTAAAAACATGCGTAAATATTCGACCTTGATCGTGATCGCGGCGGTGGCCGTAATGGCCGTTGCGGCAGCGTGCGGCGGCGGCGACTCGCTGGCCGGTTCGACGTGGAAGATGATCCAGCTAGGGCCCGCCGGATTCCCGGTGCCCGCCATGTTCCAGGTAGACGTGAACATGGAACTGTCCGTGGACGGAACGACCATAAAGGGCTCCGGCGGCTGTAACGGCTACAGCGGCAGCTACGCGATGGTCGACGACACGTTTACCACCAGCAATCTCTCGTGGACGGAGATAGGCTGCTCCGAGCCAGAGGGAATTTTCGAGCAAGAGAACCGGTTCTTCAGCCTGCTCTCCTCGGTCGAAACGTTCTTCATCCAGGGCGACAAGCTCACCCTCAACGCACCGGACGACGACCTCATCGTCTTCCTGCGCACCGGAGGCAAAGAGTAGCCAGCCCCTAGGCGGCCTCGCGCACCCTGGCCAGCACCCTGGCCCAGTCGCGTGCGCGGGCCATCTCGCCGCCTTAAGCGTATTTGCCCTGTGATGTCCCGGCGTGCGCACGCGCACGTTAGCGATGAAAGCCGGGTGCATATTCCCCTCGCGCTGCTGCCACCACGGCCTTCCAGATGTCTGGAAGATCTGTTCCAACTTCCGTAATACCCGGTCCGTAACGTCTTCCTCATACAAAACCGCTGACCGGGCGCATCGCCCGATGTGAGCCCGGATTTGAGAAGGAGACGACATGAAAAAGAGATGGATATACGTAACGGTGATGGTGGGCCTGCTCACCCTGGCCGTGACCGGGGGCGTGGCTGCGGCCAACTTCGGCGGCGGCGGAGCTGCTGATGACATGAACACCAGAGCAGCCGAGATTCTCGGTGTGGAGCCGCAGGCGCTGTCCGATGCGCTGGAGCAGGCCCACGAAGAGGTCATGGCAGCGCAGCTCCAGGCCCGACTCGATGAGGCGGTGGTCGAGGGTTTGATCACCCAGGAGCAGGCCGACGAGTACTCGACTTGGATACAGGACCGACCTGACGGACTCGATCACGACTTCGGCAGGCGTGGCGGCCGAGGGCACGGCAGGGGTGGCCCAGGCTTCGGTAAAACCCAGCGCTTCAATGGCTCCGGCGGCTTCGGCCACGAGGCTCCGGCGGACGACACGCCGGCACCGACCTCTTTCGGCGACTCTTTCTAGACGCCGCCCCGTACCTCCGAGCCTCCGTATGAAGGGGCCCCGGCCAAAAGGCCGGGGCCCCTTTTGGGTTTGCGCCCAAAGTCTTCATAATCCCTTCCAAGTCGTTACATAGATTGGGTGTGTGGCCTTGTGACCCTGCATAAGAGAAAGAAGGCCGGAGGGCCCTAGAGCGAACCCCGTGAGCGGAGAGTGCAATGGAAAACGCGCTGATGGACGAGCCGAAGCGGATACTTATCGTCGAGGACGACCCCGACACGGTAAAGCTGGTGACAGCCTTTTTGGCCAGGGACGGCTACCGGATGCTTTCGGCCCACAACGGTATCGCCGGTCTCAGGCTGGCCCGTGAGGAAAAGCCGGACCTGGTCGTGTTGGACCTCATGCTGCCCGGCCTCGATGGCTGGGAGATTTGTCGCGCCATCCGGCAGGAGTCGGCTGTGCCCATCATCATGCTCACCGCCATGGTGGACGAAGAGGACCGGCTGGCGGGCCTGGAACTGGGGGCCGACGACTACGTCACCAAGCCATTCAGCCCTCGCGAGCTTGCCGCCCGTGTGCGAGCTGTCCTGCGCCGCTCGGCACCGGACGAAGCGGCATCGGCCGACGCCGTCCTACAACACCGGGACGTGTCTGTAGACGTCGCGCGCAGGGAGGCGAGCGTGGACGGCACCGCCATGGACCTGACGCGCACCGAGTTCGCCATTCTCGTCCACGTTCTGTCCAACCCCAGCAGGGTGATCACCCGCGCCAACGTGATTGGTGCCGTGTTTGGACACGACTTCGATGGCTTTGACCGCACCGTTGATCGGCACGTGTCGAACCTGAGGCGCAAGCTAAAGGAACGCTCGTACGGGGGCGATCTAATCGAAACCGTTTACGGAGGTTGGGCCGGACGGTTTCACCGTCCAGGCCGAGGACGGGACTGAGACTGTTGTTGCCCTCGCCGATGACGGCGCAGTTCTTCGTCAGCAAACCCTGACGGTCGATCAGCTAGAGCAGGGCATGAGCGTGGTGGCGTTCGGCCTTGCAGACGACGAAGGTGCGGTCGAAGCGAGCGTGGTGCAGATCATAGAGTAGGGCGCTCGGTCTAACCGGGTTAGTATGTGGGCCATCCAGGGGCGGAACCGGAATTGGGGCGGAAGTGCACTGGAGGTCTCGTTAATGGGCGATTTGAAACAAGCGATGGTCTGGATGGCGAGGCTGCTGTTCCTCGGCGGCGTTGTCTGCGGGATAATTGGCCTGGTGGCTGGACTGGCGGACAAGGCCTGGAAGCTGGGAGCGACCGGCTGGTTCGAGGGAGGCCTGCTCGCAGGCGTCCTGGCGATCGTGGTCCTGGCCGATACGTTAGTGAGTTCCCGCTCGGACTAGCCTCCGAGAATTTCACGACACAAGGTCGCCGATTGGGTACTGCGATGCCTACCAGTCGCTGCTGCCCGTATAATCCCCTCGTAACCCCGATGCGCGCTTTTGCGGCGCAGCCGGGAGACACCTGTAAGGGCCTGGGGGGGGGACACCGATGAGTGCTGAACTTGCGTACATGAGCGGGGCGGAGCTTGCCGGAAGGATCCGCAGCCGTAACCTGTCGCCGGTAGAGGTTGTCGATTATTTCTTGGCCCGCATCGCCGTGCGGAACCCGGCCGTAAACGCCTACGTAGACGTGCTGGACGAAGAGGCTCGGGGCCGAGCCGCAGCGGCCGAGGCGGCGGTCATGTCCGGGGAAGCACTGGGGCCCTTGCACGGCGTGCCAATGGCGCTCAAGGACCTGTTCACCCTCAAACCGGGCGTACGCTCGACCGGCGGCTCCGTGCCGTTCAAGGACTTCGTCGCTCAGGACACCACCAGCTACGTCGCCGATCTCGAAGGCGCGGGCGCGATCACCCTCGGCATGACCAACTCCCCGGAGATCGGCCACAAGGGGACGACCGATAACTACCTGTTCGGCCCAACCTCTACGCCATTCGCCATCGGCCGCAACGCCGGTGGTTCGTCTGGCGGCAGCGCTGCAGCAGTCGCTGCAGGCCTGGCGCCCTTGTCGCAGGGCACGGACGGCGGCGGGTCGATCCGCATACCGGCGTCGTGCTGTGGAGCATACGGCTATAAGGCGTCCTACGGGCGCATCCCGTTCGTTACCCGCCCCAACGCCTTCATGTCCTACACGCCGTTCATTTTCGCTGGGCCCATCACCCGCACGGTTGAGGACGCGGCGCTCATGATGTCGGTGATGGCGCATCACAACCCCAGGGACCCGATGTCCCTGCCCGACCAGGGCATCGATTATGTTGCGGCCACAAGGCGCTCGATACGCGGCCTGAAGGTCGCCTACAGCCCCGACCTCGGCATCTACCCGGTGGACGAGGTGGTGGCCAATACGGTGCGGGATGCGCTCCCGGCGTTCAAGGAAATGGGAGCAAGCGTCGATGAGGTAGAGATAAAGATCGATGCCACCCAGCAGGAATTGTCGGCGCTGTGGCTCCGGCAGATGGCGATGGTGCACCTGGAGCTGGCGCACAACTCCAAGGCCCTGGGCATAGACCTGCTGGACGAGCATAACGACCAGCTCAACCCGAGCTTCGCCAAGACACTGGAAATAGGCCAGGCGATGTCGGCCTGGGACCAGCGGGCTGGCGAATCGCTACGCTCGAAGGTCTACGACCCAATACAGGACGTGCTGGACGAGTACGACGTGCTCGTCACGCCGACTTTGACCGTCCCCCCGGTCCCGAACGCCACTGACGGCGATACGCTGGGCCCGGTCGAAGTTAACGGCGAGGAGATGGAGCGCTGCATCGGCTGGTGCATGACCTACCCCATCAACTACACGGGTAACCCGGCGGCGTCCATTCCAGCGGGGTTTACCGGCGACAACCTGCCCATCGGCATGCAGATTATCGGGCGCAGGCATGACGACGAAACCGTACTGGCCGTGAGCGCCGCCTTCGAGCGGACGCGGCCCTGGCACCATAAGTACCTGGAGTTAGAGGCGACTTTTAACTAGCGCTGGCGCTTAGCCGAATACGAAGACGGAGTGAAAACTTACCCATGAGTGATATGACCGGAAAAATACAGACCGTACTGGGGCCGATAGAGCCGGAGCAGATGGGCATAACCATGACCCACGAACACCTGCTCGTAGACCTGATGGACTACTTCCACGTGCCCGATGAGGCCAGCCTGCGGTCTTACGCCGACCGGCCCATCACCATGGACATGCTGGGCAAAATGGGCCAGATCTGGACTATGAATAAGGCCAATCTGCAGTACTACGACGAAAAGACTTCGATTGAAGAGGTGCTCAAGTTCGCCCATGCGGGAGGAGGCGGCATTGTCGACACGACCGACTTCGATCTCGCACGTGACCCGCTGGCGCTCCAGCGCATCTCCCGGGCAACAGGCCTGAACGTGGTGATGGGCTCCGGTCACTACGTGCCCATCGCCCACCCGGCGAACATGGACGAGATCACCGAGCAGGAGATCACCAAGCGCATTGTCGCTGACGTCACCGTCGGGGTACGCGATACGGGCGTCAAGAGCGGCGTAATCGGCGAGCTGGGCAACATGTACCCGCTATCGGAGAACGAGCGTAAGGCCCTACGCGCGGCGGCGCGTGCCCAGGCTGAGACGGGCGCGCCCATCTCCATTCACCCAGGCGCGAATGACGACTCGTGCATGCAGATTTTGGACGTGCTGGTGGAGTCCGGCGCAGACCCGAAGAACGTGATCATGGGCCACCAGGACTACGCGCTAAAGGACTTCGACAAGATGGCGGAGCTGGCGGCCACCGGCGTCTACATGGAGCACGACTTATTCGGCTTCGAGGACACGAACCTGATGTACCTCGGTGGCTACACCGATATGAAGAGCGATGCCCAGCGCATTGAGGCGCTGGAGTTCATGGTCGCCCGCGGGCACCTGGGCCAGATTCTGATCGCACAGGACGTGTGCCAGTGCAGGCAGCTCAGCCGCTACGGGGGCAAGGGCTACGCGCACATCCTCGAGAGCATCGTGCCCCGGCTAAAGGGCCGAGGGTTCACCCAGGACCAGATCGACACGATCTTGGTAGCCAACCCCGCAAGGGCGTTGGCGTTCGCCTAAAGACCGGCAATTTGCCGAAGCGATGAGGCGGAAGCCGAAGAAGCCCTGACGAGCCCGGCGGAGAGCGTTCGCCTAGGGCTCGTACAACTCGCTTTCGGCCAGGACGCCTACGATGCCGACGCCGCCGGTGATGAGCACTCGGCCGTCGGGCAGCAGGGCGGCGGCGTGCCGGTACCGCGTCTCGACGAGGTCGCCCACGTAGGTCCACTCCCCGGTGTCAGGGTCCCACACCTCGACCGAGCCCACCCGGCCGATGCCGCCCGCCACCATTACGGTGCCGTCGGATAGCTTGATGGTGACCGACTCGGCCCTGGGGTCACGCGTCTCGCCCGCTTCGCTCCACTGCCCGGTTATCGGGTCATACAGCTCGGCCAGCTTGCGTTTGCCCTTGCCGCCGATCACCAGCACCCGACCGTCGTCGAGCAAAACGGCGGTGTGCATCGTGCGGCCGAGCTTCATGTCCCCGGCCGATACCCACGTGTCGGTTGTGGGGTCGTAGACCTCGGCGCTCTTGGTGTAGGGACCGTCCGGCCGCCCGCCGCCGGTAATGAGCACGCGCCCGTCGGCCAGCAATGTGGCGACGTGATTTTTCCGCGCCTCGGCCATCGGCGCCTTTTCGATCCATCGGCCGAGCGCCGGGTCGTAGATTTCGGATGTGGCGACCGTTACCAGGTCCCGGTCGTGCAGTCCGCCGCTGACGAAGATGCGACCGTCGGCCAGTTGCACGGAGGCGGGGGTCTCTCGCGGAGAGTTCATCTCCGGTCCCGGCGACCACTGACCGGTGGCCGGGTCCCAGATTTCGGTGGTGACGGGGAACTCGAAGTTGGTGGCCATGCCACCGGCGGCGATGACCGTGCCGTCCGGCAACTCGAACAGGATGGGGTCCTGGCGCTCTTTCGCCAGCGGGCCTGTGGGCGTCCAGAGCCCGGTCGCGGGATCGTAAAGATCAACCTCGGCGTTCACCCCGGCGAACCCCTCTGCCACGCCCACGCCTCTGCCTCCGACCGCGAGCACCCGGCCGTCGGACAGCACCACCATGGGGTGGAGCTGGCGGGCCGCCTTCATCTCGTCGGTCGATACCGATTCGCCGTCTGCGACCCGACCACTAGGCTCTTCGGGCGCTTCGCCAACAGGTGCGTCGGGGGCGTCGGTGGCAGCCCCGCCACAGGCGGCGGCCAGCAGCACTGCGATAACGGACATGGCCGCGAGTCTGATCAGCATCTTTACCTCCACAACTCTATTGTGGCGGCGCTGTCAACTTGCGCCTTCTCCCACTTTTTCTGGACCGGACTTGCCGGGACAAGACTATGCGGCCAATATGGACGGGGCCGCGCCAGGTCAATGGCGGGGCGTATCGGGGAGGCACAGAGAATATGAAGCAAGCGGTCTATCTCGGCAACAAGGTGTTTGAGATAAGAGACGTGCCGATGCCGGAGCCGGGGCCGGGAGAGCTGCTGATCAAGGTCAGTTATAGCGGCATCTGCGGCACGGACGTGCACGGCTTCATGTACGACACGGTGCCGCCGGGCACGGTGCTTGGCCATGAGTTCACCGGTGAGGTCGCCGAGATCGGCGCCGGGGTTTCGGACTGGAGCATCGGCGACCCGGTCGTCGCCGGGGGCGGCACGGCCCCGCCCGGCACGCCGGACGCGATTAACGACAACCCCCGCTTCAACTTCCGCACCATGGGCTGGACGGCGATGACGTCGTTCGACGGGGCCTACGCCGAGTACACGGTGATGGAGGCGTGGAAGCCGCTGCGCCGTCCCGATGGTGTGTCGGCGATGGCCGGCGCCATGGCGGAGCCCCTGACGACTGCCATCGACGCGGTACGACCCTCGGGCATCAAGCTGGGGGACACGGTCGGCGTGCTTGGGGGCGGGCCCATCGGCCTGTTTTGCATGCAGGCGGCCAAGGCCGCGGGCGCTTCCAAGGTCATCATGTCCGAACCCGCCCCTGCCAGAGCCGCGGCCGCCAGGGCGTTAGGCGCCGACGCCGTAATAGACCCGACCGAGCAAGACGTGGAGACCGAGATGGTCGCCCTCACCGGCGGCCTCGGTCCAGACGTTATATTCGAGTGCGCGGGCGCGAAAGGAACGCTACAGCAGGCGCTATCGACGGTTCGCAAGGGCGGCCGTGTGGCGCTGGTCGCGCTGTCGTGGGAGCCGAACATGGTGCTGCCGGTCGACTGGATAACCCGCGACATAGACCTGGTCACCAGCCTGCAGCACTACTCCCGCCACTGGGAAATCGCACTGGAACTCCTCGCCAGCGGCGCGGTCCGCACCGAGCCGATGGTCCCCGAGGGCGGCATCATCCCCCTGTCAGACATCCAGTCGGCGTTCGACGGGCTGCAGCACCCCACCGACGAGATCAAGGTGTTGATAACGCCGTAGCCGGGCTGGTTCAGTGTCTCCCTAGCTCTCCGGCGGCCGCCTGTCCGCCCACGGTCGCTCCCGCTCGTATGCGGCTGCCAGCGCCAGCATGGTGGCCTCGTCGAAGCGGCGGCCGATGATTTGCAGGCCGATGGGCAGGCCGCCGGAGTCGAACCCACACGGGACGCTGGCGCCGGGGAGGCCGATGGCGTTGACGGGGTAGGTGAACGGGGTGTGCGCCGCGAACCCCCACATGCGCTCGTCGTGAGGCGGTTGCACCGACGCCACGGGCTCGCCCACCCGAAAAGCGGTGGTCGGCATGGTCGGGGAAATAAGCAGGTCGTAGCGCTCGAACACGTCGTCGAAGCGGGCCTTTAGCTGATCCAGCGCGCCGAGCGCACGGGCGTACTCCTCGGCCGTAATGCGGGACCCGTACTCATAGACCCGGTAGGTCTCCTCCGTTAGCTCGTCGCCCCGGGTCTCGAACTTTCCGCCCGCGCTGGCGTACTGGTTGGCGCACATGACCGGCCAGTAGGCCTCGAACGCGGCCGAGCAGTCGAGGTCGACGCGCTCGACTACGGCACCCAGGCCCTCCAGCACTCGCACGGCGTCTTCCACAGACGCGGCTACTTCTTCGCTCACGGTCGCGTAGCCGTAGTCGGGGCTGTAGGCGATGCGTAGTCCCGCAACGTCCCGGCCCAACGCTGCGACGTAGTCGGGCACGGGCAGGCGCGATGCGTCAGGATCGCGGGAGTCATACCCGGCGATGACACCGAGCATCGCGGCGGCGTCGCCCACGCTGCGGGCAATCGGACCGGGCTGGCTGAGCTGGTTCACTATGTAGCTGGGGCTGACCCCGGTGTACCTGGGCACGCGGCCGAGCGTGGGGCGTATGCCGAACACCCCGCAGAAGCTGGCGGGCGCACGAATGGAGCCGCCCCCGTCGGTGCCGGAAGCCAGCGAGCACAGGCCCGCCGCCACACCGGCCGCCGAGCCGGAGCTGGAGCCGCCGGAGGTGTGGGCCGTGTCCCAGGGGTTGCGCGTGGGTTCGCCCAGCCTGTTGATCATGTGGATCATCACACCCCAGTCGGGCATGTTCGTCTTGCCCAGCACTATTGCACCAGCAGCCTTCAGGCGTTCGACCACCACCGAGTCCTCTTTCGGCACGTGGCCCTTCATCCACAGGGAGCCCCAGGTGGTCTCGATACCCTCGGTGATCTCGTTCTCTTTTATGCCCACCGGCACGCCGTGCAGCGGCCCGAGGGCATTGCCCAACATCACTGCCGACTCGGCCTGCCGGGCGGCGGCGCGGGCCCGGTCCTTGTCCAGCGTAGTAAACGCGCTGAGGGCCGGGTTGAGTCGTTCAATGCGTGAGTAACACATGTCTACGAGTTCAAGCGGCGAGACGTGCTTCTCGCGGACCAGTCTGGCCTGCTCGGTGGCGGGGGTGAAGGCGAGTTCGGTTTCGTTCATCTATGTCCTTTGGTAACGGGCTGGTGAGAGGGAAAGAGGGTTGCACTGCGGGCGGCCCTCGTCAACAGTTTGCCCTCCGGGTCGTCATCGGTTTCAATATGCCGGATTCCTGCAACGCCGGTTTAGCAAAAAGAGAGAGACGCCGTGACCACACTGAACCAGAAAGTCTGCATAGTTACCGGCGGCGGCAGCGGCATAGGCTGGTCCACCGTCCTGGCCATGGCCGGTCTGGGCGCGAAGGTGGCCGTGGTCGGCCGCACGGTGTCAAAGCTTGATTCGGTGGTGGCAGAGGTGGAGTCGGTCGGGGGCGAGGCGCGGGCGTACGCAGCAGACGTGGCCGACTGGGACGCCGTGGCCGCGATGACGGCGGACGTTATCGACCGTTGGGGCCGCATCGACGTGCTGGTCAACAACGCCGGTACCAACGTCGCCCACCGTGGCATTCTCGACACCACCCCGGAAGAGATTGAGCAGTTGATCGCCATCAACCTCAACGGGACCATCTTTTGCGCCCGAGCGGCACTGCCCCAGATGCTCAAGCAAGGGGGCGGCACGATAGTGAACGTGTCGTCTATGGCCGCCCTGCGGCCGGGGATGATGTCCGGCGTCGCCTATGCGTCATCGAAGGCGGGGGTGAATGCCTTCAACGAGTTCCTCAACGACGAGTTACAGCACACGCAAGTACGGTCATGCGTGATAAGCCCTGGCGAGGTCGTCACGCCCATTCTGGAAGAACGAAGCACGCCACCCGACAGTGCAGCACGCGACACCATGTGCCAGCCCGAGGACGTTGCCGCCGCGGTGGTCTTCGCCGCCACGCTGCCCGCCCGCACGATGGTGCCGGAAATGGTCATCGTCCCTACCGTTTCTCGCGATGCATCTAGCGAACTGCTGCCGCGTCCCGGCGCGCCTTAGAACGCCCTAAAACGCCAGCTCCCGCACGAGAACGGCGATACTGGTGCTGATGATGATCACCACGACTGCCCGCCTGAACGCCGCATCACTCAGGTACCGGGACAGCCTCGTGCCCAGAAATGCCCCGACCAGCACCGGTCCGACCGCGATGCCGATGAAGGCGGCCCGTTCGGCCGTGTAGATGCCAGCCACCACGTAGCCCACTACCAGCACCACCATGACGGCCATGAAGTAGGCGGCCAGTGTGCCCCGGACCGAGTCTCTCTCCCAGCCCCGTCCCAGGGCGTATAGGGCCATGATGGGCCCGCCTATGGCCGACGTGCCGAGCAGGACCGCCACCCCGAAACCTAGCGCCGGCCCAAGCCGCTGAGGCGCTCGAAAGGCGGGCCGCGGATTGACCGCCGTCAGCACAGCAAGGCCGAGTATGAGAGCGACGGTGAGAACCCGGAGGACCGCCTCCGCCGACGCGGTCAGAACGAACACCCCCAGCACCGCGCCCGCAATGCCGACCACAGCCAGTGGCCTTACCTCGCCGGTGTGAATGTCGCGACGGGTGTCGCGCAGTACGACCAGGTACAGAAGTATCTGGGTGGTATTGAGGGTGAGTATGGCCGTTACCGGGTCGACCACGAGCAGCAGGAACGGCAGCGCCACCATGCCCATTCCAAACCCGGCGGCGCTGAGCACCGTCGCGCCCACGAACAGGGACGTTACCGAGACCGCGAGTGTTAGGGGCGACAGCAGGTCCATGACGCCACATCCTACGCCCCCGTCGACCCCATTGGCCCTTCAGGATTGACGGCTAACACCGTCGCGTTATATTTAGGCAACAGCGACCCTTTGATTAGCGGCCCCCGACCGCATCGAAAACGGGTTCGCAATTGAATTGGAGAACCAATGGCACAGGAAGTGACAGTCCCGCCGGTAGACATAGAGACTCTGCGGTCCGAGATTCAGGCCGAGTATCAGGTGGTGGCCGATAGCCCGAACAAGGATTTCCACTTCCACACCGGCAGGGCGCTGGCCGCAAAGGTCGGTTACGGAGATGACCTGCTTGAGGGCATTCCCGAGTCCTCCATCGAGTCCTTCGCCGGGACGGGCAACCCCTTCTCTCTCGGTCCCATGGTGGCGGGCGAGCGTGTCGTTGACCTCGGGTGCGGTGCCGGTATCGACAGCCTGATAGCGGGGAAGATGGTCGGCCCCCAGGGCCAGGTCATCGGCGTGGACATGACCGACGCCATGGTGGCGAAGGCGAGCCAGTCTGCTCGCGAAGGGGGCTTTACCAACGTTGAGTTCAAACAGGGCTACGCGGAATCACTGCCCGTAGGTGACGGGTGGGCCGACGTCGTCATTTCCAACGGCGCGCTCAATCTCGTTCCCGACAAGGTCGCGGTGTTGACCGAACTGAATCGGGTTCTGAAGCCGGGCGGTCGGTTGCAGATAGGCGACATTGTGGTGCACCGGTCGGTGCCAGAAGAGGCCAAGGCCGACATCGACTTATGGACTGGCTGAATCGCCGGTGCTCTGCTGGAAGCAGAGCTTTAGGCGGTGGTCGAGATGGCGGGCTTCGAGGGCTTCGAGGTGACCTAGAAAGGCTACGTCTTCGCTGGGGCTCCCCAGAGTTCCAGTGCGGCGGCCTACGAAACGATGGGCATCAACTTCCGGGCCGTTAAGCCCTAGCTGACCGGTTGCGCTACTTGCGCGTGGCCGGGGGCCGTATTTGGGTGAGCAGCAGTACCCCCACGCCTATTACCGCGGCGACGGCGATGAAGGCGGGTCGGTAGGTATCGGCCAGGTCGTAGGTCAGGCCGCCAAGGATCGGTCCGGCAGCGAAAGTCACGCCCGACGTCAGGCTGAGTAGGCCCGAGATAGCCCCGTAGCTGCGCAGGCCGAAGTTGTCCTGCACAACCAGCGTGTACAGCGGCCCGAACGCTCCCATGCCGAAGCCGAACAGCGCGGACGATACCCACACCAGCGCGATGGAGCCGGGGTTCAGCATCAAGGCGATGCCCACGATGGTGACCGAAAAGCTGACCATCATCGCGTTCCGGCCGGATATTCTCTCCCCCAGCATTCCGAACACCACCTTGCCGAACATGCCTCCTGCCGCGAGCATGCTCAGGGCGCCAGATGCCATGCGCAGAGAGATGCCGGCGTGGGTGAAGTTGGCGACCATGTGCGGCAGCAACACCGCGAACGCCAACGAGCCTATCGGGATGATGGTCGCCAGGAGGTAGAAATTTCGGGAGCGCAGGGCCTCGTGCATGGTCGCCCCCGTCAGTTGAGGCCTGGTCCGGGCCTTGCTCGTTTGGCCCTCCTCGCCATCTTCGTCTTCGGGGTCTGGAGGCGGGTTTTCGTCCACGAACACGAAGGTGTATATCAGCGCCAGTAGGAACATTGCCGCAACCACGTAATAGGCGGTTTGCCACGAAGAAACCACCAGCACGGCACCGATGATCGGCGTGAGCGCCAGGCCACCGAAGTTGTTGCCCATCATGGTCAGGCCCAGGGCCCTACCCTTGTTCTTTTTGAACCAGATGCCCACCAACCGGCCCGCCGGCAGCATGACGGTACCGTTGAAGGCGACGAACTGAAGGGCGCTTATGGCGTAGAAGTGCCACAGTTCGGTCATGAACGGGCGCAGCAGGAAGCTGAGACCGGCAAGGGCGACCGAGATGAGCATGACCGGCTTGGCCCCGTGCTTGTCGATCATGCGGCCGACGAATGGGCCAGTCAGCGTTCCCAGCGCCACAAACGACAGGGATGCGCTGATCTGCGTGCGCGACCAGCCGAACTCGGTCTCTAACGGCTCAATGAACAGGCCGAAAATGTACTGGTAAGAGCCAATGGAGACCGTCGCCACCAGGAACGCGGCAGACGCCACGACCCAGCGCTTGTGGGGCCTGGGGAAGGTTTTTACGCGCCGGGGGATGGTCACGACATGGAATTCTACCAGCGATTGGTCGCCCAGGACCGGCCACGTTCCCAGCGGCCGCCCTGGGGAGGGGCTACTTTATGGTGTCGATATTCGCGGTGTACTCAGCCTCGCTCAGGCCGATGTAGCCGACCTCGGCCGCCAGTTCTGCCGCGTTGTTCATGTAGAACTCCACGAAAGCGGTAACCTCGGGGCGGCCCAGGCTCTCTGCGTTGACGTAGATGTACATGGGCCTTGAAAGGGGAACGTACTCCCCGGCCTCGATGGACTCCTTGGTGGGCAGCACGCAACCGGCACCGGCGTCGACTCCCAGAGCCCGTACCTTGTCGGAGTTCTCTATGTAGTAGGCGTAGCCGAAGTACCCGAGCGAGTTGCGGTCTCCCGACACCCCCAGCACCAGCACGTTGTCGTCCTCGGACGCGGTGTAGTCGGCACGCGAGGCCTGCACCTCGCCGACTATCTCCTCGGTGAAGTAGTCGAAGGTGCCCGAGTCGGTGCCAGGGCCGTACAGGCTGACCTTGCGGTCGGGGAACTCTGGCCGTACTTGGTCCCAGGTCTTTATTCCGCTTCCGGGTTCCCAGATTCGCCGCAACTCTTCTACGGTGAGGCACTCCACGAAGTCGTTGGACGGGTTGACGACGACCGAGAGCCCGTCCATGGCCACCTGTAGCTCGAGATACTCAACACCGTTGGCAGCAGCAGCAGCGGCCTCGCTGGCTTTGATTACGCGGGAAGCGTTGGAAACGTCGGTGTCGCCGTCGGTGAACCGTTTGAAGCCTCCACCGGTGCCGGAGACACCGACGTTGACCTGTACCTTCTGATGCAGGTTGTGGAACTCTTCTGCCACGGCCTCTGTGACGGGAAAGACCGTAGATGAGCCGTCGATCTCGATTACGCCAGACATCTGAAGGTCCGTGCCGGTGCCGTCCGGCCCGGTCGCTGATGTGGCGCCGCCGCATGCCGTTACTGCGATGCTGAGTAGCGCAATGCCTAACAAACCAGCGAATCCGAATGCCCTGCGGCGCGTTGCGTAATGTCTCACTCGGTTCTCCTGCGTTCTAGACTCACAATTCCAAGCTACACGAGACGGGTGAAGATGCCGTTATCACTGTGTTAACCGCCGTTTAACTGTGCCGGTTCGCGGCGGGGCAAAATCGCCGTTGACCGGCGGCCCGCCCGAATGTAGCCTGCGCTGCGTGGAACAACTGAGACGGAGTATCAATAGTTCGTCGAACTTAGTCAGGGCGAACTCCCGAGCCCTGGCATGGGTCGCCATATTGGGCCTCGCGCTGGTCAGTCCGGCGGTCGCTTGCTCTGGAGACAATAGGGAAAGCAAGGAAGCGAGCGCGACCGACGCTGGCATCTCGGTCGTTACGACCTCCAATATCGCCGCCGATTGGGTGAGTCGAGTTGTCGGAGACCGGGTCGAGGTAACCAGCCTGTTGCCGACAGGTACCAGCCCACACGGTTACAGCCCCGGCGCTCGCGATGTGGCCCGGGTGGAGGAAGCCGACATTGTGTTCACCATGGGCCTGGGCCTGGAAACCGGGTGGCTCAAGGACCTGGTGGCCGAGGCTTCGGAGGGCGCAGACATCGTCGAGTTGGGATCGTTCGCAAACCCGTTGCCTGCCCGTAGGGGCGACGCGATGGAAGCCGGCCAGGGGGTCATGGACCCCCATTTCTGGCTGGACCCGGTGCGGGTCGTACTCGCCGTGTACGAGATCGCCGAGCGGCTGGGGCTTGCCGACTCCGAAGCTGCTGCGGCTTACGAGAGCAATGCCGAGGCCTACGTTGCCGAATTAGAGGCGTTGCACGCCTGGGCTGTCGAGCGGGTTGAGACGCTAAACGTAGATCGCAGAAAGCTGGTGACGTCTCACGACTCCCTTGGCTACCTCGCCGACCGTTACGGCTTCGAAGTTGTCGGGGCTGCGATACCAGGCGTTTCCACGGACCGCGATACCACCCCCCGGGAGCTGGCGGCCCTCATCGACGCCGTGATAATGCAGGACGTTTCGGCAATCTTCGCCGAGACCGTCGAAAGCAACCGCCTGGTCGAGCAGCTGGCGCGCGAAACCGGCGTAATCGTAGTCGCGGGCCTCTTCACAGGGTCACTGGGTAGCCCTGGCAGCGGAGCCGAGACCTACATTGAAATGATGCGCACAAACGTGGGGTTGATCGTCGATGCGCTGCGCGGCGATGTCGAGGAGAGGTGACGCCAAGTAGGAGCGTCACCTGCGAGCCCGTTCTCACGTGAGTTAATATTGACAGTGAACCCCATGAGAAAGGCCTGCAAAGGGCCAGCCTGTCATGGCGTAGCTAAGGAGGGTCGATGAGCGGCAACGCCGACAAAATCGGAACATACACGGGCTCGGTAAAGGTTCCCGGCACCGAGGGGCCAGTCGATATCAGCCTCGGCGTGGACCTCGACGCACCTGCTGTATCCGTCGACTTCAGCGAGGCCCTCGGTGGATCCTCACGTTGGAATGGCGGTAATATCTCGGTTCGCAGGTTGGTTAAGTACGACGAAGTTCACTTCGTCACCGATGGCCTTCCGGTGGACGGAGTCGTCATGCAATGGAAAACCAACCTTTCGAAAGTCGACGGTTCGGTGGCCGGGGTCATAATCGTCAGGCCCAATGAAAGCCGAGTCTCCGGTGAGAGCGGCTTTACCCTCAGCCGGGCGGACTAACCGCCGAGCCTGCCCCCCGGTGGCACCGTCCTACGGTGGCTGCAACATATCCTGGGAGCGGCTTCGAGCGTTACATTGACATGATGGAATTTATGCGCATCATAGACGTTGATGACTCCGAGTTCATGAGAATTGCGTATCGACGTATTTTCGATACGCAGCCTCAGGTCGAAGTTGTCGGCATGGCCGAGAACGGCGCTGAAGCCGTGGAATTGGCCGCCGACCTGGAACCCGACTTCGCGGTTCTTGATATCCGTATGCCCGAACTCAACGGGATCGATGCGGCTAAACGGATCGTCGCTGAACGGCCGGGGACGGGCATCGTCATCATCTCGGCCTACGACGACGAGGAGTACATTCGCGAACTCGTCAAGGACGGGGCAGAGGGCAAGGCCTACCTGCCCAAAACCTCCGTCGATGAGATCGACGAACTCATATCCACCGTGCAGGCCGTCGCCGCCGGCAAAACAGTACTCGACCCTCACATCGTCAGGCGGCTGATGCGGTCGGACCCGGACATGGCCGAGATACTGCGGGCTTATGACGAACAGGGTTCTCCGGACCCTACTCCCCGATAGGTTCGGGCCAGAGAGGGAATGGAGAAGTTGGCCGCTAACAAAGACCACAACCTGGTCTGGATAGACCTGGAAATGACCGGGCTCGACCCGGCCCGACAGGTCATCGTCGAGATCGCCACCATCGTCACTGACCCCGATCTGAACATCCTCGCTGAAGGGCCCAACCTCGCCGTTCGGCGGACGGAAGACGAGCTTTCCCGCATTGAGGAGTGGAGCGCCCGCACCCACAAGGCCTCCGGTTTGCTTGGCCGCGTACAGGCTTCCGACGTTGATGCCGCCGCCGCCGAGGGCCAGACCCTCGACTTTTTGCGCGAGTGGGTGCCCGCCGGGGCGTCGCCACTGTGTGGCAATTCTGTGCATCAAGATCGCCGGTTCCTCAGACGGGAAATGCCGGTTCTGGACGCCTATTTCCACTACCGTATCGTCGATGTCTCGACAATTAAAGAACTGGCCAAGCGCTGGTTCCCGAATGAGAAATCACCTCCGCGAAAGCCTGAAGCCCACCTTGCGCTGGCCGACATCCGCGAAAGCATTGCCGAGCTGAAGTGGTATCGTGACCATCTCTTTAAGCCGGTCCAGGGAGAAGCCGACTCGTAACGGACTTCGCTGTGGCCGAATAGGCCTCCAATAGCACCCGATGGTATGGGCTGGTATGGAGGAACCGGGAGGCGACGAATGCAGCGGATAACAAGAGACCAGGCGCTCAAGTACGAGTTCAACTGGCGGGACGACCCGCTCATCCGTGTCGCCCAGGGCGAGTCCTTCCAACTGGAAACCTGGGACGCCGGCTCCGGCCTCATAGAGTCCGGGACCGAGTATTGGAAAGTACGCGCGTCCGAACAGTGGCAGTCCACCCCCATCAAGGGCAACCCCATCGCCGGACCCGTTTACGTCGATGGCGTGGAGCCGGGCGACCTGCTGGAGATCACCATCGAGGGAATTGAGCCCATCGAGTACGGCTGGACTATGTTCGCCAACGACATCGGTCCGTTGGGCGACTCGATCAAGTGGAAAGGGCTCTCAAAGGGTCAGATCCACATAATCAAACACGAGCCGGGGCCGTCCGGCACCACCCGGGACGGCAGGGGCGTGCTAAACGAACGGCACTCCTGGGATCTGGCGCCCATGATCGGGACTATTGGCGTGGCCCCTGAACGGGAAGTTCACTCCAGCGCCACTGGCCAGGGACCCTGGGGCGGTAACCTCGATATGAGGGACGTCAAAGAGGGCACCAAGGTGATGGTGAACGTCTACCACCCCGGCGGCCTGCTCTACATTGGCGACGTGCACGGCTCCCAAGGCGACACCGAGTACTACGGCGCTGCGGACGAGACCGCCTCGACCGTTACCGTTTCGTGCCGGGTCATCAAGAACAAGAAGATTCCGTTTTTGCGCATGGAAAAGCCAGAATCGCTAGTGTCGGTGTACTCGTACAGGCCCCTGGAAGACGCGGTACACGGTGCCGTGCAAGACCTGATGAGCTGGCTGGTGGAAGACTACGACTTCACCCCCGAAGAGGCCTACATCCACGCCTGCGTCAACCCGGACTTTCGCATCAACATCTACCAGATGGTGAAGCTGGGCGCGCTGGAGTACACCGTGGGCGCGGAGATACCGAAGAGCTACCTGAGTTAGTTAATTATGGAGGTACCAGCTGGTGGGTTCGATGTACGGGTACCAGCGGGGGCCAACGAAGTACACGACGCCAGCATCAACAGCCGCCCCTATTTGACCCAGTGTCCCGGCGGTCTGCTCGGCGGCTGTGTCTGGTGAGAACGCGAGGCCAGCAGAGGGCATGAACCACACCTCGTGGCCGCCGACCCGTACCGGCGCAATCGCTCGCCGAGTGTGGCAATGCGGGTCGGTACCTGGTTGTAGTCCCACTCAATGATGGTGTGATGGGCCGGGATGAGGTCCGCCACGCTTTCGAAGCTGGCCTCGAATATCCAGGGAATGGAAAAAGTGAAGGCCCGGCCTTTGGGAATGAGACTGGCGACGACGGGTTCGAGCACATCGCGCTGGAACTCCAGGTTGGTGCGCATGACAAAATCGCGAGCAACCTCGTCCGGCGCTTCCCGTAGCTCCTCGCCGGTGCGCTCGCGATACGCCGCCCTGCACTCGTCGCACAGACAGCCGGTGACGAACTCTGGAGGGTGCAGCACGTACCCGGCAAAGCCGCTGTACCGGGTAAGGCACTCTCGCGCCACCCCGGTCGCGTAGTCGCGGGCACCGGCCTTGTGGTGACACAGAGCCCCGGTCTGTATCGTGGCCATCCTGCACACTTTCGGGGAACGCGCTTGTGGATGCGGGCATGGCAGTCGCCGGTTCGGGGCCCGGCTCAATCGCCAACTCCGGCCGTCGAAAGAACCGCCACCACGTCCACGCCGCGCGCATTCGCGCTGTCAACGACGGACTGGAAGAATTCGTCCTCTACGTTGGGGTGGCCCGGCTCCACAAGCTCGGGGAAGCGCTCGCTGGGATACGGCAAACGCCCGCCAACGAGGTACACAAAGAGTGTGTTGGTGCCCAGCCGGGCAAGTTCGTGAAGGCGACGCTCCCAGCCGCCGGGGCCCCAACTGCTGGTCCAGTCCGGACCCGTGGCACCCGGCGACAGGTAGTCGTCCAGCCCGAGGAACAGGTAATAGCCATAACGGCCCGGCATAAACTTGTCGGGCATGGCCTACCCGGTAGGCGCCCCTCTCGCGATCATGCCTCCGTCGATGACGAACTCGGAACCGGTCACGTAGGATGACTCGTCCGAGGCCAAGTACAGGATCAGGTAAGAAACGTCGTCGGCTGTCCCCAGGCGACCGAGGGGGATCCAGTCGATACGAGGGTCGTGGAAGTCGGGGTCTTCGGCCAGGATGTCGTCCATCGCCGAACGGGCAAGCGGTGTGTCTAGTTCGCCGGGGTGCAGCGAGTTCACCCGAATGTTCTCTGCGGCGTACTGAACAGCGGCCGTCTTTGCCAGCATCCAGTTGGCGCCTTTCGCCGCTGAGTATGCAGCGGAGAAGCCACCCCCGATCATGCCGTCGGTGGACGACAGGTTGATTATCGACCCGCCACCGCGCTTTTGCATCTCGGGAACGGAATGCTTAATACCGAGGAAAGCGCCCTTGCCGTGCATGTCCATCTGGCTCTGCCACATCTCCACTGTGGTGTCGATGACGGCCCCAGGCGCAGTAGACCCGGCGCTGTTTACCAGCACGTCCAGGCCCCCGTACTCGGACACCGCCGTGCGCACGGCTCTTATCCAATCTGCCTCGACGGTGACGTCGAGGCGTACGAATGTCGCTTGACCGCCGGACTCGCGTATCTGCGAGGCGGTCAGCTCACCGTTCTCTTCGTCGATGTCGCCGAGCACCACGCTGGCGCCGTGTTGGGCCATCAGCCGGGCGGACGCGCCGCCGAAGCCCATCAAATGGCCCGACACTCCCTTGGCCGCACCGGTTATTAGCGCGACTTTGCCCGCGACTCTCTGGTCTCTGCCGGACACTGGCTTGTCCCCGTTATCCACTGGCTTGCGCTGGGCCCATTACCTCGCGGGCGAACCAGTCGATGCGATCCGTCGCCTCGTCCGGCGGGTAGGACCACACGACGCCGTATTCGTCGCAGCCCGCGCTGGCGAACGCTTCGATGTCCTTGAGCGCGTCGCCCGCAGTTTGTGGCGGGTCGAACACCTGCAGGCCGCAGTACATGTCAGGAGGCTTGCCCATCGCCGTACGCAGCTCGGCCAGCGTCTTTTTCCCTTCGGCGTACTCCTCCGGCGTGATCATTGTTGGTATCCAGGCGTCCCCGTACTCGGCGGCCAGGCGCAGCATGCGCGGGCCCCTGACCCCGAACCACATGGGTGGGTGGGGCTTGGACACCGGTTTGGGCTCCAGCACCGCCCCCTTGGCGGTGTAGTGGGTGCCCGAGTGGTCCACGCTGTCTTCGGTCCACAGGCGACGAATCAATTCGATGCCCTCTATGGTCTTGGCAACCCTCACCCGGTCCGAGTCCCACTGGCTGTAGCCTTCGAACTCCGGCTGGTGCCAGCCAGCGCCGACGCCCAGAATTGCCCTGCCCTTGGATAGAAGATCGACCGTCGAGACGATCTTCGCCAGCTGGGCCGGTGGCCGGAACGGGATCGGTGTCACGCACGTCCCGAGCTTGATGCGGGAGGTTCGCGCTGCGGCATATGCCAGGAACGCCCAGGCATCGACCGTGTCGGCGCCCCAGGGCACGCTGTAGTGATCCCATACGAGCAGTGTCTCGAAACCGGCCTGTTCAGCCGCTTCGGCAACTGAGGCGGCCAAATCGGGGTCGCAAAACCCAGGTTGATTCGGGTAGATGAGGGTGAACTTCAATTGGCCTGTTCCGTGTTTGGGATGTTCGGGGGCGTTTAGACCGTCGCCGAATTGGCCGTTATCGTATACCCCATCGCCGATCCCCGGCGGGCTCAGGAGGCGTCGACCTCCGGCGGGCTTAAGAGATCTCGGAACTCGGCGACGAGGACACCTCAACGGAAAACGACACCCTGTCTTCACCAGCGGTGGTGTCGTCGCCGTGCGCAGGGGGCTGTGGCGATCGCATGAAGTGTTGGAGTGTCAGACGAACAGGTTTTGAACCACGCAGATCTACGAGCTCGGGGTTTTCATCGAACCTGCAATTTGTACAGAGGAGTTGTCACGACGGACTAGCCAGCCCGTCATCGATCATCAACGGTTACGGCTAACGACGCGTACCGCCATTGTGCCGTAGGGACTTTGTGAAACAAAACACGTTGTTGACAGCCCTGACTGAAAATGCCAGTATTGCGGCCGGTTAGAGTACTACCG